>Ga0164241_10002086_pt1 | contig 22561 bp, 16 predicted proteins | sample OricomyardsoilBY_FD_108780 | JGI IMG/M metagenome (GOLD analysis project Ga0164241, IMG submission 108780) | Backyard soil microbial communities from Emeryville, California, USA - Original compost - Back yard soil (BY) | ecosystem: Environmental > Terrestrial > Soil > Unclassified | place: USA... | reverse complement strand
CCATGTGGCGGAAAATGTTTCGAGCACCACAATGCTATCATCTACCAATATACCTACCACCAGCGATAGTGCCATTAACGTCATTAAGTTTAGCGAGAAACCCATAACGTACATAAGCAGGAAGGTGGGTATCATGGCCGATGGCAATGCCACCAATACGAACATGGAACTGCGGAAACTGTGCAGAAACAATAGCATAACTAAAGCCACAATAAATACGGCTAATATTAAATCGTGCATTACAGCCTCAGCCGATGCGAGGGTATATATAGACTGATCGACGGCTATATTAAACTTCAGGCCTTTAGCTGCGTACATTTTTTCGAGGCCTGCTAATTTTGCCTTTGCTGATTTGCTTACTTCAACTGCGTTGGCGTCGGCTTGTTTTACCAATTCGATACCTATACCTGGTTTGCCATTAATGCGGTTAATGGTGCTAACCTCGGTTTGAGCATCGGTAACAGTTGCAACATCGCTTAGTAAAATGCGGCCACCGTTGCGGCCTTGGGCCAATATTAAATTACGTAGTTCATCAACCTTAGCAAACTTAGCATCTAAGCGTATAGAAAGGCGGCTTGCATGATTTTCAACATCGCCTGCAGGGTACGAAACGTTAGCGCCTGCAATAGCTTGGTTTACCTGCGAGGGGCTAAGGCCGTATGCCTGTAGTTTATCGTTATCAAGTGTAATTTGTATTTCGCGTTCGTTACCACCAATCAAATTAACGCTACCTACACCCGCTACGTTTGATAGTATGGGCTTTACTTGCCTGTCAACTAAGTCGTATAGTTCAGGCGGGCTTACATTGGCCGATGCGCTGATACGTAATACGGGCAATTCCTCCGAGTTAAAACGGTTTACCACAGGGTCGTCCACCTCATCGGGTAAAGTTGATTTCATTTGATTAATCTTGCGTTCGGCATCGCGCTGCGCATTAATAGTGCTGGCTCCCGATTTTAATTGGAGTGTAACAATAGACACCCCCTCGCGCGAGGTAGAAGATATTTTATCGATACCCTCGATAGACGAGGCGGCATCTTCAATGGGTTTGGTAACTGTACTCTGTACCTCCTCGGCCGAAGCACCTTTGTAAACGGTAATTACCGATAATACATTGGCCTCGAACTTAGGAAGCAGGTTGTAGTTAAGGTTGGTATAACCTATAAAGCCAAATAGTATCAGCGTAAAGAAAATTACGATGATGAGTAAAGGGCGTTTTATAGCAATTTCTGTAATTGACATAACATCACTTTTTTATCATTTATTAAATCTCGTGGCCTGCTTATTTTACAAGCTCAACTTTGGTGCCTTCTATCAGGTTTATTTGTCCGCTTGTAATTACTTCATCACCTTCGGTTAAGCCATCCAGTACTTCCACATTCTCGCCTATTTCGCGGCCCAGCACTAATTTTTTTGTAACGGCGTGGCCATTACTGATAGTATATACATAAGGGTTTTTCATACCTTCTACCAAAGCCAGTTTAGGTATTTGTAAGGTGTTTGATTTATCGGCCACATCAAAATTTACGCGTATAAACGTACCTGCTTTAATAGGTGTGCGGCTATCGTTATTCAAGGTAATTTCAACGGGGTAGTTGTGGCTTTCATCGCCTTTAGGGCTTATGTACCGTATGATGCCTTTAAATGTTTTATCGGGGTAAATGTCGCAACGTACAGTTACCGGTGAGCCCTTTTTAAGTTTGTACACATCTTTTTCGCTAACCTGTATAGTTGCCTTGAGTTTCGATACATCGACAATAGAAGCAATAACAGTACCCGGGTTTACAAACTCCCCTTCTTCTAAATTCTTTTTAATAATCACACCGCTTAAAGGGGCAACAATATTAGCATCGGCTATTTGTTGTTTAATTTGATCTAACTGTATTTTGGTGTTTTCGTAGTTGTACTTAATGTCGTTGTAGTTTACTTCGGTAACTGCGTTGCCTTTGTATAGTTCGCTGTAGCGTTCAAAATCTTTTTGCAGTTTGGCCTCGGTAAGTTGGGTGGCCTGCATGTTTAGTTGTTTCATTTTGCTATCAACCGTACCCAACAACTGCCCTTTAGTAACCGTTGAACCTAATTCGATATTTAAGTTGGTTAATTTGCCTTGTGCATTTACCACAACGCCGGCTTGTGTTTCAACTTCCGTAACTGCGGGCAAGGTAAATTCACTTTCGGTTGAGCCTATAAATGCTTTAGTAACCGAAACAGGTACTGCCACCGAACTGCGGTCGATTACCTGATTTTTGCTATCAATTTCTTTTTTGTTTTTAGCCAGTGTAAAAGCTACCACCGCAACAATTAATACCACGGCTACTATTACCAAAATCCTATTCTTTTTCATGGTTGCTTATTTTATAATTGATTGATGTATTGTTTTAAAGTTCCTTTGTTTTTTTCTAATTCAATTTTTGCCATTAGGTATTTAACCAACGAGTTTACATAGTTGGTTTGGGCTTCCTTGTACGAGTAATCGGAGTTTAATAAATCGGATAAAGCGGCTACACCGTTTTGGTATTGAAGGCTGGTGTTATCGAACACATCTTTTGCCAATGTAAGGTTAGCCTTGTTGCTTTGCAGCGTGGTAAACGAGCTTTGCAACTGTATATTGGCGTTTTGGTTTTGCAACTTTAAGTTGTTTTGCAACAGTATTAAATTTTGCTTGGTGTTTGAAAGCGATAGTGCATTTTGCTTAACCTGACTTGATTTGCGGAGGCCATCGAAAATGGGCACGTTCAATTTTAAGCCAATGGCCGAGTAATCGAACCAGTTTTTAAATGCGGGGCCAAACTCGTTACCGAATGTTTGCCCGCCGTAACGTGCGTAAAAACCTAAAGTAGGGGCGTATGCGGCTTTAGCACGCTTTAGTACAATTTCCTGCAGTAGTATGTTTTTCGAAATGATTTTAAAATCCCAAGTATTGGTTACATCAAACTGGGTGCTTTGGGGTATGGTGGCATCCTGTAACGAACCCGCTGAATCGGCAATTACCAGTGGGGTTTCTAAAGCCATGCCCATGGCATTTTTAAGCTGGTTAAGGCTAAGTTCCAAACTGGTTTGTGCCACCTGCTTTTGTGCTACTATGTTATTAAGGGTTACCTGTATGCGGTCGTAATCAACTTTTTTAATTACGCCTTTATCGTACAGCAATTTTTGTATTCCTAATATATCGCTAAACTTCTTTTCGTTTTCGTTCAACAACTTTAGTTGTTCTTGATAGCTTATAATTTGATAGTAAGCAGCAGCGGTATTGTAAATTATATCATCATCGTTTTTGGCTTTTTTAAGCTGTGCGGCTTCGATATTAGGTTTAATAGCACTTAGGCCCGAAATAAGGGTTTGATCGTAAATTGTTTGATCAGCTTGTACAACTGCGGTGGTATTGTATTGGTTACCAAACTGCACTTTTACATCATCGGGGCTGCCAAATATGGCTCCGGGTAACACGGTGGTTTGCCTTTTCAGGTTATCGTCCCAACTTACGCTACCGTTTACCTGCGGCAGGTAACCCGAGAGGGCTTCAACTTTTTTCTGGTTAGCAGTGCTAATGTCGTTACTATAAATAATATTGGTAGGGTGATTTTGTAGCGTGTATTGTATACACTGTTGAAGCGTCATTACCTGCTGCGTTTCGGCATTTTGGGCATTTATTGCCCCCCAACCCAACAAAAGGATTGCCATTATTCCACTTTTTAATAAACTCGTTTTCATGAATGCTCAGTTATATAGTTGATAATGTTAAATGTTGACTTAGTCAATGATATATTTAATTATACTTCGGCGTTTTGGCGCATTTTGTTTAAAACGTTTCCAAACAGTTTCATTTCATCCTTTTTAATGTTCAGGGTTAACTCGTTCATTATTTCATTAAAAAACAATTCCGATTCCTGTACTTTTTCGTTACCCTTTTTGGTTAAAACAATTATTTTTTTGCGGCGGTCGTTTTTATCGTTTATACGTGCTACAAGCCGCTTATCTTCAAGGGTATCTATAAACCTCATTACAGCCGATTTATCGATGCCCATTCGTTGTGCAATGTCAGATAATATAGCTGTGTCATCCTCTTTAAGCATGTGCAGTAAGCCAAATTGCTCAAGTGTAATGCCCATATCGCGCTGGCTAAAGCGGTGTACCATCAATTTGCGGAACGAACGCATAAACATGCCGAACTGAAAACCAATTGAATCTTCTCTTTTTATCTCTTCCATAATAATTAGTTGACTGTATCAACGATTCAAAAATGAGAATATTTTACCGACCTGCCAAAAATTAGCAACTGTGATTAAGCTAAAAGAGGTTAAAGCGTATTTTTTAAGGGTGGAAGCGCTAAGGTGTGACTAAAGATATTAGCCACATTAGCCTGCGATAATTAATTTTACCGTACAAACTTAACTGTGCAATTGCCTGATTTAAACCCCGAAAGGAAGAGCATTATACTTTACACCGCCAAATGCGTAACAGGCTGGTTATTGGTGTACGGCTTCTCGCTTATATTCAATTACCCCGAAATAAACTGGGCGCTTATTTCAATTATCCTTGTTCTTTCGCCCGATGAGGGCGAGGCGGTAACCTTGGCTATTACCCGCATTAAGGCCAATTTGTTAGGTGCATCGGCAAGTTTGCTTTGCCTGCTAATGGGTCAGCCCAATGTAATTACTATTGGGTTGGCATTTATTGTAGCCATTGGTTTGTGCTATTTGTTTAACCTGATAACTGCCAGCCGTACCGCATTGGCCGCCGTAATTATTATTATGCTGCAATATACGGGCGGTATACAACAACCCCATTTTTGGAGTGTGGCTTTTGAGCGTATTGTGGCAGTAGGGGCAGGTTGTATTGTAGGCTTGCTAATTACGTTGGTGTTTCACGGTAGCTTAAAAAAGAGCAAGGATGATGATGCCACAACCAAGCAGGAAGCATAAAATAACATTGATTATAAAACGGTTTTAAATATTTTACCGAAATATGCCTGCATGAAAAGCATAATAAAGGCTATTGTTTGTTACTTACTGGCAATAAGTACATATATACTTTCTGCGCAGCAAACTTATCCGCCAAATATGTATGCCGATACTGCTTTTGCGCCGTTTTTATATGGTGTAGCCAGTGGCGACCCCTTAGCACACCGAGTTATTATTTGGACTAAACTTGAAGTAACCGATACTACCATTAACCAAGTGCCCGTTAGCTGGCAAATATCGCGCGATAGTTTGTTTAGGGGGCTGAACAATAGCGGTACTGCGGTTGCCTATAAGCAATACGACTATACCGTAAAGGTTGATGCCACCGAACTTAGCCAAGGCGAAACCTACTACTATCGCTTTATAACTACCGATGGCAAAAACTCGCAAGTAGGTATTGCTAAAACATTACCGCCCGATACAACTACCCATTTTAAGCTGGCAGTGGTTTCGTGCTCAAGTATTTGGTCGGGGTATTTTAATGCCTATAAGCGTATTGCCGAACGCAGCGAAATTGATTATGTAATACACTTGGGCGATTACGTGTACGACTTTGTAGATAAGGATGAACAAGTGCGTATGCCTACGCCTTACCCTACAGACCCAACTACTTTAGATGAATGGCGCGAAAGGCATAAGTATTATTTGCTGGACCCTGACCTACGCGCAGCGCGCCAAAATAAAACATGGATTGCCGAATGGGATAATCATGATACGGATGTAAACCATAAAGACAACCGTCAAGATGCTATTGAAACATTTTACGAATACCTGCCTATACGCATGCCCGATTATAACCACCCGGAGCGCATTTACCGAACTTTCCATTTTGGTAAGTTGGCCGACCTGATGATGATAGACATGCATTTGTTTAGAGGTAAGGAAGAATACGCCCCCGGCGAGGGAAGTGTGTTGGGTAATGTGCAGGACGACTGGTTTAAAAAACAACTGCTAACATCAACCGCTAAGTGGAAATTGGTAGGCAACCAGGAAATGATGGGTAGCTGGATGAGCGAAGGGTTGCCCAAATTTATAAATGTGCCCGGCAATGGTAAAGTATTTGATACGGGCAATTGGGATGGCTACCCCAACGACCGCGCAAGGCTTTATAATTATATTGACAGCAACCACATTAACAACTTTGTAGTAATGACCGGCGATGCGCACATGAGTTTTGTAATGGACTTAACCGCTACACCAAAGGACCGCCATTTATACAAGCGCCGCACAGGCAAGGGTGCTGTAGGTGTTGAGGTGCTCGGCCCAAGCATTAGCCGGGGTAATATGGACGAGCGGCCAAGCATACCTAAGGCATTTATACCGCTTATACAAAGTATTAGTAAAGATATAAACCCGCACCATGTTTGGTGCCAGTTTACTAAACACGGCTATGTAACTTTAGATGTAACACCCGAACGCTGCCGGGCTGATTTTTGGTACTCGGATATATTAAAGCAAACCAATAAGGAAACCTTTGCACGCGGCTACCAAGTTAAAGACGGCGAAAACCATTGGCGCCATAAAGCAATTAAACGTAAACAGAAGAAGTGATCATTATTTTTGGCCTCTCAACTTTTCCCAAATTTCGGGCAACATTTTTATGAGGGCTACTTGTTTGGCAAAAGTGCGCGCCTCAACTGCGGGTTGGCCTATGTATGTTTTGCCCCCCGGTAAACTTTTAGGTACGGCGCTGGTGGCCATTACTACGGCGCGGTCGCCAATTTCAATATTTTTATTTACTGCTACCTTGCCGTATAGCGTAACCCAGTTACCTATTTTGGTATTACCAGCTATACCAACCTGGCCTGCAAAAATGCAGTGCTCACCCACTTTTACATCGTGTCCTATGTGTACCTGGTCGTCCATTTTAGTGCCGTTGCCAATTACGGTATCACTGCTTACGCCCGCATCAATGGTGCAGCCTGCACCAATTTCAACATTATTACCTATTACTACTTTGCCTGCAGTATACATTTTATCGTAGTAGCCCGCACTTTGTTTTTTGTAATAAAAGGCATCGCTGCCTATGGTAGTGTTGGCGTGTATGGTTACGTTATCGCCAATTTCGCAATAGTTGTAAATGGTTACGTTGGGGTGTATAATACAGTTCTTGCCAATTTTTACAAACTCGCCCACAAAAGCATTGGGGTATATGTAAGTATCGGTGCCAATAACTGCCGAGTTTGAAACCGGTTGATTGGCAAATACATTGGGCTTAAATTTTTCGGCCAGCATATTATAGGCCTCGAAAGGGGTTTCGGTATATAGCAATGTTTTGCCTTCGGGGGCATCTAACTGCTTATTAATAATGATGCATGTAGCTGCGCTTTTAAGCGTGTAGTCGTAATACTTTTCGTGGTCTACGAAGGTAATATCGCCGGGTTCTACGTTATGTATTTCGTTCAAACCATATATCAAAGCCTCGGGCTTGCCAATTAACTGGCAGTTGGTCCATTGGGCGATAGTTTGGGCAGGTACAGGTTCTTTAAATTTCATGAGGTGAAAATAGGTTTAAAAAACATACTGAAAATGCATGTCCTATCTTTTTCCAAAATCTAAATACATTAGCGCCTCAATTACATCAATACTAACTACTCAATACCATATATGAAAGAAACCGCCCTTACGCAATTACATATTCAGCTTGGCGCTAAAATGGCCGGGTTTGCAGGTTTTAATATGCCCATTGTATACAGCAGTATTAACGAGGAGCACCGCGCCGTACGCAACAGCGTGGGTGTGTTTGATGTTAGCCATATGGGCGAGTTTAGGTTAAAAGGCCCTAAGGCTTTGGCCCTGATACAATCGGTAACTACCAACGATGCAAGCAAACTAACCAATGGTAAAGTGCAATATAGCTGCCTGCCGAATAATGAGGGCGGTATTGTGGATGACCTTTTGGTATACCGTTGGACTGAAGATGAATACTACTTGGTAGTAAACGCCGGGAATATTGAAAAGGACTGGAATTGGATAAAAGACCATAACACTTTTGGTGTTGAAATGGTAAACATGAGCGATGAGATGAGCCTGTTAGCAGTACAAGGCCCCAACGCTACAGCTACATTGCAAAAACTAACAGACGTTAACCTTAGCGATATACCTTATTATGCGTTTACTGTTGGTACTATGGCGGGTATTAATAATGTTATTATCAGCAATACAGGTTATACAGGCGCAGGTGGCTTTGAGCTATACGTAATGAACGGTGACACCCGCAAACTATGGGATGCGGTATTTGAGGCCGGAAAGGAATTTGATATAGTACCTACGGGCTTGGGCTGCCGCGATACCCTGCGTCTTGAAAAGGCTTTCTGCCTGTATGGAAATGATATTGATGATACCACCTCGCCTATTGAAGCTGGTTTGGGTTGGATTACCAAGTTTACCAAAAGCTTTGTAAAAAGCGATTACCACAAAGCCCTTAAAGAAAACGGTCCTACAAAAAAATTAGTAGGTTTCGAGATACCTGAAAAAGGAAAAATACCCCGCCAGCATTTTAAGATAAAAGATGCCGAGGGTAACGAAATTGGCGAAGTAACATCGGGAACCCAATCGCCTACATTGGGTAAGGCTATTGGCTTGGGCTATGTACAAACCGACCACAGCGCAATAGGCACAGAAATATTTATTGATATACGTAACCAGCCTATTAAAGCAGTAGTGGTTAAAACGCCGTTTTTGTAAGAAATAATCTTCGCAATAGATTTGACAGATAAACCAGATTAAAATAAAACAGCCACGAGGTGTTACACGTGGCTGTTTTATTAATGGGTATAATGCTATTCGTTTTTAATCAGCTTGGTGGTATACCTGTTTTGCGGTGTTTGTACATCCACCAAATAAACACCTTGCGGCCAGTTATCCATATTTACTGTGGCAGTATTACTATGGTTAGCGCTTAACTTGTTGACATACATTTGTTGCCCCACTACATTATGTATTTGTATGCTTACCTGTTGGTTTTGCATAGCCGATAAATCGATAGTAACACGGTTGTTGGCAGGGTTAGGGTAAATGCTTAAAGCATGGTTATTACCATCAACCGGGTTTATACCTGTGCTGGTACTGGTATCAACTGCCCATGCATAATCAATAGTAGTAGTATCGACATGTATTTTGGCGTAGTAAACTAAAGCCGAGTTTGAATCGATATACCACTTTTCTTCAAACTGCGATTGGTGAACAATATTTTGAAACTGGGTAAAGCCACCGTACATGCTTGAGTCGCCCACCATTAACACCCATGTTTGTCCGCCGTTGGTAGGGCATGCGCGTACCCCGTCTACATCGCCAATACAGTTGCGACGTACTGCTACATAACCGTTGCCCTGCCTGCCCAATAACCATAAGCTATCGTTTACTACTTCATCAAATTCGGCATCGTTAAAAAATAGGCCTACATCCTTGTGTGTAAAGTTTAAAAAGGCAGGTACATCCTGCGGGCGGTACATTATTAACGCAACGTTTTTGTGTTGGTCCACATAGGGCAGGTGTTCGCTGGCGTGGTCGGCAGTGCGGGCATTCCAGTCGCTCATTACCTCGCCCGAAGCTGTCATTACTGCTGTGGTGCCTACATTAGCTACACACGGAAATTGCTGGAAACCAATTTTCCCTTTCCAGAAATCGTGCATGGATGAAAGGGTTACTGAACCATGTTTAAATATTGAAACTTGCTTACCGCTAATTACCGAACTTTCGGAAATAACGTTTAAGCTTTGCGCAAGTGCGGGTACTGATGATAGTGTTACTTGCTCGAGTGATACAAACTCGGCAAACTCATTATGGTGCCAAAGGTTTGAATCGGTTAATAGTTTGGCTGTTTGCTGCGCAAGTATTGGATGGAAATATCCGCCACCGCTCCATTGAAAAATAACTTTATCCTCGCCATAAATACCCGTGTTTACCGCACCAAAGCTATCAACACTATGGCCATAATAGTAGGAGGTATCAATGTTAGGCACCCAAGATGCGGCTACCGAATCAATATCTAATGTTGAACTGGCTAAAAAACCACCAGCATGCGATGCCCCGCCGGGGGCCTCGCCCATACCTGTAAGCAGGTAAATAAGGTTATTATGGTTTTGGCCGTAAGCGCTTAAATATTTGCCATAATAGTTACGGCCTGCTATAGGAAAGAAAACCCCTTTATCGTTCGTTAAAAGCAGTAAATCTTTCAATAGCCGTTGCGCCGCCAAAGTAGCCAGTGTTTTTATTTCAGTATCCTGCGAAAAATCGGCAAGGTTTAGTAAGCCACTTAAGCAGTAAGGCGTGTATACCGATGAGAAGGTTTCGTAAAAACCGTAATCAACTTTAAGGTGTAAATAATGGCGCAACCTTTTTTCCAAAGCACTATCAATAGGTAGTCCGTATTTTTCATGTAACAACCAGTCGCTACCCATCCACATAACCATGTGGTTTTCGCTCCAGTACACTCGGGTAGTTTCATCTTTACGCAACCATAGTGGCACTTGGTTTACTTTATCTAAAATAATGCTATCGTACTCGCCATGAGTGTAAAACATTACACGTACCAATTTTACTAAGTTAAAATCGAAATCGCCATTGGTAACAGCAGTTGAAAGTATGTTGTTTAATGCGGCTGTATCAACCGGTACACCCCTGTATGCTTGCAGGGTTATTGTGTTGTCGTTAGGGTGGACTAAAGCCGTATCAATATATGCTTCGCGGCGTTGCTCGTAAGCTGAATTGTTGGCTGATAAATTTTGTAGGGAAAAGAGAGAAATAACGGATAGAAACAAATGCCTAAAGTAGAAGTGTTGCAACATAGTAAATGCAGGGGGTTGTTTTTGTTGACTCAATATAGATGAATGAATATACTAAAATGATGAAGAATATTGCCCGGACTAATTGTTAATATTATTCGGCAAATAAGAGGCTGCCATCGCCATAGCTTAAAAAGCGAAAATTATGCTGCATGGCGTAGTTGTAAACCTCCTTCCATTTATTGCCAATTACCGCTGCTACCAACAATAATAAAGTTGAGTTGGGTTGATGGAAATTAGTAGCCAAAGCCGTAGCTACTTTTAACTTATATGGCGGCGCAATAATGATTTGGGTTTTGCAAATAATACGGCTATGGTTATTGCGTTGTATCCAGTTAAGTAAGGCGTTAAGTGCCAGTTTAGTTGAGGGTGTTTCGCTTTGTAATGAATCATACGCATCCCACTGTTTTATTTCTAACTCATGTAAGACGCACATAGGGTTGTGCAGCGCCTTTACGCCCATCCAATATAACGATTCAATAGTGCGTAAAGAGGTAGTTCCCACAGCAATAATATTGCCATCGGTATTATTAATTAATGTTTGCAGAGTTTCGGTTGTTACATCTATCAGCTCGGCATGCATTTCGTGATCCTGCATGGTTTCGCTTTTTACGGGCTTAAAAGTGCCGGCACCTACGTGCAAAGTAACCTCGGCACTTAGTATGTTTTTCTGCTTTAATGAATCAAGAACCCGTTGGGTAAAATGCAGGCCCGAAGTGGGGGCGGCCACCGACCCTTCGTATTTGGCAAACACGGTTTGGTAGCGTGCTAAATCTATCTCATCAGCATCGCGTTTTAAATATGGAGGTATGGGCATTACGCCCGCTTTGTCTAAAATTTCGGCAAAGGTTAAGTTAGCTGGTTGCCAGGTAAATTCAACTATAAAAGCATCGGGTATGCGGTCAATTAATTCGGCAGTTAATGTAAAATTGTCTACCGTTTTTGTCAACAGTTTTTCTTTCCATTTACTGGCACGTCCTACCATACATTTCCAATGTACACTTTGGGTGCTGCTCATTACTTGTGCCATTTCGGTATTACCTTCGGCGGGCTCTAAGCAAAACACTTCTACTTTAGCGCCTGTTGCTGTCTCGAAAAATATGCGGGCGTGTACCACTTTGGTGTTATTAAAAACCAGCAGTGCATTTTCGGGCAAGTGGTTGGCAAGGTTTAGGTAAACATCCTCGACAATGCTACTGTTTTTATAAACCAATAATTTAGATTCATCGCGCTGTGCTAAAGGGTATTTGGCAATGCGCTCTTCGGGCAGGGTGTAGGTGTAATCTTTAATTTGTATTTGGCTGGGATGTATCATTACGTTGCGCGAAAATAAGCCGTATTTGATGCGAACAAACTATTTTAATTGGAGCAGCCTATCTTAATTGTCTATTTAATGCCGTGTTTTAACCAATTGAAAAACAGGGGCAAACATGAAGCAGGGATGTACCCGTTTTATTTATAAAAATACTTTTTAGCTTAGCGCAGTAATTATCAATCGTATTTTATTAAAGCTAAAATGAAAAACATGAAAAAAATAACAACCATATTTTCGGTTATAATATGCATAGGCTTAGGTATGCAAACCACCAAGGCCCAATCGTTAGATAAATGGACTGAACTGAAAGAATTCCATGAAGTAATGGCATCCACTTTCCACCCGTCGGAAGAGGGTATTTTTAAACCTATACGCGAAAGAAGCGGAGAAATGGCAGAGAAAGCACAAAAGCTTGCAGATTCGAAAATACCTAAGGATTTTGATAAGCCTGAAGTAAAAAAAGCAGTTGCCAAGCTTGCCGCTGATAGCAAAAATTTAGACGCCAAAATTAAGGCCGGCATAACTGATCAGGAAATTACAAAACTGTTGGGCGCATTGCACGATACTTTTCATGAAATTGTAGGCCTTTGCCAAAAACATAATGAATAATTTAATTGCTTAATAGCAAAGCAGAAAAGGCGGCCGTTATGCCGCCTTTTTTTATGCCTGCACTTTACGTGTAAAAACGTATAATTGCGTAACAAAACCACTTAAGCATGAAGAATTTTTTAGTTGCGGTATTAGCATTAATAACTACCACCTGCGCCCTTGCACAAAGCAGCACAGTAACACGATGTAATACGCGCGAGGTAATGTTGAATAAAGAACAACAAAGCCCGGGCTATTTAAACCGCGTAGATGCGGCCTTTAATTATGCCAAACAAGTTGCCGAAAGTAATAGGCAAAACCGCGCCGCCGATGACACCATTTACCGCATACGTTGTGTGTTTCATGTGGTATATACCAATGCTACCGAAAACATACCCGATTCGGTTATCTTATCGCAAATAGATGTATTGAATGAAGATTACCGCCGCCATAATGCCGATACCACTAAAACCCGCGATGTATTTAAACCTGTTGCTGCCGATGCGGGTATTGAATTTTACTTAGCCACACAAGACCCAAATGGCAACCCAACAAATGGAATTACACGCACCCAAGGCACCCCGGGCGGCTTTTTGGGCTTTGACCCATTTAGTGATGGAGTTAAGAGCAGCATATCAGGCGGTGTTAGCCCTTGGCCAACTGATAAATATTTGAATATTTGGGTATGTAACATAGCTAATGGTTTACTTGGCGTATTAGGTTATGCATTTCCGCCGGATAATGCACCTAACTGGGACCCCGGTTCGGGTACCGATTCGGCCAAGCAGGGGGTAGTATTGCAGTATCAGGTTGTAGGCCGCAATTACACAGCACCTATTGACCCTACCGTGGCTAAGGGCCGTAGCGCAACGCACGAAATTGGGCACTACTTAGGCTTACGCCATATATGGGGCGACGGAGATGGCAATGGCGCTTGCAATGGCACCGATGGTATAGATGATACCCCCAATGCAGATGCGGCACAACAGCAAACCTGCGATACATCATCAAACACATGTGTTGATTCGCCTATTGACTTTCCGGATATGATTGAAAACTACATGGATTACAGCGATGACCGCTGCTTGAATATGTTTACACAGCAACAGGTTGATATTATGCGCGCCACCCTACAAACCGAACGCGCAGGTATTGCTACTGCACAAGTGGCTACCGGCATACGTAACACCACGCAGTTAGATGGCGTAAACATTTACCCTAACCCTGCTAATAATATGCTTAACATTAGCTTTAGCAGTGCAAAACAATACAGTTATATTTTATACAATGCGCTTGGCGAAATATTAAGTTCAGAAAGTAACTTACTAAACAGCCATGCTGTTAACTTATCAAATTTTGCTTCGGGTATTTACTTAATTAAAATTACCAGTGGCAACCAAGTTTCAACCCGCAAATTTCAGATAGTTAAATAGGCTATCGCATACATACTAACAAAAAATGGCGCAATATAATTGCGCCATTTTTTGTTAGTACCCTTATTATTCGGCCTAAGCTTCTTTATTTATTTTTATGCTTACCAATTCAATGCGGGTATCGGTAGCGCGTAATATTTTAATGTGGTAATCATCTAAATCTAAATCTGTACCGGGTTCAGGTATATCCTCCATGCTGCTTATTATATACCCCGATAAGGTGGTGTATTCGCCTTCAGGTATATCCAATCCGTATTCGCGGTTTAGGTAATCTACTTCTAACCTGCCCGAAAAAGTAAATTCAGTATCCGATATTTTCTTTTCAATTAATTCCTGCTCATCGTGTTCATCATCTATTTCGCCAAATATTTCTTCCATTAAATCTTCCAGCGTAATAATGCCCGATGTGCCACCGTATTCATCAATAACCCAGGCAATATTTTTACGCTCGCGTATAAACTGCAATAGCAGGTCGCGGGCGGTCATACTACCGGGTATAGTTAACATGGGGCGTATAATGGGCTTTAACTGTTTAGGGTTTTTCAATAAATCGAAGTGGTGTACATAGCCCAGTATTTTATCGATTACCTCATCGTAAACAATAATACGCGAAAGCTTAGTTTCAATAAATTTTAACCGCAGTGCTTCTAAGCCTTCGCTAATTTCAAGTGCATGTATTTCGGGGCGCGGTACCATGCAATTGCGCACTTTTATATCCTTTAAATACAGTGCTTTTTCAAATATTTCCGAATTAAGGTGGTCGGCCTCATCATTTCCGTCTTCGTCCGCCACTGCTGTTTCCTTTATCAGGTATTCCAAATCCTCTTTGGTAAAAGCCTGGCTGCCTTCTATTAAATCGGTACCAACAATCTTTTTAATCATCCACCGCGATATGCTATGAAAAACTACCGTTAAAGGCGAAAAAATGATGTAGAAAAATTTAATAGGGTACGAAAACAATAACAGCGACCTGTCGGAATTTACCCTGAACAATATTTTAGGTATCAGTTCGCCGAATATTAATATTACAAATGTGGTAGTAATAGTTTGTACTATTAGTAAAGGTACCTCGCCTGATGGTAAAAACGGAAAATTATCTTTTACCAAAAAGTTAGTAGTAATACTGCCAAACAGTACTAAGGCTATGTTCATACCAATTAATATGGTACTTATAAACTTAGAGGGGTTAGCATTAAAATTAGCAATGATTTTGGCCTGCGACGAGCCTTTTTCTTTCAGTAATTCAACACGCAGTTTATTAGCTGATATAAATGCTATTTCAACGCCTGAAAAAAAGGCGATTAGTAAGAGTGATACAATAATTGCAAATAGTTCCATCCGGAATTGAAAAATAGTCAGAAATTACGAATACCAGTATAAATAACTAAACCCCTCCATCGGTACGGAGGGGTTTAGTTTTACTTTTTAAAATTATTTAGCGCAACAATACTACCGAGCCTTGTTGGTTAATTGTTTTAGTAGTGCTTGGGTTATCAGGGTCGGGTGTTTCAATAGCTATGTAGTATACATAGGTACCTGCGCCCTGTGCCTGGCCATTGTATTTACCATCCCAAGGGTCAATTGAATTATGCACTGTAACGCCCCAGCGGTTATATACCCTGAAAGCCGTAACCGTTGATAGCGGAGATTTAACAGGGCCGAAGAAATCGTTCTTCGAATCGCCGTTTGGTGTAAATGCGTTAGGCATTACTATACCGCCTGTAACAATAACCACAACCGAACCTGTAGCATAGCAATCGGAATTGGTGGCCTCGCTTACTTTTACAACATAAGTAGTGTTCGAGTCGGTAGATGCGTTAGGGTTAGCGCAATCAACACAACTTAAACCGCTTGTTGGGGTCCAATCGTAAACAGGGTTATTGTAATGGTTAACGGTAACGGTTATTTGGTTAGCTATGTTAGGCGCAGTAACAATGGTATCGGGGTTTACGCTTACCGTTAGCTGTTCGGGTTGGCCTACATTGGCCGATACTGTGGTTACACAGCCATAACTATTTTTAACGGTTACCTGATAAGCACCGGCAGCTACATTAGCAAAAATACTATCTGGCTGAAAATCGGTGCCGTTAATTGAATAAGTGTACGGGGCGTTTTGATTAGATGCAGGGGTAAGGGTAATTGAGCCATCATTAAACCTGGTACCAAAGCATGATGTAGAATCGGTTGATACAGTAATTTGATCGTTAGCTGCACCTTGTGGAATTACAAAGTTTCCGCCCACTGTACAACCTAATGAATCGGTTATGCTGAATGTATAGGTGCCCGGTGCTATATTAGTAAACTCGCCGGTAGTATCGGCGCCTGCTAAGCTGGCAGTATCGTTACCTACGCCAGGTATGCTAAATACTAAAGGTGCAATACCACCCGTAGGCTGTATTGATAAATCTCCATTAGGGTTACCCGAACACAAATGAAGGTTAAGTATAGAAGTATAAACAATTTGCGCTGTTTGTTGCAAAATAGCCGATGCAGTACCCGAACAGCCATTTGCATCGGTAACGGTTACACCAATAAAGCCGGCAGCAAGGCTACCTATAGTATTTCCATTACCTCCCGGTTCGCTCCACACATAAGTAAACGGCGATGTGCCACCTGTTACATTAGCCGTAGCTGCGCCGGTATTTGTACCAAAGCATATCCTATCGGAAAAAGTAAGGCTTACACCCAACGGTGTTGGGGTGTTTACCGTATAAGTAGCTGTTGCCCTACAACCTGACTGGTCGCTAACCGTTACGATATAATTTCCGCCTGTTAAGCCAGTAATGGTTTGGGTTGAATCGTTAGTGCTCCATACATATAACAGCGTACCGGTACCGCCTGTTGCATTAGCAGTTATAGCGCCATCGGCGCCATTACCGCTACAACTTACGTTAGTAATAACGGGTGCATTTAATATAACCACATTACCAATAGCATTAACTGTATAATTTTGGGTTACCGAACAGCCATTTACATCGGCAACGGTTACAGCATACGTACCGGGGTTAACGGTATTTTGAGGGTTGCCCGGGGTTAAACCGCCGCTCCAGGTATATGTAGTGCCGCCTGCACCACCCGAAACAAATAAGGTAATACTACCCGACTGTAAACAGGTATAATCATTTACATGTGCACTATCAATTATTAAAGCTGCAGGTTGGGTTACTATATAGGTAGCCGATACCGAACAGCCTGCACCATCGGTTGCCGTAACTGCATAAGTACCTGCAGTAAGCCCTGTAATAGTAGCTGTATTTGCAGTTGTATTCCATGTATAAGTAATAGTACCCGCACCCCCTGTAGCATTAGCAGTTATAGCGCCAGTATTACCGCCATTACACCTTACATTAGTAATGGTAGGTGCCGCCAATGCCAGCTGGCTGCTGCCTGCCGGTACTATATTACCGGTAGCTGATGCTGTACAATTATGTGCATCGGTAACAGTAACCGAATAAGCACCTGCAGCCTGTCCTGTTAATACCGAATCGTTAGCTGCTGCTACGCTCCAATTATAGTTATAGTTGGGCGTACCGCCTGATACATGCGCCGTTAAGCCGCCTACACCCGAGCCGCAGGCAAATAAATTAGAATCGGGCACACTTACAGTTAAAGTTGGGGGTTCGGTAATGGTTATTGTATCTCTTAATGTACCACAGGCACCCGAGGTAACGCTAAACACATACTGGCCGGGGGCTAAATTACTAATAGTAGTTTGCCCTGCGCCACCGGGTGTCCATCCGTAAGCGGTTACACCTGCTGTATCTAAAGTAACATGGGCATAGCCATTGTTAGCGCCATGGCAAGTTACATTACGTACCGAATCAATATTAAAACTAACACCTGTTATTCCTACATATACATCATCGGCTACCGTAACTGTAGCGCCGTTGCAATTTACATAAGTAGCGTTGGCAGTATAAGTGGTAGGGCCGGTAGGGCATACCTGTATGCTATCGCCTAAGCCAATTTGGGTTGTGCCTTGTAGCCATGATATAGTATAGTTGTTAGCGCCTGAGGGGGTAAAACGCCAAGCGTCATTATCGGCATTCCATACGGTATTGTTACGCCCCGGTACGGTATAAGCTACTGTTTGGGTAGCATTTTGTATCCCTTCTATAGCAAGGCCGTCGTTCCATCCCGGAGGGAAAATACCTGCGTCGGGACAACTACTTTTGTGTGCTATGTATATTTCAATAGCATTGGTTGTTTCATAAAATGCTATTTGACTGGTAGCATCCAAACCCGAACAGGTTGAAAGAAAATTATCGCTATCGTACATAGGTATCTGGTAGTAGGATATAACGAAAATGCGGCATGGTGCAGTTCCGAAAATTTGATATTTCGCCGTTCCGCCCAACGATGGGTCAATATCCTGATATGGCCCCATAATAGTATTGCCATATACATTGGTAGTTGGCACAGTGCCCGATGTGGTTAAATCCCAATCGCAACCTGTACCGGCCAAGGCTGCATTAAAAGTTAATATGCTATTGGCACCCACCACCACTTGGTTGTACGATTGGTTGAAAAAACAAAATGTGAACGGCAATGGTATGGCTGCACTCCAAATATCATCCTGGTTCACAAATATTGGTGTGCCCGCAGTATATGAAAACGGTGTGTATGGTATTTGCGATACCGTATAGGATGTTGTTTTGGCAGCACTAAAAGCGCTTGCACGTAAGGTAGTACAGGTGGAACATGGAATTGATACACTGTCGCCGTTAGTAACATTTACTGCGGGGCAACCCGGTTGGGCATGTAGCACAGAAATAGCAAAAACAGCTATAAATAAACAGAATACACGGGTAACATTTTTCATCGGTTATTACTTTGATTTTCAGTATGCAATATACAATCCTTTAAATAAAACATAAAAAAGACGTTCATTTTATGTAAAAAGTTGGTTGCCATTGTTTGGTAAATAGTCGTTTTTTCTCCCTTATTTCGCCCCCACAGGCTAATTTAAGCCGTTTTACAAAATATTTATCTAATATTAATGGCATTGGCCAACACCGATATTTATTTAAACTTAGCACAAAAAAATTGAACTGATGTCGGTACTTACCCGCGAAAACCTGTTTTACTTAATAAAAGAATTAATATGGCAAGCGCTTACTATAATGGCTTGCTATGCAATACTTTACCCTATTACCCAAAAGCTTACCTTCTTACACTTCAATATGTACTTTGTGTTTATTTACATAACACTTACCTACTTTAGATGGACGGTACTTTTCAGCAATTTGCCTTTTTTACATCCTGCCTGGGTTAGGTTTATATTGTTTTCGGTTAACCTTAGCCTGTTTATTTTACTGATGCAGCAGGAACAGCGCTTTATGTCGCTTTTCGAAAACAGCTATATAGAAGACTTTGGTTTTCCGAAGGTTATATTATACGAGGGTATAAAACAACAACTATTCAAGTACATTTATTCCATTATAGTTTTATTTGGCACCGGCAGCCTTATCATGATTTCTATTTTCAACCTTAGGTTAATAGTATCGTGGTGGCAACTTTACAAATACAAGGCATCGGCCCTGCTTGAAGATTGATATTATTATTTAACAGATAAAGGATAGAGAGATGAGATTTTCGGATATTAATTACAGCCGCCCCGATATTAATAAAGTGCAAACCGACTTTAACCTATTGCTATCGCAATTTGAGGAGGCGAAAAGCATGGATGAACAACGCAGCACCCTTTCGAAAATAAATAATTTGAAAAGCGAATTTCAGACATACGCTTCGCTGGCATCGGTACGTAATTCAATAAACACCACCGACCCTTTTTATGAAAAAGAGCAAGAGTTTTTCGATGATAACGAACCTACTATTAAGGACTTGAATACACGTTTTTATAAGGCATTAGGCAATAGTAAGTTTAAAACCGATTTGATGAAAACCTTCGGCAACCAGTTGTTTAACCTTGCCGATGTAAGCCTTAAAACTTTTAACACTACTGTAATTGACGACCTGAAGGAAGAAAACAAGCTGGGTACCGAGTATACTAAACTAATGGCAAGCGCCGAAGTTGAGTTTAATGGCGAAAAAATGAACCTGTCGCAAATTGAAGCTTACTCGGAAAGCACCGACCGCGAAGTGCGCAAAAAGGTGTACGAAGTTAAAGCTGCCTTTTTTGCTAAACACGAGGAGAAGTTTGATGAACTGTTTGATAAACTAGTAAAAGTACGTACCCGCATAGCACATAAGTTGGGCTATAAAAACTTTGTTGAGCTGGGCTATTACCGTATGGCACGTACCGATTATGATGCCAAGAAAGTTGCAAAATTTCGCGAACAGGTATTAGCGCACATAGTACCCTTAGCTGCCAAACTACGCGAAAGGCAACGCCAGCGTATTGGGGTTGATAAATTAAAAATTTACGACTGGGGCCATAACTTTAACTCGGGCAACCCAAAACCTAAAGGTACGCCCGAAGAAATTATTGCCAATGGCAAAAAGATGTATGCCGAGCTATCGGCTGAAACCAAAGAGTTTTTCGACTTTATGGTTAACAACGAAATGATGGATTTAGTAACCAAAAAGGGTAAAGCTACGGGTGGTTACTGCACTATGTTCCCCAAGTATAAAGCACCTTTTATTTTTGCCAACTTTAATGGTACCATTGGCGATGTGGATGTACTAACACATGAGGCAGGACACGCTTTTCAGTGTTTCCAAAGCCGCAACTTTGAGATTGAAGAATACTATTTCCCCACTATGGAAGCCTGCGAAATACACAGTATGAGTATGGAGCAACTTACTTACCCGTGGATGAGTTTGTTTTTTGGCAGCGATACCGATAAGTATAAGTTCGTACACTTATCATCCAATATCCTGTTTTTACCTTATGGCGTAGCGGTTGATGAGTTTCAACATATTATATACGAAAAGCCCGACCTAACACCTAACGAGCGTAAGCAAGTATGGTTAGATATGGAAAAGAAATACCGGCCGTGGGTAGATTACGATGGTGTTGATTATATGGAACGTGGAGGTTTTTGGCAACGCCAGGGCCACATATACCGCAGTCCTTTTTACTATATTGATTACTGCTTGGCACAACTTTGCGCATTTCAGTTTTGGAGTAAAAGCCAAAAAGATTTTTCGAATGCCTGGAAAGATTATGTGCGCCTTTGCAATGCAGGTGGCAGCGATTCGTTTTTAGGATTAGTTAAACTGGCAGGCTTGCAATCGCCTTTTGATGATGGCACTGTTAAAAACATAGCTGCCGAACTGGATACTTACTTATCGGGCATTAATGATGCCGCTTTGTAAAAAGCGTATTGCTTATTTTTCGCTTACGCCTTTAAACTGCTGTTCGTTATCTTTAAACAACACATTGAACGTGGTTAACGAACCGTATATACGGGTTATATATTGCTGAAGCTCCACCTTGTCTTCGTCGGTAAATTTTGGGTGGGCGTTTATTTTTTGCTCCATTACACGCAGCCTGTCGCGCAGCATTACTATTTTATGGAAAAACGTTTCAATGGGCACCTCTTTTGATTGCAGGCCGGGGTCTTCGGGCTTTAGTATCAAAGTACCACGGTTCCATTTGCTGGCTAACTCTACTACTTCCTGCCAATCGCTACGTTCTTCTATCAGTTCACTAACAGCGGCTTTAATATCTTCAATGGTAATAGGTGGAATATCGCTTGCTGTTTTTTCAAGCACCTCTATGCCTTCGAAACTACGAGCAATGCTACGCGCTTCGCCATCTTCCTTAAACCAAATGTTGTAAAATTCGGGTTCTAAATCAACTACAATTCCCTTGCCGTATTTAGGGTGTTGTACCCTGCTGCCAATGCCTAAATTATAATCGCCCATGGTAATTTATTTTTTTGCTCGTTCAAATATTCAAATCATTATTGGCATAGTGCACAGTACTAATGCGTACTTTTCAACGCAAGCGGGTTAACTGCCTATACACTGCACATTTATAAGTTTAAACGGCAATTACAGTAAAGTGTTACTGTTTCCAAAAAGCTTCGATACGTTGTTGCACATTAGCGCGTATATCGTACCAGAATAAATTGTAATCGGCAATGTGCAGCACGTTTGCTTTACTTACAATAGGCAAGCCGTTTTGAACCCATAAGTAATTATCGTGTATCTCAGTGCCACATGCATGGGTATATTCTTTATTAAAATTAAGAAGCATAGTACCCATACTTTTGCTGCAATCAACGGCAATTGTGTCGGTGGTCCAAGTAACAGGGTTTACGCATATATTGCCAAATAGGTGGCTACTGCCCGGGTCGAAGCCTTTTTTGTACGAAGCCCAGGTAACATAACAGCCTGTTTGGCTACCGTTTAGGCATGGCTTTAGTTTTGTGTACATGGCCGTGTCAATTTCGTAGCCTACTATGTAAGCGGCTACCAATTTATTTTGCAGCGGCTTGCCGTCAAAAAAATCTTTTATCAGCACTCGTGCTAATCGGCTTCCCTGGCTGTGCGATGCTATAACTATTG
>Ga0164241_10002085_pt1 | contig 22585 bp, 25 predicted proteins | sample OricomyardsoilBY_FD_108780 | JGI IMG/M metagenome (GOLD analysis project Ga0164241, IMG submission 108780) | Backyard soil microbial communities from Emeryville, California, USA - Original compost - Back yard soil (BY) | ecosystem: Environmental > Terrestrial > Soil > Unclassified | place: USA... | reverse complement strand
GCGCGGCTATGACCTCCGGACTGAGTAAGAGCAATGCGGAGCACCTGCTGCCCCTGGGGTTGCTGGTGAGTGGCGAAGCCCGCACCGCAGCGGCGGCCTGGGATTTCCTCCAGCGTGTGCGAGGGACACCCTGGCCGGCGGACGCTTGTGAAACCGCCCTTCCCGGATTCGGCGACAGTTTCGGCGAACCCGACCCGCTACTGGCCCGCCTCGCGGACAATCTGCTGATAACGGGAGATTGGCCGACGCTGGCCTGGGCGCATATATTCACCCAGCGCATCGCGCATTCGGGCATAGGCTGGCGCATTCCCGGTCTGGTGGCGGCCGTCGCTTGTGACCTCGGGTTGGACGCCCGACAATCCATCGCTCTCTACCAACTCGCACTGGCCCCGGCAATTGTGGCCCACGGCCTGGAGCAAACCCACCGCCCCATCACCGCCGGCCCCATGCTGGACGACCGCGACTATGAACTCATCTCGACCATGGGCTCACCTGGACCGTGAATTCATCTAAACCCTGGGAGATCTACCGGCGTTCGATCCGTACTCATATTGGCAAATGGCTCGGTGGCGAAGAGGTAATCGTGCGCGGTCACCGATTACTTGAAGATTTACTGCCGCAACTCAGTTTTATGCAGTTGCAGCTCTTGAATATTACCGGCCGCCTGGTGAATGCCCCTCTCGCCCAGTGGCTGGAAAAAAGCTTTTTTATGGTGAGTTACCCCGATGCGCGCATCTGGTGTAATCAAATAGCGGCGCTGGCCGGGGCAAATAGGGCCTCGCCCGTGGCCGCCGCCACCGCTGCCTGCCTGGCGGCGGACTCCCGCGCCTACGGCAGCAGTCAGACCCAATGGCTCGCCATGGTCACTTTGCGGGACCTGCGCCGGGATTATCAGGAGGGTGCGCCGCTGGCGGAATTGGTGGCGCGGTTTCCTATCAAACATGGAGTGCCCGCCATCATGGGCTTCGCCCGCCCTACCGCCAAACCGGACGAGCGCCTGGAACCCATGCGCAAGATCACGACACAGCTGGGCTTTGCTTACGGCCGGCATATGATTTTCGCCGGGCAGTTGGCGGATTTCCTGAAAGCGGAATTCGGAGCGGATATGAATATCGCGGGATTTATGGCGGCGTTTCTGCTTGACCAGGATTTCACACCGGAAGAGATCTATCAGGTGCGCGCATTGGCGGTGGCCAATGGTGCCATGGCCTGTTATGGCGACCGCTTGGGGCAGGCGGAATTCACCTTCCTGCCCCAGCGTTGTAACGATGTGGCCTATACGGGGCCGGAGATTCGAACCCTGCCTCCAAACAAACAGCCACTGAACCCTAAAGAGCGGGCCTAAAACTCGACGAGATGCCCATTGGGCAATTGCGCTTCCGCCAGTTTCTGACGCACGGCCAGCAACTCCATATTGTCCATAATCGGTCCGACCATGACTTTGAACAGATTCTGTTGCGGCTCAGACCGCACCAGCACCTTGCCACTCAAAGAAGGCCGCAAACGGTTACGCAGCAGATCAGCGGTCTCTTGCTTACTGAAAGCGCCTACCTGCAGGTAGCTCAGGGGACCTTGAGGTGGTGCCTGGGAAGCGCCACCCTGCTGTATCACCGGCACCAAGCCCGCCTGGGGATTCTCAGACGCGGGAAGCGGGCTGGCAAACGGTGTTTGTTCAATGGTTTCTATACGCACCTTCGCGGTGCCCTTATGGTGAAACCCAAGTTTTTTTGCGGCGGCATAACTCAAATCGATGACACGGCCTTCATGGAATGGCCCCCTGTCATTGACCCGCACCACACAGCTGAGATCATTTTCCAGATTCACGACTCGCACATACGCCGGAATCGGCAGGGTTTTGTGGGCGGCGGTCATGCCGTACATATCGTAAATCTCACCATTCGACGTTTTATTGCCGTGAAATTTTTTGCCATACCAGGAGGCATAGCCGGTCTCGGCAAAGCCCTTGGTTGAGAAATTCACATGGTAGGTTTTGCCGAGCACTGTGTAAGGGGTTTTGTTGCCGGAGTTCTTGATCAACTCGTGTTTAGGAACCGCGTCCGGAAGATGGGTCACGTCAAGGTCCACATCCGGGGCGCTATCCTTGAGCACCACCGTCTCGGAACTCGACCGCGGCGTCGACACGCAAGCGGTGAGCAGCCAGGGCAACGCCAGCAATCCAATACAGCTCAGCCATTTCAGGGGGCTATTCATCGATTTATTTTCATTGGTTTATTGGGTTACGCCATCGATTTATTTTGTTGGTGCTGGTGCTGGTGCCGGTGCCGCCATCGCCTGCTGACGGGCAGCGGTGATCGCCTGGCTCAACTGCCACACTGCCATGGCGTAAAGGTGGCTGCGATTGTATCGGGTGATCACATAAAAATTATTGAAGCCAAGCCAATATTCGGGGCCGCTTTCCTGGTCATAGCTCAGCAACACTGCCAGCATATCTCCCGCCGGCTTATCGGCAAGCGTCACACCTTTCTTTTGCAATTCCTGCAGCGTGAGTTCCGGCCGCGCGCCAGTGTTCACCAGTGCGGCATCCACTGTTCCCTGAACGCTGACTTTCTGCACCACCGGATGGCCCGTCTGCCAACCATGGGCTTTGAAGTAATTGGCGACGCTGGCAATGGCGTCCTGGCGATTTGTCCATATATCGGCAAAGCCGTCGCCGTCATGATCCTTGGCGTAATGGCGGTAGCTGCTCGGAATAAACTGGCCGAATCCCATGGCCCCCGCGTAGGAGCCCTTCAGGTCAAGCAAGTCGTGCTTTTGCTCCCGCGCCAGCAGAAATGCCTGTTCCAGCTGACCGCGAAAAAACGTTGCGCGCGGCGGATAATCAAAGCCCAGGGTGGTGAGCGCATCGATGACACGGTAATTACCCATCTGGCGACCATAACGAGTTTCCACACCGATGATGGCCACTATGATGGCAGGATCCACACCATAGGTTTCAGACACCTCATTGAGGGTATCGGCATTTTCCCCCCAAAAAACCACGCCCTGGTCAATACGGTCCTGGTCGAGAAAAATCCTGCGGTACTCGAACCAGGGTTTGGTTTTTTCCGCGGGACGGGCAATCGCGTCGAGTATGGCCTGCTTTTTTTCCGCCTTGGCCAGCTGAGCCTCCAGATTTTTTCGATCAAATTGGTGCTCTTTGACCAGCTTGTCGACAAATACCGCCGCATCGGGATGACGGCTATAGTCGGCCGTTGCCGTTGCCGATAACACGCCCAGGGCCGCCCCCATCAGGGAGCCAAATATTTTTGTCATGCGATCTCCAATTAAATCGTTACGCGCTTGGGCTCTGTGGCGATGGCCATCAGTAAACCAAAACCCAGCATCAGGGAAATGAGGGAGGTGCCGCCGAGGCTCACCATAGGCAGCGGCACACCCACGATGGGAAGCAAACCGGACACCATGCCCACATTGACGAAGACATAGACCATGAAGGTGAGCGTAATGCTGCCGGCGAGTATGCGGCTGAAGGTGGTCTGCGCCGTAACAGAAATCCACAGCCCCCGGCTGATAATGAAAAAGTACCCTGCGATCAATAGCAGAAATCCCATCAGACCAAACTCTTCCGCCAACACAGCAATGATGAAATCCGTGTGGCTCTCCGGCAGGAAATCCAACTGTGACTGGGTGCCTTCCATCCAACCCTTGCCCTCCCAACCACCGGAACCGATCGCAGTTTTCGCCTGAATGGTATTCCAGCCGGCGCCGAGCTTATCCGCCTCTGGATCCAACAGCGTAAGCACCCGCCTTTTCTGATAGTCGTGCATTACAAAATGCCACATGGGCCAGCTTGCAATTGCCAGCGTCGCCAAGGTACCGATGATATAGCGCCAGGGCAGCCCCGCCAGGAACAAGCCGATCAGCCCGGAGGTGCCCACCAGAATTGCGGTTCCCAGGTCCGGCTGTTTCACAATCAATATGGACGGCAGGAGGATAAAAGCCAGGCAGACCAATACATGCGTCAGTCGCGGTGGCAAAACGCGCACGGAAAAAAAAGCCGCGACGCAGATAGGCACGGCAAGCTTGAGAATTTCAGAAGGCTGGAAGCGGATAAAGCCCAGGCTCAACCAGCGTTGCGCCCCTTTTGCCCCGACTCCCATCACCAGCACCAGCACCAAGAGGACTATTCCCAACAGATAGAACCAGAAGGCAAAGCGCTCAATAAACAACAAATTGACCTGCGCCACCACGAACATGGCGCCATAGGCCAAGCCGAAAAAGAACAGCTGCCGATTGATCATGAAATAGTTGTGACCGCTGGCGCTGTATAAAACCACCAGGCCGTATCCGGTTAGCAGCAGCAGGCCGAGCAGCAGTAAGGGGTCCACATGGATGAGGCGCCAGAAACTGGTAGCACTTTTGAAATGGTGGCCGGAGTCCGGCAGGCGTCGAACAAAATCCTGGCGTTTTAGAATCATGCGATCAGAAGCCCAATGCCGTCTGCTCTTTTTCGACAGCCTGCCGCGCCGCCTCCAGAGCAAACCAAGTATCGAATACGCGACGCGCAACCGGCGCTGCAGTGCTGGAACCGTGTTCACCGTTTTCCACCACCACAGCAACGGCTATCTGAGGGTTTTCCACCGGGGCATAGGCGATAAAAAGCGCGTGGTCGCGGTTGCGTTCGTTAATTTTGTCCCGATCGTATTTGGCGTCCTGGGCGATGCCGATCACCTGGGCGGTGCCGGTTTTTCCCGCTATCTGGTAGGTGGCGCCCTTGGCTATGACCTTGGCCGTGCCGCGAGGGCTGTGTATCACTCCCTCCATCGCTGAGCCGATCGTATTCCAGTTTTCTTCACTGGCGGTGAAAGTGCGGCGCTCAGGCACTTCTGCTTTTACGCCCCCCACCCTCTCCACCAACAGCGGACCGCGTATCACACCGCGGTCCGCCAAGCCGGCGGCGAGCACCGCCAGTTGCAAGGGCGTAGCAAGTACATCGCCCTGACCGATGCTGACATTGAGACTGTCGCCGGGAAACCACGGCAAACCCCGCACTGCCTGCTTCCAAATTCGGGAGGGCCAGTTTCCGGCCCGTTCACTCGGGATGTCTATGCCGGTTTTCTCTCCAAGACCAAAAGCAGTCCCCACCGGATGCATGCGATCTATGCCCATGCGGTTGGCGAGGCTGTAAAAATAGGTATCGCAGGATTCCACAATCGCCTGGCGCAGGTCCACCTGGTTGCCGTGGCCGTATTTTTTCCAGTCGCGATATCTATGGGCGCTGTCTTCCAGCTGGAAAAATCCCGGGTCGCGAATGCGCCACTGGGGGGTAATTACGCCAGCCTCAAGCGCACCCAAACCCAACATGGGCTTGAGGATAGATCCGGGCGGGTACTGCCCCTGAATGGCGCGATTGAACAACGGCAGGTCCGGCGATTCATTCAAATCCTGGTAATTCTTGTGGCTGATACCCGTAACAAACAGGTTGGGGTCGTAACTCGGTGTGCTGACAAAAGCCAGAACGCCTCCCGTTGCCACCTCAATGGCGATCACAGCGCCGCGCCGGCCCTGAAGAGCTTCAGCCGCTGTGCGTTGCAGCTGGATATCAATAAACAGATGCAGATCCGTACCGGGTGCCGGGTCGATTCGCTCCAGCGTGCGCAATACCCGGCCATGAGCGTTGACCTCCACATGCTGGGTACCCACATCTCCCAGAAGCTGATCTTCGTAAAACCGCTCTATACCGCTTTTGCCGATACTGTAAGTGCCGCTGTAACGCCTGTAGGCTTCGTCATCAAAACCGCTGACCTCCCGCTCACTGATACGGCCGACATAGCCAATCGTGTGGGCAAATAATTCCCCATGCGGGTAATAACGCACCAGTTGCGCCTCGACTTCCACCCCCTCAAGGGCGTATTCATTGACTGCGATGCGGGCGATTTCTTCTTCGGTCAAGTGATATCGCAACGGCACGGATTCATAGGGTCGGCGCCGCTGTGAGAGCGCCTTGCGGAAATTTTCCAGATCTTCATTGGAAACAGAAATCAATCCGGCGATCTGCTGCAAGGTCGCGTCGAGATTCGGCACGCGCTCGCGCACCAGCGACAGGGTGTAACTTGGCCGGTTTTCCGCCAACAGCACGCCATTGCGATCGAAAATCAGGCCGCGATTGGGCGGAACGGGCTGCACTTGAATGCGGTTGCTCTCGGCCCGCGTCACATAATCGTCGTAGTGAATGACCTGCAAATCATAAAAACGCACGACCAAAATCATGAATAGCACCAACACCGACACAAACGCCGTTGTGATGCGCGCACAAATCAGACGGGTTTCGGATTTGAGATCTTTAAGGCGGCGATGATCTTGGTCTATGTCGCGAAATGGCATAACTCAGGGCAATCAAAAAGCCTGTCTCGGTAAATGGAACGAAGTATTGATCACCAAAGTTGCACAGAGTGCCCGGAATTAAATCCGGCGATGAGGTAATAAATAAAAAGCATAAACCAGTTTGGTATAACCGTGGTGCACTTTCTAACCGGCGGGAAATTCCTGGAAATTATTTATGGTAGGGGTGATTTTGCAGGATGGTCCAAGCCCGATAAATCTGTTCCAGTAAAACAATGCGCACCACCGGATGCGGGAGTGTGAGATTTGAGAGCGACCAACGCACTTGCGCGCGCTGCAGGCAAGCCTGACTGAAACCGTCGGGACCGCCAATTGCAAAAGCCAGATTATGGCCTTCCATGCGCCAATGGGCGAAATTTTCCGCGAGCTGTTCCGTACTCCAGGGTTTGCCCCGCACATCCAATGCCACCATGGTATAAGCCGGCGGCACAGCCGCCAGAATAGCTTCCCCCTCCTGGCGCATCGCCTCCTGTACCCCGCTTTTGGAACGTACGCCGAGGGGAATTTCCACCAGTTGCGGTGCGAGGTCGCGCGGCAGGCGTTTGCTGTATTCGTCACACCCCGCCTGCACCCATGCGGGCATTTTGCTGCCCACTGCGACCATTAAAATTTTCACCGGCGTATTTATTTCACTGTGAATCGACGGACTGGGTACGTTGCACCGTGCGCCGCCGGAACCTTGGACCAGAGTTTTTCCAGCTCGTAAAAATCCCGGGTGGCCTGCAGCATCACATGCACAACAGTATCGCCATAGTCCACCAGTACCCACTCCCCCACATCCAGCCCTTCGATACCCAGAGGTCTGTGTCCGGCGATTTTCAATTCTTCCACTACATTACTGGCGATGGATTTGACGTGACGGTTGGAAGTGCCATTGGCGATGATCAAGTGATCCATCACATCCGTCAGTTGGGATACGTCCAGATCGACGATCTTTTGTCCTTTCAGGTTCTCAATGGCGTCGATAATTAATTTGTTCAGTTCAAGAGTCATAAGCATTCAATGTTGAGTCGAAGAATAAAGTTGGTGCCGGTGGATGTATTCACAAACCGGATCCGGTACCAGGTATTTGCCGGGCAAAGTGTCCGCCAATTGCCGGCGCAGCTGGCTGGAGGACAAGGGCAGCGGAGTGGTTTCGAGAAATGCCACACCCCCACTGTTGGAAAATAACTCAAAGGGACATTCGCGCGTCGCCAACCATTCCGCCACAGCGCCATCCACAGGCCGCTCCCAACCGGGCCGATTGACCACCAGCAGATTCGCGATGTCGGTCAACTCCTGCCATCTGTGCCATTGATGCAGGTTCACCAGGTTGTCCATCCCAATTACCCAGGCCAATACTCCAAAGGGGTTTTGCAGCCTAAGCGTTTGCAGAGTATTAAAGGTGTAGGACCGAGCGGGACTTTCAGTTTCCAGGAGTTCCACTGCAAATGCGGGATGGGGCGTCAGTTGATTGAGCTCTGCAACAGCCAGATCGAGCATCGCAAGGCGGTGTGCAAGTGAAATCTGCAGCTTGGCTTTCAGCGGAGGGTCGCCGCAGGGCACAAACATCACCCTGGCCCCAGTGTGCAGATGGCATTCCAATGCCAACCGGGTATGGCCTATATGCACTGGGTTGAACGTGCCCCCGAAATAGAGGCTGAGTGACGCCATCACTGGCGAATATGCCCGTCGCCCAGAACAATCCACTTCTGAGAGGTGAGTCCTTCAAGCCCGACGGGGCCGCGTGCATGGATTTTATCCGTGGAGATACCGATCTCCGCACCCAATCCATACTCAAAACCATCGGCAAAACGGGTTGAGGCATTGACCATCACCGAACTGGCGTCCACAGCCGTCATGAAACGACGCGCTCGGCTGTAATTTTCCGTAACTATGGCATCTGTATGCTGGGAGCCATACTGGTTGACGTGGGCAATGGCCTGCTCCAAATCATCCACGACACGCACCGCAAGAATAGGTGCCAGGTATTCCGCGTACCAATCCTCTTCGGTGGCGGCCTTGATTCCCGCCAAAAGGGCTTGCGTGCGCAGGCAACCACGCAGTTCCACTCCCTTGGCTTGGTACGCCTCTGCAAGGCGCGGGAGAATTGCTTCCGCCACGGACACATGCACCAGCAGCGTTTCCATGGCGTTACACACACCATAGCGGTGAGTTTTGGCGTTGAGGGCTATGGCAAAGGCTTTATCCAGATTGGCCTCTGCATCGATATAAACGTGGCAGACGCCGTCCAAGTGTTTGATCACCGGCACCCGGGCCTCACCCGCGATGCGCTCGATCAGACTGCGGCCACCGCGCGGCACAATGACATCCACATATTGGGGCATGGTAATCAGCGCACCCACGGCTGCGCGGTCCGTGGTTTCCACTACCTGCACCGCCGTCTCGGGCAGGCCAACCTGATTCAGGCCAGCTTTAATAGCCGTGGCGATCGCCCGGTTGGAAGCGATGGATTCACTGCCGCCGCGCAAAATGGCCGCATTGCCGGATTTCAGACAAAGGCTGGCTGCGTCTATGGTCACATTCGGGCGCGATTCGTAAATAATACCCACCACCCCCAGAGGGACGCGCATTTTACCCACCTGTATGCCGCTCGGCCGGAATTTCAGATCGGTGATTTCACCGCAGGGGTCCGGCAGAGCCGCCACCTGGCGCAGCCCTTCGATCATGCTATCCACCCGGGCAGGCGTGAGTTCGAGACGATCCAACAAAGCCGCGTCCAGTCCTTTGTTGCGCCCTTCAATCATGTCAACACCATTGGCGTCAGCCAATGCGGCACGGGACCGGTGCAGGTGTTGAGCTATAGCATCAAGGGCACTGTTTTTCTGGGCCGTAGTGGCGGTGGCGAGAACGCGGGAAGCTGCCCGGGCCTGTTGCCCGACTTGATTCATATAATCTTGGACTGTCATGAGAGCTGGATGCAGAACCTAAAGTCAAACCGGCATGCATTATATCAGGCAGGTCAAAGGCTTGTTAGCTTAAAAATTGTGCAGAGCCTTGCTCATTTCACATTTGCGACGGGGCGGCGAAATGGGCGCGGGAATAGGCCACCCGCTCGACCACCGGGTAGCGCTCCGGTTTTTTGATTGTTTCCACCTTGCGCAGACGTGGCAGCAAGCCCGCATCGTTCGCCACCTGGATGGACAATCCCGGTCGCGCATTCAGCTCCAACAATAAGGGTCCGCGGTGCTTATCGAGCACCAAGTCAACCCCCAGGTAACCTAGGCCGGTCATGTCGTAGCAGGCGCAGGCGAGTTCCAGCATGGCAATCCATTGGGGCACCACCAGCTCCACCAGCGACTGTTTGGTGTCCGGGTGATGGGTCACAGGCCTGCCGCTCTGCACCGCCCTCACTGCACGGCCGCTGTCCATGGATATACCCACGCCCACGGCCCCCTGGTGCAAATTCGCCTTGCCCTTGGATGAGGCGCAGGACAAACGCATCATCGACATCACGGGAAACCCGCGAAACACAATCACCCGCAAATCCGGCACGCCTTCGTGGGTGTACTGCAAAAAGGCATCGTCCACTTTGATGAGCGATTCGATCAGGGCAAAATCGGTTTTGCCTCCCAAGGAAAACAAACCCGCCAGGATATTGGAAATGTGCCGCTCCACATCCGGCAGGGAAATCGCCTGCCCATTGGTTTTATAAAAGACTCCGTCCACCGCCCGGTCGATCACCAGTATGCCCTTGCCGCCGGAGCCTTTTGCCGGTTTGATGCAAAACCCGGCAACCCCGTCTGTAATTCGAGCGATATTCGGCACGTCATGCTGGTTGTCAATCACACCGATCAAGTCGGGCACGTTGACGCCGTGTTCAAGCGCGAGGTTTTTGGTTTTAAGCTTGTTATCCACCAAGGGAAAATTGGAGCGCGGATTGTAGCGGCTGATGTAACTGATATTGCGGCGGTTCATCCCGAGGATTCCCTTCTCCGCAATGCGCCCGTAGCGCGTATGCTCCCGCCAGAACTGCAACAGGTTCATCATCTATTTACTCTGCACCAAATGCTTGAAGCGTCGCAATTCACTTAAGCGGTAACCCGTGTAATTACCACACAACAACACCAGTGCCATGAATACCAGCTGCAGGCCGATGAAGTTGAACATCAAATGACGCACGATCGGATTGATCATCACCAGATACGCGAGCACTGCCACCAGCAGCGACCCACCACCTTGGGCCACCACCTCTTTCGGGCCTTCTTCCTCCCAGAGAATTGACATACGCTCAATGGTCCAGGACAAGATAATCATTGGGAAAAAGGTAATTTTCAAACCTTCGGCAAGGCCCAGGCCATAAGCCACTATGGAAAATACGGCGATGATAATGATCACCGAAATGATCACCGCCGATATGCGCGCGACGAGCAATAAATTGTGTCGCGACAAGTAAGCACGGATGACCAGGCCTATGCCCACGATCAGAAAGAACCCGACCAGGCCGGTAATCAGGCTTGTCTGGATAAACGCCAGCGCAATTAATACCGGCATGAAAGTTCCAGACGTGCGCAATCCCACCAGAATGCGCATGATCACCACCACCAGCACGCCCATGGGGATTAGCAATATGCCTTTGAACATGGTCTGCTCTTCCAACGGCAGACTGTGAATGGAAAAATCCATGGCATTTTTAAGGTGCGCCACTTTCTCCTGGTATATGCGCGATGCAGGCACTTCCTGCGCAATGATGGAAAAGCTTACCCGGGAATCGCGACCACCCACGAGATCCAGCAAAGAGCTGGCATTCTGTTCCCACAGCAATTGATTGCCCAATTGACCTTGATGGCCCGTTTGGGGATGAAATAGCGCGTATTCTTCACCGGAAAATACCTGCAGGTAGCTCACCAGCGACTGGCGGCGGCGACCATCCTCCAGATACAGTGTCTGCACCACGCGCGCCGGAATGCCTGCCAGATTCAACATTTCCACCAACCGGCGCTCACGCGATTTTTGCTGCACGAGCAATTGCGCCAACTGCGCTTCATTATTGAATCCGGCGATCAATTCGCGCGTCATGGTGAACGCATCGGCAGAACGATCGCGAGCGCGCTGCAGAAGCTGTCTCACAGCAGTGCCTTCCGGACCGGAATAAGTGACTGTTTCTATGGCGGGTGGCGCAGCCCTTTTGTTATCGAAAGAATTTTCATCAAACAGCATGTCCACCTGGTAATAAAGAGTCTGTCGCCCCGCGGCCTGCCGGATGGACCACTCCGCACGTCGCTCTACACCTTCGCCCACAAACGCTAAGCCATAACCTGGGCTGGCGGTATGTTCCGAAACCCGCTCAAATCCCGGCTGATTATCCGGCACCGCCAAGGAAAGCTTCACCGGTTCGGATAATGCCTCGAATTCGATCTTGGCTTCGATGGACCAGACTTGGCGCTGGCCGTCCGGCAACCAGGGCACATCAAAAACGTAATGCCGGTAAAACGTCAGAAACAAACCCGCGGCCATAAGACCGAGAACCAGAATATAAAGAGGAACCCGGGTGGAAGAGGCGGACTTGTTCATAGAGATTTGTTCATAGAGAGGAACTCTCGGATTTTTTATCCTGAATGTACTTGCGCGAAACATCGACCACCGCGATATCGCGGAGGAAAGAACGGGCGAGCACCACCGGGAATTCATTGTTGTCGCGTCGGACAAGGATAAATTCCGTGTCGTCGACCAACTCTCCCAGCTGTATTTTCAGTCGAATAATGGGCCGGCTTTCCGCATCGCCGCCGTTGACCGAGCGCATACGAATTTTACGCAACAGCGGCGATTCATAAACGGAAGCTGCACCGGCCGACCACTCCCCAGCCGCATTCACCGAGAGACCGAACCTGACCCATTGGTCGCCGTCGCGCTCGAAGAGTTGAATATCGGAAGCGTAAATGATGGAAGATTTAACACCTGTGTCCACTTTAGTTTTAACGCTGCGACCGAGCAGGTCGAACCACACCCACTCCTCCTTGCCCAGAATCACCTTGCCCGAGTCGTCCACAAGGGGTCGCGAACGGGGTGAATTATTTTTGCCGGTACGCGAATTTTTTTCAGCAATAGACTGCGGGAGAACTTGGGGTACGGACGACGTCTGGGATTCGCGCAATTGACCCAACTGCTGGCGCAGACTGGTGAGTTCCTGAAGAATCTGGCCTCTCTCTTCTTGCAGTGCCAGCAAATGCTGGCGCTGCAGCTCAAGCCGTTCTGCCTGCTGCGCCACCAATAGCTCCGTGTCTCGCTGGGCATCCGTCAATTGATGCACCGATTGAGTGGATGAACAGCCCGCGATTAACAATACTGCGCTCACCACCCACGGTTTTAGTCGGAAAATCATGATTATTGTTATGCCTCTCAGTCCTCAAAACTGTAGTTCCGACTCCCAATCACCACAGGCGCCGGTACTGCAATAGACCCGGTTTGTGACACACCGATCAACTGTGTACACTCCACTGCCGCGCACTGGTGCCACAACTCAGCGAAGATTTTTTGTCTATGCCCAGTCTTTTATCTACGACTTGTTTTTGCCTATGACCAAACGGATTATCAAAGCCGTCATCTTCGATCACGACGGCACCTTAGTGAACTCCGAACCCGTGCATTGGCATTGCTGGACCGAAGTATTACGGCCCTTTGGGCTGAAACTCAGTCAGGAAGAGTACAAAAGCAATCTGTCGGGAATGCCGTCCGCCGTCTCAGCCGCTTGGTTGGCTGACAAGTTTAACCTTGATGTGAATCCCGGCGCACTACTGACCGCCAAACAAAAACTTTTGCGCACATTCTTGACAAGCCATGCCTATCCCCTCATGCCGGGAGTCTTGCAGTTGCTGGATTATCTCGCTCACAAGCGCGTTCTTATGGCGGTGGCCTCGGGCGCCGACCGCACGGAAGTACAACGCACTCTCGAGTTCCACGGTTTTACCCAGCATTTCGCCACCGTCGCTACACAAAACGACGTGACCCATAACAAACCCGCACCAGATGTGTATTTGCACGCATTGCAACAAATGGGCATGCGACCACACGAATGCGTGGCAATAGAAGACAGTGACAACGGTGAAAAATCGGCGTGCGCAGCCAATATTTTCTGCTTGCGCCTGCACCCTGAGCCACCTGCCGCACCGGATACAGCAGTAACTCGTTTCGTCGATTTTGACGGGATTCACACTTGGTTTGGCCAAGCTCTTTAACCGACTTCAGACTATATTCAGGTTGTGTCAGCTAGGCTGGGTGTAAACATAGGTTTGGTGCAATCTCACCTATAGCGCGGAGAACTATGAAAACATTGGCTTTTAAACATCTCAGTCGGTTGTTGCTGCTTTTTGGGCTCACTTTACCCGGGTTAACTTGGGCTCAGACCAAATCGCCGCGCAATTCGCTGATGCAATACGCCCAGGGTGAAAGCCGCGCAGATAAATCCCGAGCGGCCGACATTGCGCGTGCTGCTCACGGCGGCAAGGTGTTAAGCGTCGATGAGGTGAATTCCGACGGACGCACGGTTTATCGTGTCAAATTGCTGCTTGATGGCGGCAGAATCAAGATTGTCACTGTCGATGCCGGCAGTGGCCGGGTTATTTAGTTTTCCCCCCGAAATGGCATGCGTGCCATTTCTCTAAGTCAGTTCAATGGAATCAGCGGGAGGGTTTTATGCGTTTGCTGGTGGTTGAAGACGAAGAAGCGATTCGCAAACAACTGGTGGAGTTTCTCGCCCAGCAGGGATTTGCAGTGGACCAAGCGGCTGACGGTCGCGACGGCCTTTTTTATGCCAAGGAATACGATTACGACTTGGCGATCGTGGACATAGGCCTGCCGGTTCTCAATGGCATAGAACTCATCCAAAAAGCCCGCGCTGCCGGTAAGCAATACCCCGTGCTCATCCTGACTGCACGCGGCAACTGGCAGGACAAAGTGCAGGGACTGGAAGCCGGCGCCGATGATTACCTGGTCAAACCCTTTCATAACGAAGAGCTGCGGGCACGAGTCAATGCTCTCATCCGCCGCGCATCCGGGCATGCCTCACCTAAGTTGGAATTCGGTCCAGTGGTCATAGATACAGCGGCCAAGAGCGTCACCCGCAACGGCGAACACATTGAACTCACCAGTTATGAGTACAACACCCTGGAATATCTGGCTGTGCATGCAGGCGAGGCTATTTCCAAAACCGTACTGACGGAACATCTGTACCAGCAGGATTTCGAACGTGACAGCAATGTGATTGAAGTATTTATAGGGCGTCTGCGCAAAAAGCTCGACCCGGACGGCAGCCTGCAACTCATCACCACCCTGCGCGGACGCGGATACAGGTTCAACCCCGATTTCCAGGCGATGGCCAAGGCACAAGGAAACTGATCTCTGTTCCCTAGCACCACCTCTCTTACCACCCGCCTTTTCCTGGCGTCAGCGGTGCTGCTGCCACTGCTGCTTGGCTTCAGCGCCACCATGCTCAACCACGCTTACCAACGCAGCCTGCGCTCGGCCGAACGCGACGCCCTGCACCATCAGATCTATATATTGCTCGGCGCCGCTGAACCGGGCGATAAGGGTTTGCAACTGCCGCCGGTACTCGCAGAACCCCGCTACAGCTCCGTCAATTCCGGCCTCCTCGCCTGGGTGGTCGGCACTGCGGGGCGCGTACAATGGCGCTCACGCTCAAGTGAACTCATCCCAGATTTGGATATGCCGCGAATCACCACCGCTTTTAATCCCGGTCGCCTGCAGTTCTTCAGTGCCTGGGTGGAGGACAAGGAGTACTACGCCATTAGCTACGACACCGTATGGGACGTGAATGCTAAAGAGCGCGGGTACAGGTTTGTGGTGATGCAGAGCCGGGAGCCGATGCTGAACGAACTAAAGGCTTATCAAAAACGGCTGTGGCGTTGGCTGGGCGGATTGGCCTTCCTGTTAATTATCGTGCAAACCCTGATCGCCAAATGGGGTCTGTCTCCTTTACGCAAACTCGCGGCTGATCTGGAAAAAGTGGAAGAGGGACTGCAGCAACTGCCGGGAGTTTATCCAGCGGAAATTCAACCCGTCACGGACAACCTCAACCGTGTGCTGCGCAGTGAGCAGGCCCAAAGGGAGCGTTACCGCAATACCCTGTCAGACCTCGCCCATAGTTTGAAGACACCGCTGGCAGTGATTCGCGGACATCTCGAAAGCCGGCAAAACCTGAGCGCAGAAAACCTGGCGCAAATGGTCGATGAGCAAGTGTCACGCATGTCCTCGATCGTGGATCACCAGCTGCGACGTGCCAGCGCCCAGGTGACCCACGCCGGCCGTGTCAATGCTGTACCGGTTAAACCGGTAATCGAGCGATTGGTGCGCGCGTTGCGGAAGGTTTACCAAGCCAAAAATATCGACTTCCAACTGAATATTCCTACCCCGTTAAGTTTCCACGGAGACGAAGCGGATCTGATGGAGCTCATGGGCAATATCATCGACAACGCCTGCAAATACGGAAACCACTCACTGGCAATATCGGCGGCGCAGGAAGGAAACGATCTGTCGCTCAGAGTGGAAGACGATGGCCCGGGTGTCGCCGCCGATGTACAGCAAACGATTCTCACCCGTGGAGCCAGAGCCGACACGGCGACACCGGGACAAGGCATCGGCCTAGCCGTTGCCGTGGACATACTGAGCAGCTACGGTGGCAGCATTGATATTTTCCGCTCGCGCCTTGGCGGCGCGGGATTCGCAGTACGGATTCCCAATTAAAATATGATTAAAACTCTCGATCGCTTTCTAAAAAGTCGCTGCTTTTTCTGGCTGCGCATTTCGCAATTTATTCTCGCCTTATGCATCTTCACTGGCGCGGCCCTACTGCCCGGCAACAAACTGCCTGAAATCTCCTCCGACCAAACCCTGCATTTTTTTGGCAACGCCCTGTTGTTTCTCTCCGCCAGCGTGGCCTTTATGGGACGCACGAAACTCGGCCTATTGGTGCTGTTATTAGTGCCCTATTCCCTACTGATTGAAATGGGGCAGTCCCTCTCACCTGGACGGCAAGTGGATATTCACGATGTATGGGCCAATATGGGGGGGCTCGCAGCGGGATATTTATTGGCGCATTTATGCGAGTGGATTTGGAGAAAAATCAAGCACCGCTCGGCAAAAATCAATCCCGCCGAATAAATATTCCTGTGCTTGACCTGCTCACCAACGGCGCCGTCCAGAAAAAGCTGTTCGCCGTCTTTATCGTCTGGCTGATAGCCGGGTTTACAGCGATTTTTGATTTATTGCCAGCCATCCACGTTCTTGCAGCCGCGCTTCTAATCGCATTTCTATGTTGTCATAGCGTCATCCAAACAACCTATCTCAGGGCTTTTTCTTGGTCGGCTGTATTTCTGATCGGGACCTTCATGGCACTGTACCGCCCGGAGGACTTTTCATACTTTAATTCAATCTCGACAGATCAGCTGCATGAACAAGGCAAACCCTACCAACAGTTCGTCAACCTTGGTAAGTTTTTTGGCGCTGTCATTTTATTTATTTGGATAATGCTGGGAAGCGTCAAGGAAGATATCGCACTTGCGCTAACGCGCAAAAATCTGCTGATCGCTGGAAGTGCCGTGCTCGGCATTTTATTGTTGGCGATGGTGATAATGAATCTTGGCTTTATCCCCAAGCTTTCTCAGTTCACCTTTATTTTTCTCATCATCAATTTAGTAGTAACCTGCTTTTCCGAAGAAACCTTCTATCGATTGGTTGTGCAACGTCCCAGTGAAAAAGCGTTTTTCAACCTAAGGGCTTCCCGGATTTTTGGGGTTCTGGTCGCTTCTGCTTTCTTCACGCTGACGCATGTGAGTGACCAATGGTATGTCTTGACGGTAATGGTTATCGCGGGAACCGCCTATGCTATTACCTTTGCATTAACCCGGAGCCTTACTTCCACAATATTCGCGCATTTTTCTGTCAACGCGATTCATTTCATATTTTTGCCTTATCCCTTATGAAGATCTCTCTCCATAGGCATGACTCACTCTTTACTAACCGACTTTACTAACCGAGGCGGCAGCCACCAGGGCTGCCGCTTCAGGTATCAGTTGCGTTTCGTTTATAACTAAACGACCCCAAGCACCACCAATATCAGCAAGATGACCAGCACCAGGCCGATACCGCCGGTTGGCCCATATCCCCATGAGCGGCTGTGCGGCCAAGTGGGGAGCGCACCGACCAGCAGCAGTATCAAAATAATGAGCAAGATTGTTCCAACTGTCATAAGAGTCCCCTCAAGAGTAAATTGGAACGGCTATCGCCGTCCGTTGTTGATGTTGCCTGCCCCGTCAAATTAGGGACTTACACGAAGTACGTCTGTGCGTTCGGAAACTTAGGCAGGCCTTCCCGGGGGCGAGGATTCTGATCACAAATTGATTACAACATCCGCATTAATTCGTATCAGGGTCCAAATCTCCAGTGGTATACTGCTGCGGCATTATCGAAATGCGACCTGAAGCTCTTCCGTCGGGATCCTATGAAGTTCATTCTGATTTTAAGTTTTTTGCTGACATTCCTGCCTGGGCAGAATGTGCAGCGATTGCATGTCGATGAAACGCCCGACTTCCTCGCTGTTTTCGATAATATTCAGGCGCTTCCCGTCGGCGATAAATGCAATAAAAAATCTGAACCCTCCACTGAAGAACAATTTTTTCTCCCCTCCCAAGACCTTTTCATAGCGCACGGCATCTGCCCTGCTGCTCCTGGCATTTTGGCGCAAACGCCTCGCCAGACAATCGTCGTTCCTTACTGCATTCGCGGCCCTCCCATCGTTTAATCCTTCAAATTTCTTAACCAGTTTCTCAACCTGGAAATTCCGCTGCATAGCCAGCGCGGGTGAATTCGTTTGAATTTTTACCTGCTGGACGTTTGCGGATAAACAAATTTTTCAATTCCGGCTTCTTTACGCAGGCGCTGCCAATTCGCCCGCGCGGAGCGTAATGCGCCCGGTTTGAATCAACATGATGTCGATCTATGTCATACAAAGCAGAAAAAAGCTTCTGGGAAAAATTCAGCGGCGTATTTTTTGTGGTGATCTTGCACTTGGTGGTGATATATGGCCTGGCTGTCGGCCTGAATCACGACCCCATGGAGCTGCTGCGGCAGCAAGTGGATGCCAAGGTTATCGAAGAGGTCGCCCCACCCCCGGAAGAAGCGCCACCACCACCGCCACCGGACTTTGTCCCTCCCCCACCCGACTTTGTACCACCGCCGGATATTGAATTCGCCGCAGAAGAGGCGCCGCCACAAAGTGCCAATGCCATTACGGTTTCACGCGCCCCACCGGCACCCTTGGTGGTCGGAGCCCGCACGCCCAAAAAGGGTTTGAGCAGGCCGCCTTATCCCTCCTCGTCCCAACGAATGGGGGAAGAAGGCTTGGTCGGCTTGGCCCTTTATCTGGATACGCAGGGCAAAGTGCGTGACGGCAAGATTGCAGCCTCCAGCGGCTTCGAACGCTTGGATACCGCGGCACTGAAACATGCATTGCGAGAATGGAAATTCGATCCCTGTCTGGAAGGCAGCGAGCCGGTCGCATGTTGGCACAAGATCAATTTCCGTTTTGCTCTCAAAGATGCCAAGGGCGGTTAACTCACTTATCACCGCGTGCTTTCTTAAATCCAGCGCGCAAAAAAAATTACCAACTTCAGGATATTGAAATGAAAACCCAAATATTGACTCGCACTGCTTTGCAACTTTTTCTGGTGACGGGCGCGCATCTGTGCGCTGTATCCACACTCTGCGCGCAAGCGTCTGCGGAAGCCGTGGAGAATGTCTCTGGGCTGTCGTCGGCAGACTCGGCATCACTCTCTGAAGGCTCGTTATCCACTTCGGATTCATTATCGGCTGAAGGCTCTCCATTACCCGCTGAAGTCTCTCCATTACCCGCTGAAGGCTCTATCGAAGACTCTTCCGCAGATTATTCGGCCGGTACCGGGGCGGTCGGTGATGGTCTGCCACCGCTGCCGGAAATGTCCGTACCCGGTGCACTGAATGACGATGCGTCCAATGCTGCTACCGCCGCGGAGGCGAGCACCGCGGAAGCTCATCCGGGATACGGATTGGAAGAACTGTGGGCCCAAGGTGATTTTGTTGCGCGGGGGACGCTCATCATTCTGGTGATCATGTCCGCGGCCACTTGGTACGTATTGGTAACCAAGCTTATCCAGCAACAACTCCTGCTGTCCCAGGCAAAAGCCACGCAAAAATTCTGGAGAGGCAAAAATCTGCAGGACGGTATGGAGACCTATAAAGAAAGCAGCGCTTTCCGCTCCGTCGCGGCGGACGGTGTTACCGCTTTGGAACAACACCAGAAGCGCCAAGGTGAAAAGCTGGAGCTGTCCGATTGGCTGGGCACCCAGTTGCAGCGCTCGGTGGATCGTGTTGTCTCCCATTTGCAGAACGGTCTTTCACTGCTGGCTACCGTGGGATCCTGCTCCCCCTTCGTTGGGTTGTTCGGCACAGTGTGGGGCATTTATAACGCCCTGATTGCCATAGGTCTTTCCGGCCAGGCAAGCATCGACAAAGTGGCGGGCCCGGTGGGTGAAGCTTTGATCATGACGGCAATTGGCCTTGCAGTCGCGGTGCCAGCGGTGCTCGGTTACAACTGGCTCGTGCGCCGCAACAAAGTCATTGTGGAGGATCTGCGCAACTTCGCGGCGGATATCCACGCAAACCTCACCATGGGCGTCAAAGGCGGTTAAGGGGAAATTTATGGGTATGCGAATATCGTCTGGTGACGATGACGAACTTAATTCCACCATCAACACCACGCCCCTGGTGGACGTGATGTTGGTGATGCTGATTATTTTCCTGATCACCATACCAGTGGTGATCAAAACCGTACCGGTGGACCTGCCGAATGTTTCGAACACGCCTACCTTAACCAAGCCGGAAAACATCGTCATAGCCGTGACCAAGGATGGTGAATATTTTTGGAATGACATGCGCCTGACGGATAAATCAGTGCTGCTGGGTAAATTAAAGACGCTGACTTCTATGCGTCCGCAACCGGAAGTGCATATCCGGGGCGATCTGGACGGACGTTATGAACATGTCGGCCGGCTGGTGCTGTATTGCCAGCGTGCCGGCATCAGCAAAATCGCGTTTATTACTGTACCTGCTCGTTAATTCCGGAGATAAAACCATGGGTATGAATGTTGGCAATTCTTCCAACGACGACGTCATGGTGGAGATGAACACCACTCCGCTCATTGACGTCATGCTTGTTCTGATTGTGATGTTGATCATCACCCTGCCTGTCCAAACGCACTCCGTCAAAATGGATATGCCGATCACCTCAGCGCCGCCATCGCTGGAGAAACCGGCAATCATCGCCATAGAAATTGATTTCGACGGTGTGATTCGCTGGGACGGCAACACTATCCGCGACGGCACCATGCTGACCAATTACATGACGCACGCCGCCAGCATGGATCCCAAACCAGAGGTTCATCTCAAACCACACAAGCTTGCCAAATACGATGTGGTAGCCAAGGTCCTCGCAACCGCGCAAAGGCTGGGCTTGGACAATATAGGCATTATTGGTAATGAGAAATTCGAGTGAGTCTCTCCACTTCCTTTTATAAGGGTAATTAAAGTTATGAACTCCTATTTACGTAAATGCATACAAGTGAGCGTGCTGGGCTTTTGCGCGCATACGCTCATTTTGAACACGCTTATCGCTCCCGCGGTCGCAGCGGAAAAAACTGAAAAAGTCAGCCCCAAAGTTGGCAAACCATTGAAAAAGGCCCGGGAATTAATGGCGGAAAAAAAATGGCAGGAGGCCTTGGCACAGACCAAAGAAGTTGCAGCAATCCCCAATAAAACCCCTAACGAAGAAGCTATTATCAATGAGATGCTGGCTTACATCATGATGAACCTGAAAGATTACGCTGGCGCTGCAGCCACCTACGAAAAAATGCTGGCTGGCAACCAGTTCAAACCAGAAGAAGTTCCCAAGCGTCTGCGCTCTTTGTCCCAGCTCTATTTATCGGCGAAAAATTACCCGAAATCCATCCAGTATGGTGAAGCTTATTTAAAGGTCGACGGCGGCGATCTGGAGGCCTTGCGCCAAGTGGGCGAAACCTACTATCTGAACAATGATTTCCCAAAAGCCGAGGCAACTGCGCAAACCCTATTGCAGACCGCGCAGAGAAAGAACGTCAAGGTGGAAGAGGAATGGCTGAAGCTGCTTTTGAGCGCGCAATACAAACAGGACAAGAAAGGTGCGATCGTGCAGACGCTGGAACGCCTGCTCGCCAATTATCCGTCTGACCAGTACTGGTCAAATATGTTTACCTACGCATCCGATTCCAGTTTCAGCGATCGGCAGATCATGATTTACCTGCGCCTGCTGCATGAGCGCGGCTTGATGGAAGCCAACGAATATATCGAAATGGCGGAACTCTCCCTTGCAGTCAACAGCCCGGGTGATGCCAAGGCGTATCTGGAAGAGGGTTTCAGTAAAGGAATACTGGGTGTAGGTGAGCAGAAAGCCAGGGAAAGCAAATTGCTGAATCTCGCCAAACAGCAGGCTACGGAGGATGTAGCCACCCTGGGCACTTTGGAAAAAGAAGCACTTGCCAAACCCACTGGTGAAGCCTTAATAAAAATCGGCGAAGCCTATCTTGGCCACGGCCAATTCCGCAACGCCATCTCGGCTTTCGAGCAGGGCCTAAAAAAAGGGGGTATTCGCAATCAGGACGATATTTATATCAACGCCGGATTCGCCCATCTGAAATTGGGCGAAACAGATAAGGCGATCAAATCGTTCCAGTCCGTCCCAGCGACTTCCAAACTGGCGCTCATGGCGCGGCTTTGGACCATTCACGCCAATTCATTGGCCAACACAATCGCTAAATGAATATTCCGGGCCGGTCGCCGGCCCGGATTTTTATCGCCTTCGGCGCAATAATGCCAATCCTGCCAGCAGTGCGACAAACTCCAACCCGAAACTCCCGCTTTTCTTTTTGCGTTTAGCTGCCACCTTGCGCGTGGTGGGTTCGGGATTCAGACCGTCCGCTGTATCAGGGCTCGCGTCCAAAATAACCACGCTGTAGACCGTGATCAGATTGTCTTCCGTAAAAGGCGTGTTATCGATGACGTCCTGGGAAGAATAGTTTGCGACGGGCTTCGCGTTCACATGCCGAAGTTTGTTGATGGCGTCCAGTATGTCCATACCGTTGCCAGTCACTTGGCCGAATACTGTAAATCCGCCATTATCACTATCGAGGTGAGTGCTGTTGTC
>Ga0164241_10002084_pt1 | contig 22585 bp, 16 predicted proteins | sample OricomyardsoilBY_FD_108780 | JGI IMG/M metagenome (GOLD analysis project Ga0164241, IMG submission 108780) | Backyard soil microbial communities from Emeryville, California, USA - Original compost - Back yard soil (BY) | ecosystem: Environmental > Terrestrial > Soil > Unclassified | place: USA... | reverse complement strand
GAGGCCTATTCGCACTGGGAGCTGATGCCGCATCACCGCGGCGAGGCCGATCTGCTGGCCGGCGGCCTGTACCTGCAACTGGGCATGCACAATGAGGCCGGCCGGCGCTTCGAAACGCTGCTGGGCCCGGAGATTCCCGCCAGCGTCAAGGCGCGCGCCTGGTTCTATCTGGCCAAAGTCTGGTACGCGCGCGGTTATTACGATCGTACTGTCGATTCGATCAACCGCATCGAAGGCACGCTGCCGCCGCTGATGCAGGCCGAGAAGGTGCACCTCGCGGCCAATGCGCTGATGCACCTGCAGCGCTACGACGAGGCGATCGAACTGCTGTCGAACTGGAGCAGCAACAGTTCGTGGATGCATTTCGCGCGCTTCAATCTGGGCGTGGCCCTGCTGCGCAGCAACCGGCTCGAAGACGGCATCAAGTTTCTTGATGCCGTCGGCACGCTGACGATGGGCAATGAGGAGCTGCTGGCACTCAAGGACAAGGCCAACCTTGCCGCCGGCTTTGCCTGGCTGCAGGCCGGCAACGCCAATGCCGCCATGCCTTTCCTGGAGCGCGTGCGGCTGAATGGCCCGCAGTCGAGCAAGGCACTGCTGGCACTGGGCTGGGCCAATGCGCAACTGGGCAAGTACGAGGACGCGCTGACGCCCTGGCTGGCGCTGCGCGAGCGCAATCTGCTCGACGCCGCCGTGCAGGAGTCCTACCTGGCCGTGCCGTATGCCTTCGGCAAGCTCGGCGCCAATGGGCAGGCGGCGGAGTACTACGAGCAGGCGCTGACCTCTTTCGATACCGAGAAGACGCAGATCGATGCGTCGGTGACGCGCATCCGCTCGGGCGGGCTATTGAAGAACCTGCTGGGCGATGATGTCACCACCTCGCCGCAGCGCGGCTGGTTCTGGCAGTTGAAGGAATTGCCGGATGCGCCCGAGTCGCGCTACCTGTTCCCGATTCTGGCGGGCAATGACTTTCAGGAAGGCCTGAAGAATTTCCGCGACCTGGCATACCTGGGTTCCACGCTGGCGCGCTGGGACGAGAACATGGTCGTGTACAACGACATGATCGACGCGCGCGAGAAGGCCTATGCCGAGCGCATTCCGCGCACCGACGAACTGCTGGCCAGTGGCGCGCTGGAAAAACTCACGACGCGCCGCAAGGACATCGAGGGCCGCTACAACGACATCGTCAACATGGACGACGTGGCGGCACTGGGCACGCCCACGCAGCGCGAGCAGTGGGAGCGCATCACGCGGATCGAGACGGCGCTGGTCAATGCACCCGAGAACGAAGCGACTGCCGCCTCGCGCGAGAAGCTCAAGCTGATCAAGGGCGTGCTGTACTGGGATCTGAAGCAGAGCTTCCGTGACCGGTTGTATCAGCAGCGGCGCGAACTCAAGTCGTTGGACAAGGCACTGACCGAGGCCAATACCCGCTGGCTGCGTGTGCAGCAGGCGCGCCAGACAGCGCCCACCACCACGGGGGACTTCGCCGCGCGCATCGCGGCGCTGCAGGCCCGCATGGTCGACCTGCGCGCCAAGCTGGCCGGTGCGGCGGACGCGCAGGGCACGCTGCTCGCCGACATCGCGGTGAATGAACTCACGGCGCAAAAGCAGCGCATCGCCGATTACGAAGTGCAGGCGCGCTTCGCACTGGCCTCGATCTACGATCGCGCCGCGGAGCCGCCGCCCGCGGCACCGAAGCCCGCGGTCCCCGCTGCGGATGGTGCCACGCCATCTGATGCGGCACCCGCCGATGCCGAGCCGGCCGCGGGAGCGCAGCAATGAGCGCCTCGCGTCTGGCCGCCTGCCTGCTGGCATTGAGCGCCGGCTTCACGCTGACGGCGCAGGGCGCCGAAAGCAGCAAGAACGCCACCCTCAAGGATCTGCAGAAGCGCAAGGTGGAGATCCGCAAGGATTCGCCGTCGGATTCCAAGTCAGATTCCAACGCCGCCAAGGCGATGGACAATTACCGCCGCTTCCTCGAGCTGCAGAAGACCGATCCGAAGCTGCAGGCGGAGGCGATGCGACGCCTGGGCGATCTGTCGCTGGAGAGCGGCGAACTCGAACGGCTGGAGTCCGAGGCCGGCCGTGTCGACCTGGGTGGCGCCGAAGCCATCCGGCTGTACACGCTGCTGCTGAAGGCGCATCCGGATTACCCGCGCAATGATCAGGTGCTGTACCAGCTGGCGCGTGCCTATGAAACCACCGGCCAGCCGGAACAGGCACTGGCCACGCTCGATCAGATCGTGCGCCGCTATCCGCAGTCGGGCCAGATGGCCGAGGTGCATTTCCGCCGCGGCGAACTGCTGTTCTCGGCGATGAAATACCGCGAAGCCGAGCAGGCCTACGCCCAGGTGACCAGGCGCGGCAGCGGCGAGTTCTATCAGCAGGGGCTCTACAAGCAAGGTTGGGCGTTGTTCAAGCAGAACCTGAACGACGAAAGCCTCCCTGTATTCGCAAAACTTCTCGATGTGAAACTGCGCGATGCGCGCGCGGCTGGCGGATTCCGGCAGCCCGCCACGCTGGCGCGCGCCGATCGGGAAATCGTCGACGACACGCTGCGCGTGATGAGCGTGATGTTCTCGTACGAGGAGGGCATCGAGCCGCTGAACAAATTCGTCGATCGCATCGGTTCGCCGCCGTATTCGGCGCTGCTGTATTCGCGGCTGGGCGATCTGTACGTGGAAAAGCAGCGTTACCAGGATGGCGCCGCCGCCTACCGGGCCTTCGTGGCGCGCGAACCCCACAACGAGTATTCACCCACGCTGTCCACGCAGGCCATCGAGGCCTATCGCAAGGGCGGCTTCGCGCAGCTGGTGCTCGATGGCAAGCGCGAATACGTCGAGAACTACAATCTCGGCACCGCGTTCTGGCAGGGACGCGACAAGTCCAGATACCCGCAGATCGTTGCCGAGCTGAAAACGCATCTGACCGATCTGGCTGCCTACCATCATTCCGAGGCGCAGAAGCACAAGCGCGCCGAGGACTACGCGCAGGCGGCGCGCTGGTACCGGCTGCAGCTGGCCTCATTTCCGCAGGATCCGGAATCCGCGCAGATCAATTTCCGGCTGGCCGACGTGCTGTACGAGGGCGGGCAGTTCGGCGCCGCGGTGGATGAATACGAGCGCTCGGCCTATGCCTATCCCGTGGGACCGGATTCCGCCAAGGCCGGCTATGCCGCGCTCAGTGCCTACCAGAAGCAGGAGGCGCTGCTGCCGGAAGCGGAACGGGCCGCATGGCACACGCGCTTCACCGAGTCCGGCGTGAAATTCGCGCAGACTTTTCCAGAGCATCCGGATGGCAACGGTGTGCTGACCCGCGCCACCGAGGATCTGTACAAGGCGAAGAACCTGCCGCGCGCCATCGAAGTGGCCGGCATCCTGCTGGCGCGCAATCCGCCCGCGACGCAGGCTCAGCGCCGCATCGCCAGCAGCGTGACCGGACAGGCGCGTTTCGATCAGGGTGATTTCGCGGCTGCCGAACAGAGCTGGACGCAGGCGCGTGAACTGGCCAGCGGCGACGCCACGTTGCAGAAGAATCTGACGGATCAGCTGTCCGTCACGGTATATCGGCAGGCGGAGGCCAAGCGCGCGGCTGGCGACTCGGCCGGCGCCATCGAGGATTTCCTGCGCGTGGGCCGCGTCGCGCCGGGCACCGCCACGGTTGAAACCGCCCAATACGACGCAGCGGCCGAACTCATCAAGCTCAAGAGCTGGCCGCGCGCCATCGACGTGCTGGAAGCCTTCCGCCGCGATTATCCGAAGAGCCGGCAGCAGACCGATGTGACGCAGAAGCTGGCGGTGGCCTACATGGAGGCCGGCCGTTCCGACGCGGCGGCCAGCGAATTCGAGCGTATTGCCAGCGCGAAGGAGCAGACGCCTGAAGTGCGGCTCGAGGCGCTGAACATCGCGGCGGAGCAGTACGAAAAGAGCGGCAACACGGCCAAGGCCATTACGCTGCTCGAGAGGCTGGTCGCGGAATTTCCGAATCCGGTTGGCGAGCGCATCGAGACCCGGCAGCGTCTGGCCGACTATGCGGCCAAGGCAGGCAACGCCGAACGCGTGACGTACTGGCAGCGCGAGATCGTGAAGGCGGATGGCGCGGCCGGCGCGGCGCGCACCGATCGGACGAAATACCTGGCCGCCAAGGCGCGCCTCGCGCTGACCACGCCGGCGCGCGATGCCTACCAGGCATTGAAGATCGGAGCCCCATTGAAGACATCGCTGGCGGCCAAGCGCAAGGCGCTGGATGTCGCGTTGAATGGGTACAAGGATGCGGCCGCTTACAATGTGGCCGAGGTCACGACGCAGGCCAGCTTCGAGATCGCCGAGCTGTACCGGCAACTGGGCGCGGACCTGATGGCCTCCGCCCGCCCGAAATCCCTGAAAGGCGAAGAGCTGGAACAGTACGACCTGCTGCTCGAAGAGCAGGCCACGCCCTTCGAGGAACAGGCCATCAAGCTGCATGAGGCCAATACCCAGCACGCGCGCGATGGCATCTTCGACGATGGCGTGAAGGCCAGCTATGGCGCGCTTGCCAAGCTGCTGCCGGCGCGCTACGGCAAGACCGAAGTGCCGCCGGCCTATCACGGTTCACTCGCGCTGCCTCAGGCCGCGGTCCAGCCGCCTGCGTCCGCCGAGCAGGCAGCGTCCGCGGCGGTTCCGGGTACTGCGCCCGCATCGCCGCCGCCAGCCGCACCGGTCGCAACGCCGACGCGCAGCGCGCCGCCAGCTCGTCTCGAGGCCCAGCTGGCACGCGCGGTGTCGCAGGCCAATGGCGGCGCCGCGGGCGATGCCGAGCTGGAATTCAGGCAACTGATGGAGGCCGCGCCGGAGTTTGGTGGCGCTGCCTACGATCTGGGCGTGTTGCTGCGCGCGCAGAACAAGTTCGAGGATGCCGAGCAGGCGTTGACCGAGGCGACGAAGCGCGAGCCGCGCAGCGCGCAGGCCTTCACGGCGCTGGGCCTGGTGCAGCGTGAGCGTGGCCAGTTCACCGCGGCGGCCGCATCCTATGCATCGGCATTGCAGGCCGACGCGGATTACGCGCCGGCGCTGCGCAACTTCGGCATCTTGAAGGACCTCTACCTGGGCGATGCGGCCGGTGCGCTGCCGGACTTCGAACGCTACCAGGCGCTCACCGGCGAAGAGCGACCTGTGACAAGCTGGATCGCCGATGTGAAACAACGCGCCGGGCGCGCCAGGGAAGAGACTCCCGCCGCGCCATCCACCCAGGCGGAGACACAGAAATGAAAAGCCTGCTGCTTCTCACCGCATTGCTGGCGTTGCCCGCGCTGGCCACCGAGCCTTCCGGCACGCCGGCGCGACCCGCCGACGATCTGCAACCGGCCGTGAACACCTCTCCCGCAGTGACTCCCGCTGTGCCGGCACCTGCTGCCACGGCTCCCGGCACGGCTCAGTCGCCAGCGCAAGTTGCACCTGCAACGCCCGCGCCGCGCGGCAATGCACGGGATCGCATCGAACTCGATACCACACAGATCACGGGCAATCGCGAACTGCCGCGCGTGCTGTATGTGGTGCCCTGGAAGCGCTCCGACCTGGGTGATCTGGCCGGCCGGCCGGCCAACAGCCTGCTGGATGAGGTTCTCGCGCCGGTGGATCGTGACGTCTTCAAGCGACAGAACCACTATTACGAAGCACTGAAACCCGATGCCGCGCCAGGGCGCAGCGCCGGCGGCTCGGAGGGTGAGAAATAGGTCGCAGCAATTTGGCTGCTTTGGTTTCAAGGTGCGGGGAGTCTTGCCCTGCTTGCAAGGGAGTTTCGAAGATGAACGTGTTTCAGTTGATCGGCCGCTTCTTCCAGAACGGTGGCCATTTCATGTATCCGATCGCCATCGTGGCGGTGATCGGCATCGCCATCGCGGTAGAGCGCTATCTCTATCTCACGATGACGCGCAGCCGTAACCGCTCGCTGTGGCAGCAGGTCGAGCCACTGCTGGGGCAGGGCAACTTCCGCCAGGCCGCGCAGGTGGCCTCGCAATCCGACTCCGCCGTCGGCCAGATCCTCACCTATGGCCTGGCCCGAGTGCAGAGCGCCAAGCGTCGCGATGACATCGAGAAAGCGATGGAAGAGAGCCTGATGGGCATCGTGCCGAAGCTCGAGAAGCGCACGCACTACCTGGCCACTTTCGCCAACCTGGCCACGCTGCTGGGCCTGCTGGGCACCGTGATGGGCCTGATCTCGGCCTTCGGCGCGGTGGCCACGGTGAATCCGGCCGAGAAGGCCAACCTGCTGTCGGCCAGTATCTCGGTGGCGATGAACTGTACGGCCTTCGGTCTGATGACCGCGGTGCCGCTGCTGATCGTCCACGCGGTGATCCAGACGAAGACCACGGAGCTGATCGACAGCCTGGAAATGGCGTCGGTGAAGTTCCTGAACTCCATCGTCGAGCGTCGCGCCGAGGCCGCGCAGGCAGGAGCCTGAGCGGCTACGTGAGGCGCTTCACCCGACAGGCTGCAAGGATTACCCGTGCGTCGTAGTTACGCCATGCGCAAGCTCGAGCGCAAGCACCGCAGACCCGCGGAGCTGCTGCTCGTGCCCATGATCGACATCTTCACGGTGCTGGTCACCTTCCTGCTCATGACCGCCGTGTTCTCCCGCACGGTGATCCTGGAGCTGAAGCTGCCCACCAACAACCAGAACGTCGTCGAGCCGCCTCCCGGGCTCGAGCTGGAAGTGATCGTGCGGCAGAACATGCTGCAGGTGGCGGACCGCAAGACCGGTCCGCTGGCTACTTTCCCGCGCACTGATCCGAATGGACCGTACGACCTGAAGGGCTTGTCGGACTATCTGCAGGTGGTGAAGGCCAAGTATCCGGACAAGACCGAAGCCACACTGCTGCTGGAGAAGGACATTCCCTACGATTCGCTGGTGCAGGTGATGGATACCCTGCGCATCCTGGAACAGCGGCAGGGCCTGCAGCTGGTGCAGGCCGAGCTGTTCCCGGACGTGTCCATCGGCGATGCGCCCGAAACCGATGCGCCCGCGGGAGGCAAGCCATGAGCAGCTCCAATCGCGCGCGCCGCATGATGGCCCACCACCTGCGCAACAAGGCGCAGGGGGAACTGAACCTCATTCCGATGATCGACATCCTGTCGGTGCTGGTGTCGTTCCTGCTGGTGTACTCGACCGAGGTCGAGGTGGTGCAGAACAGCAAGGGCATCGAGATTCCCGAATCCATCGTCACGGCCAAGCCGCGCGAGACCGTGGTGGTGATGCTGACCAAGGACGAGCTGTTCGTGCAGGGCGAGCGCGTGGCTTCGATCGCCGAAGTGAAGGCCAGCCAGTCGCTGGTGATCGCGCCGCTGTCCGAGGCGCTGAAACGTCCGCGCGTGATCGGCCAGCGCATGGCCGAACGCGAGCTGGCCGAACGCGAGGTGACCGTGATGGCCGACAAGAGCCTGCCGTACGAGGTATTGAAGAAGGTGATGACCACCTGCACCGATGCCGACTTCGGCAAGATCTCGTTCGCCACCATCGAGAAGGACAAGGCGCTCGACCCGAGCGTCTTCAAGGCCAAATAGCGCGGAGCCATCGTGGTACTCGCACCGTTCTACCGTAGCTACGATCTGCCCTGGGAGGGCGATCCGGAATCCAGCCGCCGCTTCCGGCGGATGATGACCATCGGCCTGGTGATCTTCCTGCTGGCCGGCATCGTCATACCCTTTCTGAACCTGCCGGCACCGAAGGAGTCGGTCGAGCAGGCCGTGCCCGATCGCCTGGCGAGACTGATGGTGGAGGAAAAGCCCAAGCCGCCTCCGCCACCACCGCCTCCCAAGCCCATCGAGCCGCCGAAGCCCGAAGCCAAGCCCATTCCGCAGCCGGTGGACAAGACCGTCGAGGCGCGCAAGAAGGCCGAAAAGCAGCTCAATCGGGTCAAGGACGAGCTGGCCGACCTGCGTCGCGACCTGCAGCAGGAACTGCCGCAACAGACGAAGAACCTCACCGGCGCAGTCGGCGAGGAGAGCAAGGCCGAGCGCTCGCTCATCGCTTCGAAGGCCGGCACTGGCAGCGCGGGCGTGCAGTCCACCAACAGCAGTCGCGGCTTCGGCACCGGGGCCGGCTCGCTGACCGGGCACACCACCACCTCGGTGAATTCGCGTGTGGCCAACATCGGCGCCGACAACAAGGCCGCGCGCAGTGGCGTCAGCGGCAAGGCCGCGCGCAGCCAGGAAGAAATCGAACTGGAATTCGACCGCAACAAGGGCGCGATCTATGCGCTGTACTCGCGCGCGCTGCGCGTGCGGCCGGAACTGCAGGGCAAGATGGTGCTGGAATTCACCATCGCCCCCTCCGGCGAGGTCACTTCCTGCCGCGTGGTATCCAGCGAGCTCAACGATCCGGACCTGGAGCGCAAGATCGTCGCGAGAGTGAAGCTGATCCGCTTCCCGGCCAAGGATGTCGAGCCGATGACCACCACCAAGCCCATCGAGTTCTTCCCCGCCTGATTCCCTGCGCGCCTGTCGCGGCCCTTGGGCTATCCTTGAGCGGATGTTGCATGATCCGCTGACACAGGTGCTCGCGCTGCTGCTGGCTTCGGTGCTGGTCGTGACCGGCGCGCGCCGGCTCGGTTTGCCGCCGGTGCTTGGCTATCTGGTCGTCGGGCTGGTGGTCGGGCCTTATGCACTCGGCCTAATGAACGACAGTGCCCAGATCCGGCTGCTGGCGGAAATCGGCGTCGTATTCCTGCTGTTCACCCTGGGGCTGGAATTCTCCTGGCCACGCATGGTGGCCATGCGCCGCGAGGTGTTCGGACTCGGTGCGCTGCAGGTCATGTTCACGATGCTGGTGTTCATGGGCATCGGCCGCCTGATGGGCATGAACTGGCTGGTGGCAGTGGTCATCGGTGGCGCGCTGGCCATGTCCTCGACGGCCATCGTGATCCGCCAGCTCACCGAACAGGACGAGATCAACCGCACGCACGGACGACTGTCGTTCGCCATCCTGCTGTTCCAGGATCTGGCCTTCGTGCCGCTGCTGGCCCTGGCCACGGCCATTGCCGAAGGCACGGCCGAGAAGGGCTTCAGTCTCGTGGGCATTCTCGAGACCCTGGGCACGGGCATGGCCGCGTTGCTGGTGGTGCTGTTCGCCGGACGCCTGCTGATGCGCCCGCTGTTCGTCGAGATCGCGCGCAGCCGGCTGAAAGAACTGTTCACGCTGGCAGTGCTGCTGGTGGTGCTGGCATCGGCCTGGATTACCGAACATGCCGGCCTGTCCCTGGCGCTGGGCGGATTTCTCGCCGGCATGCTGCTGGCGGAAACCGAATACCGGCATCAGGTCGAGGCCGTCATCCGGCCTTTCCGCGAGTTGCTGCTGGGACTGTTCTTCATCTCGGTGGGCATGCTGCTCGACGTGCGCCTGATGTACGAGCAGTTCTGGCTGGTGACGGCCACGGTGGTCGGGCTGGTGCTGCTGAAGGCGGCCACGACGTCAAGCGCCGTGCGCCTGTTCGTGTCAACGAACTTCAAGGCGCTCAGGACCGGCATGGTGCTGGGCGGCGGCGGCGAATTCGGCGTGGCGCTGCTCACGCTGATGATCAAGGCGCCGAACGCCATCGCGCCGAACACCGTGGTGCAGCCGCTGCTGCTGGCGCTGGTGATCACCATGCTGATCGCGCCTTTCGGAATCCGCTACAACAAGACCATCGCGCGCTTCCTGCTGCGCGAAAAAGGCCCGCCGCAGCGCTCGATCGAAGGCGAGGAAGCGGCCGCCGGCGACGTGGTGCGACGCGAGCATGTGGTGCTGTGCGGATTCGGGCGGGTGGGGCAGAGTATCGCGCGCGTGCTGGAATCGCAGGGTTTCGAATACATCGCCGTGGATCTGGATCTGGCGCGCGTGCGGCCCGCGCGCCAGGCCGGCTATCCGGTCATCTATGGCGACTCCAGCGACGAGGACGTGCTGCTGGCCTGCGGCATCGACACGGCCAGCGCGGTGGTCGTCAGTTTCGCCAACCCACAGGTGTCGGTGGGGATCGTGCGCGCGGTGCGTCTGCACCGCAGCGATGTGCCGGTGCTGGTGCGCACCGCCGATGACGCGGGCCTGACCGATCTGACGCATGCCGGCGCCACCGAAGTGGTTCCAGAGACTTTCGAGGCCAGCCTGATGCTGGTGTCGCAGGTGCTGATGCTGCTGAACATGCCGGTGACGCGGGTGGTGCGCGTGGTGGACGACATCCGCCGCGCGCGCTATGTCACGCTGCGCAATGTGGTGCTGCCGGATACGGTGGCTTCCGCCGCGCCGGCGCAGGCGGACGGCGAGGGCATCGCCCCCATCGTGATTCCGCCGCAGGCCTGGGCCGTAGGGCGCACGCTGGAAGAGATCCGCGCGCACGGTGCCGAGGTGACGTTCACGGCGCTGCGGCGTCAGGGAATCACTGGGCGCGAGCCGGAAGGCTCGGTCTTGCTGCGAGAGGGCGATGTACTGGTGGTCTACGGGGCCCCGGCGGCCATCGAGCATGCTGAGGCCATCCTGCTGACCGGCTGATCCTGGCGTCGGGTTCCGTTTCAGCGGGAACTGCGCCATCATCAGGCGGTCAATATGCATATGAAATGCACATTAAGGCGGGTGGCTGGCATGCTGTCGGCCAGTGCGATCATGGCGGGTGGCCTGTGGACGGGCGGGGCCCGCGCGGATACCGACCGCCTGCTCGTCAATGCCTCGCGCTACGATCAGGAATATCCGGTCATCGACTACTCCGGTTCCGCGACGCACAACCGCGTGTGGCGCCTGCAGCAGCGCCTGAACAGCGGCCAGGTGAAGCTGGAATGGGAGCCGCGCTGGGGTTACCTGCGTTCGCTGCTGAAAGCGCTGGACATCAACATCGACTCGCAGGTGCTGGTGTTCTCGAGGACCAGCCTGCAGACGGACAAGATCAGCGCCACCACGCCCCGCGCCATCTACTTCAACGACGACACCTACGTGGGCTGGGTGCAGAACAGTGCGCTGACCGAATTTACCGTCATCGATGCCCATGCCGGCGTGGTGTTCTTCGCCCTGGACAACCGGGCGGAAGTCGCGGCGCGCATGGAGCGCGAGGGCGGCCGCTGCCTGACCTGTCACGACACGTATTCCATGATGGGCGGAGGCGTGCCGCGGGTGCTGGCGATGTCTTCGCCGGTGGACGATCCCGCCGACACGCGCACCTTCATCAGCGCCACCGAGGTCGACGACCGCACGCCCGTGTCGCAGCGCTGGGGTGGCTGGTACGTCACCGGTGGCCACGGCCGGCAGAGTCATTTCGGCAATCTGCCGCTGCGCGAGGAAAAGGGACAGGAGGCGCTGCGCCAGCCGGCCGCGCCCGGGCTGGCCATGCTGTCGCGTTATTTCGACACCAGCGCCTATCTCAGCGACAAGAGCGACATCGTGGCGCTGATGGTGCTCGAGCATCAATCCTTCGTCCAGAACCAGATCACGCGCGTGAACTACAAGGTGCGTACGTTCATGGCGCGTGAGGGTCATGGCCCGGCGCCGCGCAGCTGGGCCGACGCCAATCCGCGCGACCAGGCACAGATGCGCGCGGTGGCCGAGCCGCTGGTGCGCGCGCTGTTCTGCGCCGATGCGGTCGGGCTGGAGGACCGGCTCGAGAGCACCAGCGGTTTTGCCACGCGCTTCTCGGCCGAGGGGCCGCGGGATCACAAGGGCCGCGGTTTGCGCGAACTGGATCTGAACAAGCGCCTGTTCCGCTATCCCTTGAGCTATCTGATCTATTCCGAGCACTTCGACGCGCTGCCGGACTATGTGCTCGACTACATCGGCATGCGTATCGCCGAGGTGCTCAATGGCACGGACAAGACGGGAATTTCCGAGCGCTTTACCCCGGCCGAGCGCGAGACCATCGCGCAGATCCTGATCGACACCAAGCCACGCTTCGGCAAGCTGCTGGCCGCGAACAACCACTGAGCCACCGGCCGGCGGCTGTGCCCGTTACCGCACCCGGCTGTCGGGTCGCGCGATCACGGCGATGCCGACGATGATCAGCGCGGTGCCCAGCAACTGCCAGGTGCCCGGCTCTTCTCCCAGAAACACGATGCCCAGCAACATGGCGGCGGGTGGGCCGATGGTGCTGGCCAGCGAACCGCGCTGTGCGCCCAGGCGACGAATGCCTTCTGCCTGGCACAGCGCCGGCAGGAACATGCACAGCACCGCCAGTGCCAGCAGCAGCAGCCACTGCCGCACATCCAGATGCAGCACCCGTTCCAGTGAGTGCGTGAACAGGAAAGCCACGACTACCGCCACCGTCGCCGCGGCCATTGCGACGAGGGTGAAGCCACCGCTGCCCAGATGCGCAATGGCGCGCTCTCCCAGCAGGAAGTACGCGGCCGTCATCGCCGCGCAGCACAGCACCAGCAGCGCCCCCGTCAGGTTCTGCTTCCACAATGCCAGGTCGAAGGCGCCCACGACCAGCAGGATGCCCACGTAGGTGAAGCCCAGTGCGATCAGCACTTTCTTCGACGGCAGAGTGCGCCGTGCCAGTGCATACCAGGCCACGATCAAGGCCGGATAACTGAACATCAGCGCGCGCTCCAGGCTGACATCGATCAGTTCCAGCGCGCGAAAATCGAGCAGCGCGCCGCAGCCGTAGCACAGCACACCGGCCAGCGCGGACAGCAGCAGCGCGCGCGGCGGCGCGCGCCGCAGCGACATGCCGCGTGACAGTGCCAGCACCGCGAACATCGGCAGGGACAGCACCGCGCGCAATGCGGTGAGCGTCAGATAGTCCACCCCACCGGCGGACAGGGCTTTGGAGAACACGCCCTTGGTGGCGAACAGGATGGCGCCGGTGCCAGCCAGTGCGAATCCGATGGTGGCATGGCGTCTGGCCGATGGTTGCATCACGACAGGATGCCATCCACTGCGCCTGGCCGGGTAGAATCGCACTTCATCGCCGGGATAGCTCTGCCCCATGGACCGCCATCAGATCCAGTTTCCGCCCAAGCATCTGGCCCTGCGCGAGGACGTGCACCAGCTGGGCATGCTGGTGGGCGAAATGCTGCGCGAGCAGGGCGGTGACGCACTGTACGAACTGGTGGAGGGCGATCGCATCGCGGCCATCGAACGCCGCGACGCGGACCAAGCCGGGCAGGACGATCTGGCGCGGCGCGTGACCGGCCGGCCGCCGGCGGTGGCGCGCGACCTGGTGCGCGCGTTTTCCACCTGGTTCCAGGCGGTGAACCTGGCCGAAAAGGTTCACCGCATCCGCCGTCGCCGCGAGTATTTTCTGGCCGACGGCGGCAAGCCGCAGCCCGGCGGCATCGAGGATGCGCTGGCGCAGATCAAGGCGCAGGGGTTGTCTCTGGACGACACCCTGCAGCTTCTGGCGAGCTTGAGGATCCAGCCGATATTGATCGCGCATCCCACCGAATCCACCCGCCGCACGCAACTGCGGCGCCAGCAACGCATGGCCGCGGCGCTGCTCGACCGGCTGAATCCGAATCTCGATCCGCAGGAGCGGCGCCATGTGTGGGCACGGCTGCGCACCGAAATCACCGCTGGCTGGCAGACCGAGGATCATCCCCGGCAGCGCCTCACGGTGGCCGATGAGCGCGAGTACGCGATGTTCCACTTCGCCGAAGTGCTGTATCGCATCGTGCCGGCGTTCTATGAGGAGATCGGCGCCGCGCTGGAAAGCCTGTATGGCCGCAGCGTGGCCGACATCGATCCGCCCGTGGTACTGCAATTCGGCACCTGGGTAGGCGGCGACATGGAAGGCGCGCCGGATGTGCACGCCAAGACCATCCGCGAAACGCTGGCGCGCCAGCAGCAGGTGATCGTCAACGAATATTTCAGCGAATGCCAGCAGCTCTCGCAGCTGCTGTCGCAAAGCGCCAGCCGCGTCAGCGTCACGCCGGAACTGCGGCAACGCATCGATGAGTACGGCCGGCTGCTGCCGGCGGCCCGTTCGGTGGCGCCCGCGCGGCACGATCAGATGCCCTATCGCGTGTTCTTCGCGCAGGTCGGCGAACGCCTGCGCCAGACCTATGAGGCAGGCGCGTCCCGTTACGAACGCGCCGAGCAGCTGCGCGCGGACCTGCTGCTCGCGGCGCACAGTCTCAAGGCCAACCGTGGCGCCAGCGCCGGCTACCAGCTGGTGCGCCGGCTGCTGCTGCGCGTGGAAACCTTCGGCTTTCATCTGGCCACGCTTGATCTGAAGCAGCGCGCCGATGTGCACCATCGGGTCATCGGCCAGGGGTTGGACGATCCGCAGTGGTTGCAGCGTTCCGCCGCCGAACGGCTGCAGCGCCTGTCCGATCTGCTGGCGCGCAATGTCGGCCCATCGGCGCCGCTGGATGCGCTGGGAAAGCGGACGCTGGCGGTATTCGAGACCGCGCAGCAGTGCCGGGCACGTTTCGGCGAGCGATCCATCGGCAACTACATCGTTGCCGGCACGCAAGGTGCCGAGGATCTGCTCGCGCCGCTGGTGCTGGCGCGCTGGGCCGGTGTGGACGACCGCCGCTCGGGCGCGGTGGGGCTCGACTTCGCGCCATTGTTCGAGTCCAGTGACAGCCTGCGCAGCGCGGGCCGGATCATGCGCGAGTTGCTGGCCAACGAGGGCTATCGCGAGCATCTGGCGGCGCGCGGCGTGCCCCAACCCCTGTTCGTGGGTTATTCGCAGGCCGGACGGGACAGCGGCTACATGGCCATGCGCCTGGCCGCCTACGATGCACAGCGCGAACTGGCCGCGACGCTGGCCGAGGCCAGCCAGCCCGCCGTCATCGAGCACGCGCGCGGCGGCAGCACGGCGCGCGGCGGCTCGCGGCTGGATGCCATGATCCGCGCCGCCGCGCCCGAGACCATCAACGGCGTGCTCAAGATCACCGAGCAGGGCGAGATCATCAACCAGAACTACGGTCTGCGCGCCAACGCGCTGCGCACGCTGGAGCGCGCCTTCGGTGCGCTGGGCGTGGCCACGCTGGCCCAACGCCGCGGCATGGCCCGACGCGAGACACCCGCGCAGCATGGCATGCTCGCGGCAATGGCTGCCGAGAGCCGGCGCGTGTGGCGCGCGCTGGTGGTGGATGACCATGATTTCCACGATTTTTTCCGCAGCGTCACACCCATCGATGTGATCGAACGCATGCAGATCGGCTCGCGCTCGATCTGGGAAACCGGTGCGATCGGCACCGGGCTGCTGTCGATACGTTCCACGCCGTGGGTGTTCGCCTGGTCGCAGTCGCGTCATTTCCTGCCCGGCTGGTACGGTGCCGGCACGGCGCTGCAGGCCGAGATTGCCTCGAAAGGCCTGCCCGCGCTGCGCGAGATGTATGGCGGCTGGAGCCTGTTCGGCGGTCTGATCGACGACATCGAAACCCAGCTGGCGCGCAGCGACCTGTCGATCGCGGAGCACTATGTCACGCTGGTGTCGCCCGGACTGCGCCGCTACGCGCAGGTGCTGCACACCGAATACGGGCGCTGCCGCGAAACGGTGCTGGCCATCAAGGATGAGGCCGAATTGCTGGATGGCGATCGCACGCAGCAGCGGGCCATCCAGCTGCGCAATCCCTATGTGGATCCCATGAACCTGATGCAGGTGGATCTGCTGCGTCGCTGGCGGGCGTCGGCGCGCGACGACGACGATCTGCTGCAGGCGCTGCTGGCCAGCGTCAGCGGCATCGCACAAGGGCTTCAAACAACGGGTTGAGGGTCGCGCATCCCTGCCACCGGCATATAACCCCTGCGCAAGCCAAAATAATGTCGTTGCCAAGGGTTTCCGGGCCTTGTTTTCATTAGAATTCCGCCCGTGTACCGCTATGACGACATCGATGCGACGCTCGTAGCCGAGCGCGTCGCCCAGTTCCGCGATCAAACGCGGCGTTTTCTTGAAGGCAAGCTGTCGGAAGACGAGTTCCGGCCGCTGCGGCTGCGCAATGGGCTGTACATCCAGCGCCACGCGCCCATGCTGCGCATCGCCGTGCCGTACGGGCTGCTGTCGACGCGGCAGCTGCGCATGCTGGGCCATATCGCCCGCAAGTACGACCGCGGCTATGGTCATTTCACCACGCGCCAGAACATGCAGTTCAACTGGCCCGAACTGAAGAACGTGCCCGACATTCTCGCCGACCTCGCCAGCGTCGAGATGCATTCCATCCAGACCAGCGGCAACTGCATCCGCAACACCACGGCCGATCATTTCGCCGGCATCGCGCCCGACGAAATCGACGATCCGCGGCCGTACTGCGAAATCATCCGCCAGTGGTCCACGCTGCATCCGGAGTTCAGCTACCTGCCGCGCAAGTTCAAGATCGCGGTCACCGGCGCACCGGCCGACCGCGCCGCCTCCGAGGTGCACGACATCGGATTGCACCTGAAGCGCGATGCGAACGGCCAGATCGGCTTCGAGGTGCTGGTGGGCGGTGGTCTGGGCCGCACGCCCATCCTGGGCAAGATGATCCGCGAGTTCCTGCCGCGCGAGCACCTGCTGTCGTATCTGGAAGCCATCCTGCGCGTCTACAACCAGGAAGGTCGGCGCGACAATATCCACAAGGCGCGCATCAAGATCCTGGTCAAGGCCAAGGGCGTGGAGGTATTCCGCGATCTGGTGGAAGCCGAGTGGGCGCTGATCCGCGAAGCAGAGCCTGACCTGAAACTCACGGATGCCGAAGTCGATCGCATACGCGGCTTCTTCAAGCCGCCGCCCTACGAGAAACTGGCCGACATCAACGTAACGCAGGGGCAGTCAGCGGACTTCCAGGCCTGGTATCGCTACAACACGCGCGCGCACAAGGTGCCCGGGTATCGCGCGGTGGTGGTCTCGCTGAAGGCGCACGGCGTGCCGCCCGGCGACATCACGGCCGAACAGATGGATGCGGTGGCCGACCTCGCGGATCGCGTTTCCAGCGGCGAAGTGCGCACCACGCACGACCAGAACCTGGTGCTGGGCGAGGTGCGGCAGATCGACCTGATCGAGACCTGGCAGGCGTTGAAGGCGTTGAACCTGGCCACGCCCAACATCGGCACGCTCACCGACATGATCTGCTGTCCGGGGCTGGATTTCTGCAGCCTCGCGAACGCGGGTTCGCTCGGCATCGCCAAGCAGATCCAGGAGCGTTTCGGCGACTTCGACTATCTCTACGATCTGGGCCACATCGAAATCAAGATGTCCGGCTGCATGAATGCCTGCGGCCATCATCACGTCGGGCACATCGGCATTCTCGGCGTCGACAAGCATGGCGAGGAGTGGTACCAGATCACGCTCGGCGGTTCGGCCAGCACGCACAGCGCGCTGGGCGAGGTGATCGGTCCTTCCGTCGCCAAGGATGTCGTGGCCGAGACCATCTCCCGCATCCTCGACGTCTACGTCGCGCAGCGCGAAAGCGGTGAAGAGTTCCTGGAGACCGTGCGCCGCCTCGGCGTCGAGCCCTTCGCCGAGAAGGTGTATGGCACAGCTCATTAAGGGCCGGCAGCTGGTTGCCAACGACTGGGTGCTGGGCGGTGGCGAGGTGCAGCCGCCCGCGGATGCGCGGGTCATCCTGCCACTGGCCGATTACATCAAGGCCATCGAAGCCGGAGAGCCGGCCGATCGTCGTGCGCCGCTGCTGAAGGCGGAGAACCACGATGTGTCGCCGTTGCTGCCATACCTGGACAGGGTGCCGCTGGTGGCGGTGAACTTCACCACCACGGGCGACGGGCGCGGCTTCACGCAGGCGCGGCTGCTGCGTGAGCGCCACGGCTACCAGGGTGAGTTGCGCGCCGTCGGCAAGATCCGCGTCGACCAGATGTTCTTCCTCGGTCGCTGCGGCTTCGATGCCTTCGAGCTGCTCGACGATGAGGATGCGACCACGGCCATCGCGCAGCTCGACCGCTTCAGCGTGGCGTATCAGGAAGGCAGCGGCAATCTCACGCACACGCGCCGGCGCTTCGGCGGCTAGCGTGGCCCGGCGTCGCTGACGCGGCGTCAGCCCAGCGCGGCGCGCATTTCCGCGGCGAGTTTCTCCACATGCGCGGCCGTGTGCGCCGCTGACAGGAATCCCACTTCGAAGGCACTGGGCGCGAGATAGATGCCCGCATCCAGCAGCTTGTGGAACACCGGCCCGAACGGCGCGGCCGGCTTCGCCTTCAGGTCGCCCAGGCTGCGCAGCGGCGCCGCGTTCGCCGCCAGATAAGGCCAGAAAATCGAGCCCAGGCGCTGCACCGTGAGGCCGGGGATGCTCGCCAGCCTGCGCTCCAGCTCGGCACCCAGCACTTCGAGCTGCGTGTACATGCGTCCGTCGGCGAGCTGCTCCAGCATCGCGAGGCCCGCGCTCATGGCCACGGGATTCGCGCTGAGCGTGCCGGCCTGGTACACCGGTCCGGCGGGCGCCACCAGTTCCATGTACTGCCGCTTGCCGCCATAGGCGCCCACCGGGAAACCCCCGCCGATCACCTTTCCATAGGTGACCAGATCCGGTTCGATGCCGAACAGGCCGGCGCAGCCCTGGAAGCCCACGCGAAAGCCGCTGATGACTTCATCGAGGATGAGCAGCGCGCCATGCTTGCGGCACAGTGCGGCCAGATGCCGCAGGTATTCGGGACGCTGTATCAGCAGGCCGTAATTGGCCGGCAACGGCTCGATGATGGCGCAGGCGATATCGTTGCTGTGGCGCGCGAATATCGCATCGAGCGCCGCCTCGTCATTCAGCGGCGCCACCAGCGTGCCACCCAGCGTGGCCTTGTCGAGGCCGGCGCTGTCGGGCTCGGTGGCTTCGGCCAGGCCCGAGCCCGAGCGGATCAGCATCGCATCGGCGTGACCGTGATAGCAGCCATCGAATTTCAGGATCAGATCGCGGCCCGTGGCGCCGCGCGCCACGCGCAGCGCCGACATCACGGCCTCGGTGCCCGAGTTCACGAAGCGGATGCTCTGCACCCAGGGAATACGCCTGGTGATGAATTCGGCCAGCGCCAGCGAGTAGGGCTCGGCCGTGCCCAGGCTCCAGCCGCGATCGATGGCCGCCACGGCCGCATCGCCCACGCGGCGATTGCCGTGACCGAGGATCAACGGGCCGAAGGCCATGCAGAAATCAAGCAGCTCGCGGCCATCGACATCGCGCAGCATGGCGCCATTGCCACCGGTCATGAAACGCGGCGTGCCACCCACTCCCTTGAACGCGCGCACCGGCGAATGCACGCCACCGGGAGATACGCGCTTCGCGCGTTCGAACAGGTCTTCGGATTTGCTCATGACGCAAGCCACTCGCGTGCGTGACGCGCACCGTAGCTGATGATCAGCGAGGCGCCGGCGCGCACCAGGCCGGTCCACGCTTCGCGATGCGCCTTCACGCGATCGGTGAGCCCCTGCTCGGCCATCAGCTCGATGCCCGCGTATTCGCCGCTGACTTCATACACCGCCCAGGGCTGCGGGAAACGTTGCGAGAGGTCGGCCAGCACATCCAGGTAGGGCATGCCCGGCTTCACCATCAGGATGTCCGCGCCTTCCTCGACATCGCGCTGCACGGACTGCAGCGCATCGCCCGGACGAGCCGGATCGATCTGATAGGAGGCACGATCGGAAAGTCCGGTGGCGCCTTTCGGCGCGGAATCTGCCGCGACGCGGAATGGCCCGTAGAAAGTGGAATGGAATTTCGCGGCGTAGCTCATCAGCACCGTGCGCTCGAGCTGGTTCGAATCCAGCGCCTTGCGGATGGCGCCGATGCGGCCGTCCATCATGTCGCTGGGCGCCACGCAGTCGGCGCCCGCCCGCGCATAGGCCAGCGCGGCGGCCGCGAGCTCGTTCACGCTGGCCGCATTGTCCAGATGATCGCCTTCGGGATTCAGCACGCCGCAATGTCCATGCGGCGTGGACGAGCACAGGCACACATCCACCGCCAGCCAGACTTTCTTGCCGAAGCGCTGCTTGATCGCCGCGATCTGCTTCGCCGTGAAGGACCAGTCGATGTCTTTTGGGGCATGCGCAGCGGGCACGCCAAACAGCAGGAACTTGCTGACGCCGGCCGCAAGATCCGCCTCGATCTGCTGCAGCAGGGTGGCCGGCGTGTCGCGATGGACCCCGGGCAGCCCGGGTATCGTTTCGCGGCCGGAGAGCCCCTCTATGACGAACAGAGGCTGGATGAACTGCTCGGGATGGGGGCGGGCCTGGCGCGTCAGGGCGCGGATATGCGGGTCCTGGCGCAGGCGTCGTAGGCTGATCCGGCTCATGGTTACCTGGATATGCTGCGATGCATCAAGATTCGGAAATCCAGCGCGCATCCTGCCATAAATAACTCAATTCATGCATAGATCAGATTCCTGATGTTCCAATGTTATGAATGGCCTCGCCAGAATGACTGCCATGTCTAACGAGGCCACAGCCGGAAAAGATTCTTCGAATACACCCACGGGTGTGCCTGAAGCCAAGGTGCAGGCCACGCTGGAGCTGCTGCGCGCCGCGGTGCGCGAATACGGCCGGGTGGTGTATTCGAACAGCCTGGGCGCCGAATCGATGGTGCTCACCGATCTGATCTGGACCGAAGTGCCGCAGATCGAGATCTTCACGCTCGACACCGGTCGCCTGCATGAAGAGACCTACAATCTCATCGAACGGCTGGAGCGTCGCTACCAGCGGCGCATGAAGGTGTACACGCCCGAACCGAAGTCCATCGAAGCCTGGGTTTCGAAGAACGGCATCAATGGTTTCTACGACAGCATCGAGAACCGGCAGGGCTGCTGTCATATCCGCAAGATCGAACCCTTCCGTCGCGCCATTGCCGGTGCCGGCGCATGGGTGACGGGCGTGCGCCATGAGCAGTCGGCGACGCGCGCGCTGGCCAAGCCCGTCGAAGTGGACGAGGCCAACGGCGGCATCGTCAAGATCAGCCCCATCCTCGACTGGACGCACGAGGAGATCTGGGCCTACATCCGCGCGCGCAAGCTGCCCTACAACCCGCTGCACGACAAGGGCTATCCCAGCATCGGCTGCGCGCCCTGCACGCGCGCGGTGGAACCGGGCGCCGACAGCCGCTCCGGCCGCTGGTGGTGGGAGAATGCGGATTCGAAGGAGTGCGGGCTGCATCCGAAGATCCGCGTCGTGGCTGTCAACAAGCCGCAGGTCTGACGCGTCGCCGGTTGCGCCGGTGAAGTCGCGATAAGCCATGGACTATCTGCCCCTGTTCGTCGACATGCGCGATCGCCTGGTCATCGTGATCGGCGGCGGCGTGGTCGCGCACCGCAAGACCGAGCTGCTGTTGAAGGCGCATGCCCGTGTGCGCGTGGTCGCGCCGCAGCTGTGCGCCGATCTGGCGGTGTACCGCGATCTGGGCCGCATCGAACACCGGCCGTTGCTGTTCTGCGCCTCGCAGCTGGAAGGCGCGGTGCTGGTGGTGGCCGCCACCGATGATGAAGCGGTCAACGATGCCGTGGCGCGGGCGGCGCGCGAACGCGGCGTGCTGGTGAATGTGGTGGATGATGGCGCGCGTTCCTCTTTCATCTTTCCCGCCATCGTCGATCGTTCACCGCTGATCGTGGCCGTGGGCACGGCCGGCGCCTCGCCGACGCTGGCGCGCCGCGTGCGCACGCAGATCGAGGCACTGCTGCCCGAGCGGCTGGGACAGCTGGCCACGTATGCCGGCCGCTGGCGCGAGGCGGTGCGGCAGGCCCTGCCCGCATTGCCGGCGCGACTGAGATTCTGGGACAACTTCTTCAATGGTCCGGTTGCCGCCAGCCTCGTCGCCGGCAACGCCGCCGGCGCGAACGAAGCCATGCAGCGCCTGCTGGATCAGGCGCGCGCCGCCGCGGGCGAGCGCCAGGGCGAGGTCTATCTGATCGGTGTCGGACCCGGCGATCCGGATCTGCTGACATTGCGCGCACAGCAATTGCTGCAGCAGGCCGACGTTCTGCTGCACGACCGGCTGGTGCCCGAGGCCATCCTCGGCCGCGCACGCCGCGATGCCCAACGCATCAACGTGGGCAAGTCGCCCGGCAAGCACGAACACACCCAGGAATACATCAACCAGCTGCTGCTGGAGCATGCCCGCGCGGGCAAGCGCGTGGCGCGCGTGAAGGGCGGCGATCCCTTCATTTTCGGCCGTGGCGGTGAAGAGTTGCAGGTGGTGCGCGATGCCGGCATTCCGGTGGTGGTCGTGCCCGGCATCACGGCCAGCCTGGGTGCGGCGGCCAGTGCCGGCATTCCCTTGACGCTGCGCGGCCTGTCGCAGGCCATTACGCTGGTGACGGCCACCGGCGCCAACAGCGGCAGCCTGAACTGGACGGCGCTGGCCTCACCGCAGCAGACCGTCGTGTTCTACATGAGCGCGGCGCAGATCGATCACATCGTCTTGCAGCTGCGCTCGCACGGCCTCGCCGCCACTCAGCCGGTGGCACTGATCGAACGGGCTACCTGGCCCGAAGAGCGGGTGTTGAAGAGCACGCTGGCGGAACTGCCTGAACTGGCGCGCGGCGCCCAGCTGCAGTCCCCGACTCTGCTGGTGGTGGGTGAAGTCGCGGCGCTGGCGCAGGTGCGTGGGCTGATTGGCGAGCTGGGTGCGGTGCAGTCCGCGCACGCAAGGAACGGGGAATAACAAGATGACGATTCGACGGGGGTTCGTGGAGGCGGTGGGCAACACACCGCTGATTCACCTGGCAGGCCTGAGCCGCGCGACGG
>Ga0164241_10002083_pt1 | contig 22587 bp, 15 predicted proteins | sample OricomyardsoilBY_FD_108780 | JGI IMG/M metagenome (GOLD analysis project Ga0164241, IMG submission 108780) | Backyard soil microbial communities from Emeryville, California, USA - Original compost - Back yard soil (BY) | ecosystem: Environmental > Terrestrial > Soil > Unclassified | place: USA... | reverse complement strand
GCGGACGCGGTGTTGGCCAAGGTCACGGCGGAAGCGGGCTGAACCTTCTCGCACCGTCATGGCCCGGCTTGTCCGGGCCACCCATAGACGCCGACGTCGCAGATTTGCCTAAGCCGTTCGGTGCTTATGGGTCCCCCGGACAAGCCCGGGATGACGAGCAGGAGGGGGAGTAGCTGGGAAGTCAGGGCGCGAGGAAGCCGGGGATGGCGGCGGCCTGGCGGATCCAGTCGGCGAGCTGGGCTTCGTCGATCGTCACCGGGTACTTCTTCTCGAGCTCCTGCTCGAGCTCGGCCTCGCGCGCACGAATCCGCTCTTGCACGAGCGCGACCCGAATCGAGCGCTCCGCGTCGGCGTAACTGCGATCGCGCGCGTCGGTCTTGCCCGTCATGCGCACCACGTGAAAAGCGTGGGCGGCCGGCACGACCCGGCCCAGCACGCCGCCCAGCTCGCCGATCTCGAAGACGGCGGCGCGCAGCGGCTCGGGCACGTTGGGATTTTCGCCGCGGGCGTGGCCAGGCGGGCCCACGATGCCCAGATCGCCGGCCAGCTCGGGAGGCATGGTCGTGCTGGGCTTTCCGCGCGCGTCGCGCGACTTTTCCGCGACGAGCTTGCCCCACTCGGCGGGCGTCGCCCCGAGCGCCTTCTCGAGCACGGCCTTGGCCTCCGCCTCGCTGCCGAGAGCGATGTGGGCGACACGGCGGCGCTCCGGCTCCCGGAAGTCGTCGCGGTGCTGCTCGTAGTAGCGTCGCGCGTCCGCCTCCGAAATGTCACCGGGCGGCGGCAAGCTGGCACGCGTGTGGGCGAGCAGCTCGTCGCGCAGCATCTGGCGCACGCGCTCCTGCGTCTCGGGGGTCTTGTCGAGCCCGCGGCGGCGAGCCTCGTCGGCGAGCAGCTCGAGGTCGATCAGCTCGTCTAGTAGCTGTTTTCGGCGCTCTGGCGACTGGTAGCGGACGCGCTCGAACGGATCCATGCGCTCGAGGGTGGCCGCATATTCGCCGAGGGTTATTTCGTGGTCGCCCACTTTGGCCAGAACGCGGGCGGCGAGCTCCGGCGTGAGCCCGGCAGGGGCCGCGCTCGCGGACGCGCTGGGCGCGCTGCCGGCGGTCGGCTTGCTTTGACAGGCGAGCGCGCACAGCAGCAGCAACAACGCGTGACGTGAAGCCGGAGCGCGCATCCGGGCGGGAATTACTACGCCGCGGGCCTGCGCGCCAGGACCGGCCCGCGAACTTGCCCGCTCGGCGACACGCGCGGCGCGCCTGGCTCGCTCGCCCGGCGCTACCGCGGGACGGCACGGCAGTTTCTGCAAGTTGGGCTGCGGCGCGGCAGCCCTAGTTGCGAAAATCGTCCGGCTGAGGTTAGGTGTGAGCCCCCGTGGACAATCAAGCTGCTCCGAACCTGCGCTACAAGCGAGTGATCCTCAAGCTTTCCGGCGAGGCGTTGAGTGGTAAAGAAGGCGGCTCCGGCATCGACACCACGATGCTCAAAGAAACCGCCGCCGAGCTGGCCGAGGTCCACGCCACCGGCGTGCAGCTCGGCCTCGTCGTCGGCGGCGGCAACATCTTCCGCGGCCTGCGCGGAGCCAGCGAAGGCATGGATCGCGCGCAGAGCGACTACATGGGCATGCTCGCGACCGTGATCAATTCGTTGGCGCTGCAAGACGCGCTCGAGCGCTCGGGCGTGCCGACCCGGGTGATGACGGCGATCGAGATCAAGCAGCTGGCGGAGCCTTACATCCGCCGCCGCGCGATGCGCCACATGGATCGCGGACACGCGGTGATCTTCGCCGCCGGCACCGGCAACCCATATTTTTCCACCGACACCGCCGCCGCCCTGCGCGCGATGGAGATCCGCGCCGACGCCCTGCTCAAGGCGACCAAGGTCGACGGCATCTACGATCGCGATCCGCGCCGCCACCCGGACGCGAAAATGCTCGACCGCGTCACCTACGACCGCTTCCTGGCCGATCATTTGGGGGTGATGGACTCGACGGCGGTCGCGCTGTGCCGCGAGCACAGCCTGGCGATCCGCGTGTTCAAGATGGCGCGCGGCAACATCCGTCGCGTTTGCATGGGCGAGCCCGGCGGCACGACCGTGTCGAGCTGAGCCGAAACACGAGGGCTTACGCCAGCGGGGCGCGTCGCCCAAATCTTTTCTGACCCCCCGCGGGCGGCCGCGTCCGGACGATTGCAGCCAAATTTCCGCGCCGCCGCCCTTACGCGGCCGCAAACGGCGCTAAGCTGCGGGCGTCATGCTCTGGCAGTCACTCCCCGAGTTCGGCACCGGTGTCCTCTACGCCATCCTGGTGGCGGCGGCGTACACGTTCGCAGTATCGCTGGCGGCGGGGCGGGGCCGCCCGCGGCTGCTGACGGCGGCCCGGCTCGGCGCGTACGCCACCAGCGCGCTGGTGTTGTTCGGCGTGCTGCTGTTGGCCTACGCCTTTCAGACGCACGACTTTCGCATCCGTTACGTCTCACACTACAGCGACCGCTCGATGAGCACGACGTACCTGTTGACGTCGCTGTGGGGCGGGCAAGACGGCTCGCTGTTGTGGTGGTCGCTGCTGCTGTCGATCTACACGACGGCGGCGGTGGCGTGGCTGAAGGGTCGCTACCGCGAGCTGCAGCCGTTCATCATCGCGACGCTGATGGTGATCGTCGCGTTCTTCGCGGTGCTGATGCTGTTCAGCGCCAACCCGTTCGAGACCAACATCGCCGGCGCCCGGCCCGACGGCGAGGGCCTCAACCCGCTGTTGCAGAACTACTGGATGATCATCCATCCGCCGGCCCTGTACACCGGGTTCGTCGGTTGCTCCGTCCCGTTCGCCTTCTGCGTGGCGGCGCTGGTGACGGGCCGGCTCGACAACGAGTGGATCGTCGCCACCCGCAAGTGGATGTTGTTCGCGTTCTTGTTCCTGTCGATCGGCAACGTGCTCGGCATGCGCTGGGCGTACGAAGAGCTCGGCTGGGGCGGCTATTGGGCGTGGGATCCGGTCGAAAACGCGGCGTGCTTGCCGTGGTTTACCGCCGCCGCCTACGTGCACTCCACGATGATCCAGGAGCGCCGCAACATGCTCAAGGTCTGGAACGTGTTCTTGATCTGCTTCACGTTTTTCTTGACCATCTTTGGCACGTTCCTCACCCGCTCCGGCATCATCTCGAGCGTGCACAGCTTTGCGCAGAGCGACATCGGCACGTATTTTCTGTACTTCATGGGCCTGATCGCGGCGACGTCGCTCGGGCTCATCGTGTGGCGCTTGCCGCTGCTGCGCGCCAAATCCGAGATCGAGACGGTCGCCAGCCGCGAGGCGATGTTCGTCGTCAACAACTGGGCCTTGCTCGGGGCGATGACGTTCATCTTGATCGCGACGATGTTCCCCAAGCTCTCCGAGCTCTGGAACGAGACGGTGACGGTCGGCCCGCCCTTCTTCAACCGCTGGCTCGCCCCGATCGGCTTGATCATCTTCGCGCTGATGGGGCTGGCGCCGCTGTTCGGTTGGCGCAAGACCAGCCCGGGGGCGCTGAAGCAGGCGTTCAAATGGCCGCTGGTCGCGTTCGTCGTCGCGGCCGGGCTCCACGTGGCGCTCGGCGCCGGCCTCGGTTATCCCGCGATCGTGCCGCGCGATCCGTTCTATCCCGGCGTCGTGGGGCTGATCTTGCAGAAGGTGGGCTCGCTCGCGCCGGTGGTGACGATCGCGCTCGCCGCCTTCAACGTGGCGGTGATCGTGCAGGAATTCCAGCGCGGCGTGAGCGCGCGCCGGCGCTCGGCCGACAAGCGCGGTGAGCCGGAAGGCGCGCTCGGCGCGCTCGTCAACCTGATCGCCAAGAACCGTCGCCGTTACGGCGGCTACATCGTGCACCTCGGCATCGTGGGCATGTTCATCGGCTTCGTCGGCTCGGCGTGGAACCTCGAGCGCGAAGTGACGATGACGCCCGGCCAGACCCACGAGATCGGCGACTTCAAGCTCGAGTATCTGGGAACCCGCATGTGCCCGGGCAACCCGAAGTGCAGCGCCGAGGAGCAGGCCGACCTGAACAAGCGCATGCTGTTCGCTGACTTCCACGTCATGCGCGCCGGCCACGATCTCGGGCTCATTCACCCCGCCAAGTTCTTTTACGCCAAAAATCCGGACGGGCCGACGACCGAGGTCAGCTTGCTGCAGAGCCTGCGCCAGGACCTTTACACCGTGATCGGCACCATCGATCCGCAGAGCAAGCGCGGCACCTTCCGCTTCCACGTCAACCCGCTCGTGATGTGGATCTGGTCGGGCGGCATCGTGCTGATCCTGGGCGCCTGCATCTCGCTCTGGCCGGAGGTCGCGTTCGGCGAGCTCGGAGCGTGGTCGTACGTGCGCGCGGGGGCGGGGGTCGCGGCGGGCGCCGCCTTCTCGCTCTGGCTGGCGATGTCGCCGAGCTACGCCTACGCCAATCCGCGGCCCACCGCGAACCGCCCCGTGCCCCACGCTCGCGCGGAAATACCCTTGTCGCGCAGCCTGCCTCCGCTGGGGGCGACGCTGCTCGGGCTGGGGCTCGGAGCCGTATTGTCCACTCGGCGCCGGCGCCCGCTTGATGTTAGACACGGTCAGCCGCGTGTCTGAAGAAGCCAAAGTAGAAGCGCTCGCGCCCGAACCGCCCCCCACGCCCGACGCGGCCGAGGCGCAAGAGGTCGCCGCCGGCGAGAAGCGCCCGGTGCCGGTCGACGTGTTCTCGCCGCGGCTGATCTCGACCTTGCGCACGGGCCTGCCGATCGTCTGGTTAGCGGCGGCGGCGCTGGCCGGACTGCTGTCGGGAGCGCCGCTCCTGCTGCTCATCCTCGCCGCCGGCGCCCTCGCGTTGGTGCTGACGTTGATGTGGTCGAGCGTGCAGAGCTTGACCGGCGGCGCGCCGCTCGGGTTCGAGGAGGCGCTCGGCATGGGCGCACCGTCTCGCGTCGAAGAAGAGAAGCGCGCCGTGCTGCGCGCGCTCAAGGACCTCGAGTACGAGCGCAGCGTCGGCAAGATCTCGCCCGAAGACTACGCCGAGCTCTCCGCGCGTTACCGCGCCGAAGCCAAGCGCCTGATGCAGTCGCTCGACGCCGCGCTCGGCCCCGCGCGCGAAGAAGTCGAACGGGCGATCGAAGAGCGCCTGGCCCGCCTCGGGGTCGAGCCACCCTCGGCAAAACCCGCAGAAAATCCGGCCGATCCGCGGCCGGAGTCGTCGGAGAAGACCTCGTGAGTAGGCTGTCTGTTTTGCTGGTCGCGGCTGCCCTGACCGGCGCCGCGCCATGCCTCGCTCAGGCGCTGCCGCCGGGGCACCCCACCACTGGCGCCGCCGCCCCCGCCCCCGCGCTCGAAGAAGACGCTGTCGTCACCAGCCCGACCATCCCCCCGGGCACGATCCAGGTCAGGTTGGTCAACGCCGACGGAAGCCCGCTGCCGCACGCCGAGCTGACACTCAACGTTCAGTTCAACAAGATCGCCGAAGGCGAAAAGAAGACCGAGCAGCGCGCCAAGACGGACGCCGCCGGCGTCGCCACGTTCAGTGGCCTGACCACCGGCGGCGACTTCAGCTACCGCGTCGTCACCCGCTCCGGTCCCGCCGAGTACGCCTCTGACCCGATCCAGCTCAAGGCCGACGCCGGCGTCAGCGCGCTGCTCCACGTGTACCCGGTGACGCGCAGCGTTCGCGAGGCCTCCGTCGCCGCGATCGTGTTCGTCTACGTCGAGACTCGCGACGACGTGTTCCAGTTCGAGGTGCTGGCGCGCTATGGCAACCGCGGCGTCGTCAGCTGGGTGCCAGAAGACGCGCGCATGGAGCTCCCTGCCGGATTCAAGGCCTTCAAGGCGGGCGAGGCCATGACCGACGTGCGCTTCGAGGAGGATCCCGGACGCGGTGCCAAGCTGCGCGGCACCTTCGCGCCCGGCCAGCAGCAGGCATCTTTGCGCTTTCAGGTGCCGCGCCACGGCGAAAGCAGCGCGTCGTTCCGCATCGGTTTGCCGCCGCACGTCGCCGAAGCGCGCTTCATCGTCGAGGCCGCGCCGAGCATGGAAATCGACGTCGAAGGCTTCGAGAAGCCGCAGGTCGACGTGAGCCAAACCGGGCAGCGGGTGCTCGTCACGCGCCGCCTGGCGGGCCGCGGCTCGGAGGGCTTGCCCGCCTTCACGGCCGAGCTGTCGGGCATCCCCACCCCCGGCTGGGGCCGATGGCTCGCGGCGCTGATCGCGGCAGGGCTGGCCACGCTCGGCTTCGCTGCGTTCGGAGGCAAGCTGGGCCACCAGACCCAGGCGCAGCTCCAGGAGCGCGACGCAGCGCGCGCCAAGCGTGTCCTGCTCGACGAGCTCGTCGACCTCACGCTCGCTCGCAAAGAGCAGCGCGTGGGTCCGAGCACCTACGAGAGCGCCCGCCGCGCCCTCGTGGAAGCTCTCTCGCGCGTTGTCTCTCAGAACCCGGGGCTGTCACGCAAGACGCGCCAGGGCGGCAAAAAAGCCAAAAAGCCCGCGTCGGCCTGAGCCGAAACCGCGCCCCGACGAATCGGGCAAATCGCGCACCTTATTGTGTCATTTAGGCCCATTGGCCCGCCCTCCACAGGCTCTGGATAAGCTCCGGAAAACCCCCTGGCGACGCTTGGGGACAGAGTGGGATAACCGGCGCCGGCCCTGGAGTCTGGCAAGTTATTGGAGATCGAGCCCCGTGCCAGCTCCACAGGGCTGGCCGTTAATTCCTGATTGCATTCCATCAGTTGCGCCGAAATCCCCAGTTTCCACAGGGCCTAATACTACTTCTATTTCATTTAAATTTAAGAGATCTAAGAGAGAGAGCGCGCTGCCGCAGGTGGGCCGGGAGCGGCTCGAGGCTCGACGGCAAGCCACCTGCGATCTCGGCTGGCGCTTCGGCGCCCGCGCGGTTACACGTCGGCCCCCATGCACGTTGTCGTGAGCAAAAAGGACCTGCTCCGAGTCCTCGGCCGCTGCCAGGGCGTGGCCGACAAGAAAAGCACGATGCCCGTGTTGGGCAACGTCTTGCTCGAGGTCGCGTCGCCCAGCGAGCTGCGGCTCGCCGCCACCGATCTGTTCGTGTCGGTCAGCGGCAAGATACCCGCGAAGATCGAGAACGGCGGTTCGATAGCGCTCGGCGCGCGCGAGCTGTTCGATCGCGTGCGCATGATGCCTGAAGGCCAAGTAGCGCTGCAGGTCACCGGCACCCAGGCCGTGATTCGCGCCGTCGGCTCCGCGCGTCGCTTCACGCTCCACGGCGTGCCCGGCGAAGAGTTCCCGTCGCTGCCTTCACCCGACGCCAAGGCGCCCGTCGCGACGCTCGACGTGGTCACGCTCGCGTCGCTGATCGCGGCCACCCACTTTTCGATTTCGACCGACGAGACGCGGCTGCACCTGAACAGCGCGCTGTTCGAGTGGGACAACGATCGTGTGCGCATGGTGACCACCGACGGTCATCGCCTGAGCAAGCTCGAGGTAGCGGTCAAGGGCAAGCACGAGAGCGCGACGATGCTGATCCCGCTCAAGGGCGTGCAGGAGCTGCGCCGGCTCTGCGAAGAAGCCCTCACCGAGGGCAAAGACGGCGGCGACGCGTCCGAGATCAAGATGGTCCAGAGCGGCCCGAATGCCTTCTTCGAGCTGGCTGGCTTCGCGTTCAGCGTGAAGCTGGTCGACGCGCAGTTTCCCCCCTACCAGCAGGTCATCCCCGAGCACAGCGAGCGCACGGTGCGCGCCCAGCGCGCGGCTCTGACCGACGCGCTGCGCGCCGTCTCGGTGGCGGCCAGCGACCGCACCGGAGGCGTGAAGCTCACGCTCGGTGGCGGCAAGATCCGCTTCGAGAGCGAGAGCCCCGACAGCGGCGAAGGCTTCGACGAGGTCGCCGCCGACTACCAGGGCCCCGAGGTCACGGTCGGCTTCAACGCGCGCTATTTTCTCGACGTGCTCGGCGCGATCACCGACGAAGAAGTGGCGCTCGGCATTTCGGGCGAGCTCGATCCGGCCGTGATCATGCCGGCCAGCGACAGCCCCGCCAAGAGCTACAAGGCCGTGATCATGCCGATGCGGATCTGATGTCCGGCGAGGCGGCCAGTCTCGCGGTCGAGAAGCTGCGGCTGGTCAGCTTTCGCAACATCGAGTCAGCGTCGCTCGAGCCGAGCCCGCGCTTCAATCTGATCTGGGGCGACAACGGTCAGGGCAAGACCAGCATCCTGGAGGCGCTATACGCGGTCGCGACGACGCGCAGCTTTCGCACCGATCGCCTCGCCCAAATCATCCGCACCGGAGATGCCGAGGCGCGCGTGGGCGCGGCGGTGCGCGAGGCCAGCTTCACGCGGCAGCTAGCGCTCAAGCTCGGCCCGCGCGGCCGCGCCGTCGAGCTGGACGGCAAGCGGCCCAAGACGCTGTCGAGCTACGCGGTGCGGACGCCGCTCGTCGTCTTCCACCCCCGCGACCTGGAGCTGGTGACGGGCGGCGCGACGGAACGGCGCCGCTTGCTCGACCGCCTGATCCTGTATGCCGATCCGCAAGGCGCGGAGGCGGCGCGGCGCTACGCGGAGGCGCTGAAAGACCGTCAACGCCTGCTCGACACGCGCGGCGTGGCGGCGCCGGAGCTCGGAGACTTCGAGCACGTGGCCGCCGAGCACGGCGCGCGCTTCGCCCGCGCGCGCCACGAGGCGGCGGCGCGGCTGGTTCCACAGCTGCTTTCGGCCTTTCGCAGCGTGATCGCGCCGGGATTGACGCTCGCGGCCGAGTACGTACCGGGCGGGAGCCAGGAGGCCTCCGTCTTCGAGCAGGAGCTGCGCGCGCGCCGGCCCGAAGATTGCCGGCGCGGTCGCGCCAGCTTCGGGCCGCAGCGTGACGAGCTTTCGTTGGCGATCGATGGTCGCCCGGCGCGCAGCGACGCCTCACAGGGCCAGCAGCGGCTGCTCTCGCTGTCGCTCAAGCTGGCGGAGCTCCGCTGCATCGAGAGCGCGCGGCGCGCCCACCCGGTGCTGCTTCTCGACGACGTATCGAGTGAGCTGGACGCCGCGCGAACCGACTCGGTGCTGGCGCTGCTCGGCGCCTCACAGGGTCAGATCTTCGTGACCACCACGCGCCCAGAGCTGTTTTCGACGAGCGCTTTCGCGGGCGCCGCGCCGGCAAATTTTCGAGTCGAAAACGGGCGCGTTTTCCGCCTCTGAAAACGGGCGCGCCGCCGCGCCGCCCACGCCGGTTTTTTAGCGGATTTTCTGCGGTTTGGTGCTTGCTTCGGGGGCGCTCCCAAAGTAACTTTTCGGCCGCCCTTTTGACTACTTCAGAATCGATTCCGTCCGCTCCGTCCGCCGGCTCGTACGACGCGAAAAGCATCACGGTGCTCGAAGGGCTAGAAGCCGTTCGCAAGCGCCCCGGCATGTACATCGGCGACGTGCACGATGGCTCCGCGCTCCACCACCTCGTGTGGGAGGCGGTCGACAACGCCGTCGACGAGCACCTGGCCGGTCACTGCAAGGCCGTCACCATCACCGTGCACTTCGACGGCTCCGTCACCGTCGAAGACGACGGTCGCGGCATCCCGGTCGGCATCATGGAAGACAGGGGCGTGAGCGCGGCCGAGGTCGTGATGACGGTGCTCCACGCCGGCGGTAAGTTCGATCACTCGAGCTACAAAGTCAGCGCGGGTCTGCACGGCGTCGGCGTCAGCGCCGTCAACGCCGTGAGCGAAACCCTGCGGCTCGAGATCAAGCGCGAGGGCAAGGTCTGGTTCCAAGAGTACCGGCGCGGCGTACCAGTCGGCTCAATCACCGCGATCGGCGAGACGACCGACACCGGCACCCGCATCACGTTCAAGCCCGATCACGAGATCTTCAGCAACCTCGAGTACAGCTTTGACATCTTGGCCAATCGCCTGCGCGAGCTGGCGTTCCTGAACTCGGGGTTGATCGTCCACCTCAACGACGAGCGCGGCGAGGGTCGCAGCGAGACTTACGAATACAAGGGAGGAATTCGTGAGTTCGTCTCGCTGCTGAGCCAGGCGAAAGAGCCGGTGCACGACGACGTCGTCGCGCTGCTCGGCGAGTTCCCGTCCACCGACGGCAAGGCGCCCGTCACGGTCGACCTGGCGATCCAGTGGACGAACGCGTACGCCGAACAGATCCTCTGTTACACCAACAACGTCGCCAACAAAGACGGCGGCACGCACCTGACCGGGCTCCGCACGGCGCTGACGCGCACGCTGAACAACTACGGCACCGCGCAGAACCTCTTCAAAGACGCGAAGAACGGCCTGAGCGGCGACGACACGCGCGAAGGCGTGATCTGCGTGATTCACGTCAAGCATCCGGATCCGAGCTTCGACTCGCAGACCAAGAGCAAGCTGGTCTCGAGCGACGTGAAGGGCATCGTCGAGAACGCGGTCAGCGAGCATTTGGGTCGCTACTTCGAGGAGCATCCGCAGACCGCGCGCAAGATCTTGGAGAAGGCGATCTTGGCCGCCAAGGCGCGCGAAGCCGCCCGCAAGGCGCGCGAGGTCGTGCGCAAGGGGGTGCTCGACTACACGACGCTCTCGGGCAAGCTCGCCGACTGCCAGAGCAAAGACCCGACGATCAGCGAGATTTACATCGTCGAGGGCGAGAGCGCGGGCGGCAGCGCCAAGCAGGGCCGCGACCGGCATTTTCAAGCCATCTTGCCGCTGAAGGGCAAGATCTTGAACGTCGAGCGCGCGCGTTTGGATCGCATGCTTGGCTCTCAAGAGGTGGCCACGCTGATCTCCGCGCTCGGCTGCGGTATCGGCGATAACGGCGGCTTCGATTTGAGCAAGCTTCGCTACCATCGCGTGATCTTGATGACCGACGCCGACGTGGACGGCAGTCACATCCGAACGCTGCTGCTCACCTTCTTCTACCGTCAGATGCGCGAGCTGATCGATAACGGCTACCTCTACATCGCCCAGCCGCCGCTGTTCGGCATCAAGAAGGGCAAAAAGATCCTCTACGTGAAGGATCAGGCCGCGCTCGACCGCTTCCTCACCGAATCGGGCATCGAGGATCTCTCGGTGCAGGCCACCAAAGGCCCCGCCCTGAGCGGGATGCCGCTGTACAACCTCGCGACGCGGCTGAAGTCGCTCCGCGCCATCCTCACCAAGATCGATCGACGCTGTGACGCGCGCGTCGTCGCCGCCTTGATGCGGATCGGCGCCCTGAGCCTGGCCGACTTCCGCGACCAGGCCAAGGTCGACAGCGCCGCCGAGCGGCTGCGCCAAGAGCTCGAACGGCGCTATCCGGATCTGGTGCCGCTCACGGTGACGGTCGAATGGGAGAAGGAGCACGGCGCCGGGCGGATTGATGTGAAATTTCGCCCTGGGGCATCTGGCCGCACCGCATCGCTGGATTGGCAGCTCGCGGAGTCAGCCGAGTATCAGGAGCTGTTGTCGATCGACGAGGACATTCGTTCGATTGGTCCCGCTCCCTACGTGGCGCGCGTCGGCGACGGCGAGCCGATCAGCATTTCCGGCTCGGAAGAGCTGGAAGCGTTCATCGCCGAACGCGGGCGCAAAGGCCTGCACATCACGCGCTACAAGGGCCTCGGCGAGATGAACGCCGACCAGCTCTGGGAAACCACGATGAACCCAGATGCTCGCTCGCTGCTCAAGGTGAAGGTGAGCGATCCGGTGCGCGCCGACGAGCTTTTCAGCGTGCTGATGGGCGATCAAGTCGAGCCACGTCGACACTTCATCGAAGAGAATGCGCTCAATGTGCGCAATCTTGACATCTAGGCCCACGTCTAGACACATGATGCCCATCGCGGCTTAGACGCCGTCCAGCCTCGTAAGTCACGAGGGGGAAAACGTCTCTACTCGGAACATCACTGAGGCGGCATTGCAGAAATGAAAAAGTCTAGCCTTCAGGGTTGCAATACACGGCCCGAGCGGACTATTCTCTAATTCTAAAGAGGGTCTTCGTGCCGGCGTGCTTTCGAACGTGTCGGCGACGGAACTCTGCCACCCAAACCTAGTTCTATTTACCTACCTCAGCGTCAAGAGAGGAGGAGCTGTGGGCGAATGACGACGAACATCGGCGTCGCATTGACGGTCCATGGCCACGGGATTTGATGACCGCAAACGCTAAAGGGTCCACTAAAAAAGTTGGTCGGCTGATTCGCTCGGCGCGGATGGAGCGCGGGCTGACTCAAAAAGATCTCGCTCGCAAGCTCGGAGTTCGATCCGGCAGCTACGTCGGTATGCTCGAGTCGGGCTTATGCAAAGGCGTGGGAGTCGGCAGGCTCGAAGAGATAGCCACCTTTTTGGACGTCCACGGCGTCGATCGCTACCGTTGGCTGGCTGCCGCCGGTCACTTGCCGCCGGGTCTGCTGGGAGCGCTGATCAAGAGTCCCGATCAATGGGACGAAGTGCTGGGGCTCTTGGGGACGAGCGGTCCGCGCTCGTCGCGCTCGCGTAAGCGCGCGCGTGCCTGACGCGACGAGCCGCTGACTATCTACAGGGCGGGCTCGAGGCGGGGCGTCACCCGGAGTGCACGCAGACTGCACACCGAGTGAATCGAGACGAGACGTCGGGGGCGGCCCCAAGCTTTGCGGCGGGCAGAGTTGGTGTATCCTCCGAGCCCAAATGAAGTCGTACTCCTTCACGAAGGCCGTGACCCTCGCCTGTTTGGTTGGCTTGTCGTTGCCGATCGCCTGCGGCGACGATGACGACGACACGTCGGGTGCAGCCGGTAACTCGGGTACGGCCGGTACGTCGAGCACGGCCGGTACGGCTGGCAAGGGCGGCGGTGCCACCGCCGGCACCGGCACTGGTGGTGAGCCGGGCGCCGCCGGTAAGGGCGGAACAGGCGGAGCAACGATGTTGCCGCCCGGGCTCAGCGACACGCCATCTACCGAGTCGTGTGGTGCCGACACGTGTAACTCCGCCATGGCGGGTCCGTCGGTGTACGTCGATCCGTGCTGCACCAGCGGTGACGCGTGCGGCCTCGACACCGGATTTCTATCGCTCGTCGGAGCGACCTTCAAAGAGGTTTGCCAACCCCTCGCTCAACCAGGTGACCTCGACGACAGCTGCGACGCGGCCACCGGTTTGACGGTGCCGTTCCAGGTCGGAGGCAACACGCTGATGGTGCCGCTCGATCCGTTCCCCGGCTGCTGTCGTGAAGACGGCACCTGCGGTGTCGTCGTCGACGACGTGACGTCGGGCAACGGCAAATTGCCGATCGGTCAATTTGGATTGGGCTGTGTCGACGCGGCGCCGTTCTTCGGCAAGACGACTTCATGCGGCGGCGGCAGCGGCGGCGCGGGCGGAGCGGGGGCTGGCGGTGACGGCAGCGGCGGCGCGGGTGGATCGATCCTGGTGCCGGGCGAGGGCGGGGGCGACCAGGGCGGCGCCGGCGGCGCAAACCCGTAGCTTCGACGGGGATCGCGGCGGGCGGGCGGACGGCCCGCCCGGCGCAAGAATCGGCGATCGCGCGGCCGCATCTTGCGGCTTGGCCTACCCCTTGCACACTCGTGCCCGAGACTTAGCTTGGCTCCGCTGACGCGAGACAGCGCAGCGAAGACGGGAGCTTTGCACGATGCGAATGGATCGCCTTACCAACAAAAGCCAAGAGAGCTTGCGCGCGGCCGTCGACGCGGCCACCCGGCGCGGCAATCCGGAGATCATCCCCGAGCACCTGCTCGTCGCCGTGCTCGAGCAGGAGGGCGGAGTCGGCGCGGCGCTGGTACAGCGTGCGGGCGCGGATCCGAAAGCGCTGGCGAAGGCGCTGGCGGAGCGCATCGAAAAGCTGCCGAAGGTCTCGGGCGGCACGGAGCCGGGCTTCGGGCGCCGCACGGTGCCGTTCCTGAATGCCGCGGAAGACGAAGCCAAAAAGCTGAAGGACGACTTCGTCTCGGTCGAGCACTTCTTGCTCGCGGGCCGCTCGGACAAGGACGTGCAGGCGGTGTTCGACCGTCACGGGCTGGCTTACGACAAGATGCTGCACTCGCTGGCCGAGATACGCGGTAGCCAGCGGGTCACGGATCAGGATCCGGAAGGTAAATTCCAGGCGCTCGAAAAGTACACGCGCGATCTCACGGCGCTGGCCAAGCGCGGCAAGATCGATCCCGTGATCGGTCGCGACGAGGAGATTCGTCGCGTGATGCAGGTGCTGGCGCGCCGCACCAAGAACAACCCCGTGTTGATCGGCGAGCCCGGCGTGGGCAAGACCGCCATCGCGGAGGGCATCGCGCGGCGCATCGCCAACGGCGACGTGCCCGAGTCTCTGAAGGACAAGCGCATCCTGGCCCTCGATCTTTCGGCGATGGTAGCGGGAGCGAAGTTTCGCGGCGAGTTCGAGGACCGGCTCAAGGCGGTGCTGAAAGAGGTCGAAGCCGCCGCCGGCGGCGTGATCCTATTCATCGACGAGCTGCACACGCTGGTCGGCGCGGGCGCCGCCGAGGGCGCGATGGACGCCGCCAACATGCTCAAGCCGGCGCTGGCGCGCGGCGAGCTGCGCGCGATCGGCGCGACGACGCTCGACGAGTACCGCAAGCACATCGAAAAAGACGCCGCCCTCGAGCGCCGCTTCCAGCCCGTCGTCGTCGATCAGCCGAACGTGGCTGACACGATCGCGATCTTGCGCGGCCTCAAGGAGCGCTACGAGGTGCACCACGGTATTCACATCAAGGACTCCGCGCTGGTCGCGGCGGCCGTGCTGAGCAACCGTTACATCACCGAGCGCTTCTTGCCCGACAAGGCCATCGACCTCGTCGACGAGGCGGCGAGCAAGATCAAGATGGAGATCGACAGCTTGCCGCTGCCGATCGATCAGATCGAGCGCCGGCTGCTCCAGCTGCAGATCGAGCAGCAGGCGCTGTCGAAAGAGCGCGACAAGGGTAGCAAGGCGCGGCAAGACGAGCTCGCGCGGGAAATCAGCGAGCTTTCTGGGGAGCGCGATCGGATGCGCGCGCAGTGGCTGCGCGAAAAAGACGTGATCGCCAAGCTGCGTGACGAGCAGCGCGAGATCGAAGAGCTGCGCACCGGCGAAGAGCAAGCGCGTCGGGCCGGCGATCTAGGCAAGGCGGCCGAGATTCAGTACGGCCGTATCCCCGAGCTCGAACGGCGGCTCGAGCAGCACCGCGCCGAGCTGAATCAGCTCCAGGAGAAGGGCTCGTACCTCAAGGAAGAGGTGGGCGAAGAAGAGATCGCCGCCATCGTCTCGAAGTGGACGGGCGTGCCGGTGGCGAAGATGCTCGAAGGCGAGATGCAGAAGCTGATCTCGATGGAGCAGAACCTCGAGAAGCGGGTGGTCGGTCAGAACGCGGCGCTCACGGCGGTCGCCAACGCGGTGCGCCGGTCACGCGCCGGTCTGGGCGACGAGAAGCGCCCGATCGGCTCGTTCCTGTTCCTGGGTCCGACCGGCGTCGGCAAGACGGAGACGGCGCGCGCGCTGGCGGAGTTCTTGTTCGACGACGAGCGCGCGATGATCCGCATCGACATGAGCGAGTACATGGAGAAGCACGCCGTATCGCGGTTGATCGGCGCCCCCCCCGGCTACGTCGGTTACGACGAGGGCGGTCAGCTCACGGAGCCGGTGCGCCGTCGGCCTTACAGCGTGATCTTGTTCGACGAGATCGAGAAGGCGCACCCCGACGTGTTCAACGTGCTCTTGCAAGTGCTCGACGACGGGCGCCTGACCGACGGACAGGGCCGGACGGTGGACTTCAAGAACACGGTCGTGATCTTGACCAGCAACGTCGGCAGCGCGGAGCTGGCGGGGCTCGAAGAGCGCCGTGACCTCGACGCAACGGCGCGTGAAGAGCTGACGCGCGGCGTCGCGCTCGAGGCCCTGCGCCGAGTTTTCCGCCCGGAGTTCATCAATCGCCTCGACGAAATCGTGGTTTACCATCGCCTGGCACGCGAGCAGATCCGCCGCATCGTAGACATTCAGCTCGAGAGGCTGCACGCACGCTTGGCGCAGCGCGAGCTGACCCTGGCGATTACCGAAGAAGCGAAAGATTACTTGGGTGAGCTCGGCTGGGACCCACAATTTGGTGCGCGTCCGCTCGGTCGTGCCATCCGCAAGCACCTCGAAGACGAGCTCGCCAAGCGCGTGCTCGGCGGAGAACTTTCCCCCGGTGACACCATTTTCGTGGATCGCTCACCCACCGGGTTGCTGTTCAAGCGTGTGGTCGCGGGTGAGTCGGTGCCGGAGGCGGCCTCGAAAGCCCGCTTGTCGGCGCTGAACTGAGGTAGCGTAGCGACGTGGGGGGCGCCAAGGCGGGCGCCCCACGAGCATGGCAGAGCCTCCGGCGTCTTCCGAACGCGATCCACGCGAAACCAACGAATGGCTGCGCCGCGCGCTGTCGGCGGCGCGGCTCGGTACTTGGGAGTGGGACATCGGCAGCGGCCGCGTGATCTTGTCGCACGAAGCGCTGCGCATCTTCGGCCGGACCCAGTTCGGCGCCGATTTCGAAGCCTGGGCGCGGCTGGTGCATCCCGCCGATCTCGACTTTGCCAAAGCTTATGTCGAGCGCACGCTGAAGGATCCGAGCGCGGTCGAGTTTAGCATCGAGCACCGCGTGATCTTGCCCGACGGCCGGGTTGTCTGGATCGAAGGACGCGGGCAGGTGCAGCGCGCTGCCGGGGGCGCGCCGCTGGCCGTGATCGGCATCGTGCAAGACGTTACTTCGCGCAAGGAGCTCGAGCACCAGCTGGCGCAGTCTCAGCGACTCGAGACGGTTGGGCGCCTTTCTGGCGGCGTGGCCCACGACTTCAACAACTTGCTCACGGCGATCATCGGCGCGATCAGCCTCGCCAAGGCGCAAGCGTCGCCGGCCGCGCAGGCCGATCTCCAGACCGCTCTCGACGCCGCCGAGCGAGCCACCGGGCTGACCCAGCGGCTGCTGGCGTTCTCGAAGCAACGCGCCAGCGACGTGCGGTTGCTCGAGCTCAACGAAGTCGTCGAGAACTCCTACAAGATGCTGGCGCGGGTGCTGCGCGACGACATTCGGCTGCGCATCTCGCTCGCGCCCCAGAAGCTGCCGGTACGCGCCGACCTCGCTCAGCTCGAGCAGGTGCTGGTAAACCTCGTGATCAACGCGGCCGAGGCGATGCCGGGGACGGGAGTCGTCGAGGTCGAGACGCGCACGCAAGCTGTCGGTCCCGGCCACCCCAAGCTCGCGCCGGGCCGCTACGTCGTGCTCACGGTCAAAGACAGCGGCGCCGGCATGTCGGTCGATCAGCAGCAGCGCGCCTTCGAGCCGTTCTTCACGACCAAGCCCCAGGGTGTCGGCCTCGGGCTCGCGACGTCGCTCGGCATCGTCGAGCGCGTCGGGGGCACGCTGTCGATCGACAGCGTACCCGGCATCGGCACGACGATCTCGGTGCTGGTGCCGGAGGCCAAGCCGGAGCGAAAGCTCACGCCCGCGCCCACCGCACCCGCCGGCGCCGCCGGCCGCATCCTGATCATCGAAGACGACCGGGCCGTGCGCGAGACCACGCTGCGGCTGCTGACGCGGGCGGGCTTCCGGGTGGCCGCTGCCGAAGATCGCGCGAGCGCGCTGGCGGCGCTGGCGGTGCCGGAGAAGATCGATCTGGTCGTGACCGACGTGATCATGCCCGAGCAGAGCGGTCCCGAGCTGGTGCGGATTTTACGCAAGGAACGGCCGGATTTGACCGCGCTCTACGTGTCTGGCTACGCCGGTGAGGCGCTGCTCGAGCACGGCCTCTCCGCCGACGACGCGTTCTTGCAGAAGCCGTACATGCCGACGGTGCTGATCACGCGCATCCGCGAGCTCTTGTCGCGGCGCGACGCCTAGAGGCTGCGGCGAATCAGATCGAACCCGGAGAAGGCGGCGCGGCGCCGCACCACCAGGCGATCGCCGGGGAACACGCGCTCGCGGACCTCGGTGCGCGCGGCGCTGGCGAGCGCCCAATGCACGAGACCGACCGGTTTGTCGGCGGTGCCGCCGTCGGGCCCGGCGATGCCGGTGAAGGCCAGGCCCAGCTCGGCGCCGAGCCGCGCCCGGACGCCTTCGGCCATTGCCCGCGCGACCTGGCTACTCACGGCGCCGTGGGCGGCGATCAGCTCCGCCGGCACGCCGAGCAGCTCGGTCTTGACTTGGTTGGCGTAGGCCACGACTCCGCCGAGAAAATAGCGGCTGGAGCCGGGAACCCGCGTGATGAGCTCCGCCGCCAGGCCGCCCGTGCACGACTCGGCGATCGCGAGCGTCTTGCCCTGCGCCGCGAGCAGGCCTGCGACGTGCTCGGGCAGGCTGCTGAACCCTTCACCGTAAACGTAGTCGCCGAGGCGTCCGCGGACGTCGTCGGCGGCGCGCCGGGCGAGCGCCCGCGCGGCGTCGGCGGTGTCGGCCTGCGCCTGCACCTTGACCTCGATCTCGGGCAAGCTCGCGCGATAGCCGATCAGCACGCCGTACTCGGCTTCCACGCCGGTCAGTCGGGTGTTCACCTCCGACTCGGCGGCGCCGAAGCAGCGCAGCACGATCTGGTGACGGCCGTGGCTGACGAGCGCGGAGAGCCCAGGCGCGATGTGCTGGTCGAACATCGCCTTCATTTCGAGCGGCACGCCGGGCATGAAATAAGCCGGAGTCTTCCCGAGGCTCACGCAGAAGCCGGGGGCGGTGCCGTTCGGGTTGGGCAAAATCCGCGCCCCCTCCGGGAAGTCGGCTTGCTTGGCGTTGGCGGCGAGCATGTCGGGACGGCCGAAGCGGCGTACGCGCTCCGCGATGTGCTCGTAGGCGGCGGGGTCGCGCGCCAAGCCGACACCGGCGACGCGCGCCGCGCACTCGGTGGTGAGGTCGTCGGTCGTCGGCCCGAGGCCGCCCGTGCACACGACCAGCTGATGCTCGGCGGCCAGTCGCCGTAAGTAAGCTTCGATACGGCCGCGATCGTCGTCCACGCAGTCGACGGCCGTCACTTCGAGGCCGATGCGGGTGAGCGACTCCGCGAGCCAAGTGGCGTTGGAGTTGAGGAGCTCGCCGCGAGTCAGCTCCGTTCCGATGCACAGGACCGCCGCCGTCATGATTACGGTGGATAGGCGCAACGGAAGCCGATGTAGAGCGCTTTTTGTTGGTCCGGCAGGGCCGCCCACGACTTCAGCTCCGCGGCCGAGCGTGAACGGAACGAGCCGCCCCGCGCCGTGTATCGTCCTGACGCTTCGCGCGTCCACTCCGCTACGTTACCGGCCAGGTCGAGCACGCCGTCGGAGGTCGCTCCGTCCGGACGGGAGCCGACGAGCTCGACTCCGCCCGCGTCTCCGCACGGTCCCTGCTCGAGGCCGAACGCAGCGCGCCGGCACACGAGGCCGCTATTGCCCCACGGATAGCGCCGTGCCGCGCTGCCTGCGGCCGCCCACACCCACTCCGCCGAGCTCGGCAGTCGCCCGCGCTGGCTCCGACAAAAAGCTTCCGCCTCCCGCGGGCTCACCGAGACGACGGGCAGCCCCGGCTCGTCGCTCGCGGCGCACGCCGGGCAAGCGCGGACGCAAGCGTCGCAAGCGCGAAAGCGCCGCCGCGTGACCTCGGCCACGTCGAGCCGGAAGGGCGCGACGTGGGTGCGCGGAAAGCGTTCGCCGCCGCTTTCACCGTCCCAATCGGCGGCGCCGATCGCAAGCTCGCCGCCCTCCAGCCTGACGACACCGAAGCGCGCCACGCAGCGCCCTTCTTCGTCGAGCTCCTGGGCGATGGAACAGCCGTTGGCGCGGCCGCGGCACGCGCCGTCGTCCAGCTGTTGGCCGGCTCCGCAGCAACGCACGCCCACCGCCACCATGCCCGCGGGGCAGCGCTCCGGCGCGCGGTGTTGATCGAGCGCGAAATGCACGACGCCGAACGCCAACAGCCCCAAGCCGATCAGGCTCGAGCCGGCGCGCACCATCGGGTGCGATCTGAGGCTCTGAAGCGCCGGCATGCGCTACGGCGCGGGGGCCGGTGCGGCCGGCGCTTCACCGCGGATCAGCGCGGCGAGGCCTGCCTCGTCGATGACCTGGGCGCCGAACTTGCGCGCGCCGTCGAGCTTGGCCTTGCCGACCTTCTCGCCCGCGAGCAGGTAGGTGGTGCCCTTCTTGACCTTGTCGTGAACCTCGCCGCCGGCGTCACGAATCTCTTGGTGCACGTCCTCGCGTTTCTTCGACAGCACGCCCGTGACGCAGAAGCTCATGCCGAGCAGCGGCCCCTCCGTCTTCGACACGTTCACGGGTTGATCGCGCGAGACGCCGTGGGCGGCGAGCTTCTCGAGCAGCGCGCGCGACTCCGGCGCGAGCAGGTATTTTACGACGCTTTCCACCATTTTCGGGCCAAACCCCGAGATCGCAGCGAGGTGGGCCCGGGCGCCCGCTTCGTCCCAGCCGAGCAGCGTTGGCAGGTTGCGGGCCGCCTCCGCCAGTTGTCGGGCCGCCACCTGCCCGATATGATCGATTCCGAGGCCGGTCAGCAACCGGTCGAGCGTGCGCTCGCGCGAAGCCTGGATCGAGTTGACGACGTTCACGGCGCTCTTCTTGCCCATCCGCTCGAGCGCGCCGAGCTGCTCGACGCTCAAGTCGTAAAGATCGGCCACGTCGCTCACCAGCTTGCCGTCGACGAGCTGCGCGATCAGCGACTCACCGAGGTTGTCGACGTCCATCGCAAAGCGCCGCGAGTAGTGCAGCAGCGCCGCCTTCATGCGATCGGGACAGCGCGGGTTCGGACAGAACACCGCGACCTGGCCCTCTTCTCTCTGGACGGCGGTGCCGCAGCATGGGCACTGCTTCGGCATCTCGAACGGCGGCGCCTCGGAGACGCGCGCCGCGACGTCGACCGACACCACCTGGGGGATGATCTCCCCGGCTTTTTCGATGATCACGCGATCGCCGACGCGGATGCCGAGCGCCTCGATGATGTCCGCGTTGTGCAGCGAGGCGCGGGCCACCGTGGTACCCGCGAGCTGCACCGGCTCGAGGGTTGCGACGGGCGTGAGCGTGCCGGTGCGCCCGACTTGGGTGTGGATCGACAGCACCGTGGTCGTGGCGCGCTCGGCGCCGAATTTGTAAGCGATCGCCCAGCGCGGAAACTTCGCGGTGCTGCCGAGGATCGCCTGCTGAGCGAAGGCGTCGACCTTCACCACCGCGCCGTCGGTCTCGTAAGGGTAGTCTTTGCGGGCCGCGTCGATGGCGGCGATCGCAGCCCAGATCTCCTCGAAGCTGTGGCAGACGAGGTGCAGCCGGTGGGTGGGCAAGCCGAGCTCCGCGAGGGCGTCGAGTGACCCGGAGTGGGTCGGGCTCAGCTCCGGACCTTCCACCACCTGCCACGCCAGCACGCGGAGGGGGCGCTCGGCCACGACGCGCGGATCCAGCATACGCAGGCTGCCGGACGCGGCGTTGCGCGGATTGGCGAACGGCGCCTCACCGGCGGCGACGCGCGCCTGATTGATGCGCGAGAGGTCGCGGCGGTAAATAACGACTTCACCCCGCAGAGTGATGTTCTTGGTGTAGGCGATGCTGAGCGGTAACGACCGGACCGTGCGCAGGTTTGGGGTAATTTCTTCGCCGCTCTGGCCGTCGCCGCGCGTCGAGCCTTGCGTCAGCTTGCCGTCGCGGTACAGCACCTCGATGCTGCCGCCGTCGAGCTTCGGCTCGACGCAGAACGACGGGGTCAGCGCCGCCGGCAGGCCCTGGCGCACGCGGCGCACGAACTCGCGTAGCTCGTCTTCGCTGTAGGTGTTGTCGAGCGACATCATCGGCACCACGTGCGGCACCGTGCGCAGCTCGCCGCGCGGCGTCGCGCCGACGCGCTGGGTGGGGGAGTCGGCGCTGCCGAGCTCGGGATGAGCGCGCTCCAGCTCGCGCAGCTCGGCGTACAGGGCGTCGTAGGCTCGGTCGCTGATCTGAGGGTCGTCCAGCACGTAGTAGCGGTGGTCGTGGGCGCGGATTTCCTGAACCAATTTGCGGTGTCGCTCGAGGTCGGCCTGCGCCATCGCGGGGCACAATAGCCTACGATCGGGCGTGCGTGCGCGGACCCCGCCCCAACGAGAAGTTGTCTGGCCGCTCGCTCGGGCTATTGTCCGCCGCCCGATGCACGAGCCCCGCAGCGTACCCACCTCCACCGGCGAGCCTCCCGACAGCGCCGACACGCGCCCGGGCTCGGGCGTGCCGTCGTCGCAAGCGCCGCTCACGGAGCTGGCCGCGCCCGCTGGAGGCGCGCTGTGGCGCATCGGCGGGGTGGTGCGCACGGTGCGCCCGCATCAGTGGGTGAAGAACGTCTTCGTGCTCGCACCGGTGGTGTTTGCCAAAGAAATCTTCGACGCCGCGTTGCTCGAGCACGCCACGGCCGCGTTCTTCGTGTTCTGCCTGCTCGCCGGCGCCGTCTACGCGATGAACGATCTGGCGGATATCGAGGCCGATCGCAAGCACCCGGTGAAGAAGCACCGGCCAATCGCTTCCGGGCGCGTGCAGCCGCGGGTGGCCCAAGTGCTGGCGGCGGTGTTGGTCGTTGGCTCGCTGTTCTGGGCCTACACGCTGCGGCCGGCGTTCGCGCTGATCGCCTGCATCTATTTCGCACAGAACGTCGCCTACAGCTTCAAGCTGAAGCACGTCGCCTACCTGGACGTGAGCTTCATCGCCGCCGGCTTCGTGCTGCGAGTGATGGGCGGCGGCTATGCCACGCGGACG
>Ga0164241_10002082_pt1 | contig 22600 bp, 18 predicted proteins | sample OricomyardsoilBY_FD_108780 | JGI IMG/M metagenome (GOLD analysis project Ga0164241, IMG submission 108780) | Backyard soil microbial communities from Emeryville, California, USA - Original compost - Back yard soil (BY) | ecosystem: Environmental > Terrestrial > Soil > Unclassified | place: USA... | reverse complement strand
TGCGGGCCTCGGTCGCCAACATCGGCCAGGACCACCGGCTCGGGGCCAACGAGGCGCCGCCGGCGATCATCTCGGTCTTCCTCGGAGCCGAACTCGACAAGGTCTTCGAGGCGATCTCCAGCGGCGCGGGCGATCCCAACACCCCCGCCTCTTTCCTCGACCTGGGGACGACGGTGCTGCCGCCGCTGCCGCTCGACGGCGGCGACCGCAACCGGACCTCGCCGTTCGCCTTCACCGGCAACAAATTCGAGTTCCGGGCGCTGGGCTCGAGCATGTCGCTGGCCTTCCCCAACACCGTCCTCAACACGATCGCCGCCGAGGCGATCGACGACCTCGCCGGCAAGCTGGAGGCAAAGCTCTCCGCCGGCGAGGGCATGCCGGAGGCCGTGATGGCGATCGTCAAAGACTCCTATCTCGCCAATAAGGCAGTCTGCTTCAGCGGCGACAACTACTCCGAGGAGTGGCACGCCGAGGCGGAGCGGCGCGGGCTGAAGAACCTGCGCACCACCCCCGACGCCCTGCCCGAGGTTGTTGCCGACGACACCGTCGCCGCCTTCGAGAAGTACAGCGTGCTCTCGAAGCGGGAGCTCGAGTCCCGCTACGAGGTCTGGGTCGAGCAGTACTGGATCCGCGCCAACATCGAGGCGGAGACCACCTTCTCGATCGCGAAGACGATGCTCCTGCCGGCCGCCCTGCGCCACCTCGGCCTGATCGAGAGCGCCGGCGTCTCCAGCCTCGAGGGCGAGGTCCGCGAGCTGGTCGACGAGCTGGTCGCCGGGCTCGGCGAGCTCGAAGCCGCCAATGTCGACCCCGGCCTCGAGGGCCTGGAGATGGCGATCCACGCTCGCGACAAGCAGCTGGAGGCGATGGACAGCGTGCGCGAGGCGGCGGACAAGCTGGAGAAGGTGGTCGCCGACGATCTCTGGCCGCTGCCCAAGTACGAGGAGATGCTCTTCATCAAGTAGGGCGGTGGGCCGAGGGGGTCCGGGTAGGGATTCCACTTAACTTTTTCGAGATCGGTTGCGGTCGTCCGCGATCCGAAGCGGCGAAAAAGTACAAGACGTTTCATCCCTACCCGGACCCCCTCGGCGACGTCGGCTGCTCTCGAAGAGTTAGCTGGAGGTGATCTGGTGGTGCTCTATTTGGATGGGGGTGGTGGGAGGCCGGGGCCGCCGTTGAGGGGGTTGAGGTCGGTGAGCAGCTCCAGGAGGCGGGGCTGCGGCTCGTCCTCGTCGATCAGGATCGCGGTGCCGGGCCAGGCGTAGCGGAGGTAACGGGCGTAGGCCTGGCGCGAGCCGAGGTCCGGCTCGTAGATCCAGGAGCCCGTGTTCCAGTAGCGGTTGCTGCCGTCGCCGGCGCAGCGGACGTCGGCCAGCGGCTGATGGGTGTGGGCGAAGACGATCTTGTCCGTCTCCCCGTCCCACCCGAGGTTGCGGACGACCTGGACGAAGGCACTCAGAGCGTGCTCGGAGGGGTCGCTGCGGGAGACCACCGTCGGCTCGGGGTAGATCGGCCGCGATGCGGCCGGTCCCGCCAGTGGCTGCTCGCGTGCCTGGCGCTTGGCCTCGTCGCGAACGACCGCGTCGAAATGGGCCTCGCTGGGAAGCGGCTCGGGGCCGCTCGCCCCGCCCTGGCCGCGGTCGCGCACCTTCGCCGCCAGCCGCTCGGCGCCCCTGACCGGGGCGCCCAGTGCCTGGGCCAGCCGTCCGGCGCGCTGTGCCGCGCGGAAGACGTTCTGCTGGGCGTGGGTGCCGTGCGGCATCTGGGCGGCGACGTAGAGCCACTCGGTCAGCAGCGTCGTCACCGACTCGTAGTCCTCGATGCATTTGGGCTCCTCGGGGCCGCCGGCCGCGATCGCCCAGAGCGTGCGGGTCAGCAGACGGTCCCCGCGCGAGCCGGTCAGGCGGGCGTGCGGGTCGAGGTAGTGGCCGTGGGTGCAGAGGACGCCGGCGAAGCCGTAGGTCGGATAGGCGATCTCGATCTCCACCCCCGGCAGGCGGCGCTCGAGGAATTCGCGGAAGAAGCCGGGGCCGGGCGGGACGGTGGGTGTGTGCCCGGTGGCCAGCTTCGTCTCCAGCCGGTCCTCGTCGTCGCGGTGGACGAGGTGGTGGTCGTGGTTGCCGGCGAGGAAGACCAGCCGCTTGCCGACCATGCGCTCGGCGATCAAGCGCAGCAGGCCGTCAGCCGCGTCGATCGCCTCCTCGACCGCGCCGAAGAGGAAGTCGAAGAGGTCACCGAGGAAGATCAGCTCGTCGACTCCCTCCAGCGCCGGCGCCAGCCGCTCGAGGAAGAACTCCTCGCGCAGGAGATCGCGCCCGGTCCAGGCGCCAAAGTGGGTGTCGGAGATGACCAGCGCGCGCATCGGTGGGCCGAGTCTAGGAGGGACTCAGGCGGCGGTGCGCTCGCTTACCCGCATCCGCAGACCGCCCTTGGGCGAGAGCGTCGGCATCTGCCGAATCGTCATCGTGCGGCCGGGCAGGGTGTCGAGGCGCAGTTGCGCCAGCAGCATCGTCGCCACCAGCTTCACCTCGGTCTGCCCGAAGCGCTTGCCGATGCAGATCCGGGAGCCGCCGCCGAAGGGGACGTAGGCACCGCGGGGAAGCTGGGCCTTGCGCTCGCGGGCGAAGCGCTCGGGGATGAACGCCTCCGGGTCCGGGAAGACCTCCGGGATCCGGTGGCTGGCCCAGGAGCAGTAGTTGACGTAGGCGTCCCTAGGCACGGTGTAGCCGCCGAACTCGAACTCGCGCACGGCACGGCGCGGCCCGATCCAGGCCGGCGGGTAGAGGCGCAGCACCTCGTCCAGGACCATCTCCAGGTAGGGCATCTCGCGTTCGAGCTGGTCGACGCTCGGGGTCGTCCCACCCAGCACCCTGTCCTGCTCCTCGTGCAGACGCGCCAGCGCCTGCGGGTGGCGCGAGAGCTCGCGCAGCATGAAGGTCAGGGTCGAGGTCGAGGTGTCGTGGCCGGCGAACATCAGGGTCATCACCTGGTCGCGGATCTCGCGGTCGCTGAACGCCTCGCCCCCCTCGCCGCGGGCACCGACCAGGAGGCTGAGGATGTCCTGACGGCCGGGGTCGGGGTCGGCACGGCGGCGGGCGATCTCGTCGTAGACGATCTCGTCGAGGACCCGCCGCGAGGAGACCATCCGGCTCCAGGGCGAGCCGGGGCCGCGCACCAGCCGCCACTGGAAATCGATCCCGTAGTAAGCCAGCGCGCGCTCGAAATGCTCAGCCGCGGCGGCGCCCTTGCCGGCCTCGTCGGGATCGAGGCCGAGCAGCGCCCGCATCGCGATCCGCATCGCCAGGTTGCGCATCCAGTCGTAGACGTCGACGGTCGCGTCCCGCGGCAGCGCCGCGATCGCTCGCTCGGCCTCCGCCGCCATCGCCGCCACCGAGGCGACGATCTGCTCGCGGTGGAAGGCGGGCATCATGATCGCCCGGGCGCGGTCGTGGTAGTCGTCGTCGACGGTCAGCAGGCCGTCGCCCAGCAGCGGGATCAGGTCGCCGAAGCTGGACTCGCGCCAGTGGAAGTTCTGCGGCTGGCCGACGGTGACGAAGTGATTGGCCTCGGGGCCGAGCATGAAGACGACCCGCGAGTGCAGCAGCCGCATGCTGAAGATCGGCCCGTGCTCTTCGTAGGCGCCGAGCAGCAGCGGCAGCGGGTCGTGGGCGATCTGGTGGGTGCGGGTGAGGCTGAAGTCAGCCGGCCCCGGCGGGAACTTGCCGCGCTCGCGCCACTCGTCGGCGATGTCCCCGGCGACCCGGCGCAGCGGGTTGGGCGACATCTGCGGCGGCCTGGAAACGGGCGCGGAGGTGTCGACGGAGGCCATCGCGCGCATCTTAGTTGGCTGAGCAGCCAGTCTGAGATGGGCGAGCCTCAGCTGCGGTGGCTGAACAGCTCCAACACCCGATCGCCGTCGCGCAGCTCGTCGGCGCGCTCGTCGTCGAAGCGGATCACCTCGCCGTCGCGGACTATCGCGAGCATGATCGGCTCCTTGGCCCGGGGCGGAACCGGGCCCGCCTGCCCGGGGCCGATCCGGCGCTCGGCGATGTCGAGGCCCTCGCCGACGGTGAGCAGGTCCTCCATCACCTCGGTCACCTGGGGCGTCTCGGTCGAGAGCCCGAGCAGGCGCCCGGCCGCGCCGGAGGAGGTGATCACGGCGTTGGCGCCGCTCTGGTGGAGGAGGTGGACGTTCTCCTCCTCGCGCACGGCGGCGACGATCGTCACCTCGGCGTTGAGCTCCCGCGCGGTCAGGGTCACCAGCACCGCGGTGTCGTCGCGATCGGGAGCGACGATCAGCGCGCTTGCCTCCCGCACCCCGGCCTCCAGCAGCACGTCCTGCTTGGCGGCGCTGCCGGCGATCGCGACGACCCCGTCGGCGGTCGCCAGCGAGCGCGCCTCGGCATCGAGCTCGATCGCGACGATCTGGCTCGGATCCGTCCCCTTGTCGATCAGGGTTCGCACCGCGCTGCGGCCCTTAACGCCATAGCCGCAAACGATCGTGTGGTCTTTCAAGCGTCTCCTCCAGCGGGCGAGCCGGTAGGCCTCCCGGCTGCGTTCGGCGAGTATCTCCAGGGTCGTACCGACGAGCAGTATGAGGAAGAGCACGCGGGCGGGCGTGACGACTACGGTGGTCAGCCAGCGCGCCTCGTCGGAGACCGGCCGGATGTCGCCATAGCCGGTGGTCGTGATCGAGACGGTCGAGTAGTAGAAGGCGTCGAGCAGAGTCATCTCGCTGTGCTCGGGGTCGGTGTAGCCGTCGCGGCCGAGGTAGGCGACCATCGCGACCAGGGCGATCAGCGCCAACGCGATCGCCAGCCGGCTGAGGATCTTGCGCAGCGGGCTCGCCTCGCCGCCGGGCAGGTCGACGTGATGGCGCGGGCGCGCCGAGCCGGCTGCCACGGAGCTAGCCGGCCGCCGCCGCGAGCTGGCCGCAGGCGGCGTCGATGTCGCGGCCGCGGGTGAGGCGGACGGTGGCGGTGAGGCGGTGCTCGGCGAGGATCGCCCGGAAGCGCTCGATCCGCTCCGGTGAGGAGCCGTCGTAGCTCCCGGTCGGGTTGTACGGGATCAGGTTGACCTTGTAGACCCGGTGGTCGAGCAGCGCCGCCAGTTCGCGGGCGTGCTCGGGCAGGTCGTTGACGCCGTCGAGCATCACGTACTCGACGAAGACCTTGCGCCGGCGCCTGGCCCGGTAGCGGTCGCAGGCGGCGAGCACCTCGGCCAGCGGATAGCGGTCGTTGACCGGCATCAGCTGCGAGCGCAGGCCATCGTTGGGCGCGTGCAGCGAGAGGGCCAGGGCGATCGGCAGCTCGCACTCGGCGAGGCGATCGATCCCCGGCACCCAGCCGACGGTAGAGATCGCGGTGCGGCGGTGGGTGACGCCGAGCTCAGGCAGCCGCTCGCAGGCGGCGAGCACGTTGTCGATGTTCATCGTCGGCTCCCCCATCCCCATGAAGACGACGTGGTCGATCGCCTCGAGGCGGCGGAAGTGGAGGGCCTGGTCGAGGATCTCGTCGGCGCTGAGGTTGCGGCCGAACTTCATCTGCCCGGTGGCGCAGAAGGTGCAGGTCAGCGGGCAGCCCGACTGCGAGGAGAGGCAGACCGAGCGGCGGCCGTCGCGGTAGCGCATCAGCACCGCCTCGATCGGGCGGCCGTCGGCGGTGTGGAAGAGCGACTTGACGGTGCCGTCGTCAGAGCGGGCCTCCGTCTGCAGCGAGAGCGTCGAGAGCGGCACCGCGGCCTCCAGCCGGTCGCGCAGCGTCCCCGGCAGGTTGGTCATCTCCTCGTAGGAGCCGGCGCCGCGCGCGATCCACTCCCAGACCTGGGCGGCCCGGTAGGCCGGCTCGCCGGCGTCGGCGAGGGTCTGCTGCAGCAGGGCGCGATCCACGCTAGGAGCTTAGGGGCAGCGCTCAGGGACCGGCGAGGGCGGCGCAGACCGCGAGCGAATAGACCCGGCGCAGCGTCGTGAAAGCGGCTCGGACCGGGGCGCTTTTCGATTCCGGGACGATCCGCGCGTTGACCGAGACCGTCACCGAGCGGCTGGCGTCCAGCGTCGCCGCGGTGAACTGGGTGTAGCCGGGCAGGTTGCCGGTGTGGCCGTAGACCACGCCGCAGTCGGTCTTGTACCTGAAGATCCCGAGACCGGCGGAGTTGACCCCCGGCCCGGGCGGCTCCGAATGACCGCTGACGAACTCGAGCTGCTGGCGCTGGGTGTCGCGATCGAACAGCTTGCGGCCGACGTAGCCGCGGATGAAGCGATTCAGGTCCGCCGCGGTCGACTGGATCCCGCCCGACGCCCAGGCCCCCGACATGCTGATCAGGGTGGTGACGTCCTCGGGTCGATCGGGGGGCGACACTTCGTAGCCGTTCACGTGCGGGCTCGGGAGGCGGAAGCCGGTCGGCAGACTGGTATCCGGCATCCGTAGCGGGCCGAAGACCTGCTGGCGCAGCACCTGGCTGTAGCTGCGGCCGCTGACTGCGGCAGCGACGAGGCCGATGACGATGTTGTCGGTGTTCGAGTAGCGGTACTCGGAGCCGGGCGCGAAGTCGAGCGGATCGCCGCTGACGAACTCGACCAGGGCGCGGGGCTTCACGTATGCGCGCAGATCGTTTTTGAAGGCCTCCCCAAAGGCGGGCGAGCTCGTGTAGTCCGGCAGTCCGCCGGTGTGGCTGAGGGCCTGACCGACGGTTACCTCGCCCCAGGCGGCCGGCAGCCAGGGCAGGATCGCGCGCAGCTTGTCGTCGAGAGCCAGCTGCCCGCGGTCGACCAGCCCCAGCGCCGCGGCACCGCTGAAGGCCTTGGCGACGCTGGCGATCCGCATGTGATCGCTCGCGCGCCAGCGAGCACCGCTGCCGAGGCTGGCGACCCCGGCGGTATGAAAGGAGCGCTGGCCGCCGCGCTGGACGGTCACCGCTACCCCGGGAGGTCCGCCAGGCAGCTCCACCAGACCGCTCATCGCCTGGGTCAGAGCCCGGTCCGCCGCCATCGTCGACTGACCGGCCCAGGCGGGACCGGTGCCGATCGCGGCGGCAAGCGTCGCCGCGGTGGCCGCGAGACAGAGACGATGAATGGGCGAGGAGCGAAACAGGCGGCGATTGTCTCAGGTACCGAGCCCCGGGAGGGCAGCGCCTAGCTCCAGCTAGGAAGGATGGATCTTCTCGCCGCGCTCGAGCATGGCGACGAACTTGCGCAGGCGCCGCTCGCGGGTCTCCGGCTTCTTCGCCTCGTCGAGCCGGTAGACGATCGCGTAGCGGTTGGCGCTGTCGAGACCGGCGAAGAACTCGCGGGCGGCGCGGTTGGCGTCGAGCTCACGCTGCAGGTCGTCGGGCACCTTGGCGCTGCCCTGGCCCTCGTAGGCGGCGTCCCAGCGACCGTCCGCCCGCGCCGCCTCGACCTCGGCCAGGCCGGCCGCTCGCAGCTTCCCCGCGGCGAGCAGCCGTTCGGCCTTGTCGCGGTTGATCCGCGACCAGCGGCCGCGCGGGCGGCGGGGCGTGAACCGCTGCAGGAAGAACTTCTCGTCGTGGCCGCGCTTCTGGCTGTCGATCCAGCCGAAGCTGAGCGCCAGCTCCAGCGCCTCCGCGTAGGTGACGCTCTGCTCCCCCGAGTCCTTCTTGGCGACCTTCAGCCAGAAGCCCTCCGGCTCGGCGTGATGCTCCTCCAGCCAGGCCTCGAGCTCAGCCGGGGTGGCGAAGAGCAGGATCGGCAGATCGTCGGCCATCGGGCAAGTGTCTCGCCTTTGGCCCGGAACTCGATCCTAAGTCGCCACTAAGTGCGCGCCATGCGTGCGCTTTCCAAGTCCAGCATTTGTCCTGTGATTGCACGAGCAACTCGGGACCCCGCGGGACGCATCGTCCTCCTCCACACTTCTCGCTGGCTTCACATCATCGATAGAGACTTCGGCCATCCCGAGATGGCGAAGCTCCAGTTCGATGTCCTGAAGGCAGTCCGGACGCCTGATCGCCGCTGCATAGGGCACGAGTCCAATGAGCCGCTGGATCAAGGTGGTCGTAATCTATGAAGACGACCGCGGCTCAGTCATCACCGCGTTTCCCCGGAGGTCCTTCCCATGAGCGTCACCATCGCGGGCACCGAGTTCGACCGAGTCAGCTACGACTCGAACGCCGACGTGCTCTACCTGCACACCGGCGATCCCAGTGACGCGGTGAAGTTCGACGAGTCCCCCGAGGGGCACCATCTGCGATTCGACGTCGATGGCCGCTTGGTAGGCATCACCCTCGTCAGGCCTCGCTGGCTGCTCGAGAACGAGGGGAAGATCACGATCAGCTTGCCCGAGACCGTCTCCCTCCGGTCCGACTCGCTGAACGGCGCCTTGGTCGCAGCCTGACTGGCAGGTCCTCCGCCTCAGCGGCGAAGGCTCACGCCGGCAGCTCCGCTTCGAGGCGTTCGAGGGCGCTGCGGGCGTACTCGAACACCTTGCGGTCGCCGCTGAGCCGGTAGCGGGCGTTGGCGCCCATCACCACGGCGTAGAGCTCGAAGGCGAAGCGCTGCGGCTGCTCGACGCCGGCGATCTCGGCCTGGCGCTCCAGCTCTCCCTGCCAGGCATCGAGGGCGGCGACGATCGCATCGCGCACCGGGCCGGGCCGGTCGTCGTACTCGGCCGAGGTCGCGCCCCAGAAGCAGCCGCCCGAGTAGAGGTCGAGGTGGGCGAGATAGCGCTCCCCCATCGCCCGCAGGCGTGGGGCGCCCTCGGGGGCGGACTGGGCCGGCTCGATCACGGCGGCGCGAAAGCGCTCGACGGCGGCGGCGACCGTCGCCAGCTGCAGCTCCTGCTTGGAGCCGAAGTGGGCGAAGAGGCCGCTCTTGCTCATCCGCAGATCGGCCGCGAGGCCGCCGATCGTCAACCCCTCCAGCCCCTCGGCCGAAGCGAGGTCGACGGCGCGGTCGAGGATCGCGGCGCGGGTCTGGGCGCCCTTGGTCGCGACGGTCACGTCCCCAGCCTATAAAAGCACGAACGTTCGTGCAAATCGCTTAGGATGCCCGGCGCAATCCCGGTCGGGACCAAATTCGAAGAGGAGAACCAGAGTGAGCAGCCAGGTGAAGAGCATCGACGAGATGGAGGCGATCTACCGCGGCGCCTTCAAGCGCGCCCGGGCCGAGCTCGGGGTCGAGTCGTTCGGCATGCAGGTGATCGACCTGCCGCCCAACTACAAGAACTACCCGGAGCACGACCACGAGCACGACAACCAGGAGGAGGTCTTCCTGGTCCTGCGCGGCGGCGGCGAGATCGAGATCGCCGGCGAGCGCTTCCCGCTCGACGGCGAGCGCATGGCCCGGGTTGCCCCGGAGACCAAGCGCAAGCTCTGGCCGGGGCCCGAAGGGGTCCGCGTGGTCGTCCTCGGCGGCGTTCCCGGCGAGGCCTACCAGGCCCCGGACATCACCAAGCTGGGCGAGCCCGACCCGACGCTGAAGAGCTAGCCCTTAGGCTGCGCATGTGCTTCGACGTCCCCCGCTCCTAGCGGCGCTGTTCCTGGCGACCGCGCTCGTCGCCCCCGCGGCGGCGAGCGCCGGGGCCGGGGCGGGAGACGGATCCGAAGATGCGATCGTCGTCCTCTCCGGCGCGGTCACGGTCGAGCGCGGTGAGACGGTCGACGGCGTCTTCGTCGCCAGCGGCGACACCCGGATCGCCGGCGAAGTCGACGGCGACGTCGTCGTCCTCGACGGCGACGTCCTCGTCTCCGGCCGCATCGACGGCGACCTCTTCACCGCCGCCGGCACCGCCCGGCTGCTTCCCAGCGCCGAAGTAACCGGCGACGTCGAGTACGGCGACGAGCACCCGCTGGTCGCCTCCGACGCCCGCGTCTACGGAGACGTCACCAAGCAGGACTGGCCCGACGTCGGCGGCGTCCTCTCCTGGGTCGGCGGCTTCCTCGTCTGGCTCGCGGTCAGCCTCTCGCTTTTCATCCTCGGCGCCCTGCTGCTGCTGATCGCCCCGCGCGCCGCCGACGCCCTCCACGCCCGCTCGCGGGAGAAGGTCGGCCCGACGATCGCGATCGGGATCGCGATCCTGATCGCGCTGCCGCTGGCCGCCCTGCTGGCAGCGGTCACCCTGGTCGGCCTGCCGCTGGCCTTCGGCATCGGCCTGGCGCTGCTGCCGCTCGGCGCGGTCGCCTACCTCGCCTCCGCCTACGCGCTGGGGCGTCGGATCCTGGAGCCGCCGCGACAGCGCCTGCTCGCCCTCCTGGCGGGCCTCGCAATTCTGCGCCTCGCTGCGCTGGTCCCAGTCCTCGGCCTGGTGGTCGGCCTCGCCGCCCTCGTCTTCGGCCTTGGCCTGATCGGCGCCGCTATCGGGGCGGCCCGGGGGCCGGCGGATCCCGATCCGGCTCGAAGCCCGGGCAGCTGAGCACCGGCAGCCGCGGATAGCGGGGGTAGGCCGGCTCCTCCCGCGAGCGCTCGCAGAGCGAGAAGACCGAGCCGCGGGTATTCGGCACCAGCCGCTGGTGGCGGCAGCTGTCGCAGAGGCCGCGGCCGCCTGCGCGGGGCTTTCGCTCCGAGGATCCGTCCATCGCTCGATGCTACGGCCGCCGAGCCACGGTGTGCCGCCTCGGATCTGGCTAGCTTTGGAGCGTGAGCGACGGCGACACCCTCTTCGATACCGACGGCGGCAGTCACTCCGCCACGGTCGAGGTGCTGCGCGTCATCTACAAGTCCGAGGACGACGGCTACGCGGTGCTGGAAGTTCGCAACACCGAGTCGCGCGACAAGCACCCGCTGGTCGGCCCGATCGCCCACCTCAACCCGGGCGACCGGGCCGAAGTCAGCGGCGACTGGCAGACCCACTCCACCTACGGCCGCCAGTTGCGGGCCGAGCGAGCGATGCCGATGGACCCCGAAGACCGCGAGGGACGGATCGCCTACCTCACCTCGCTGCGCCACATCGGTCCGGCCCGGGCCAGGCAGCTGGTCGACGAGCACGGCGAGGAGGTGATGCAGGAGATCGCGGCCAACCCGACCGGCGTTTTCGCCTCGCTCGGCGGGATGAACGTGGGCAAAGTCGACGCTGCGGTCGAGTCCTGGCACGCCAGCCGGGCGATCCGCGACCTCCACGTGCAGCTGGCGCCGCACGGGCTCGCCCACCTGGCGGCCCCGATCCACGCCCGCTTCGGCGAGCGGGCGATGGCGGTGCTGCACGAGGACCCCTACCGGCTGACCGAGGTCGCCGGGGTCGGCTTCGCCCGCGCCGACAAGATCGCCCTCGCCGGCGACGTGCCGCCGGAGTCCTCGCGCCGCGCCCAGGCCGCCGCCTACTTCGCCCTCGGCGACGCCGAGCAGGGCGGCAGCACCTTCCTGCCGCTGCCGGAGCTGGCCCAGCGGGCGGCGAAGCTGCTCGGAGTGGTGCCGGACCCGGAGGTGCTGGTCGACGCCCCCGGGCTGGTCGTCGAGGAGGGCAACGCCTACCGCGAGAGCACCCTGGCCTCCGAGGTCGGGGTCGCGACGACGCTGCAGGCCCGCCTCGCCGCTCCCCCCCACCTCGAGCACGATCCCGGCGACTCGCCCCCGGCGCAGGAAGAAGAAGAGGAGGGCGGCCTGACCGAGGAGCAGTGGGCGGCCGTGCGCGGGACCTTCCTCTCGCGCATCTCGGTCCTCACCGGAGGCCCTGGCGTCGGCAAGACGATCTGCACCCGGGCGATCGTCGACGAGGCGCTGAAGGCGGGCTTCCGCGTCGCCCTCTGCGCCCCCACCGGCCGCGCCGCCCGGCGGCTGGAGGAGGCCACCGGCGGCCACGAGGCGCAGACGATCCACCGCATGCTCGAGTGGGCGCCGGGCAGCGAGCCGACCTTCAAGCCCGGCCACCCGCTCCCCACCGACCTCGTCGTCGTCGACGAGTCCTCGATGCTGAACCTGCGGACGATGGAGGTGCTGCTGGGCGGGCTCGCCGAGTCCACCCACGTCGTCTTCGTCGGCGACGCCGACCAGCTGCCGCCGATCGGCGCCGGCAAGCCCTTCGGCGACCTGATCGCCTCGGCGGCGGCCCCGGTCGTCCGCCTCACCCTGGTCTGGCGGCAGGCGGCCAAGTCGATGATCATCACCGCCGCCCACGAGATCAACCAGGGCCGGCCGCCCCACCTCGAGCCCGAGGCCGACCAGGAGCGCGACTTCTTCTTCGTCGACCGCGCCAACCCCGAGCGGGCGCGGGACACGGTCGTCGAGGTCGTCGCCGAGCGCGCCCCCGACCGCTACGGCGTCGACCCGATCGAGGACGTCCAGGTGCTGGCGCCGATGTATCGCGGAGCGGTCGGGATCGACGCCCTCAACGAGCGCCTGCAGGCGCGGCTCAACCCGGACGGCGAGCCCGCCCTGGGCGAGCGCTTCCGCCTCGGCGACCGCCTGATCCAGACCCGCAACGCCCACGATCTGGGGCTGATGAACGGCTCGATCGTCTTCCTCCGCGACGACGACCCCGAGCGCGAAGTGCTGGCGGTCGACGTCGACGAAGGCGGCGCCCTGGAGATCCCCTACGACGACGCCGTCGACCTGCGGCTCGCCTACGCGATCTCGGTCCACAAGGCGCAGGGCTGCGAGGTCCCCGTCGTGGTCACCGTCTGCCACCGCTCTCACGCGCGGATGCTGACCCGGCCGCTCGTCTACACGGCGATCACCCGCGCCCGCCGGGCCTGCGTCGTGATCGGCGAGCAGGCGGCGCTGGCGCTGGCGGTCGGGCGCGACGACAGCGGCGAGCGCCACTCCGGCCTGGCGGAGCGGCTGCGCCAGGCCTGATGGGCGGCGAGCGAGCGAAGCCCCGGCTGCCGCTCGTCGAGATCGGGGTGACGCTGGCGGGGGTAGCCCTGCTAGCCGCCCTGGTGTTGGCGGTGCCGGCGCTGCGCGAAGCCTGCGCCGCCGCGATCCAGGGCGACCACGCCGAGGTTCGCGAGGAGATCGACAGCCTCGGCGCCTGGGGGCCGCTGCTGATCCTCGGCCTGGCCCTGATCCACGCCGTCGTCTTCTTCCCGGCCGAGATCGTCGACGCCGCCGCCGGCTACGCCTACGGGTTCTTCCCCGCCCTGGCGCTGACGATGGTCGGCTGGCTGCTCTCGGGGCTGCTCTGCTTCGCGATCGGCGGCTCGGTGGCGCGGCCGCTGCTCGACCGCTGGCTCGGCGCGGAGCGCTTCGAGCGGATCGAGGCGATGATCGAGCGCGGCGGCCCGACCCTGATGCTGGCGCTGCGGCTGATCCCGATCCTCCCCTTCAGCATCGTCTCCTATGCCGCCGGCGCCGCCCGCGTGCCGGTCTGGCGCTTCCTCTGGACGACCGCCGTCGGCTACCTGCCGATCACCGCCATCTCGGTCTACTTCGGCACCCGGCTCGAGGGCCTCTCGCTGACCGACCCGCTGGTCTTCGGCAGCGCCGCGGCGCTGCTGGCGCTGCTCGCCGGCGGCCACTGGGCGATGCGCCGCCAGACGGCGCGTCACGCCTCCCGGCGCTGACTCAGCCGACGCGCTCGACGCGGAAGCGGAAGACCGCCGGGGTGCGGTCGACGTTGCCGGCACGGTCCCGCGCCCGGACCTTGATCCGGTGCCTGCCCTCGCCGAAGCGGCGCGAGATCTTGCGACCGCAGAACCGCAGCAGGCCGCGGTCGAATTTGCAGACGAAGGTGACCCCGGGCTCGTTGGAGGCGAAGCGGAAGCGGGCGCGAGCACTGCGGCCGTGGGTGCGGATCAGCTTCGGCGGGTGCTTGGCGATCTTCGTCCGCGGTCGCTTGGTGTCGATCGCGAAGCCGGCGACGGCAGTCCCGCGGCGGCCGGCGGCATCGACCCCGCTGACGGCGATCGCGTGGCTGCCGTCGCGGAGCGGCTGCGGCAACCGGAAGGGGGAGGCGCAGGGCAGGGGGGCGCCGCCGTCGACTTCGCAGCGGAAGGCGACCGGGCGGTTGGCCCCGAACTCGAGCGTCGGCTGACGGTTACGGCCGAGCGCCTCGGGCGCCTTGGAGATCGTGACCGTCGGCGGCAGGGCAAGGGCCTGCACCGCACCGTAGGCGTCGATCAGACCCGCACCCACGGAGTCCGAGCCGAATGCGCCGACGGGCTGGGCGGTCGCCGCCAGCGTGGAGCGGATCTCGCCGGCGCCCGCGCCGGGGTTGGCCTGCCGCACCAGCGCCGCGACGGCGGCCGCGTGGGGCACCGCCGCGGAGGTTCCGTAGAAGCGCCAGACGCCCGTCTGGAGAGTGCCGAAGAAGGTGGTGGCGACGCCGTCGGTGGCCGCCAAGTCAGGCTTGGCGATGGCCTGCTCTCCGATCGGCGGCGCGGGAGCGCTACCGAGCACCGGCCCGAAGTAGTGCTTGACGGGCCCGCGCGAGGAGAAGTCCTCCGGTTTGGAGACGGTGTCGTGGCGCACCGCGCCGACCGCGATCGCCCCGGCGGCACCGGCGTGGCCGAAGATCGCCGGCCCGACGGTGTCCCCGCCGGAGGACTGCGGGTACTCCGTTGCGGTCACGCCGCCGCCGTTCTGCAGCAACGCGAACTTGACCCGCGGCGCCGCCTCGGCGGCGTCTTCGTTGCAGGGAGCTCCGAAGCAGTTGTTGATCGCCAGCTGAACTTCGGTGGGGGCGCCGGTTTTGTTTTCCCACTGCAGGAGCTCGACCGGGCGCTGGGTGCCGACGTTGTCGTCGTTGGCGGCAACGAGGAATTCAGCGGAGCCTTCTTTCACTTTCAGCAGGTTGCCGTCCGCGTCCAGCAGGAAGGCGTCGAGATCGGTCTTGACGCCGTTCCACGGCTCCGCCCACTGCAGGTCGATCGTCAGCGTCGCTCCGTTGAGGACCGTGATCCCAAAGGTGGTGTCGGTGGCCGCACCGGGGTCGAAGTCCAGGCAGTGCCCTGGCAAACCGAAGCTGGGAATGGCAGCCGGGGCATCGGGGCAGTCGGCCGCGTCGCGGAACGCGGGCGCTTCCCAGGAAGCGACGTTGCGGCCCAGTTTGTCGATCAGGTTGTCGTTCCCGGCCGCGGAGAAGTAGGAGACGCCGGCGCCGGCAACGTCGTTGACCGCGACCGCGACCGGGCCGTCCTGGAAGAACGGCTCTTCGTAGTAGGCGACGTCGTCGGCGATCACCTTCGTCCCAGCGGCGGCGAGACCCCTGATCGCGGCGGCGAACCCGAGTTCGCCGGTAAAGGCGGTGGCGAAATCGATCGTCGCACCGGGGGCGAGGTCGTGGACGATCTGCGCCATCGCCCGGCCCTCGTCGCGGCCGCCGGCTTCGGAGTCGTCGAGGAGGCCGACGGGGGAGCTCGAACCGCAGGGGCTGCCGGTGCCCGGCAGGTCGCCGCTGGCGACGTCGCCGGCGGCGCGCGTGACCGTCAGCGGGTTGCGGTCGAAGGAGTCGGAGAGGATGCCGACGGTAACGCCGCTGCCGTCGACCCCGAAGCTGGCGCGGGCGTTGTCGGCGTGCAGATGGCCGTCGCCCTCGGACCTGACGGCACCGCCGCAGTCGGTGGCGCGGACGATCGGGGTCAGCACCTCGGTGACGCCGCCGACCCCGGGCAGGCCGCCGATCGCGGGGAGGTCGCCGGGCCTGGCCGCGACGGTGACGGTTCGGTAGCGGCGGCTGACGTGGACGATCTCCGCCCCGGCCGCGCGCAGAGCATCGACGGTCGCCGCCTCCCCGGCCTCGAAGCGGACGTCGGCGAGGACCCGGTTGCCGTCGCGCAGGAGGCTGCCCGGGCCCTCCGTGGCGAGGCTGAGCCGGGCCGCCTGCTCGGCCCGGGGCGCGGAACGGACGGCGGGCTCGGCGAGCTCAGCCAGGCGCGAGGAGAGGCCGGCCTCGTCGTCAGGCGCCGACATCGCGCCGGCGCTGGCCGGCGCGAGCGCGCCGGCGACGAGCAGGGCGACCAGGGACCGTCGCGCGATGCGGCTGTAAGAGCTGTGTTCTGGGTTCATCTGGGGCGAAGTATCGGCAGGTGCGGGTGGTCCTTGAAACACGAGTGGCCGGCCGTCCGAGCGGTACGCCGTCACGACGCTACCGGTGCCCAGCCTCCACGGGGGTTGAATTTCGGGGGACGGCAGCGCAGATCCTGCTACGGTCCCCTGCGTTAGGGCCGGTAAAGACCGGCAAAGTTTGTGTCTAGCGCTCGCGTCGTTGCTTCACCGCATGCTCCGCGTTCGCAGCACACTATGTGGAGGCAAGCATGCCTACTGGAACTGTCAAGTGGTTCAGCGACGACAAGGGCTACGGGTTCATTACGCCCGACGACGGCTCGAAGGACGTCTTCGTTCATCACAGCGCCATCCTGGGTGAGGGCTTCAAGTCCCTGACCGAGGGCTCCAAAGTGAGTTACGAGTCCGAAGAAGGCCCGAAGGGCCCGGCCGCCGCGAGCGTCCAACAGACTTCGTAGCACCGCACCAGGTTTAAGCAGCTCAACGGGACCCGCTACGGTGGGTCCCGTTTTTTATGGGCTGGGTCTGTTCGGCGCTTCAGGGCCGAGCAGTCCCAGGACGCAGGAGCGATTGTGCTCTGCACATGAGCGACGAGGACACAGGAATGCGAAGGCCATGAAGCGCCGAACAGATCTCAGGAATATCGCGATCATTGCCCATGTCGACCACGGCAAGACGACGCTGGTCGACGCGATGCTGTGGCAGACCGGGACCTTCCGCAAGGGCCAGGACGTGGCCGAGCGGGTGATGGACTCGATGGACCTCGAGAAGGAGAAGGGGATCACGATCCTCGCCAAGAACACCGCGGTCAACCACGGCGAGGTCAAGTTCAACATCGTCGACACGCCCGGCCACGCCGACTTCGGCGGCGAGGTCGAGCGCGCCCTGACCATGGTCGACGGGGTGCTGCTGCTGGTCGACGCCTCCGAGGGACCGCTGCCCCAGACCCGCTTCGTGCTGCGCAAGGCGCTGGAGTCGAAGCTGCCGGTGATCCTCGTCGTCAACAAGGTCGACCGGCCCGACGCCCGCATCGCCGAGGTCGTCGACGAGGTCTACGAGCTCTTCATGGACCTCGACGCCGACTCCGACCAGATCGACTTCCCGATCGTCTACACCAACGCCAAGGACGGCTGGGCGGCGCTGGAGGAGGGGGTCGAGGGGACCGACCTCTCCCCCCTGTTGGACCTGATGCTGGAGAAGATCCCGGCGCCCACCTACGACCCGGAGGCGCCGCTACAGGCCCACGTCACCAACCTCGACGCCTCCCCCTACCTGGGCCGCCTGGCGCTTTGCCGGGTCCGCAACGGGACGATCCGCACCGGCCAGCCGATCGCCTGGTGCAAGGCCGACGGCAGCGTTGCCCGGGCCACGGTCTCGGAGCTGTTCGTGACCGAGGCGCTGGAGCGGGTCCCGGCCAAGGAGGCGGGACCGGGAGAACTGATCGCCGTCGCCGGCATGGAAGAGGTGACGATCGGCGAGACCCTGGCCGATCCCGAGGACCCTCGCCCACTGCCGGTGATCACCGTCGACGAGCCGTCGCTCTCGATCGTGCTCGGGATCAACACCTCGCCGCTGGCCGGCAAAGAGGGCAGCAAACTGACCGCGCGCCAGGTCCGCGACCGCCTCGACGCCGAGTTGATCGGCAACGTCTCGATCCGCGTCCTCGACACCGACCGGCCGGACGCCTGGGAGGTCCAGGGCCGCGGCGAGCTGCAGCTGGTCGTGCTGCTCGAGCTGATGCGCCGCGAAGGCTTCGAGCTGACCGCCGGCCAGCCCCGCGTCCTCACCCGCGAGGTCGACGGCAAGGTCCACGAGCCGGTCGAGCGGCTGGCGATCGACGTTCCCGAGGACCACGTCGGCGCCGTTACCCAGCTGCTCGCCGGGCGCAAGGGCCGGCTCGAGCAGATGGTCAACCACTCGACCGGGTGGGTGCGGATGGAGTACCTGGTCCCGGCCCGCGGCCTGATCGGCTTCCGCACCGAGTTCCTCACCGAGACCCGCGGCACCGGCATCCTCCACCACGTCTTCGACCGCTGGGAGCCCTGGGCCGGAGAGCTGCGCACCCGCCAGACCGGCGCCCTCGTCGCCGACCGCCAGGGCAAGACCGCCAGCTTCGCGCTCTTCAGCCTGCAGGACCGCGGCACCCTCTTCATCGGCCCCGGCGAGGAGGTCTACGAGGGGATGATCGTCGGCGAGAACGCGCGCTCGGAGGACCTCGACGTCAACGCGGTCAAGGAAAAGCACCAGACCAACGTCCGCGCAGCCAGCGCCGACCTCCTGGTCCGCCTGACCCCGGCGACCCGGCTCTCGCTGGAGAACTCGCTGGAGTTCCTGCGCGACGACGAGTGCGTCGAGGTGACGCCGGAGTCGGTCCGCCTGCGCAAGCTGGTGCTGGAGAAAACCGCGCGCCAGAAGGCCGCGCGCCAGCGCAGCCGCGCCGGCGTCGCCAGCTAGCCAGGCTCGTCAGGCCTCCAGCCGCAGCTCCCGCCTGCGCTTCTTCAGCAAGTCCGCGACGCGGGCGATCACCTGGCGCGGTTCGCGCGCGAGCCGCCGATCGGTGATGCGCGTCATCCCGACGTCGACCAGCATCAGATCCTCCTGGCGTAGGCGGTCGGCCTCGAAGGAGCCTGGACCGCCGTGGGTGCCGAAGGTGTCCAGTTCGACCGCGAAGCGCTCCCCGGGCCAGAATATGTCCAGCTCATAGCCGGCGACGTTGAAGCCGGTCGAGGGCCGCGGCAGGCCTGCCTGCTCGACTAGATCGAGGAAGCGGCGCTCCAGCTCGGAGCGGGTGAACACGGGTTCGCGATACAGCTCGAGCGCGTGGCGCAGGGCGCCGTGCCCCGGATGGCCAACGTTACGAGCAAGCATCGCATCGACCTTGCGCAGGTCGAAAAGCCGCAGCTCTTCGGTCCGCTCGATACCCCGCTGCAGAATGCCGAAACGCACCGTCGTCGCCTGGTCGAGCAAGGTGCGAGGCACCGCGGTCACCGGGATCCCGGCTTCCAGCGCCCGGTCCTCGTCAATCAGGCCGCGAGCGCGGTGCAGCTTGATCGGCGACCGCCTCCTTCGCGATACCGGCGTGCTGACCGCAAGCGGCTTGGGGCCATATTTGGTCATCCCCCATAGCCAGGCCGCCGAACCATGACTGAGCAGCGCGTCCGGGCCGCAGGCAAGGACCGCCGCCAAGCAGTCGCCATACGGCGACAGCCGCGCGTGGCCCACCGCGTAGACGCCTCGGTGGAGCCTGTGCAGCCTTCCTGCCGCCACTGACCGGCCAATGGCGCTCTCCGAATAGCCGAGAGGACCGCACAGCTGGCGAATCGAGACCACCCCGTGCTGCTTCTCCGCCAGCGCAGCAAGGGCGCTGTCCGCGCCCACACCCCTGAGGCGTGGCTGTCTTTTCTCCCGCATAGCGGAGGAAATGACAGCCACGCCCTCGTCTCACCCCCCAAGGTCCAGCGGTTTGGCGGTGATTGCGGCTTCAGTGCCGCCGGAATCTGCTCAGCTGGGCGCTGCGGCCGGCTGCCTGGTTGGGATGCGGCCAGTTAAAAAGAGGCCGACCAGGGCGAGGAGGGCGAGGACCGCCAGTGCGGTACGCAGGCCGACCAGGCGCGCTTCCTCGTTTTCTTCGACGATCGCGTCGGTGGCTCGGGGCGAGACCCCCGGCGCTTCGTCGAGCGCGGCTTCCAGTTCATCGTCGGAGAGGAAGGGGATGCCGCCGGAGAGCTCGGTGGATGCCCTTGCCTTCACCGTCGCCGGCACAGCCGGGTTTTCCTCGACACCGCTGAGGAAGGAGGAGCTGAGGGCGGCGATGATGATCGCGCCGGTGAGGGCGGTGCCGACCGAGATGCCGAGGTTGGTGACCGTGTTCTGCAGGCCGCCGACCTCGCCGCTCTGCTCGTCGAGGACCGAGGAGACGGTGACGCTGCCAAGCTGCGAGGCGAGCGCGCCCATCCCGAGGCCCGCCAGCAGCAGCGGCACGGTGACAATCTCAGCCCCCGCGCCGGCCTCGAGGGCGGCGACCAGGACCACCAGGCCGGCGAACATCCCGAGGAAACCGAGACGGACGACCCGGCGTGGGGACACATCGGGGAAGGCTTTCGGGATCCCGGCCGCAGCGAGGATCAAGGTGAAGGAGAGGGGCAGCAGGCGCACCCCCGTTTCGATCGCCGAGAGCCCGAGGGCGATCGAGAGGAAGAGCGGCATCGCGAAGAACATCCCGCCCTGGAGGAAGTACTGGAAGAAGAACGAGGTGAGGCCGGCGCGCAGGACCGAGATCCTCAGGATCGCCGGGTTCACCAGTGGCTCGCCCCCCTTCTCCACGAGGCGGTTCTCCCAGCTGACGAAGAGCATCAGCACCGAGGCACCGCCGAGCAGCAGCCAGATCACCGGCGAGAGCCCGATCCACTCGGGCGCGCCGGGCTTGGCCATGACGATGCCCCAGGTCCCCGAGCGCAGGACCCCGAGCACGATCGCCCCGAGGCCGAGGGCCGAGAGCGCGGTCCCGACCAGGTCCAGCCGCACCTTGCGCTCGGGCTCGCCGGCCTCGATGCGGCGGGCGAGGACGAGGATCATGCCCACGAGCAGAACCTCGCCGGCGAAGACGTAGCGCCAGGAGAGGTAGGTGGTGAAGAGGCCGCCGACGATCGGGCCGACCGCGACCGCGACCGCCGCGGCGGCGGTGACCAGGCCGTAGGCCCGGGGCCTTTCGGCGCGGTCGAAGTTGGCGGCGACGAGGGCGACGATCGCGGGCAGGATCAGGGCGGCGCCGAGCCCCTCCAGACCCGACCAGCCGATCAGCAGCACCGGCAGACTCGGTGCCAGCGCGGTCGTCATCGAGCCGCAGCCGTAGATCACGCAGCCGATCGCGAAGGCGCGCTTGCGGCCGATGATCTGGCCGATCTTGCCGCCGGTGATCATGAACGAGGCCATCACCAGCGTGTAGAGCGTGATCGCCGTCTGGATCCCGGTGACGTTGGTGCCCACGTCCTTGGCGACGGTGGCGATCGAGACGTTCATCACCGAGCTGTCCAGCATCATCAGGAACTGGCCCGTGCAAAGGGTCAGCAGAATCAGCCCGGCGGCGCCGGCGCTCGCCTTGCGTGCCATCTAGGTCAGATCTCCCAGGCCTCGATGCGACCGGAATCTATTGCCGCCAGCAGCGCCGCGTGGTCGCGCTCGCTCTGGTCGGCGTAGTCCTCGGAGAAGGTGGCGATCGCCTGGTCGAAGGAGTCGCCGCTGCCGAGGTAGGAGGCAATCGCGATGCGGTCGCCGGAGCGGGCGTGGGCCCGGGCCAGGGTCCAGCCGCACATGCGGGCGTAGACCTCGAGCCCGCGCGGAGTCAGGCGCTCGACCTCGGCCGAGCGCTTCCAGTCCCAGAGCTGGCGCACGTAGAAGTCGCGCCGGCGGCCGTCGATCCCCAGCGCCGGGCACCAGCCGAGGAAGATGTCGCTGGCGGCCTGCATCAGCCGCTGGCCCTCGACCACCCGGCGGCCGTGATTCTTGTAGCGGCTGGCGCCGGCGTAGGGCTCGAGCACCGAAGCCTCCGCCTCCTTCGCCTGCAGGAAGAGCGGGTCGGAGTCGTCGGCGCCGGTGAGCAGGATCACCCAGGCGCGGGTGCCGACGCTCCCCACCCCGACCACCTTGCGGGCGACATGGCGCAGGCGGTAGCCGTCGAGCAGGTGCTGGCGGTCGGCGGGCAGGCTCTCCCGGTAGGACTCGAGCACCCCGGCCAGCAGCTCCCCGAGATCATGGCCTTCGCTGTCGGGCAGCAGCTCCTCGGCCGGGACCAGCAACGGCGGTTCGCTGCGGATCCGCGGTTCGCCGTCGACGACCTCGGTCAGCTTCGCCAGCGCCCTGAGGCTGTCCTTGGAGCGTGCCTTGGCGACCCCCTTGCGGACCCGGCTCACATCTTTCGGATCCTCGTCCTCGACCTCGTGCAGCGCCTGCTCGACGTCGAAGCGCGCGTACCAGACCTCGAGGTTGGTGCGCCCGGCGAACTCTCGCATCGCCTCGCGGTAGGCCCGAGCCGCGGTCAGCACCGCCAGCTCCCGCTGCTTGCGTTTGAAGCCGCTTTCGCGGGCGGCGATCGCGAAGCTGGCCGTCAGCCGCTTCAGGTCCCACTCCCAGGGCCCGGGCAGCGACTCGTCGAAGTCGTTGAGGTCGAAGAGGAGGCGACGGTCCGGGGCGGCGAAGGCGCCGAAGTTGGAGAGGTGGGCGTCGCCGCAGGCCTGGACCCGCAGCCCCGACACCGGCGTCCGGGCGAGGTCTGCGGACATCACCGCGGCAGCACCGCGATAGAAAGCGAAAGGCGAGGCGGCCATCCGCCCGTAGCGGATCGGTACCAGCTCCGGGACACGGGTCTCGGCCTGGCGCTCGAGGATCGCGACCGGGTCCTCCCGGTCGGCCGCGGGCGCCCAGCCCGCGTGCGAGGAGCGACGCACCTCCGAACGCGCCGCCTTTCCTGCGGCAGCGCGTTCGGGGGCGTCCATGGGCTAGACCGTAGCGGCTGCCTGCTCGGCCTGGCTCTGCTCGGAGGCCTGAGCCTTGGCGTCCGGCGCCGGAGCGTCGGCGGCCTGGCGCGGCAGCAGCACTTCTTTGGCGATGACCAGGCGCTGGATCTGGCTGGTCCCCTCGTAGAGCTGCATGATCTTCGCGTCGCGCATCAGTTTCTCGACCGGGTACTCCTTGATGAAGCCGTAGCCGCCGTAGACCTGC
>Ga0164241_10002081_pt1 | contig 22609 bp, 12 predicted proteins | sample OricomyardsoilBY_FD_108780 | JGI IMG/M metagenome (GOLD analysis project Ga0164241, IMG submission 108780) | Backyard soil microbial communities from Emeryville, California, USA - Original compost - Back yard soil (BY) | ecosystem: Environmental > Terrestrial > Soil > Unclassified | place: USA... | reverse complement strand
TGTTCACGCACGTGCCGAGCGGATCGCAGTTGGCGCTGTGATCGGCGCACTCGTCGATATCCGTGCAGGTCGTGCCGTCGCCGGTGTAGCCCGCGCTACAATCGGTACAATCGAAGCTGCCGGGCGTATTCGTGCACTGCTTACCGACGCCGCAATTAGCGGTGTGGTTGGCGCATTCGTCGATGTCGCCGCAAGTCTTGCCGTTGCCCTCGTATCCTGCCGAACACGCGCACTTGAAGCTGCCTGGAACGTTCGAACAAGTGGCATTGGCGGCGCATGGAGATGTGCTTGCTTTGCACTCATCGATATCCGCGCAGGAAACGCCGTCGCCCGAATATCCGGCTTTGCACTTGCAAGCGAACCGATTCGTGCTGTCTTTGACGCACGCGCCCAGGTCGGAGCACTGCACGTCGCATTCGATTTGCTCGCAGCTCGTGCCGTCCGTCCCCGCGTAGCCCTCATTGCATTCGCAGCTGAAGCTGCCTGGGAGGTTGGTGCAGGTCGCGTGCGGGTCGCAGTCGTTTTCGCCGCCGTCTGCGCATTCGTCAACGTCCTCGCAGCTGAGGGCGTCCGCTTTCGGGTGCTCGTAACCGGACTTGCAAGTGCAGGTCGCTTGAGCCGCGACTGCCTTGCAGGTGCCGTGCGCGTCACACGGGTTCGGCGCGCACGGATCGCCGGGCTGCATCGGCATCGGCTGGTTCGGGTTGGGCACGTCGATCGGATCGGGATCTTGCGCGATGACGGAGCTTTCGTCGCACTCGGGCGCACACTGGCCAACGTCGATTTTCGCCTGGTGGCATGACTTGGTAGTGCCTTGCGCAACACAGGTCGTCGCCTGATCGCACGGCGTGCTGACGCAGGGATTCCTGAGGTCCATTCTCAAGCGCACGGTTCGCTCGGGGATGAAGCTCAGGATGCGCCGAGACACGATGCAGTGCTCGTAACCTTTGGCGGCAACGCAGTCGTCGATGCCGACCGACGGGTCGGCGCTGATGCGCGCTTCGATGGCAAACTCGGCGTTTGCGTCGCCTTTGGGCACGACCACGATGTCCCCGCGCGAGCCGTCATCGCTGCAGGTCGTGGATGTGCCGCTGAGAATGCGGTCACCGAGCTCACCCGGCACGCCGATCGCGACAGCGGCGACAGTCGAGCTTTCACAGGGTAAATCGCTGAAAACCGTGACTACCACCTCGGTGGGAGCCTTGGTCGTACAGCCAATCAGGGGGAGCAAAAGCAAAGCTGCGAGAGCGCGAAAGCCCCCACGCGCGTTCGGATGGGATCTTTCCCAGCGCTGTTCGTTCACGCGGGGAGGATAAGCAAGGATGACGAGCTTGCAAGCTAACTTTCGCGGGTGAGTGTCGCGCCGGTGCTTCGAATCGGCGTTCGAAACGCGAGGCTCGGGGCTTCGCATTTCGAGACGCGTCTTCGTGTGCGTGAACCTGCGTCCGATGATGGCTTCTGTGGCCGGACGATCGTACAGTCGACTCCGTCGGTCATGAGTTCACAGCCACTCCTGCTCGGTCCGGGGCAGATCTTCGCCGGGCAATTTCGCGTAGAGAGAGCGCTTGCTGAAGGGGGAATGGGCGCGGTCTACGTCGTGGAACAGCTGAGCACCGGCAAAAGGCGCGCATTGAAGCTCATGCTCCCGAGCGCAACTTTGGTTGACGGGACACGCCGCTTCGAGCAAGAGGCTCGCACGAGCTCGTTGATTCCGAGTGAGCACGTGGTCGACGTGATCGGTGCAGGGCTCGAAGGGCCGGAGCGCATCCCTTGGCTGGCGATGGAGCTCCTCGACGGCGAAACCCTGGAGGATTATTTGATTCGCTCGGGCCCGCTCAGCCCGCGCGAAACTCGCGGTATTTTGGCCCAATTGGCGCACGCCCTGTGCGCGGCCCATGACCTCGGCATCGTTCACCGCGACCTGAAGCCGGACAATATCTTCCTTGCTCGATCGCGCACTGCAGATAGCGCGTTCATGGTTAAGGTCCTTGATTTTGGTTTGGCCGTTCTGATCAACGCCAGCACTCGCAATACGACTGCGATTGGCAGTCCGTTGTGGATGGCGCCCGAGCAATGCGAAACGGATCGCCCGATTACGCTCGCAACGGACGTCTGGCCACTCGGTTTGCTGGCGTTTCGCATGCTGAGCGGCCGGCACTATTGGCGTTCTTCGGTCGATGGCACTCTGGCATCACTGATGCGTGAGCTCTTGGTCGATGAGTTGCCTTCCGCTTCGAAGCGCGGTGTCGAGTTCGGCTGGTCGGTATTCCCGCCGGGGTTCGACGCTTGGTTTGCGCGCTGCGTGGCGCGCGAGCCTGGCTTTCGCTTTCATCACGCGCGAGCAGCTTGGGAAGAGCTGCTGCCGCTGCTTGAAGTCGGTCATTCGATACCAGCACCAGCACCGACCTGGTCGCAAACCAAGACTCTGAACGTTAGCGGCAGCGGGACGGAAGCGTTGAGTGCATTCGACGCCTCCGCCTCGACTCGCACCCAAAAAAGCGAATTTCGCCGCACTCTTCCCGGGATAATTTTGGTTGCGCTGGTTGTGCTGAGCGTCGCCGTTTGGTTGCTTTTGCGGACCAATACCGAACGCCCGTCCGTCGCCCTCGGCAGTTCGACGGCGAAGGAAGCCGATGCTCCGCCTGCAAGCGCGAGTCGCGAGCTTGCAGTGTCATCGAAGCAACCTACGGCGTCGGCGAGCGCGTTGCCCGAACCGGTGCCTTCGACGACGAGCACAGCGCTGCCCGTTCCCGCATCGTCGGCGTCCGCTCGAGCTTTAGCGCCGACGTCGAAGCCGAGTCAGGCGACGGCTCCGCGGCGTACGACCTCCAACGCACCGTTGCCGAATTCGACTTCTGATGCGAGGGTCGTTAAACCTTCCTCGGGAGTGCCTGACTTACTTTAGTGCTCTTTAGATCATCCAATGACACGTACTCGTTCGCGTCGATCTCGCGTCGCTCAGCAGTGGCTGGCGACTGCTCTCATTGCTTGTTTGACCGTGCCAGCCTTGGCTGCTCCTGCGGCGGGTAAGCACAAGAAGGGGAAGCCCGAGCCAACCCCTGCGCCCGCTGCAGCGGAACCCGTCAACACCCCACCGAGCCCCGAAGCACGCGAACAAGAGCTGAAAGGAACCGGCGACACGGCTTTTCTCGCGCGTGACTACGTCGCTGCTCTTCGCGCCTACGAGGCCGCGTACGCGCTGTATCCGGATGCGCGCGTGCTCTACAACCAAGCGCGTGCATTGCAGGCGCTGGGCCGCAATGGGGAGGCCCTGCGGGCGTTGAATCGCTTTGCGAGCACGGCGGACGCTGACCTCAAAGCGCGCGTGTCAGGGCTCGACGAATTGCGCGCTCAACTGCGTGCGCGCGTGACGGAGGTGACCATCAGCGTGAACGAGCCCGGAGCTGAAGTGATGTTCGGCAATCAATTGCTCGGGACCACGCCGCTCGCTGAGCCGATGCTGCTCGAGGCCGGACAGGGCAGCCTGCGCATCGCGAAAGAGGGCTTCTTCGCCTTCGAACGACGAGTGACGTTGCGCGGTGGCGGCAGCGAGACCTTCGACGTCACGCTGAGCTCGACCGAGCGAAACGCCAAGGTGTCCATCACCAGTCACGTACGAGGAGCCATGGTGAGTGTCGATGGGCGTGGAGTTGGCCATGCCCCGACCGAGGCCATGCTCGCTCCGGGCACGCATCAGATCGTCGCGCATCGCGCAGGTTTTTCGGATGCATCCACGCAAATCATCGTGCAAGCCGGGCAGAGTCGCAGCGTCGCGCTCGACCCGATCGAACAGCATTCGCTACTCGGCCAGTGGTGGTTTTGGACGGCCGTGGGAGTCGTCGCCGCAGCCGGAACGGCGACCGCGATCATCGTGATGCGTGACCGCCCGCAGGCTTCGACGGGGAATTTCAACCCAAGCGCGATCGGAGCGCCGCTAGTGAAGTTCTGATTGCCCGCGCGAACTCTGGGCGCGCGCTGGCCGCACGCTTGCTCTTCGAGACGATCCGCGAGTACGCTTCCACGCGATTTCAGTGCAAGGAACGTGGGCGATGAGTTCGAATCAGGTTGTTTCCGAAATCTTCGAGGCTGACCATTGGCAACCGGTTGCCGGCTTTGCTTTCGAGGACATCACGTACCATCGCGCGCGCGATGTCGGAGCGGTTCGAATCGCCTTCAATCGGCCAGAGGTACGAAACGCGTTTAGGCCGAAGACCGTAGACGAGCTCTACACTGCGCTCGAACACTCACGGGTCACCAGTGACGTGGGCGCGGTCATCATCACCGGGAATGGCCCTTCACCGAAAGACGGCGGTTGGGCCTTTTGCTCCGGTGGAGACCAACGCATCCGCGGCAAGGATGGCTACAAGTACGAGGGGCAAGAGGGTGGGGACGTCGCGCGCCTCGGGCGGCTTCACATTCTCGAGGTGCAGCGACTCATTCGCTTCACGCCCAAGGTGGTCATCGCGGCTGTTCCCGGCTGGGCCGTGGGTGGTGGGCACAGCTTGCACGTCGTTTGCGATCTCACGATTGCCAGTCGCGAGCACGCCATCTTCAAGCAGACCGATCCAGACGTTGCCAGCTTCGATAGCGGCTACGGATCGGCGTTGCTGGCGCGCCAAGTCGGTCAAAAGCGAGCTCGTGAGATCTTCTTCTTGGGCGAAAACTACAGCGCCGAAGAGGCGTTCGCGATGGGTATGGTGAACGCCGTCGTGCCGCACCGCGAACTCGAAGTGAAGGCGCTCGAGTGGTCTCGCAAGATCATGCAAAAGAGCCCCACGGCGATCCGGATGCTCAAATACGGCTTCAACTTGCCGGACGAGGGTCTGGTAGGGCAGCAACTATTTGCGGGCGAAGCCACGCGCTTGGCCTACGGCAGCGCTGAAGCGGTCGAGGGGCGCGATGCGTTCCTCGAGAAGCGGGCGCCGGATTTCGGCAAGTTCCCCTGGCATTTCTGAGCACGGCACCGTGACGGAGTCAGCGCATTGCCTTCGCGATGAGCGATGGCAATGGTGCATTGCTTCTCCGCCCACGTGCGACGGGCTCTGGGCTACGCGGCGCGTTCGGCGCGCCGCGCCCGCTTACCAAACCACCCGGCGCTCAGGGGAGCGGCAGTTCCGGAGTCGCGACGTAGCGTATGCTGCGCTGCCATGAGCAACAGCGCAGTCGAAAGCACCTTGGAGATTTTTTCGCTCGACGATCGCTCGCGGCGCGTCGTCTATCGCGCGCCCCGTCATTTCGAGGCACCGAATTGGTCACGCGACGGGAACTCGTTGCTGATCAATGCTTCGGGTCGGTTGTACACGCTGCCAGTCGCGGGCAGTGTGGAGCCGCGCTTGCTGGATTGCGGGTTTGCGGTGCGCTGCAATAACGACCACGGCTACTCGCCGGATGGACGCCAAATCGTGATTAGCGATGAGACGCATGGGTCCTCGCGCATCTACGTCGTGCCCGCGGAAGGCGGCGAACCGCGCCTAATCACCCAAGCGGCGCCCTCGTTTTGGCATGGTTGGTCACCTGATGGCCGCACGCTCGCGTATTGCGCGGGGCGCAATAGCAACGGCGCATACGATATTTATACGATTCCCGTCAGCGGTGGCAGCGAGCAGCGCTTGACGGACTCGCCCGCGCTCGACGATGGTCCGGACTACACTGCTGACGGGACTGCCATCTATTTCAACTCGGCGCGCACTTCGAGCATGCGCATCTGGCGCATGCGCCCCGATGGTTCCGAGCAACGACAGGTGACGTTCGACGAAGAGTATGGTGATTGGTTCCCACACCCTTCACCCGATGGCCGGTGGCTCGTGTTCCTGTCCTATGATCGCGCGGTGCAGGGTCACCCGCCGAACCAACACGTGTGCTTGAGGCTGATGCCGCTCGCGGGCGGGGCTCCGGAGGTGCTCGTGCGCCTGTTTGGCGGACAGGGCACTCTGAACGTGCCCTCGTGGTCGCCCGATTCTCGTTCGTTCGCGTTCGTGAGCTACCGCGAGATCTCGGCTTGAGACGGCACTCGTTCGTTTGGTCAGGCTGACGGCCAGCGAACGCCGGTCAGGGCTACCGCGCGGGCTTCGGCGCGCTGACGAAGAGCTCGTCCTGCATTTTCTGCGACAACTGGTCGAACGCCCGCAACGCCATGACCTCGTACACCAGGGAATCGCTGGGCCCCTGGCTCGCGTCCTTGATCGCTGCACCGAAGGTCGGGTTGGTGAAAGTGTCGTAGCTCACCGTAAACGTTTTAGGCGGAAGCACCTTGAGCTTCAGTTTGAGCGACTTGCCGTTCCCCGGGATCGTCATCAGCACATCGAAATCGAACACGATCCCGACGAACTGCCGTCCCTCCTTGGGATCGGTGTACGTGGAACCCGACCAGCCCACCGTATAGTCCACCAGAATCGAAGGCTTGGTCGTGCTCGGCACGCTCATGTCCTCCGCGTCGAGGTCTTCACCCTGCTTCAGCGCCAGCACATCGGTCGGGAACACTCCGGCGAAGCCCCTTTGCATCGCGGCAACCACGGCGCTCTCGCGCGCGCTAGCGTCCTTCTGCTCGAAGTGGCTCGATGCCGACGCGAACGTGGCACCGTCCGACCCAGCTTCGCGTGACAGCACCTTGTCCGCGAGGGCCATGGTCTTGTCCTGGTGCCGACGAAACCGGACCTCGAGCGGCGGCGAGTCGTTTTTCTCCATATAATCGAGCAGCGCCTCCACGAATGGGATCGAGTCCGGCTTGCTCGCGCGTGGCTTGAAGTCGGCCAAAGTCTTCTGAAATAACTCGTGAATGCGCGCCTTGGCCGCAGGTACATCCCCTGCGCTCGGATAATCGTGCTGAAACTCGCGCAGGGCGGCGACCGTGCCGGCCGCGCTCGCTTTCTCGAAGGCCGCGTGCAGTGCGGCCTTGAGCTGTGCATCCGCCTCCCCGCGCACGGAAGGCACGAGCTTCCCCACCGCAATCTCCCGAATCACTTTGATGCGCTCGGTCGGGTCGGGCTTCTGTGCCACCTCTCGCAATTTTGCGCGGGGCAGAAACTCTTCCTTCACTTCGTCGATGTGACGCCAGCCGGCATGGATGTAGCCTTCGTATTCGTACACGCTCTCCGCCGTCTGGAACGCGATCTCGTCGGAGACGACGTTGCGGATGCCGAAAGTCAGCGGAGCAAGTACGATCGCGAGTCCGAGCGCGATCAGCGCGATCTTGCCCGTCCAGCCGGGCGCACTTTTTGCGAGCGGCCCGCTCGGATCATCGCTCGGCTGAAATCCGGTGGTGCGCGCCTCGAACAGTGGGTCGACCGGATAAAGCACGTGCGCATCGCGGCGGTTCATGGCCTCCGCTGCGATGGCGCCCTCTTGGCGCAAGCGCTGCATGGCAGCTTCGGCTTTCTGCTTTCCGAAAACGGAAAAGCGCTGACTCGAGCCGTCGCTGTAGCTCAGCGTAAACGCGGTATGCGTGTACATGCCGTTGCGGTGATGATGCACCGGCTGAATATTCGTGATCTCTCGCGCCGACAGCAGCTTGATGTTGCGATCTCGGGCGACGATCGTGTCCGCCGCGAACACATACACTCCGGCTGAATAGGGCAAAGCCTTCTTGCGCGCCGACCCACGCACGAGCCCCAGCACGCCCAGATAAAACAAAAAGAAGCCAATCGTGTATCCCACGAGCGAGCCCGCGGGCTGCGTCGCCGTGTACGGCTTTCCAAACCCAGCCAGCACGATGCCAAGCGATCCGAGCCCGAACATGACGGTCAACAAAGCCCACGCGCAACCCGCGCCTGACTCGCGCTGTTCGAAAATCGGCGCAGGCCCCGCCTTATTCTGGGTGATCGCCACGAAGCGCTCGCGCGTCGCCCGCGGCAGCTTGTTGAAGTCGGTGTTGAGGATCTCCGGCACGTGCATTCCTCCGCTGCGCGAAACCGGCCATGCTAGCCCCACCCAGAGGCGGGCGTAAAGTCAGAGCGCACGACGACGGCGCTCGCGCCGAAGATTGCATTTGGCGTCGGCATCGGGTGAGAAACGACATGGGGCTCGCGCGCGCTCGAGCTTGGGTTTGGTAAGCGGGCGAGGCGCCCGCGGCTCGCCGCGTAGCTCGAGTTGCCGCGCGGCGTGTGGAAACGGCGCGTGCGTTTACTCAGGCGACATGCTGCCAGTCGCTGGCTCGGATGCTTCTTGGCGCAACGAGCTCGTTGAGCTCGCGCTCGGAGAGCCTCGCGTTCGACTCGAATACGACACTCAGGGCCGGAAACGCGCTGACATCTCCAATGAGAATCGCGCCGACTAGGCGGCGGTCGCGAAGTACGAGCTTGCGGTATTGGCCACGCGTCGGCTCACGGTACTCGATGAGCTGATCTTCGGGCTCGAAGGCGTGAACGTTCCCGAGCGTGGCCACGTTCATGCCCATCACGCTCATGCACACGCCGCTTTGACCGCGGTAACGCGCGCTCGAATCGCCATCCAAGAGCTGCGCAGCGATCACGCGAACTTGGGCGATAATCGCATCTTCCGAACCGTGCACTCGATCGCGCAGCTGAGCGCACTCGCCTAGAGCGTAAACGTTGCCGTCGTCGAGCGAGCGGAGCCGATGGTCCACCGCGATCCCTCTTTCGACGGTGAGGCCACACTGGTAGGCGAGCCACGTGTTCGGGATTAGCCCGACCGACACGACGGCCAGCTCACAGTCCAAGACCGTGCCGTCCGAAAAGGCCAAGCCAGATACGCGGCCCTGCCCGGTCAGGGCGCGGACTGTCCGCTTCAAATGCACGCGAATGCCCGCGTTCTCGACCAGACGGTGCACGCATTCGGCGGCATACTCATCGAGTTGCTGGCTCATCAGCTGAGGTCCACTGTGGACCAAGTGCACCTCGCGATCGCCGCCAACCAAGCCGCGTGCGGCTTCGAGCGCAAGGAGGCCGCCGCCGATCACGGCAACGCGCCGAGACTCTGCAGCCAACAGCGAGATCGTGGCGCAATCTGCGAGCGTGCGAAACCCCGTGACTCCCGCGAGGCGCTGCCCGTCTGCGTCGAAGAGGCCTTTGAGCGGCGGGAAATACGGACTACTTCCGGTCGCGAACACCAACTTGTCGTACGGTTCCGCCGTGCTTGCCGAGCCATACACGGTACGCGCTTGTCGACCGACGATCAGTGCACGTTGTCCGGCGTGCAGCTGGATCTCGTGCTCGTGGTACCAGGCGAAGTCGCGCAGGACGATCTCGCGCTCGTTTTTCGAGCCATTCATCACGTCCGCTAGTCGCATGCGGTCGTAACTGCCATTCGCTTCATCACTGAAGATGGCGATCTTGAACCGCTCGGCCCCTCCGCGGGCGAGGATTTCCTCCACGAGTCGAGAACCCGCCATCCCGTTGCCAACGACTACCAAGCGCTGTTTCGGCATCCTGGTCTCCCGTGCGGAGGCACATGAAGCATCCGAGAAAGAGCCTCACTCGGTTCGTGTTTCGCGGACGTGTCGGGTGGCGTCGCGCATTCTTGCCTCGGCAGATCGAGCTACGCGACGCGCAGCGTGCGCCTTGCCCGCTTGCCAAAACCCCAGACGTTCATACCGTCAGGGACTGCGCGCCAGTGGGCCGGTTAGCAGTCGAGCCACCGCTCGGCGTTGTGCTCGAACTCGTCGCCCCGATCGTGCTCCTCGCTACTTCGCCCGCGCTTCGCGCCGTATCGAGCGCGCCACCGTGATTGCCGTCATGTGCACGATGGCATCCACATTCGCACCCTGCTGCAGCACATTCACCGGCTTCTTCATGCCGAGCACGATCGGGCCGACCACGTCGCCGTCGCCGAGCCCACCCAATAACTTGTACGCCGCGTTGCCCGCGTCCAAGTTGGGAAAGATGAGCACGTTCGCGGCGCCCTTGAGGCGGCTGAATGGGTAGGGCGCGCGTGCTTCTTCGTCGAGGGCGACGTTTGCCTGCATTTCGCCTTCGATCATCAAGTCTGGGCGGCGCGCTTTCACCAGCGCAGTGGCAGCCGCGACCTTTTGCGATTGCGGGTGCGGCGCGTCGCCGAAATTCGAGAACGAGAGCATCGCGACGCGAGGTTCCAAGCCGAGATCGATCACCGCTTCAGCGGCCAAGATGGCGATTTCGGCGAGCGTGTCCGCGTCGGGCTCGATGTTGATCGTGGTGTCCGCGAGGAAGCGTACGCCGCTCTTGGCGACGACCATGTACATACCTGCGGCGCGGCGGACGCCTTCGCGGGTGCCGATGATCTGCAGCGCAGGGCGGATCGTTGCTGGGTAGTCTTGGCGTACGCCGGCGACGAGTCCGTCGGCATCACCCAGTTCGAGCATCATCAAGCCGAACGCGGTGCGTGAGCGACGGATCTCTTTGTATGCCGCGTGGCGCGTGACGCCTTTGCGCTCGCGCTTGTGCCAATAGGCATCGACGTATGCGTCGAGCCGTTCGCTTTGGCGCGGATCGATGATTGTGACATTCTCGAGGTGCAGCCCGAGCTTGCGCGATTGTTCCTGAATCCGCTCTGGCACGCCGAGGAGAATGGGCTGTGCAATGCCCTCTTCGAGCACGCGTTGCGCGGCGCGCAGGATATTGTCGCTCTCCGACTCCGGAAACACGATCCGCCGCGGATCGCTCTTGGCGCTTTCGGTAATGTTCCACAGCACGCGACGCGTCGGGGAAATCGTGCGGTACAGGCGCTCTTTGTATTCTTCGACGTCGATCGTGTCGCGGGCGACGCCGCCGGCCATGGCGGCTTGTGCCACGGCAGGTGCCACCCAATAAAGCACACGATTGTCGAAGGGCTTGGGAATGATGTAGTCGCGGCCGAAGCGCATGCGTTGTCGACCGTACGCGCGCAGTACTTGATCCGGCACGTCTTCACGCGCGAGGCGCGCAATGGCTTCAGCGGCGGCGACCTTCATCTCTTCACTCACCGTCGTGGCGCGGACGTCGAGCGCGCCGCGGAAGATGTAGGGGAAGCCGAGGACGTTGTTGACCTGATTGGGGAAGTCACTGCGACCGGTGGCGACGATTGCGTCGGGGCGCGCGGCGAGCGCTTCGGCGTAGCCGATTTCAGGATCGGGGTTGGCGAGCGCGAAGATGATCGGGCGCGGGGCCATCGTCTTCAACATGGCGGCGGTGACTACGCCGGCCGCGGACAAGCCGCACATCACGTCGGCGTCGACCATGGCTTCGGCCAGCGTGCGGCGGCCATCGCTCGTGGGACGCGCAAAAGCGGCGCGGAATTCGTCGATATCGCCGCGATCTTGATACAAAACGCCGTTTACGTCTACGAGCGTGATGTGTTCGCGGCGCACGCCCATGCGAACCCACATCTCCATGCAGCTGGTGGCTGCGGCGCCAGCACCGACGCAGGTGACGCGGAGTGTGTCGATGGGTTTGTCTTGCAGCTCAGCAGCGTTGCGTACGGCAGCAGCGGTGATGATCGCAGTGCCGTGTTGATCATCGTGGAATACCGGAATCGTCATCTGCTTACGTAGGGCGCGCTCGATCACGAAGCAATCAGGCGCTCGCACGTCTTCCAAATTGATGGCGCCGAACGTCGGCTCGAGCGCGCGCACGATCGCCACGAATTTTTCCGGGTCGGTTTCAGCAACCTCGATGTCAAACACGTCAATGTCGGCGAAGCGCTTGAAGAGCACGGCTTTGCCCTCCATCACTGGCTTGGCGGCGCGCGGGCCGATGTTGCCGAGGCCGAGCACCGCGGTGCCGTTGGTCACCACGCCGACCAGGTTGCGGCGCGCAGTGTACAGATCGACCGCATCCGGATCCTTTGCGATCTCGAGGCATGGCACCGCGACGCCCGGCGAATACGCGAGCGACAAGTCGAGCTGCGACGCGACTGGCTTCGTCCACACGACTTCGATTTTCCCGGGACGTCCCTCGCGGTGGTATCGAAGGGCGTCTTCCTTACGGTTCATCGCCGCGATGCTAGCAAAAAGCCCGCGTCATGACACACTGCGGGCCCAACTATGGAAGCCCGCACCGAACGTCTCAGCGCGGAACTCGAGCGCGCGGCGCTGCACGCCATCATCCGCACGTGGGAAGAGTTGAATGGTGCTTTGTTTCGGTTTCAACTCGAGCGTCCGGCGGTCGAGCTGGTCGACTCGAGTTCCCGCCTGGGACGCTGGCACGGTGGCCTGAGGGTGATCGAGATCGCCCGCAGCTTACTGATTGACCATGGCTGGAGTGTACTGGTCGAAGTGCTCAAGCACGAGATGGCCCATCAATACGTGGATGAAATTTTGGGGCAGCCGGACGACGCGATGCATGGCGCGGCGTTCCGTGGAGTGTGTGAAGAGCGCGGAATCGATCCGAGCGCGGCTGGCGTGCCGGGTGTCACGAAGCAGGCATCGGTCGAGCAGCACCTGCTCGAGCGCATCGCCAAGCTGTTGGCTTTGGCGGAAAGCTCGAACGAGCATGAAGCGCAAGCCGCGATGAGCGCGGCGCAACGCTTGATGCTCAAGTACAACATCGACCTGGCGGTGAGCGGACTGCAGCCGGCCTACGGCTTTCGGCATGTCGGGGAGCCGAGCGGTCGCGTCAACGAGGCTCAGCGGATCTTGGCCGGAATCCTCGGCGATCATTTCTTCGTGCAGGCGATTTGGGTGCCGGTGTGGCAGGCCCAGGTCGGCAAGCGTGGCAGCGTGCTCGAGATCTGTGGCTCCGAGGCGAATTTGGAGCTCGCCGACTATGTGCACGCGTTTCTAAATGTGACTGCCGAGCGCCTGTTTCGAGAGTATCGACGGTCCGCTTCCGGCAAAGGCGCAAAGCGGCTTCGCTTCGTTGCTGGGGTGATGTCGGGTTTTCGCGAGAGATTGGACCGTGAGCGAAAGAAATCGAAATCCGAGGGGTTGGTGTGGGTGGGTGACCCTGCGCTCGATGGCTTCTTTCGTAAGCGGCATCCGCGCATCCGTTGGACCCGCTACTCGGTCGGCCACGGCTCTGAGGCGTACGCGCGCGGTCGCGAGGCCGGTGAAAAAATTGTCCTACATCGAGGAATCACCGCAAATTCGAGTGGCGGAGCTCCGCGCCTCTTAGGGGCTGGTAGGCGCTAGCCGTAGTCCCAAACCAATGGCCGACGCTTCAGAGCACCGGTGATGAGTCCTAGACTCTCGGTGCAAAGCTTTCCAGAATACGAGCCCGTGAGCCTGCGCGACGACGATCAGTCTGCTGAGCGCGATGCTCTGCTCGGTACCCTCCTCGCTGGGCGCTATCGAATCGAAGCGCTGATCGGTAGCGGCGGTATGGGTGCGGTGTACCGCGCCGCGCACGTGCACATGCGCAAGGCTGTCGCGGTCAAGGTCCTGCACAAGGAGATGACCACGTTCCCGGAGGTCGTCGCGCGCTTCGAGCGTGAGGCGGTCGCGGCGGGGCGTATCGAGCATCCGCACGTGGTGTCTGCCAGCGATTTCGGCAAGCTCGAGGACGGCTCGTTCTACTTGGTGCTGGAGTTCATCGAGGGCCAGAGCCTCGCGAAGCTCGTGAGCAAGGTCGGTGCGCTGTCGCCGCTGCGCGCGTTGCGTATCACGCGGCAAATCGTGGAGGCCCTGGAGGCCGCGCACGCGGTGGGCATCGTGCACCGGGATTTGAAGCCCGACAACGTGATGCTCGTCGACAAGGACGACGACCCCGACTTCGTCAAGGTGCTCGATTTCGGCATCGCCAAAGTAAAGGTCGAAGAAACCGTCGAGCAACCCGCGCTCACGCAAATCGGCACGGTGTTCGGAACACCGGAGTACATGTCACCCGAACAGGCGCGCGGAGAACTCGTCGATGCGCGCTCGGATTTGTATACCGTGGGAGTGATCTTGTACGAGATGCTCGCCGGGACTTCGCCTTTCAAAGACGACGACTTGGTGGTGCTGCTCACGCGCCATCTGACGGCCGAGCCTCCGCCGCTGCCGAGCAGTGTCGACCCGCTGATCCGAGATCTGGTCCTACTGCTGCTCCGGAAAGATCGCGATCAACGGGTGCAGAGCGCGTCTGAGCTGATCGAGCGCATCGATGCGATCTCGAGCGCACAGGTCACGGGCACTGGCAAAAGTCCGATCTCGGGGGTAATGCGCGCGGGGCAGGGCAGGCGCTCGAGCCCCGATCTGACGGTGACCGCGAGAGACCCCGGCGAGGCGTTTTCGCCCACTGTCCTGGGTGAGCACACGCCGCCTGCGCTGGCATTGAATGCCTTCGCCCAGTCGCTGTTTCGGCGTCAGTACTCACGCGCGTTGCCCGTGTTCAGGCGCCAGCTCGGCTTGGCGCAATCGCTCCTCAAACGCCACGTTTCGCTGGGCGCGCGCACCGTGCCCGTTTGGCTGCTGGGAACCGGCGCGTTGGCCACGGTTCTGGTGGTCGCAACTCTGATCGTGGCAGGCTCGCTGCTCTTCGGTGGCAAGCACGAAGCTGCGACGCTCAAGGATGATGCCTCGCACAACGCCGTCGCCAAAGACTCCCAGCTTTCACAACTGATTGCGCGGGCACAAGGCGGCGATCAGACGGCGCTCGCCGAGCTCAGCGCGCGGCCGGAAGCGATGCGCGCCGGGAACGAATGGCTCGCCCTCGGACGCGGCTACGCCAAGCTCGACCATCTCTCTGCGAGTTTGGCCGCGTATCAGAAGGGCGTGGCGCTCAAGCCGGAACTCGGCCGTGAGCCGGGGTTGCTCGCCGACGTTCGTCGCGCTTCGCTGGATGTGACGACGGCCGAGGTCGCGCTGAAGTTCGCGGCGACCGCGCTGGGCGCGGGCGGCGCCGATCTGGTGTACGACGTTTGGGATTCCTCCAAGGCTGTGCCGAGCCGTGCGGCCACGACCAAGCTCGCTCGCACCTACCTCGACGATGACATGGTGCGCGCCAATGCCTCGCCCGCGCTCAAACTGTTGCTCGAGCTCGGAAAGGCTCAAAAAGAGGGCTGCGCGAGCGTTAAACGTTGGCTCGGGCGTGCCGCCAGCGACGGCGACGCGCGTGTGGTGCCCGCGCTCAAGCGCTTCGACGACCGCCGCGGCTGCGGCTTTCTCGGCCTCAGTGATTGCTATTCTTGCCTGCGCGCTGGCAAAGACCTCGGCGCGGCCGCCAACGGCGCCGCAACGCGCCCCGCTCCTAGCTTCGACTGACGCTCACCCGCTCGCGATCGAGCTGCTATTTGCAGGAAGCCGAGGCTTGGAGCTGCTAGCTTCAGCAGCGCAATGATGCTCCTGCGCGTCGCGGCCGCGACCTTGAACCAAACCCCGCTCGACTGGGACGGAAATCGCGCCAACATCGTGGCTGCGATCGAGCAGGCGCGCGCTGAGGGCGTGAGCGTCCTTTGTTTGCCGGAGCTGTGTATTTCCGGCTACGGCTGTGAGGATGCGTTTCTGGCGCTCGGAACCGCAACCATGGCGCTGCAAGTACTGGAGGAGATCCTGCCGTGCTCGCGGGGCATCGTGGTCAGCTTGGGCTTGCCGCTGTTTCACAATAAAGCGCTGTACAACGCGTGCGCATTGATCGCGGACGGCGCGCTGATCGGGATCGTCGCCAAACGCACGCTCGCTGGCGATGGCATTCACTACGAGCCGCGTTGGTTCAAGCCGTGGCCAGCCGGGACGCGCACCACGATCCAGCCGTTTGGCAAGAGCGTGCCGCTCGGTGACATTTTCTTCGACTGCTCGGGCGTACGCATCGGTTTCGAGATTTGCGAGGACGCGTGGGTCGCGCAGCGGCGTGGTGCCGAGCTGTCCTTGAGCGGTGTCGACCTGATTTTGAATCCGAGCGCGAGCCATTTTGCGTTCGGCAAACAAGAGGTGCGCCGTCGTCTGGTGCTCGAGGGCTCGCGCGCGTTCGGTGTGAGCTATGTGTACGCGAACCTGCTCGGCAATGAAGCCGGGCGCGCGATCTACGACGGCGATGCGTTGATTGCCACCGCGGGCAAGGTGATTGCACAGGCGCCGCGCTTCAGTTTCGAAAATCACGCTTTGATCAGCGCCGTCATCGACGTCGATCTCACCCGTGTGCAGCACGCTTCGCTCAATAGTTCCCGACCGAGCGTGGTCAGCGCGCCGGGCGAGTGCGTGTCATTCGACTTCGCTTTCCCGAGCGTCGCCGGATTCAGCCAGGATTCGGGGCTGGCTGAATGGGAACGTTCGCCTGCGTTGAAAGAAGAGGAATTCGCGCGGGCGATTGCGCTCGGCTTATTCGATTATTGCCGGAAGACGCGTGCGCGCGGCTTCGTCGTGTCGCTGAGCGGTGGGGCCGATTCGGCCGCGGTTGCGTGCCTAGTTGCCCTGATGGTGCGTTTCGCGGTGCGCGAATTGGGCTTGGATGGCTTCGCGCAGAAGTTCGAGCACATCGAGGGTCTATCCCGCTTGCTCTCGGAGCGTGAGCTCACGCACGTGCTGCTGACGACCGCCTATCAAGCGACCAAAAATAGCTCCGACGTCACGCGCAATGCAGCTGCTGGTGTCGCGCATGCGCTCGGCGCAACGCATCTCGAGTTCGACATCGAAGCATTGGTGGCCGGCTACGTTTCGTCGGTCGAAACTGCGCTTGGTCGCAAGCTGGAATGGCAGGGCGATGACTTGGCGTTGCAGAATATCCAGGCGAGGGTACGCGCGCCCTCGGTTTGGCTGTTGGCGAACTTGAACTCGGCGTTGCTGCTCTCGACCAGCAATCGCTCCGAGGCGGCGGTCGGCTACGCGACGATGGATGGCGACACTGCAGGCGGCCTGAGCCCGATCGCGGGTATCGACAAAGCGTTTCTGCGAAGGTTCTTGGTTTGGCTGGAAAAGGCCGGTCCGTACGAGTTCGGGCCGATTCCGGAACTCCATGCGGTGAACGTGCAGGCGCCCACAGCCGAGCTCCGTCCGCCAGCTGCCGCGCAGACGGACGAAGCGGATTTGATGCCGTATGAAGTGCTAGACGCGATCGAGCGCGCCGCCATTCGCGACAAGCGAAGTCCGAGTGAAGTGCTCACGGTCATCGCCGCGGAGTTCACGCAGTATTCGCGAGACGATCTGTGGCTGTGGCTCGATCGCTTCTTCCGCTTGTGGAGCCGCAACCAGTGGAAGCGTGAACGCTACGCGCCGAGCTTTCACGTCGACGACGAAAGCCTCGACCCGAAGACTTGGTGCCGCTTCCCCATTTTGTCTGGGGGCTTCGGCCGCGAGCTCCGCGAATTGCGTCAGGCGATCGCGAAAGAGAAGGCTTAGACGCTCCCCGGGCTACGCGGCGCTCCATGACGCGCTGCGCCCGCTAACCCAAAAACTCCCCTGAATTCAGCCCGTTTTCGAGCGCTCAGCGATGGACCACGACGATCGTCGCGGGTCCGAGCCAGGGCAGCCAGCGGACGCCGTGCCAGCCGGAGGGGAGTGGTGGGTCGGTGAATTCGAACATCGTGCGGCCATCGATGGGGGAGAGATTCACGCAGCCGCCGCTTTTGAATTCGCCCCAGCTGTCGTGCCAGTACGCGGTGTGAAGCGCGTGGGGGCCGCTGAAATTCTGCGTCCAAGGCACGTCTGAATGGATCAGCTCGCCAGGGGCTTCCATGGTCGCGGTCGCGAATTTGCCGGACACGGGGAACGTACCTGTGGGGGTGAGCGCGTGCTCGATGGGATCTTCGCCGGGCCTGGCGAAGCCGCCGCGGCCAGGGGAGATGAGCGTCGTGAACACCGGCTTCGTGCCTTCGTAAGCGATGAGATAGCCCGCGGTGACGGCTACTTCGAGCCAGGTTCCGCGGCCTTTGGGCGCGTGACTCGTGGTGTCTTCGGCGCCGACGGTGGCGCCCCAAGGAGTGGTTGGTTGCGGGACGGGGAGCACCGCGTCGCTCTCCTTCAGCCAAAGCTCACCTCGCTTGGTGCGCAGATAACGTTCTTTGCCCACGACGGTTTGCTCGCCGCTGAGCTCGACGAAGCTCAAGCGTGCGAAGGTTTCACTCGCGTTGCTGAACTCGCCGCTTGCCGCGCGCATGTACGCGGGGCGATCTTTGGTTCGGAAGAACGCGAGCGGCAGCTGCGCGTCTTGCCCCAGCTTTACGCCTTGAAACTTGACGACCGGATAGGGCGTGACGCTCGCTTTGGGCAGCCACTGATAGTCCGAGCTGAGCAAGAAGTCGTGACCGTTGACGCTCACCTCGCGGCTGAAGGCGACCGTTGAACGGCGACGCCATTGATTTCGCGGTTCGTGAATGGCGCTCGGTAGCAGCGGGAAGCTGACCTCCGCCCCCACCAAAACTGGCTCGGCGGTGAGCCCGCTCGATTCCCCATACTGGTGCGGCCAGGGCGAACTCAGATTGGGAGCGTATGGGAGGACCGCGCGATAGAGCGGATCGTTCGCATCGAGCGTGGCACGGTTGCCGTCGACGCAGACGTAGCCGCGCGGCTCGATCGCGTACCAAGTGAGGCAGCCCGGCCCATATACCGGTTTGCTGCTCTTCAATGCGACCGAACCACCGGTCCACAGATAGCCAATCCATTCCTTTGAAGCGTCGGGCTCGGGGCGGATCCAGACGTAGCGCGTACGAGCGTACACGCGCCCGGCACTCGCGGTTTCGCGGGCGCTCGGCGCGCTCGGCGCGGTCTGCGGCGCGCTCGGCATGGCACTCGGGGACGCGACAGGGAGCGGCGCAGACAACGCGATCGGTGCAGGCGCGGACGTTGAACTCGACGCAACGGGCACTGTGGCCACGCTGACGACTTGCGGAAGCTGACGCTCTGCAGTGTCAGGTTTCGACGTTGCACACTGTGTGCTGCAAAGTAGGCAAAACAGCGCACCAGCGACAGCTTGCTGCAAATTTGTAGGGCGGTGCCTCACACGCGGAAGGTAGCGCATTTGCTCAGAGCCACCCGCTCTTTTGCATGGACTTGGAAAGAGTTGGGCGGTCTGGTAGCGGTGGTTTCGTCAGAGGGTGTTGCTTGTGGGTGTTTTCGCTTTTGTGAAAGCTCGAAGGGTGTCAAGAAATGTCTAAGCCGCTAACTAGTTGGGTTGTCTGGGGCTTCAGTCTTACGGTGGCGGGCAGCGCTTTCGCCCAAGCCGCGGACACCTCGGGGTCAGTGTCCCTGTCGAGCAGTGGCGCTGCGAGCGACGCTTCGGCGAACGCGACAGCGCCTGCCGCCGATGCCGCGCCCGCGACCGGTGACGCGGCGCCGCCAAAGAGTGAGGTGGCGCCTGCGGCCCAACCATACCAGCCGTACGAACCAGGATTTCCGCCGGAAGGGAATGTGCTCGAGTTGGGCGTGTTCGGCGGTGTGATCTTTCCGAGCTCCGATCACAACTTGCGCTACGAGGCATATCCGCAGCAGCAGTACACCGCGGGCGCCGAGTTTGGTGCACGCCTCGGTTACTACCCGCTCTCATTCCTCGGTATCGAAGGTGAAGCGATGGGCGCGGCGAGCAAGGTCAAGGACACCAAGACCGCGGCGGGTCTCTACGCATTCCGCGGTCAACTCGTGTTGCAAGCTCCATTGCCGTATGTCTCTCCGTTCCTAGTCGTCGGTGCCGGCAAGCTGGGCGCGATCAGCCGTACGATGGCCAATGACGCGGATCCCGCATGGCATTTCGGCATTGGTGCGAAAGCGCCGATTACCCACGCGCTGTCCGTGCGCCTCGATCTGCGCGACACGCTGACCCAGAACACGCAGCAGGACGGGCAAGCGCAGTCGTTCGAAATCTTGCTCGGTTTGTCTGCGACGATCGAACGCAGCCGCAAAGAGCCGCCGCCGCCGCCGCCGGACTCGGACCACGACGGTTACATCGACAGCGAAGACCAATGCCCGAACGAACCTGGCGTAGCGCCGCGCGGTTGTGCCGCCGATACGGACTCCGACGGCGTGCTCGACAAGGATGATTTCTGCCCGCGTGAGGCAGGTCCCGCGCCGAAGGGCTGCCCGGACCCGGATCCGGATCATGATGGCGTGCCGCTGCCCTGCGACCAGTGCCCGACGGAAGTTGGCGTGAAGCCCACGGGTTGTCCGATCCGCGATACGGACGGCGACGGCATCTTCGACGACAAGGACAAGTGCGTCGACAAGCCCGAGACCAAGAACGGCTTCGAGGACGATGACGGTTGTCCCGACACGATCCCGGATGCGGTCAAGAAGTTCTCGGGTGTGATCCAAGGGATCTCGTTCGATAAGAACAAGGCCACCATTCGCCCGCAGTCGAAGGCAACTTTGGCCAACGCCGCCACGGTCATGAAGAACTTCCCGAGCATCAGCATCGAGATCTCGGGGCACACTTCCAGCGAGGGTGATGCTGCGGTCAACCAACGGTTGTCGCAAGAGCGTGCGGACTCGGTGAAGCAATGGCTGGTCGACAACGGTGTACCGGCCGAGCACATCAAGACGCGTGGCGCGGGCGCCGACGAACCGATCGCAGACAACAAGACCGCGGCTGGCCGTGAAAAGAATCGGCGCATCGAGTTCAAGGTCTTGCAGTAGGCAATCCACGCCCTTTGCACAGAAGCGACCGCCCCCGCCGCCCGATCGTCGGGTTATTGCTCGACGCGCTGTACAACGAGTACGCGAGCATGGTGGTGGGGGCATTCGATGCCGAATGCGCCCGCCGCGGCCTGGATTTGATCTGCTTTGCGGGCGGATCACTCCAGGCGTCGGCGGGCTACGAGCGACAGCGCAATCGCTGTTTCGATCTAGCCAGCCCGGAAGCGGTGGATGGCGTGGTCGCGCTCAATTTGAACACCACGGCCCCCGTGATGAAGGAATTTCTCGACTCCTTCCACGGGCTGCCCGTGTGCTCGGTGGGGATCGAGGTCCCGGGCTACTCGGTCGTGCAGGCCGACAACGCCACCGGCATGCGCGACGCCGTGCTGCACCTGATCACCGTGCACAATCGGCGCAAGATTGCGTTCTTGTGCGGTCCGACGGACTACCCCGAAGCCGCCGTCAGGTTCGAGGCGTACCGCGAGGCGCTTGCGCAGTTCGGTATCCCGTTCACTTTGCAGCGGGTAGCGCTTGCCAATTTCAACGAGAACCAAGGCTATCAGGCCATGCTCGAGTTGCTCGAGCGCGGCGTGCCGATCGACGCCGTGGTCGGAGCCAATGACCGCTCCGCGTTGGGCGCGATGCACGCGCTCAAAGACCGTGGCTTGCGCGTTCCAGAAGACGTCGCCGTCGTCGGCTTCGACGACAGTGAGGACGCTCGAGGCGCTTCGCCCAGCCTAGCGACCGTCCGTCAGCCTTATTGGGAGATCGCGGAGAGTGCGCTCGAATTCATCGTCGAGTCGCTGGCAGGAGAGCTCGCGTTTGGCAGCCGGCTTTTAGCGTCGCACTTCGTCAAGCGCCGCTCCTGTGGCTGCCTGTCGGAGGGGGCACCTTCCGAAGCACAATACATGTTGGATGCCGATCCACTCCCGTTCGACGAAGCGTTTGCGCGCCGGCGTCAAGAGCTCTCCGCTGAGCTCGCGCGCGCCGAGCGCGTCTCGCGCGTGGTCGGCCCCGAGGGCTGGATCGACAAGACGCTGGACGCGGTGCGACAGGCGACATTGGGCGCGCCGGACCACGAGCTGTTGTTCTTGCTCGACGAAATGCTGGCTCGCACCGCGGCGGCAGAAGGTGACGTGGGCGCCTGGCAACATGCTGTGTCCGTGATTCGCCGGCGCGTGCTGCCGTGCGTGATGAACGACGCTCGCCGCTGGATGCGCTTCGAAGACGTCTGGCAGCGCGTGCGCGTGATGATCGCCGATGCGGTGGAGCGCGAGCAGCGAGCCCTGCGCGGTCAAGCCGAACGCGCGGCAGGGATCCTGACCGACACGAGCGAATCCCTGATCACGTCGTTCGACGTCGAATCACTGCCGCGCGCGCTGTCGGACCGCTTGCCCGCGCTCGACATCGGTTCCGCTTATGTGGCGCTGTACGAAGGCCAAGGTACGCCCGCGGTGGAGTCGCGCATGATCGTGGCCTACGAGGATCGGGAGCTGCTCCAGATCCCGAGCACCGCGCGCTACTTCGAGACCGCGCAAATCATCCCGAGTGAGCTCCGCGGGAAGCGCCGTAAATCGCTGGTGATCGAGCCGCTGTTCTTCGAGGGCCGACAGCTCGGCTACGCGGCGCTGGAACTCGGGCCGAAACGGCGTGTGGTGTACGAGCTGTTGCGCGAATTGATCAGCGCTGCGCTGCGCGGCGCAGAGCTGGTGCGACGCGTCGCCGAAGAAGCGAGCAACCGCGAAAAGGCCGAAAAAGAACGCCTAGAGCAGGAGCTCGAGATTGCAACTCGCATCCAGACCTCGATTTTGCCGCGCGACCTGCGGGTCGAAAACTTGCAGATCGCGGCCACGATGGTGCCTGCGACCGAGGTCGGCGGTGACTACTACGACGTATTGCCCGGAGTTGGCGGCTGCTGGCTCGCGATCGGGGACGTCGCCGGCCACGGTCTGCGTCCGGGCCTGGTGATGATGATGCTCCAGAGCATCGTTGCCGCGCTCGGTCGCGAGAACTTTGCCGCGACGCCACGCGAAATGGTGAACGTGGTCAACTCCGTGCTCTACGACAACGTGCGTAATCGTCTACGTCAAGACGAGCACGCTACTTTGACGTTGATTCACTACTTTGCGAACGGCGAGCTCGTGTTCGCGGGCGCGCACGAAGATCTCGTGATCCTACGCGCAGCGACCGGTAGGTGCGAACGCATCGAGACGCTCGGTACCTGGG
>Ga0164241_10002080_pt1 | contig 22611 bp, 17 predicted proteins | sample OricomyardsoilBY_FD_108780 | JGI IMG/M metagenome (GOLD analysis project Ga0164241, IMG submission 108780) | Backyard soil microbial communities from Emeryville, California, USA - Original compost - Back yard soil (BY) | ecosystem: Environmental > Terrestrial > Soil > Unclassified | place: USA... | reverse complement strand
AATCCATCGTGAAGTTTCGGTGCGCGGCAAGACCATGATGTTCTGGGGCGACATCATTTTGAAACACCCTGCGCTCATCCGCGAATTGCCAAAAAACGTCGTCGCCCTGAACTGGGGCTACGAGGCGGATCATCCATTCGCAAAAGAAGCCGCGCAATTTGCCAAGGCTAAGATTCCTTTTTACGTCTGCCCCGGCACTTCGACGTGGCAGACGCTCATCGGCAAACACGACAACGCGCTCGCCAATCTTCGCGCCGCCGCCAAGGCCGGAAAGAAGTTTGGCGCAACCGGTTTTCTCAACACCGACTGGGGCGACGGCGGCCATCCGCAACCGCTCGCCGTGAGCTGGCCGCTGCTCGCGGCCGGCGCGGCGCTGGCGTGGAATGCAACAGGCTTTGACAGGCAAAAGTTGATTTCGGTTTTAGGCCGCGATATTTTCGGAAGTCAAAAAATTGCCAAGGCCGCCTTCGACCTTGGTTTCATCCACCAAAAACTCGGCGTGAATGCGATCAATGAAACGCCGCTCGGCACGGTCATCGCCGCGCCCCAGCCGGCTGATCGCGAATTGTTTTGCCGCAACGGGCTGAAATGGTTTGCGAAAATTCCAGCGGCGAAAATCAAGGCGACGTTGCGGGAGATTGAACGGCAGCGCAAAATTCTGGCCCGCATAAAACCGGAATCGCGTTCAGGAAAAATTCTAGCACAGGAGCTGGCTCTGGCCGCGCGCATGGCCGGGCAGTCTTGCAAATTCATGCTTTGGCAGCAGGCGGTCGTCACCAACAAAACGGCGGAAGCAAAGAAGCTGGCGCGGACTGGCATCCGCGACTTGCAGAGACTGGACAAGGATTTTAAGGCGTATTGGCCGTCGCGAAACAAGGCGACAACCAAACATTGCTCGCCATTTTTGCGCTGGCGGATGGAGGATTACCGGCGCGGTTCCTGGGATTAACGTCCGGGAAAATTCGGGCGCGGACGGATCGGCGGCGGAGCCGGCATTTTACCCGGCGGACGCTTGGGCGGCAAGGCGGCCGGCGGCGTTTTCGGCCAGAGTTTCCCGGCCATTTCACCGATGTTGTCCGCCGTTGCTGCTTCAATGGATTCACCCGCCATCGCAATTTTCGACAGCGCCGGCGGTGCTTTGACCGCAGCATCGCCAATTTTCATTTCGGGAAATTTCATCTCGCCCATCTCGAAATCCTTGAACGAACCCAGCGCGGCGAAATCCATTTTGGACATGGCCGGCTGCGCGGGTGCGGCCAGCGTTTCGTAGCCATTCACCACCCAGTCAAGCTTTCCGGTTTCGATGTCCAGCAGCAAGCCATGCACCGGAATTTTCGCGCCGACGAGCGGGCTGTGGCGCGTGAAATCGCAGGCCTTGATGACGTTCTGCCGCTCGCTGCTGAACGTGCCGAAAAATTCATTGAGATTATCCGGCAGCCGGGTGCGATCTACGCCCAGCGCCTTGAACCGGTCAATCAACGCCGCCGTTGTTGTCTGGGCGACCTGGCAATTCGCATGGCCGATGATGGCGATTTCGCGTCCGCCCTTGACCGCACAGGCCAGCGCGAGCGAGCGCATCGTGCTGCTCATCGGGCCGGTGACGATGTTGCCGGCGTTGCGCAGCCAGATGAAATCCTCGGCGGGCACGGCGAGCGCGTTGGGGAAAAAGGCATTCAGCCGTGGATCAATGCAAGTCAGCGCGACGACCGGCAGCGAGTCCGCAAAATCCGCCGGATGCAGGCCGGCGCTCGCGTCACCGGCAACCGCGCGGTGATTGGCGTCAATGATGGCTTCAAACAGGCGCATAAAGTTTATTTGATTTGTTTGACGGTTTGCGACGGCGGCAAATAATTTTCTCCGCTGACGACTTTGCGTCCGGTTTTTGCCTCCAGTTCCAAGCGCGCCTTTTTAGCAATGCGTCCGCCCGTTTTCGCGGCAACTTTGTTTCCCACCATGCCGGTGGCCTCCACGCTCTCGGCAATCTGCCGGGTGGACAATTCAGCCAATGCGGTGAAAATCAACTCCGCCTCGCTCATGTGATCCCGCAGATTTTCCGTTTTCAGGGCTTTGAGATTTTTGTGCGACTGGACGCTCACCCCGGACCACTCCTGATGGATGATGTTGGTGAGAATGGCGAATTCATCACCTTTTTTGATGTCATGGCCGGCCCAATAATCCGTAAGCTTGTTGCGCGTCTCCTGCCCGGTCATGCGCTGCTCGATCCATTTGGCACTGCGGCCCTGTTTTTGCCACGTCTCGCGGGCGCGGGCGAGCGAGCGGGCGGGGTCGGCCATTTCCTGCATCCGCTCATAGCCGACTTTGGCGAGCCACAGCTTGATCGGTTCGGCCTTGGGGCTGGGGACGCTCTGCACCAACCGCAAAAGTGTTTCGGCGGTGGCAACGTCGGTGAGATAATTTTTGCCGTCGGCGGCGGGCAATTTCAGTTGGTGACAATTTGTCACCGACTGGCTGCCTTCCTTGGCCAACCGCTCTTTGAGCTTGTTCCAATACTTTCTAGCCGCTTGATAATCCGCTTGCTGCGTCAACACGCGGATGATGTCCACGACGGAAAACCACCACGTCTCGGCCGGCTCGTCGTAGAAGCGGCGAATTTCGTGTCCTTCAAAAATGGCGAGGTTGTTCTTCATAACCGGGACATCTGGAATGTTCTTGCGTCACCGGCCACTGCGCGGTGATTGGCGTCAATGATGGCTTTGAAAAAGCGCATGGAATTTATTCAGTTTAATCAAAAAAGTTGATTAACATCTTTTGCCCAGCGCACATTCAATTCATTGGTATAATAATCTGCTGCCGAATGAGCCGCCCTGCCCTCGATTTTGAAAGCCGCTTCACCATGAGGAAGAACCACCACTCCATTGTAATTATCTGCATTTACTTTGATGACATCAATCAATCTACCGGTCTTGTCAAAAAATCGGGATTCAACACCAACGTCCTTCCAACTGATGGCACTATGGTTTGTCAATGTTCCCACAACCGTTACCATCAAATTGCTGCCAGCCATCCTTTGGCTAAATTGAGAATTTGCCACACTGATTTCATTCCGGTATTCGGCAAAATCTTCCTTCGGCCAAAAAGCCCTTCCGACAAATGCGAAAAGACCAATAAAAAATAATCCGTAGATAGTCGCAAAAAGCGCTGCGGTCACTTGCGGATTTTGCAGCGACCATTTTTTTTGCACACTTCGGCAATGCGGACAAATCTTCGCCATCGCTTTGATAGGTTCAGCGCAAAGCGGACAGATTTTGATTTGTTCATTTTCCACCATATAATTCAGGCGGTCACGAGCGGCGTATTTCTTTTTGGCCGACCGATGAAAAGGTAAAGCAGCGCGCCGATAACCAAAAAAAACAGCGGGATAATTCCACTCAACATGTTTTTCCTTTCACTTCAGTTGGGGTCGTTATCGCTTTTGGTTTCATTATTTCCCATCGCCTTCTTCAGCGCGGGGACTTGTTGGAGCAAGGTCTCAAATTTCACGCCGGTGAGGCTTTCGATGATGGGCGGCAACTGGCTGATGATGGTGGTCACATCGCCGGTGAGCTTGCTCGCGCCGCCGCCGGGGCCGTTGCCGGCATTGATGATGACCATCTTCTCGGTCTTGGCCAGCGGCTCGCTGACTTTGCCCGCGACTTCCGGCAGGATGCGCACGATCATTTCGATGACGGCGGCTTCGTTGTATTGCTTGAACGATTCCGCCTTCACGCGCATCGCCTCGGCGGTCGCCTTGCCTTGCGCCTCGATGACGGATGCTTCGGCCAGGCCGCGCGCTTTATTCGCATCGGCTTCGGCCAAGCCGGTGGCTTTCACGACATCCGCCCCGGCGAAACCGGTTGCTTTCGTCGCGGAAGCTGCGCCTGCCGCTTCCGTTTCCAATTGGAATTTTTTTGCATTCGCCAGCGTCTCAACTTTGTAGCGTTCCGCGTCCGCCGGCTTTTGAACCGTCGCTTCGAGTTCGCGTTGTTTGCGAAGAATTTCCTGCTGCTGCAATTCAATTTGCTTTTGCTTTTCGACGATGCTGACCTGCACTTCTTCGGCTTTCACGAGCTGGCCGGTTTTGAACTTCTGCAAATCATAGGCGAGGTCGGCCTGCGCTTTTTGCACGTTCACCGTGGCCTGATATTGCGCGACGTTGGACTGATAATCGCGCTGCGCTTCGGCGACTTTCGTGTCGGCTTGAAATTTTGCTTCCTGTCCAGCCTGATTTGCCTGGGCGGAGCGGATCGTCGAATCGCGGTCGGCCTCGGCCTGGGCAACGATGGCATCGCGTTTGACCTGCGCGATGCGCGGTTTGCCGAGCGCGTCGAGATAGCCTTGAGTATCGCGGATGTCGCGGATCGTGAAGCTCACGATGGTGAGGCCCATGTTCGCCATGTCGCCGGCGGCGACCTCCTGGACTTTCGAGGCGAACGCGTCGCGGTTCTGATAAATTTCCTCGACGGTCATCGTGCCGAGAATCGCGCGCAAATGGCCTTCGAGCGTTTGCATGGCGATGTTTTTGATTTCATCCACGCTCTTGCTCAAAAACTGTTCGGCGGCGGTGGCGATGGAAATATCATCGCCCTTCACCTTGATCTGCGCCACGCCGTCCACCTTCACCGGCACGCCTTTGCTCGTATAAACTTCCGGCGTCTGCACATCAATCGTCAGCAGTTCGAGCGAGAGAACATCCACTTTTTCCTTCACCGGAATGACGAAGGTGCCGCCGCCTTTGACGACCCGGAAACCGACCTCGCGCACGTTGCCGTCGGGATCGGCCAGCCGGCGCCGGCTCCCGGAAACGATGAGCACCTGGTTTGGGCCGGCCTTGGTGTAACGGCTCGCCCAGATGAGCAGCCCGATAAAAATCACGAAGACCACCGCGCCCACGACGCCGACAATCGTGAACAACGAAGCTTCGGCAAGGAATGGAGTAAGGTTCATTTTTGGTTGATAGTTTTTAGATGAGAGTTGATGGAAAAATTCATTCCGCCGTTTCGACAAAATACTGGACGCCGACAATGCGCGTGATCTTCACGGTTCTGCCCGAAGCGATGGCGCGGCCGTTTTCCGCGCGGGCCGGCGCGCTGTAACGCGCGCCGCCATAAACATAAGAAATTTCGCCCACGCCGTTTTCCGGGATGGGCGAGGCCAGCGACGCCGTGGTGCCGACGAGCCGCCCCACATGCGCCTCGCTGGAGCCTTGCGTCTTGAAAAATATTTTATTCATCAGCCACAAGGTGAACGACGCGATCAGCACGCCGCCGACAAACGCCACCGGCGCGTTGATCCAAAAACTTTTCAGGGCGTCGAATTGAAAACAGACCAGTCCCACCGCGCCAAAGGACGTGATAAAACTCGCCAGCACCGTCGGGCTGAAAAATGAAATGCCCGGCACGCCGTCCGAACCGAAGCCCGCATCCGCCTGCCCGCCGGTGCCGACGGCGTCGTGCCCGCCGCCGAACAAATGGCCGAAGAACGCGCTGAACAACGTGAAGATTAAACCGAACACCAGGCAGATGATGTAGATAGTCATAATGGCCTCGCTGATTTGTTAGGTTCACAGTAAAAACCCGTTCCCTCGCCGGGGCAAGCCGGAAGCGGGAAATGTTTTGCGGCCTTCGTCTTCACGGAACCATGAAAACAGAACTCCCGAACCGGTGCATTGATAATTTGCCGCAATTTTTGGAATCGCCGCTTCGCGCTTGCCAAGACGGCGGCGCTTTTCCATCGTGCCGCTATGCAATCCCATGAACTGCTCCGCGAAGTCTTTGACAAGAAATCGGCCAAGGAAGTTTCCGCCGACCTCGAACTTTCCACCTCGATGATTTACAAATGGGCGCAGCCGTCCCAGCAGGACAACGGCATCGGCAATCCGCTCGACCGCATCGAGGCGCTCATCAAAAGCACCGGCGACGAACGCATCGTCCAATGGATCTGCCAGCGCGCCGGCGGATTTTTCATCCTCAATCCGAAGAACGCGCCGCATCCGCATTTCCTGATTCCGGCGACGAATCAAATCGTTCAGGAATTCGCCGACCTGCTGGCGGTCGTCGCCACGGCGGCGGCGGACAACAAAATCACATCCGCCGAGTCCCGGCAAATCCGCGCGCGGTGGGAAGACTTGAAAAGCGTGACGGAAGGCTTCGTCGCCAGTTGCGAGAGCGGAAACTTTGACGCCCTCCGGCCGGATGCCAAAGACAAAAAAACGCCGACGGCATAAAGCCATCGGCGTGGTGAAAAAGTCGGATTATTTCTTCGTTGCCGGCGCGTTGCTTGCCGGCGGAGCCGCCGGCAAAGTTGAAAGCAGATTATTGTTGTTTGCCGCCGGCGGAACGGTGGTGGCTGCGGGCGGAGTCGCCGCCGGGGCCGCCGGGATTTGCTGCTGCTTGTCATTGACCATTTTTTCAAACGTCGCGCTGCTGTTCGCCGTATGCGCCCTTTCCTGCAAATAGCCGAGAAACACCGAGAGGACGAGCAGCGCCACCGTCGCATATTTGGTGATCTTGGTCAGCGCATTGCCGGAACCGGCGCCGAACAGCGCATCCGCCGTGCCGCCGCCGAACGCGATGCCGGCGCCGGCATCCTTTTTCGGCAGTTGCACCAGCACCAGCAAAATCAGCACCAGACAGTTGATGACCAGAAAAAATGTTAAAACACCAATAATAAAACTCATAAAGCGCGGATGTTATATGGAATTTTTGATGATGTCAGCAAAACTTCTTGCTTCCAATGAAGCCCCGCCGACGAGCGCGCCGTCCACGTCGGGCTGGCTCATCAGCTCCTTGGCGTTGTTCGGCTTGACGCTGCCGCCGTATTGGATGCGAATCTTGCGCGCCACTTCGGCGTCGAACATGGAAACCAGCACCTGGCGAATGAACGCATGGGCGTCCTGCGCCTGCTGCGTGGTCGCGGTCTTGCCGGTGCCGATGGCCCAGACCGGTTCGTAAGCCACCACGGTTTCCACCGCCTGGTCTTTGGTCAGGCCGGCGAGGCTGCCGCGCACCTGCGTTTCCAAAACTTTTTCCGTCTGGCCGCCTTCGCGCTCGGCGAGGGTTTCGCCCACGCAGACAATCGGCTTGAGCGCCGCCGCGTGGACCGCCGCCGCCTTTTTGGCGATGAGCGCGTCGGTTTCCTTTTGATACTGGCGGCGTTCGCTGTGGCCGAGAATGACGTAGCGCGTGGAAAATTCCTTGAGCATCACCGCCGCGATTTCGCCGGTGAACGCGCCCACGCCGTTCTCGCTCATGTTCTGCGCGGCGAGGCGGAGGTTGGAATCGAGGATGGATTTGGAAACCTCGCTCAACGCGGTGTAAGGCGGCGCGACCACGATGTCCACCTCTTTGACGTTGGCGAGTTCGCGCTTGAGATCCTCGACGAGTTCCAGCGCCTCGGCCACGGTCTTGTTGGATTTCCAATTGCCGGCGATAATGAGTTTGCGGTCTTTATTCATTTGAAGTCTTAAATTGAAATTTATTTTTCTGAATATGGAATTTTTTACAAGCCAAACGGAAAATCAACCAGAACGTAATGCAATAGATAAAGCCAATCCCGCTGATAATGAATGCCGATGCAGATAGGGGATCATTGAACGGCTGATGCAAAGCAATGGTAAACGTGATAAGTCCCACAGTTATTGCCGGGATAAGTCAAATCACGAAACCAAGAAAAATAAGAAGCCTTTTTCTCTGCAAAGGAGTGAGCCGCTTCACTTTTTCTGGATCGCAAAATATCATAATTATTTCTCCGAAAGCGCCGCCACGCCGGGCAGCACTTTGCCTTCCAAAAATTCCAAGCTCGCGCCGCCGCCGGTGCTCATAAACGTCACCTTGTCGCCGAGGCCGGCCTTGTTCAACGCCTTCACGCTGTCGCCGCCGCCGATGATGCTTTTCGCGCCGTTTTTCTGCGTGGCGTCCACCACGGCCTGCGCCACGGCGTTCGTGCCGGCGGCAAACCGCGCGTCCTCGAACATGCCCATCGGGCCGTTCCACAAAATCGTTTTCGCGCTGCGGATGATCGCCGCGTAATTCTTTTCCGTCTCCGCGCCGATGCTGAATCCTTCCGCGTCGTCGGGAATGTCGCCGCTGATGGTGCGGACGTTCGTGAGGTCATAGACCGGCTTGCCCTTTTTGTTGAGCTTGCCCGTGTCCACCGGCGTGGCGATGACGGTGTCCACCGGCAACTGGAGCAACTGGAAATTCACGCCGAGTTTTTTTGCTTTCGCTTCCGCGTCGAGCGCGGTTTTCTTGTGGTCGGGTTCGACGAGCGATTTGCCGACTTTTTCGCCGTGCGCGAGTTTGAATGTGTAGGCCATCGCGCCGCCGATGAGAATCGTGTCCGCCTTTTCGAGCAAACGGTCAATGACCTTGATCTTGTCCGAAACTTTTGCGCCGCCAAGGATGACGACGAACGGACGCGCCGGATTTTCCAATTCGTCGCCGAGAAATTTCAATTCGCGTTCCATCAACAAACCCGCCGCGCACTGGCCGCCGCGCTTGGCGACAATCGCCGGCACGCCCGCCGTCGAGGCGTGCGCGCGATGCGCCGCGCCGAACGCGTCGTTCACATAAACGTCGGCGAGCTTCGCCAATTTTTCCGCGAACACCGGGTCGTTGGCTTCTTCTTCGTTGTAATAACGGACGTTTTCGAGCAGCGCGACGTGGCCGTCTTTCAAGGTCGCGGCGATTCTTTCCGCGTGTTCGCCGATGCAGTCATCCGCGAATTCAACCGGCACGCCGAGCAGTTCGTGCAGTTTGAAGGCGACCGGGCGCAGCGACATGGAAGGTTCGCGCTTGCCCTTGGGCCGGCCCAGGTGCGCCGCGAGAATGATGCGCGCGCCCTTTTCAATCAGCAGCTTCAACGTCGGCAGCGTCTCGACGATGCGCGTGGCGTCGTTGATGACCATCTGGCCGTCTTTTTCCTCCATCGGCACGTTGTAATCCACGCGCATGAAAACGCGTTTGCCGCGCACCTCCAGGTCTCGAACAGTGAGTTTTGCCATAAATTATTTTGCCTCGTAAAATTTTGTTTCACCTCGCAAAGAGAGGGATGATTTTAGCCAAGAAACGGGGCCAGTAAAGTGAATTTAATTGGATGGAAAAAATCGCGCAAAAAAATTTTGTCCGCGATCCACGCTTGATTTTCCGCCATAACTGCCGCAAGTTAATTTTCACGAATTAACTAATCGTCAAACATCAACAAACTGAAAATTATGCCATACGAACTCCCGCCCCTGCCCTACGACAAAGCCGCGCTCGAACCGCATTTCGACGCGCTCACGATGGAAATCCATCACGGCAAGCATCACGCCGCCTACGTCGCCAACCTGAACAAGGCCGTCGCCGGCCACGCCGCGCTCGAAGCCAAATCCGTTTGCGAACTCATCAAGGATCTCGCGTCCGTGCCGGAAAATATTCGCGGCGCGGTGCGGAACAATGGCGGCGGGCATTGCAACCATTCCTTCTTCTGGAAAATTCTCGGCCCAAACGCCGGCGGCGCGCCGGCCGGCAAGCTCGCCGACGACATCAAGGCCGCGTTCGGCGGCTTCGATGATTTCAAGGCCAAGTTTGAAGCCGCCGGCCTCGGCCGTTTCGGCAGCGGCTGGGTGTGGCTTGTGTCCAATAACGGCAAGCTGGAAATCGTCTCCACGGCGAACCAGGACAGCCCGCTCATGGGCAAGGCCGTCGCCGGCTGCGAAGGCAAGCCGCTCATCGGCTGCGACGTTTGGGAACACGCCTATTACCTGAAATACCAGAACAAACGCGGCGACTTCTTGACAGCGTTCTGGAACGTGGTGAATTGGAACGAAGTCGCGAAAAATTACTGAGCCAATTTGGAAAAATCAAAACGCGCCGAGGCAACCCGGCGCGTTTTTTATTTTGAATGACCGTCAGATTCCCCGCTTGATCACTTCGATGCGGTTTTTTTTACCGAGCACGATGACGTGCGGCTTCCAAGCCTTGGCTTCTTTTTGCGTGAAGAAGGCAAAATTCATAATCGTCAGCAAATCGCCTTTCTTGCCCAGCCGCGCCGCCGCGCCGTTCAGGATGATTTCGCCCGAACCGTCCTGGCCGCGGATCGCGTAGGTCTCGAACCGGTTGCCGTTGGCCATGTTGCTGCACAGGATTTTCTCATATTCTCGCAGGCCGATTTTATCCATCAAATCGCCGGCGATGGTTAGGCTGCCCTCGTAATTGACGTTGCCGTCCGTGATGGCCGCGCGGTGGATTTTGGATTTGAGCAAATGAATTTGCATGAGCCAGTGATTATAGCGCACCGGGAGATGACTTCAACTTGAGAAAATTTAAGGCAGTGGCTTATTCCAAAATTTGAATTGTAGCGGCGCTCTATGAGCGCCGTTTTTCGGCGGTCACAGACCGCCGCTACAAACAAATTAAGACACTGCCAAATTTCAGTCCGTATTCGGAACGAGTCCTTCCCTGCCGGGATGGTTTTGGCCTTGGAGCGCCGGGCACCCGCTCGGCGCGTTGAAAAATCACGGGTTCTCGCCGAGCAGGCGCTCGGCGCTCCGCAGTGGGAAAGCGGCTCACGGGGACGCTCGCTCCGCCACCGCGTCAGCCCGCAGCCGAAAACCCGTTGACTTTGGCGGGGAAACTATAAAAATGCCTTTAGCCCTGACAAACTGAAATAGACAGAAATGTTTTCCGTCTAATTACACTTAACTACCTGTCAGAGTTCTTCTGACCATCGTAATGAAACGCCCGCTCAAAATTTTGTTGGTATTTTTTGGAGTTTTTGTTTTGCTGGCCGTTGGTGTGGTTATTCACTTTCGTCAACCACCCGATGATGGTCGCACACCGGCGGAACGGCGGCAGATTGCAGATGCTTGTTTCGCCATGTTGCACTCATCGCTGACGAACGAGGTTGATCCAATCAAGCCGGATGATCCACGAGTTCCAGAGGTTATTCGGGCTTTACACCCGATAAGCATCATTGTTAGCGCTGGATTTTCTGTGCAGATAGATGGCACCGGCACGCCACCGGAATATTTTTTGATGCGGTTGCCAGGACAAACAAACATGTGGGCTTTGTGCGCAGCCGGACCGCCGATTCGGTTCGGACCGCGAGAGATTTTGAGAATAGAGCATGATTGAGCGGCCAGAATCAATACCGGTTGCGCCATGAGCTAAAAGGCAATCACTTTCAGAAAAGTTTTGGCAATTTCTTCCGCAACCAATCCCGGCGGCAAAATTATTTCAACGCCAGAAAATTTTTCAAAATCGTCCGGCCGTTTTCCGTCAGGATGCTTTCGGGATGGAACTGCACGCCCCAGATCGGCAGAGTTTTGTGTTTCACGCCCATGATCTCGCCTTCGTCGGTTTCGGCGGTGATCTCCAAAACGTCCGGCAGGGTGTCGAGCTGGATGACGAGCGAATGATAGCGCGTGGCCGGAATCGGATTCGGCATTCCCGCAAGCAAATCCTTGCCGTTGTGTTTGATCGGCGAGGTTTTGCCGTGCATCATGCGGTGATTGACGACGATTTCCGCGCCAAACGTGTGGCCGATGCACTGATGGCCGAGGCAGACGCCGAAAATCGGGACGCCTTCGCCGGCAAAGGTGCGGATGACTTCGTTCGACAGGCCGGCTTCGCGCGGCGAGCGCGGGCCGGGTGAGACGAGGATGCGCTCCGGCTTAAGGGCGCGGATCTGCCCGATGCTCACCTCGTCATTCCGGCGCACCTGCAAGTCCGCCCCCAACTCGCCCAAGTATTGCACGAGGTTGTAGGTGAACGAGTCGTAGTTGTCCAAAACCAAAATCATCGGCGGGTAAAATACTTCATGCCGGGGGCTTTGCAAATGATGAATCTTCGGAATCCGCCCGCTGTTTCCGGCCAAACCGCCCGTTTTCACCGGCGACAAACGCAGCAATAAAAATAGTTGACTGGTTGTATAAATAAACTACGATTCGTCCGGTTAAGTAACCAGACGGTTAATTATGGGACGAACCAGTGACGCCAAAACAAAACTTCTGTCGGTGGCTTTTGACCTCATTCATGAGCACAGCTACGGGACGGTGAGCGTGGATCAGATCTGCACCCGCGCGGGCGTGAACAAGGGCAGCTTTTACTATTTCTTCAAAACCAAGTCGGATCTGGTCGTGGCCGCCTACGAGGAAAACTGGCGGCTGAAGGAGCCGAACTATGAACGGATTTTTTCCGCGCAAAACCCGCCGTTGAAACGGCTGTCGCTCTGGTGCGATTACGTCCGCGACGTTCAACGAAAGCGCTACCAAAAATACAAGCACGTCTGTGGCTGCCCTTATGCGAGCGTGGGCGGCGAACTGGCGACGCAGGACAAAAAAATCCGGCTCAAAACCAAGGATCTGGTGGGCCGCCACGTCAGGTATCTGACCAGCGCAATCGCTGACGCCATGCTGGCGGGCGACGCGCAACCGGGCGACGCGGGCGTCAAGGCCCAGCTTGCCCACGCGTGCGTCATCGGGCTTCTGCTGCGCGCCAAAATTTACAACGACCTGAAAATTTTACGGCACGCGGATGAGGCGGTGTTCGCCTTGATCGGCGCCAGAATCGGGAAGAAAAGGAGCGGGGAATAATTGCTTCGTAAATTGGGAGCTGCTTCCGTCCAAAAATCAATTTTATGTGGATTGTCCTTTTAGCTTTGCGCCGGCCCTACACGTTTGTCGTGGCCGCGCTGCTGCTGGTGATTTTGACGCCGTTCATCTTGATGCGGACGCCGACGGATATTTTTCCCGCCATCAACATTCCGGTGGTCAGCATCGTCTGGCAATACCGCGGGCTGGACGCGAAGCAGTTCGAGCAGCGCATCACCTACGCCCACGAGCGCATCCTCACGGTCACGGTCAACAACATCGAGCACATCGAGTCCACGACCTACGATGGCATCGGCGTGGTCAAAGTTTTCCTCCAGCCGGGGTCGTCCGTGGATTCCGCCGTGGCACAGATCACCGCCGGCGCGCAGACCATTTTGCGCCAGATGCCGCCGGGAATGCAGCCGCCGCTGATCATCCAATACAACGCCTCCACGGTGCCGATCCTGCAATACAGCTTTAGCAGCCCAAAAATGTCGGAACAGGCGCTGTTCGACGCGGTGGCCAACCGCATTCGCGTCGGGCTTTCCAACGTGCGCGGCGCGATGATTCCCTGGCCTTACGGCGGCAAGCAGCGCGTGGTTTCAGTGGACTTAAATCTGCCCGCGCTCAAGGCCAAAAACATTCTGGCCCAGGACGTGGTCAACGCCCTGAACGCACAAAACCTGGTGCTGCCCAGCGGCACGGCGAAAATCGGGCGGACGGAATACGGCGTGTTCGTGGATTCCAATTCCAAGATGATTGATGATTTGAATCATCTGCCGATCAAGGTCGTCAACGGCGCGACCATTTATTTGAGCGACGTGGCGCAGGTTCACGACGGCTACACGCCGCAGCAAAACGCCGTGCGGCAGGACGGCGTGCGCGGCGCGCTGCTGACGATCATGAAGGCCGGCAACGCCTCGACGCTCGACGTGGTGAAAGGCGTCAAGGCCGCCCTGCCCCATGTCATGGCTTCCCAGCCGCCGGATTTGCACGTCAAGGAATTTGCCGACCAGTCGCTGTTTGTGCGCGCGGCCATCAGCGGCGTTTTGAAAGAAGGCGTGATCGCCGCCGCCTTGACGGCGGCCATGATTCTGTTGTTCCTCGGCTCATGGCGCAGCACGTTCATCATCGCGCTGTCCATCCCGCTGGCCGTGCTTTGCTCCATCGCGGCCTTGAGCGCGTTGGGTGAAACGATCAACCTGATGACGCTCGGCGGCCTGGCGCTGGCGGTCGGCATTTTGGTGGACGACGCCACCGTGACCATTGAAAACATTCACCGCCACATGGCGTCGGGACAGCCGCTGGAAGAATCCATTCTCAAAGGCTCGCAGGAAATCGTCCTGCCGGCGTTCGTTTCCGCGCTGTGCATCTGCATCGTGTTTGTGCCGATGTTTTTTCTTACCGGCGTGTCGCGTTATCTGTTCGTGCCGCTGGCGGAGGCCGTGGTGTTTGCGATCCTGGCGAGTTATTTCCTTTCGCGGACGCTGGTGCCCACGCTGGTGATGTGGCTTTATCGCAACGTCAAACTGCATGGCGAGCATATTGATGAAGCCAACGTGCCGTTCTGGCTGCGGCCGTTCATCCGGTTTCAGCGGCTTTTTGAGAACGGCTTCGACCGTTTTCGCAACGGTTATCGCGGCCTGCTGGCAAGCTGCTTTGAACATCGGCGCGGCTTCGTCATTTTATTTCTTCTGTTTTGCGCCGGTTCATGGCTGCTGACGGCAACGCTCGGCCGGAACTTTTTTCCCAGCGTGGACACCGGACAGTTTCTGCTGCACCTGCGCGCGCCGACCGGAACACGCATCGAGGAAACCGAACGCTTGGCCGGCCAGGTCAACGATGTCATTCACAAGGAAATTCCGAAGAATGAACTCGGCGGCATCCTCGACAACATCGGCATTCCGAATTCCTCCATCAATCTGAGCTACAACACGAGCGGCGTGATCGGGCCGGGCGATGCGGACATCCTCGTCTCGCTCAAGCCGGGCCATGCCGCGACGGAAAAATATGTCCAACGGCTGCGGACGCGTTTGAGCCGGGAATTTCCCGGCACCCTGTTTTATTTTCTGCCGGCGGACATCGTCAGCCAGACGCTCAACTTCAGCCTGCCCGCGCCTTTCGACGTGCAGATTGCCGGACGCAACCAGAAGGAAAACCGCAAGCTGGCCGTGCGGCTGGCCGCGCAAATCAAAAAAATTCCCGGCGCCGTGGACGTGCGGGTGCAGCAGCCGGACAATTCGCCGCAATTCCGCATTGAAGTTGACCGCTCCAAGGCCGCCAGCCTGGGTTTGACCGAACAGGACGTGGCCAATTCCGTGCTGCTCAGCCTGAGCGGCAGCAGTCAGGTGCAGCCGGCCTACTGGCTTAATCCCGCCGTCGGCGTGCAATATCTCATCAACGTCCGCGCGCCGGAATATGCCGTCAATTCGCTCCAGCAGCTCAAGGCCATGCCCGTCAGCGTCGCCCGGCCGGGCATGGACAACGCGCAAATTCTGGCGAACCTCGCCACCATCCAGCGCGTCAATGTTCCGCCCGTGGTTTCGCATTACGATGTGACGCCGGTCATTGATGTCTATGGCAACGTGGACGGCCGCGATCTCGGCGGAGTCTTGAACGACATCCAGCCGCTGGTGGCAAAAATCAAAGACGATTTGCCGCGTGGCAGCAACATTGTCCTGCGCGGCCAGGCTGAAATCATGCGCTCCAGTTACATCGGCCTGGGCGTCGGATTGATCATGGCCATCATCCTGATTTATTTCCTCCTCGTGATCAATTTCCAGAGCTGGCTCGACCCGTTCATCATCATCACCGCGCTGCCCGCCGCGCTCGCCGGCGTGATCTGGGGATTGTTTCTGGCGCAAACTACTTTAAGTGTTCCGGCGTTAATGGGCGCCATCATGAGCATGGGCGTGGCCACGGCCAATTCCGTGCTGGTCGTTTCGTTCGCGCGGGAAAATCTCCAGCGCGGACTTGATCCCGTCACCGCCGCGCTCGAAGCCGGCATCGGGCGCATCCGTCCGGTGCTGATGACCGCGCTGGCCATGATCATCGGCATGGCGCCGATGAGCCTCGGCCTGGGCGAAGGCGGCGAACAAAACGCGCCGCTCGGCCGCGCCGTGATCGGCGGGCTGGTGTTCGCCACCGTCGCCACGCTCTTTTTTGTCCCGGTCGTCTTTAGTTTCATGCACCGAAAACATCAGCCCGCCAATTCAACTGCCAAGCCATGACCTCCAATTCATCCTCCCCCGCTCCGCCGCCGGTTCGCTTGAACCGGATTGCGATCCTCGTCCTCGTGCTCGTTGTCATCGGGCTGATCATCGGCCTGGTGCCGCGCCTGCTGGCGCACCGGCAACTGCTGGCGGAAACGCACGCGGATTCAGCCGTCACGGTCGAGGTGATTTCGCCGACGCCCACCCAGCCGGATTTCGGCACGCCGCTGCCGGCGGAAGTCCGGCCGTTCAAGCAGGCTTCCATCCATGCGCGGGCCAGCGGTTACCTGAAAAACTGGTTTGTGGACATCGGCGCAAATGTCACCAACGGCCAGGTGCTCGCGAAAATTGACACGCCGGAAGTGAACGAACAACTCGCCCAGGCCCGGGCGGAACTGGATCAGGCCCAGGCCGCGTTGGACCTGGCGAAAACCACCTCCGACCGCTGGACGGAGCTGCTCAAAACCGCGAGCGTCAGCGCCCAGGAGACGGCGGAGAAAACCGCCGATTACGCCTTGAAAAAGGCCGATGTCGAGGCGGCGCAGGCGAATGTCCAGCGGCTTGAGGAAATGAAAAATTTCGGCCGCGTCACCGCGCCGTTTGCGGGCATCGTCACCGTGCGCAACACCGACATCGGCCAGCTTATCAATGCCGGCAGCGGGCCGGAACTGTTCCGTCTGGCCCAGACCGATCCGTTGCGCATTTATGTCCGCGTGCCGCAAACCATGATCCGCGCCATCACCGTCGGACAGCACGCCGAGCTGATTTTTCAGGAACAGGCCGGGAAAAATTTCACCGCCACCGTCATGCGCACGGCCGGCGCGGTGGATCCTGATTCGCGCACCCTGCTGGTCGAATTGCAGGTGCCCAATCCGCACGGCGAAATTCTGGCCGGCAGTTACGCCCAGGTGCGGTTCAACGAAGCCGCCGACACCCACGGGCTGATGCTGTCCGACAACGGCCTGATTTTTCGCGCCCAAGGAATGCAGGTGGCGCTGGTTGGCGACGACAATAAAGTCCAGTTGCGCCCGGTGAAAGTGGGCCGTGATTACGGCAACACCATTGAAATTCTGAACGGAATCAAGGCCACCGACCGCGTCATCATCAATCCCCCGGATTCCATCGCCGACGGCATGACCGTCCAGGTCGCGGCGGCGAAGGAGGAAGACAAAGCAAAGCCATGAAAGCCGTCTTCATCATCAGCACGCTGGCGCTGGCGGCAGGTCTGGCCGGCTGCGCCGTCGGCCCGGATTACCAGCGCCCTTCGCCGGTGGCCGGCCGGCCGGTGGCGGGAACCTTCAGCGACGGCAGCACCAACCAGGTGCTCTGGAAAATCGCCGAACCCGCCGCGAATGCGCCGCGCGGCGAATGGTGGCAGATGTTCAATGACGCGGAACTGAACCGGCTGGAAACGCTGGCCGCCACCAACAATCAAAACCTGGCGGTGGCGGCGGCGCGGTTTGAGGAATCCCGCGCGCTGGTCGGCGCCGCGCGGGCCGGCTTCTATCCGCAGATCACGGTTGGCGGCACGCCCAACGGCGACCTCACCCGCCAGCGCACCAGTTCCAATCAGCCTAATCAAGGCAAGGCCGCCGGGGCGTCGCACACCTACAACACATTTACCGCGCCACTGTATTTCGGTTGGGAACTGGATTTGTGGGGCCGCGTGCGCCGCCTGTCAGAAGGCGCGCACGCGCGTTTTTTTGCCGCAGCGGATGATTTGGAAGCGGCCCGGCTGGGAGTGGCGGCTGAAGTGGCCAACGACTATTTCCTGCTGCGCTCGCTGGAAACCGAGCATTCCGTGATCACCAACACGATTGTTGCCTACGGCCGTTCGCTGACATTGACGCAAAACCGCCGGCGCGGCGGCGTCGCCTCGGATCTGGACGTGGCCCAGGCGGAAACCCAGTTGCACAGCGCCGAGGCGCAATTGCCGGCCATTCAATTAAACCTCGTGCAAACTCGGAATGCGCTGGCCGAACTTTGCGGGCTGCCGGCGATGAATTTCACCGTTGCAGACGGCGGCGCCCAGAGCAATCAAATTCCCGTCGTGCCTTCCATTCTGCCCGCCGAACTGCTGGAACATCGCCCGGACATCGCCAGCGCCGAACGGCGCATGGCCGCCGCGAATGCCGACATCGGCGTGGCCAAGGCGGCCTTTTTCCCCGCCGTCAAAATCAACGGGCTGGCCGGTTTTCAATCCGTCAACGCCGGTTCCTGGTTCGACTGGCCGAGCCGGTTGTGGGCGGTCGGGCCGAACTTGGAACTGCCTTTGTTCACCGGCGGATTGAATCGCGCCCAACTGGCCATGACGCGGGCGGCCTATGATGAAAACGTCGCCAGCTACCGGCAGACTGTGCTGGGCGCGTTTGGCGACGTGGAAAACGCGCTCGCCGCGCAACACCTGCTCGCCGAGGAATGGGACGCGGAAAATGCCGCGCTCAAAGCGGCCCGGCGCGGCCTGGCCGTTTCCGAAAACCGCTACAAGGCGGGCTTGGTGACCTATCTCGAAGTGGCCACCGCCCAGGCGGCGGCGCTCACTCACGAACGCACGGTGGTTCAACTTGAGGGTTCGCGCCTGGCCGCCACCGTCAATCTGGTCAAGGCTCTCGGCGGCGGCTGGACGGATGCCAACCGGTAAACGTCCAGTTCAAAATTTCCCGCAAAACGACGGTTTGAAATTCGCGCCTTTCACGGCGTTTCAATCGCTGCAAAAATTTCAGAGCGTCATTGTTTGCCGGCGGAAACCGGGCGCTTCAAAATGCTCATCTCCGAAGATGTGGCCGTTTCATGCCACAAGTCGGAATGCCTTTTTATTTTTAACCGGGCGCTTTATGGTGCATCTTAAGAAAATATCCCGTCACAAACTGACTGTCATTTTGCTGGAAACAAACATATATGAATTTGCGAGCCTTAATCCATTGCATCTGCCTGCTGCTTGGTTTTTCAATTTTTCACATTTCGGCCGCCAACCTCACCCATCGTTACTCATTCACCTCGGACGCCGGCGATCTGGTCGGCGGCGCGGACGGCCAGCTTGCCGGCGGCGCGGCGATCAATGGCGGGGCCGTGACGCTCGACGGTTCCAGCGGCTACGTCAATTTGCCGAACGACCTTTTTACAAATTACACTTCCGTCACTTTTGAAGCCTGGTTCACTGACTATGGCAGCAGCACTTGGGCGCGCATCTGGGATTTTGGCAACAGCAGCGACGGCGAAGACAACCAGGGCGGCGGCGTCAGCTATATGTTCATGTCAGATCCGAGCGGCGGCGGCGGATTGCGCGGCGCCTACAACCTCGGTTCCGGCGAACAATCATTGGATTCTTCTGCCCGGCCATCCATTGGCGTCGAACATCATGTGATCTGGACGCAGGATGGCAACGCCCACACTGCAAAAATTTATTTAGATGGCGCGCTGGTCGCCGAGAATGACAACTTTACTTTCACCCCGGCGGACATTGGCGGCACGGTGAACGACTGGCTGGGACGGTCGCAATACAACGATCCGTATTTCAAAGGCTCGATTGATGAGTTCCGCATTTATGATGGCGCGCTGGATTCCTTGCAGGTCGCCGTCAGTCAGGCATCCGGCGCGGATCAATTGGTGGCTGATCCGGGTGCGCTGCAATCCATCCGTTTGCAAGCAACGCCGACCATGTCGCCCGGCGACGGACAGACCGTCAGCGTGAGCGCCGATTTTGCCAATGTCGCCAATGTCAACTTGACCGCCGTGCCCGGCATCGTTTATTCCAGCAGCGACACGAATGTGCTCGTCATCAATGCTTCCGGTGCCGTCAGCGCCCTGCATTCCGGGCTGGCCGACGTGACCGCCAGTTACGAAAGCATCGCCGATACGAAAACCATCCAAGTTTCTGCCCCGCCGCAGACGCTCGTGCATCGTTACAGCTTCACGGCGGATGCGGCCGATTCGGAAGGCGAAGCGAACGGCGCCTTGTCCGGCGGCGCGGTGATTTCGGGAAAGGCTGTTTCGCTCGACGGTTCCAGCGGTTATGTCAATTTGCCGAACGACCTTTTTACGGATTATACCTCGGTGACTTTTGAAGCCTGGTTTACGGACACCGGCAGCGGCACCTGGGCGCGCATTTGGGATTTTGGCAACAGCACCGGCGGCGAAGACAACCAAGGCACCGGCGTCAGCTATATGTTCATGTCGGATCCGAGCGGCGGCGGCGGATTACGAGGATCTTACAATCAGGGTTCCGGCGAACAATTGATTGACTATGCCATCCGGCCATCCATTGGCATCGAACATCACGTCGTTTGGACGCAGGACGGCAACGCCCATACCGCAAAAATTTATCTGGATGGCGCCTTGATCGGTGAAAACGACAATTTTACTTTCACCCCGGCGGGCATCGGAAGCACGGTGAGCAGCTGGCTGGGCCGGTCGCAATATAACGATCCCTATTTCAAAGGTTCGATTGATGAATTTCGCATTTACTCGGCGGCCCTGTCGCCGGCGGAAGTCGCGCAAAATTTTCAACTCGGCCCGGACGTGTCGCCGCAGAGCGGCCCCGTCACCATCAGCACGCAGCCGCAGCCTGTTTCCGTGGTCGAGCAGCAGCCCGCCGTGTTCAACGTCGGCTATTATGGGCATCGGCCGGTGAAATTTCAGTGGTTCCGCGACGGCGTCGCTTTGACCGGAGCAACGAATGACACTTACCAGCTCGCCCATCCGCTGCCGACCGACAACGAGGCCAAGTTCAGCGTAGCGCTGACTAACACAATCAGCATCGTGACTTACGGCGTGGTGAGTTCGGCCGCGACATTGACGGTGATGGCGGACACGAATCCGCCAACCATCAGCCGCGTCCTGAACATCGGCACGACGAATGTTCAGCTTGTTTTTTCTGAACCGGTGGACGCCGCCGGCGCGACCGTCCCGGCGAATTATGTTTTCACGAACGGCCTGCCGGTCACCGCCGCCGCGCTGGCGTCCGATAAAATGACCGTGACGCTCACCACCGCGCCGCTGACCTACGGCAGCAATTATGTCATCCTGGTCAATTCCGTGCGTGACCTGGCCTACGCGCCAAACACCATCGCGACGAACAGCGTGGCATCATTCATCGCCACACCTTACACCTCGCAAGACATCGGCGGAGCGTTGCCGTCCGGCACGGTTGTTTCGGCAGGCAACGGTTTTGACATCACAGCCGGCGGTGGCGACATCGGCGGAACGTCTGATCAATTCAATTTCAATTACCAAATCGTCACCGGCGATTTTGATCAGCAGGTGCGCGTAGCCAGCTTGGGCCGCGTGGATTCGTGGGCCAAGGCGGCGTTGCTGGCGCGCGAAACGCTGGACCCCGGCAGCCGCATGGCCGCTGCCGTCGCCACGCCCGGCTTGCAGGGCAGCTTCTTTGAATCGCGTTCCACTGCCTACGCTGTGGCGGCAATGGCTGGTTCGTTCCCGCCGAACCCGCAAAATATGTGGCTGCGGCTCAAGCGCGCCGGGAACGTCTTCACCGGTTATGCGAGCTACGACGGCCAAACATGGATGCAGCTTGGTTCGACGACGCTGGCTTTGCCGGCTTCAATTTATCTCGGACTCGCGCTGTCCAGCCATGACAACGGAACGCCCGTCACCGCGCAATTTCGCGACGTCGGTGCGGTCGTCAGCCCCAATGTCGGCAACGTGACTACGGGCACGGAACCGCTCGGTCCTTCGAGCCGGCGCACGCCGATTGCGATTTCAGAAATCATGTATAAACCCGCCAAGCGCGGCGACGGTCGCAACACGGAGTTTTTGGAGTTGTTTAATTCCAATCCGTGGTCGCAGGACGTGAGCGGTTACAAACTGGATGGCGAAGTTCAATTCACCTTCCCGCCGCATACGACCATTCCCGGCGGCGGATTCCTCGTGCTGGCGGCGGTGCCGGCGGATGTGGAAGCCGTGGCTGGTATCAGCGGTGTGCTTGGCCCGTATGACGGCTCGTTGAAAACCAGCGGCGAACTGACGCTTTACGACGAAGCCGGCGCGCTGCTGCTCGACGTGGATTATACCGACACCGCGCCGTGGCCGATGGGCGCGGACGGCACCGGCCACTCCATCGTGCTGGCGCGACCGTCTTACGGCGAAGCCGATCCGCACGCGTGGGGCATCAGTGACGTGGTGGGCGGTTCGCCCGGCACTTTTGAAAGCTACCGACCCAGCCCGTTGCGCAACGTAATGCTCAACGAAATTCTCGCGCACACCGATCCACCGGATGTGGACTCCATCGAACTTTACAACCACGGCAACACGTCCGTGAATCTTTCCGGCTGCACGTTGAGCGATGACGCGGTGCTCAACAAATTCGTCATTCCGACGAACACCATCATTCCGGCGCGCGGCTTTGTTTATTTCACGCAAACCCAGCTAGGCTTCGGCTTGAGCGCCGCCGGTGAAAGCATTTATTTCAAAAACCCCGACGCCTCGCGCGTGCTGGATGCGCTGGCTTACGACGCCCAGCGTAATGGCATTTCCTACGGCCGCTATCCCGACGGCTCATCGCAGTGGTATCCGCTGGGCGCAAAAACTTTTGGCGCGAACAACGCCGCGCCGCTCATCAGCCCGGTCGGCATCAACGAAATCATGTATCATCCTATTTCCGGCAATGACGACGATGAATATGTCGAGTTGTATAACCACGGCACCAATGCGGTTGATTTGAGCGGCTGGAAATTTGTCGCCGGCATCAGCTTCACTTTCCCGACGAACACGATCATCGCGACGAACGGCTACGTCGTCGTCGCGGCCGATGCCGCCCACGGTCGAGCCGTTGCAGGTCGGGCTGTCGTACGAGACCCCGTTGAGGGTCTT
>Ga0164241_10002079_pt1 | contig 22625 bp, 23 predicted proteins | sample OricomyardsoilBY_FD_108780 | JGI IMG/M metagenome (GOLD analysis project Ga0164241, IMG submission 108780) | Backyard soil microbial communities from Emeryville, California, USA - Original compost - Back yard soil (BY) | ecosystem: Environmental > Terrestrial > Soil > Unclassified | place: USA... | reverse complement strand
GCCTGCCTCGACGGCGCGTAGAACGTCTCCATCCGTTGAATACGTTGTCAGTACCAGCACACGTGCTGCCGGATCGTTGGCGACGATCTGTTGTGTTGCCGAGGCGCCGTCCAGCTCGGGCATGCGGATGTCCATAAGAATCAGATCGGGCTGCAGCGTCATCGCGAGGTTTACGGCTTCCACACCGGTAGCAGCCTCACCGACGACTTCGAAGTCTGACTGGCTGCCAAGACTGCCAGCGAGTCCGCTGCGCACGATCGGGTGATCATCCGCGATGACTATGCGAATTCGCTGAGTCACATCGTCCCCGCACGCTGTGGGTCTGGGGGCGCAGTAATGGGAGCGAGTGGTAGTGCGACGGTTATGCTGGTGCCCGTGCCGGCGTTCGAATCGACTATCATGCGCCCGCCAAGTGCGGCTGCGCGCTCCCGCATGCCGGCGAGGCCGAGTCCGCTGCGTTCCCTTGCGACATCAGTTATTCCGACGCCGTCATCATCGATCTCGAGAAGAAGCAGGTCGTCCACACAAGACAGCCGCACATCGACGTTGTGTGCCGATGCGTGCCGCGCAATGTTGACCAGACCTTCCTGCGTGGCTCGCAACAGCATTACTTCCGCATCCTGAACGAGCGCGGGAACATCATGCGCCTCGAACGAAGCGGCGATGCAGTGCAGCGAAGACCATTCGCGCACGACGCGCTGCAGGGCGGCAGGCAGCGGTCCATCCGCAAGCGCGGTTGGACGCAGAGCCAGCACCAGCTGCCGTATCTCGGCAAGACTGGCTCGTGAGACTTCTTGCGCTCGATCGAGATACGGAGCGGCGAGCACCAATCGCTTCGTCGCGGCATCGCCGTCCGTTGCGTCGTCCGGTGCATACAGGGCAAGTTGCGCCGCCGATAATTGCGCGACGATGCTCGTGAAGTCCTGTGCAAGCGTGTCGTGCAGATCACGCGAAAGTCGCTGGCGTTCCTCCAGCACGCCGGCCTCGCGCGATCGCGCCGCGAGATCATGTTGCGCGGCGTCGAGACGGCGTAGCAAATCTTCCTGTACCGTAGCGTCGCGGTTTGAGCGATGTATGTATAGCACAACGGTCCCCACTGCAACGCCGAATACCAGCAGCGGTACCGCATTCAGAATGTTCACGTCGGTGGCGCCGCGCGTGAATCCCACGACCACGATCGTGTTGAATGCAACGAGCGCGACAAGTGCCGCCAGGATCCAGGGGAACGAAAGGAATACGCAGGTCTGAAACAGGGCTCCGAGCAGCAGGAAGGTGTACTGTCGCTCGTAAGCGGATGCCCATGCGATCAACGCGATGCATCCAGCGACGAAGATCACGCTGCGCCAGCGTTCCCGGAGCACCCATTCGTACAGAACGAAACCCATGACATGCCAGGCGACAAGCAGTGTCAGCGCGATGCCGAGCCTTGTTCCGTTCACCCGCGGGAACACTGCGTCGAGCGAGCCGACTCTGCTCGCTACCGACCACGTGGCGGCAATGAGCGCCACCGACTGCATCGCAGCCCATACTCGCAGCCAGACTCGGGCATGCCTGGCGAACAGCGGTTCTATGGGAGCGCGGATTCTGGCGATGAGCACGATTCCATAAATGTCGTGTATCGCCGCGTATTCTGCCATGATGCCACGCTGATCGCGATCAACTCCAAGTTCGCCTATCAATCGAAAGTTGTAGAAAGCGCGCGCCATCCGGACGATAGCGGTCCAGCCGCTCCATACGACAAGTTTAGCGACAGCCTGTTTTCCTCAACGATCGTACAACTCGGATCATGCAACGCGCACTCCGCGAGTCGCTGTATCAAGGGCTCAGCGCGCTCGGAATCAATCCGTTGCGCACCACGCTCTCCACCATCGGGATCATCATCGGCGTCGCGTCGGTCATCATGACGCTATCACTCGGCGATGGGCTCGGCGATTACGCCCGGGATTCGCTCGCGGTTACCACGGACGTCCAGACTGTCAGCGTCGCGTCGCGAACGTCGGTCGTTCGCGACGGTTTTTCGTTCCCGGTATCGGGGTACCCGATATTCACGCTGGTTGATGCCGCGGCGCTGCAGCAGATTGTCGGGGATTCGGGAGAGGTCACGATGGCCGCCTCGGGTCGAGCTATCGTCATGGCACCGCCGGCTCCGCCGCACGCGGTAAGCGTCAATGCGACGCTCGCCAACTTCATTACGTTCGGGCGAAAGGAGGTGGAGTTCGGACGATATTTCACTGACGCCGAAGCCAGGCGTAATGCATCCGTAGTAGTGCTTTCGCACAAACTCGCAGCAGTTCTGTCACGCACGGGCGACCCGGCACTGATTGTCGGGCGCGCCGTTCGGGTCGGCGATCGACCGCTCACGGTGATCGGAATCATGCCGGCCTATGTTGGCGAGCGACTCTTTGGTGTGTACGTGCCGATTGGAGCCGCATCGACGACATTTCAATCCGCTGGCCTGGTGACGCCTACGCTTCAGGTAAGAGCTCGGAGCATTGAGGGTGTGAACGGCGTACACGATATGATCGTCGGCTGGCTTGCAGGGCGCTTCCCTCACTGGGAGCGCATCGTCGATGTTGAACTGGAGTCTGCGCGACTCGCTCAGGTCAACAATGCGTTGCTGGTATTCAAGCTCGTCATGGGCGCGCTCGCTGGTGTTTCACTAGTGGTTGGCGGAGTGGGGATCATGAACGTGCTGCTCGCAAGCGTTACCGAGCGCACTCGCGAGATCGGGGTACGGAAGGCAGTCGGTGCGACTCGCAGAGATATCCTGTTTCAATTCCTCGTCGAATCCCTGGCTCTCGCCAGCGCGGGCACGGGTCTCGGTACTGTGATCGGGCTTGGCGGCGCGTTTGCACTCGCCGCTGTCGCTCGCAGATTCGCCGGAGAGTTACCGATGTATGCTGCAGTATCGAGAGGGACACTCATTATAGCGGTGCTGGCCGCAACAACCGTAGGCATTACCTTCGGTATGTATCCAGCGCTTCGAGCCGCTCGATTGTCTCCCATCGATGCGATAAGGCACGAATGATCGCAGCGAACGGCTGATCCTGTCTGCACGCATCGAGTCGTGAGATAGCTCCGCCGGCGAGACCTATCTGGGCGGAGCGATGCGGCCGATCCGGACGCGCCACACTTCCGGGCCGTCCTCGATCGTATCCCAGGTGAACTCGCCCTCGTTTTCGGCGGCGAACTGGTACCATAGCGGCTTGGGATCGTGGTCGTTGACGAGAATGTATGCGCTGCCCGTCTCGAGTGCTGCGAATGTATCGAATATGATCTCGTGGCGCACCTTCGGCGTTTCCGGGCGCACATCGATGATACGGTCTTGAATGGTCATGAGGTTTTGCTGCTGGATTGACGTTCAATCGCCTCGAGTTTCTGCTCGACGCGTGATAGGTAGTGCAGAGCGCCGTTGAGCCGCTCTGCGTCGTCGGGAAAACGATGCCGAAGCAGGGACCAACCTTCCGCAGCGAGATGCGCCGCATCTGATGGATGACCTGCGTTGCCAAGTTGCCGGCATGCGCGCGCCAGAACGCGCGTCAGAGCATCGATGAGCGACGCTTCCGAATCTGGCGACGTTACTTCCGCCATGGGCGACATGCGGTACTTCCTGTAAAATGCACCGGGCGGTGCGTGGGACAGGACTGATTTCAGCGGAAAGGTCGAATTCCCGATCGCGAGGGAATGACTCTATCCAGATTAGATACTTCGTAATATACCTGAACGTCCGGCCGAGTCATCCCGCCGGCCGAGTCATCCCGCCGGCCGAGTCATCCCGCCGAACGGCGGGATCCATGTTTTGCCGTGGGCGTCGCTACAAATGGATTCCCGCTTGCGCCGGAATGACGGGTGGTGGCGAGTGCGTGTCAGATCACCGCGGCAGACGCCTGCATGCACTCGTGCGGTCCCTGGCCGCGTTCTATCTGAATGGTTGCGTGGCAGATTCCGAAGCGCTTCTGCAATTCCTGACACGTACCGATCAACATCGAATCATCATCGCCGACGCTCGGTTTCACGAGGTGAGCGGTGAGGGCGACGTCCGTCGTGCTCATTCCCCAGATGTGCAGGTCGTGAACGTCGGTGACGTCGGGGATGGCACGGAGATACGCTTCGACTTTCGTCAGGTCGACGCTTTCGGGGACCGCATCTAGGGCGAGGTGCAGCGATTCCCGCAGCAGACCCCACGTGCCCACCGTGATGACCAGCACAATTACGAGGCTCACCACCGGGTCGACCCACAACCAGCCGGTGACACCGATGATCAGCCCGGCAATCACCACGCCGAGTGAGACCGCTGCGTCAGCGGCCATGTGGAGAAAGGCGCCGCGAATGTTGAGATCTCCCTTTCGACCAGCGACGAACATCAATGCGGTAGCCAGATTGATCGCGATTCCGAGTGTCGCTACCCAGACTACGGTCCCGCTGTTGACGACGTCGGGCTTCTGGAAGCGGAGAATCGCCTCCCAGGCGATTGCGCCGACCGTGATCAGCAGGAAAATGGCGTTCGCGAGGGCGGCGAGGATGGAGCTGCGCCGCATTCCATACGTGTGCTTTCGCGTCGGCAGTCGCGTCGCCAGGAGCGCAGCGACCCACGCGAGCGCGAGACCGAGAACATCGCCGAAGTTGTGTCCCGCATCGGCGACAAGCGCGAGTGAATTGGACCGAAGGCCGTAAATGACTTCGAGCACTACGAATGCAAGATTGAGCGATATCCCTATCGCGAACGCCGAGTTGTAGTTGGCCGGCCCGTGCGAATGACCATGGCCTGCATGGCTGTGCCCAGCGTGGCTATGGCCTGCGTGGCTGTGGCCTGCGTGCGAAGCTGGCGCCTGGACCACTGGCGGGCTCTCCACTATCTGCTGTGTTTGTACATCATGTCCACCAACTCGTCATACATCGCGTTCGCCTCGTCCTCTCCCGTCCTGATCGCCGACGTAGCACAGTGCTTGAGGTGGTTTCGCATGAGTTCCCGGCCTACCGCGCGAAGTGCTTCATGTGCGGACGATATCTGGGTCATGATGTCCGCGCAATAGCGTTCTTCTTCCACCATCTTCTGGATGCCGCGAATTTGCCCTTCGACTCGGCGCAACCGCTTGAGGTTCCGCTCCTTGGAGTCGCTGTCGACCCCGACCGCCTTTCGTGGCTCCTCGATCGTTGCCGTAGCTGATGCCATTTTTCACTGTCTCCGTTGAGGTAATCCTGATGTGATCCGGGTTTCCGGTCACCGATGCCCAATCACGCCTTTGCATTTACCATCAAGTGATTCGCGCGCTTCGCAGCCGCAGGCTGTTGCCGACCACACTTACCGAGCTGAACGCCATCGCCGCGCTTGCCAGTATCGGACTCAGCAAGACGCCGAACGACGGATAGAGCACCCCGGCAGCGATCGGGATGCCGATCACATTGTACGCGAACGCCCAGACAAGATTCTGTTTCATCGTGCGCATTGTTCGACGAGACAGTTCCATCGCTTGTGCCGCGGCACGAAGGTCGCCACGCATCAATACTACGTCGGCGGCATCAGCGGCTACGTCCGTCCCCGTACCAATCGCCATTCCAACATCGGCCTGTGCAAGCGCGGGTGCGTCGTTGATCCCGTCCCCGACCATCGCAACAACCTCGCCCGTCTCCTGCAATCGTCTGACCTCGGCGACCTTTCCTTCTGGGAGAACGCCGGCGACGACTCGATCTATTCCGGCCTCCACCGCGATCGCGCGCGCGGTGCGTTCATTATCGCCAGTCAAGATTACAACCTGAAGTCCCATCTGTCGCAGCCGCTCGATTGCCGTGCGCGACGACTGCCTGATGGGATCCGAAACTCCGATGAGCGCCGCGGCCGATCCGTCGATCGAGAAGTACATCGGTGTACGGCCCTGTGTCGCCAGTTCTTCGCCGAGCGGTTCCATCTTCGCGATATCGACCGCATGCTCCCGCATCAGGGCTGCATTACCAGCAATCAATGTCATACCGTCGACCACTCCGATTGCACCTCGGCCGGCCACAGCGGTGAACGACGTCGCAGTCGAAAGCGCAAGTTGGCGATCCTTCGCGTAACGCACGATCGACTCGGCGAGCGGATGTTCTGACGACGCTTCCAGAGATGCGAGTAACCGCAATATTTCGTCGTCGCTGCGGGATGCCTGCAACGCGGCGACAAAATCCGTCACCGCTGGCTGCCCTTCGGTTACAGTCCCGGTCTTGTCCAGGACTACTGTCGTGACATCACCAGCCCGCTGCAGGATCTCGCCGCCTTTTATCAGTACGCCCAGTTCGGCCCCCTTGCCGGTGGCGACCATCACTGCAGTCGGCACCGCCAGACCCATCGCGCACGGACACGCAATGATGAGCACCGCTACGGCTGCCGCGAATGCGCGGACGAGAGGAGCAGTCCCGCCTGTGACGTCGACCGAAACGAACCATGCGACGAAAGTGATCACCGCGAGCGAGATCACAACCGGGACAAAAATGCCGCTCACCGTATCAGCCAGTTTCTGGATCGGCGCGCGCGAGCCCTGGGCGTCACGCATCAACCGGACGATCTGAGCAAGGACGCTGTCGCTACCAAGAGTAGTCGCCGTATAGCGAAAGCTGCCCGTTCTGTTGATGGTTCCGCCGATTACGCGGTCGCCTATCTTCTTGCCAACGGGCAGTGATTCACCCGTCAGCATCGACTCATCCACCGAACTCTCGCCCGAGACTATTTCACCATCGACGGCGATTCGCTCACCCGGTCGGACCACTACAACGTCACCCCGCCGAACGGAGTCCACCGGGACATCCACCTCGCCTTCAGGGTGCACCACGCGTGCCGTTTTCGGTTGCAGATTGACGAGCGATCGCAGTGCGTCGGAAGTCCTGCTCTTCGCCCGCGCCTCGAACGCATTGCCCACGAGGATGAGCGCGATGATGAACAGCACGGCTTCGTAATACACGTCCGGAGACACGCCACGCGAAATGAAGAAGCCGGGCGCCAGCGTCGCGATCAGCGAGTAGACGAACGCTGCTCCGGTGCCGAGCGCAATCAGCGTATTCATGTCCGCTGAATGGTGACGGAAACTCGCCCATGCGCGGACGTAGAAATGACGGCCGGCCCACATCATCACCACCGCCGTTACAACGAGCAGCATGTACGAGAGAGCGCGTGGGGCAATCTGATATGCCCATGGTGTTACCCGTTCCAGCACGGGAGTCAACGACATCATCACCCAACGCATGAACGGATCTGTCACAGGGCCGCCGACGGCGTGCGCGTCAGCCGCCATGAGTGGCATCGAGAAGATCATCGCGAGCAGCGCGATAACTCCGGTCACGATCGCCTTCAGTCGAAGATCGCGGAATTCTTCGGCCTGGGCGTGGTCCCGCGCTTCCTGCTCGTCGAACGCCGATTGATCCGGCGATGCGAGCTCGGCGCCATAACCGGTATCTCGAATCGCCTGCACCAGGTTGTCGGGTTTGATGACTGTCGGATCGAATGTCACCGACGCGTTCTGCATCATGAGATTGACGGACGCGTCCACAACACCGGGCTGCTTCTGAAGCGCCTTCTGTACATGCGCCTGGCACGCGGCACAGGTCATCCCGGTCACGGGGATGCGTATGCGTTCCGCTTCCGTCGTCGGCGCGTCGCTCGGACGCTCGCGAGTTGTTGTCATTCTGGTGCTCCCTTACTCGGCAATCAATGAGCCGTACAGCATACTCATGCCGCACATGAATCCGTAATTCCCCGGTCGTGGCGGGGTCAGTTCGATGGTTGTCTTCTCGAATGGCGGAAGAAATCTCTTGATTTCGAAATCGGGGAACACGATTTCCTCTGAGCAGCTGGACGTTTCCTGACGATCAAACGTGAGTCGCACCGGCTGTCCGCTTCTCACTCGAATATGAGACGGATCGTATCCGCCCTTCACGGTTATCGTGATTTCGGACAGGCCGCCGTCGGTAGCTAAAACGGTCACGGACCCGCGTGCAGCGGCGAAAAAATACCAGTACACCCACGCGATGATCGCCGCGCCCGCTGCAATGACAATCCAGTCTGTAGCAGTCATCATTATCCCCCTCGGAAGCGTCAGGCCGCGCGACCGGCTGGTTGGGCAGGATATCCGGCGTCAGCAACGGCCTGTGATATCGCGGCAGCCGAGGTCGCCTGCGGGTCGAAGGAAACGGAAGCAGCCCCTATGCTGACCGCCCCGACGGTCACTCCGGGAATGCTCCGGAGTGCTTTTTCTACCCTGGCAACGCAGTGTTCGCAGCTCATTCCGGATATGTCCAGCGCCAGTGATTCCATGGTCGATTCTCCCGTATACAAAGGTTTTATGAGGCAATCAGTCAATACCCTCACCCCCTATTCTATATACCCTGGGGGGCTATGTCAATTGGTACCCGAATGGAAGATGGTTTGGTGTGGCCGCAGCCTTCCGAACGGTGAATTTGACGTGCATCATTTGCGACGCTGGCAGACACGAGGTTTTGACCATAATCACAGAAGCGAGGCTCGGAGATGGACGCACGCGATTCGAAGGCCCCCGATACCATAGTCCTGATACATGGGCTCTGGCTCACGGCGCTCAGTTGGGAGAATTGGGTCAGGCATTACACGGAAAGGGGATTTCGCGTAATCGCGCGAAGCTGGCCGGGCATGGAGGGAAACATCGATGAGCTGCGTTGCGATCCATCCGCGATTACAAATCTCGGAGTGACGGAAATTGTCGATCATTACGAGCGAATAGTTCGCGAACTCGATCGGCCTCCGATCATCGTGGGTCATTCGTTTGGCGGGCTCATCACTGAGATTCTGAATGATCGTGGGCTCGGCGTTTCCGCGGTCGCTATCGATCCGGCACCCGTCAAGGGGATACTCGTACTGCCGTTCGCTGCGCTCAAGTCGGCGCTACCTGGTCTCAAGAACCCGTTCGAACAGCATCGCGCAGTCGCATTGACTCTCGAACAATTCAACTACGCGTTCACGAATTATCTGAGCGAGGAAGAATCGGCTCCGATTTTTGAGCGGTACGCGGTTCCCGGACCGAATCATGTACTGTTTCAGGCAAGTCTGGCGAACTTCAATCCACACGCCGAGACTACGGTCAATTTTCGCAACGATGATCGCGCACCGCTATTGCTGATTTCCGGCGGAAACGATCACACCGTTCCAGCGTCGGTGACTAAGGCGAATTTTGACCTTTTCAAGAAATCAAAAGCGGTGACGGAGTACAAGGAATTCGCGGACCGTGTCCACTGGACGATCGGCCAACCCGGTTGGGAGAAGGTTGCGGATTACGCTCTCGACTGGGCTGTCAAACACGCCACAGCTCCAACGCGGTAAACCGCGCGGTGTGCCAGATTGGCATCGATAACCAACTCGCGTCCAACTCGATGACACCAGGCAGTGATTGGTGTCATCGCTGCGTTTGGGAACTGCATCAACGCGCTGCGCCCTCTGCGAGATAGTCCGCGGCAGTCGTCTGATCCGTTCCACGGCCAATCCCGAGTGCATTGAATATTGCACTCAGTACCACCGCTACCAGCAGGTTCGCGAGGAATGCGTAGAACGCCGAATATGCCGACAATTGGAATCCGGCCAGCTGAAGCGGGAAGATTGCGGTGAAGTGTTGCGATGCGGCCATCGCAGTGCCACTTGCCATCCCAACTGCCCACCCGCTCAATAATGCCCAGCGGTGGAACCATCGTGTGTACAAGCCGAACACGATCGTGGGAAATGTCTGCAGGATCCAGACTCCGCCGAGCAGTTGGAAATCAATTGCTTCCTGACGCGCATTCTGAAGCAGTAGTATGAACGCGAGCGCGCCGAATTTCACCACCAGCGACGAGATCTTGGCCATGCGCGCTTCCTGATGCGGCGTGGCATCCGGTCGGAAGTATTCGCGATAGATATTGCGTGTGAAGAGATTCGCCGTGGCGATGGACATGATCGCAGCCGGAACGAGCGCGCCGATCGCGATCGCCGAAAATGCGACACCCGTGAACCACGCCGGGAACATCATGTTGAACAATGCCGGTACCGCATACTGCGCGCCGTACACAGGGTCGGGCTTGATTCCCGCGGCAAATGCCATGAATCCAAGCAGCGCGATCAGTCCCAGTAGGATGCTGTACGCGGGGAGGAAGGCTGCATTGCGTTTGATGACGCTGCGACTGTCGCTGCTCAGCACTCCTGTGATGGAGTGCGGATAGAGGAACAGCGCGAGTGCGGAGCCGAGCGCCAGCGTCGCGTAGGAACCATACTGGGCGGGAGCAAGAAGCAGTTTCTGCTTCGGGATCGTCGCGAAGATGTGCCCGTACCCGCCGAGTTTGGCAGGCACGATGACAACAGCCGCAATCACGACAATGAAGATCAGAGCATCCTTTACCAGAGCGATCATGGCTGGCGCGCGCAAGCCACTGGAGTACGTATAAGCCGCGAGTATCACGAACGCGATGATGAGCGGCAGATCTGCCGCCAGCCCCGCGCCTCCGATACCTACCGCTCCGAGCACGACCTGTATTCCGACCAGCTGCAGCGCGATATATGGCATCGTTGCGAGTATCCCCGTCGCGGCGATGACCAGTGCAAGCGTACTGCTGTCGTACCGGCCTCGCACGAAGTCCGCGGGGGTGACGTAGCCATGGACCTTCGATACCGACCACAACCGGGGCATGATCAGAAACACGAGCGGATACACGAGAATCGTGTATGGCACGGCGAAGAAACCGATTGCTCCAGCACTGAAAACGAGAGCCGGTACCGCTATGAACGTATATGCTGTGTACAGATCGCCGCCCAGAAGAAACCAGGTGACGACAGTTCCGAACCGGCCGCCGGCAAGTCCCCACTCATGCAGCACGTTCATGTCTCCGCGCCGCCACCGGGCGGAGAAGAATCCGATGCCGGTGACGAGCGCGAACAGCGCGACCATGACGGCGAGGGCGACGACGTTCACGCTACTGTCTGGATTGACCGCAACACATGCCGGGCCCTACTCACGGTGCACCGTCCGCAATGCGCGGACGCGCGGGGCGTTCGGATGCGTAAACCAGAATCGTTATAGCCGCGCCGATCACGATCCAGAGGAACTGATACCAGTAGAAGAACGGTATCCCATACAACTCCGGTCTGATCAGCGTGTAGCTGGAGACCCACAGTGTTCCGACGTACGGAATGATCAGCAGAAGCGGGATCGCGCGCCGCCATCCGCGTCTTCTGTTGACGACAGCCTCGTCATGATTTGCGTTCATCCTGGCCTCGTTGAAGGTCAGGGGTAAACTTAGACCTGTCGGGCAGTGCTGCAACCGCGAATGCGAATGAGATGCTGTCGCCCCCGACTCGACGCCAGGTAAGCCCCTCGCTCCACGTGGTGAATTATGAACCAGGATCGGGTATTATTCGGTGTAGCCTGATTCCGTGTTATCGCTTACCGAGGAGGGTGGATGAATAAGAAATCGTCACGGAGCATTCCGGATTTTTCCCGTCACTCGCCGCGGACCAAGGGGCCAACGCCTGATGCGTCCGTGCCAGTGAAGGCAAAGACCGTGAGTGCTACGCCGCCGCGTCCGAAGCCGCAGGCAGTTTCGTCAAAATCCGGGCAGCGCGGCCGCTAGCCGCGCTGTGCTTCAACTGCTGGTGCGCGAAGTCCGGCAATTACTTCGGCCAGGATTTCGTACGATGTCATGCGGGCTGCATGGTCATGAATCATTGATGCAGCAATAATCTCCTGCACGCCGGTAGCCTTGCTGAACTCCGCGAGGCCTGCGGATATCGTTTCCGCAGTGCCGATAAACGACGCAGCAAGTCGGGAGGACGCCTGTGCCTTCTCGATCGGACTCCAGTAGGACTCGATATCGTCGATCGGCGGCGGCAACTGACCGGGCGTTCCGCGAAGAAGATTCGTGAACTGCTGTTGCGCGGAGGTGAACAGACGCCTTGCCTCCGCGTCCGTCGCAGCAGCGAAGATGTTCACTCCTGCCATCGCGTACGGCTGGTCCAGTTGCGCCGAAGGCTTGAACGAGGATCGGTAGACATCGAGCGCATCCATCAGCGCATCCGGCATGAAGTGGGACGCGAATGCGTACGGCAATCCGAATTCCGCCGCAAGCCGCGCGCCGAAAAGGCTCGATCCCAGAATCCAGATTGGCACATTGGTACCGGCACCTGGCACAGCGCGAATTCTCTGGCCAGGCTGCACCGGCGCCAGAAGAGCCTGGAGCTCAAGCACATCCTGCGGAAACCTTTCCGCGCTCATCGGGTCGCGCCGTAGCGCACGCATCGTAGACTGGTCGGCGCCAGGAGCGCGCCCAAGTCCGAGGTCGATGCGGCCGGGATACAGCGACTCCAGAGTTCCGAATTGTTCAGCGATGATCATCGGAGCGTGATTCGGCAGCATGACGCCGCCTGCTCCGACACGAATGGTATTCGTTCCTCCGGCTACGTACCCGATCACAACTGCGGTCGCTGCGCTCGCGATCCCCGTCATATTATGATGCTCGGCGAGCCAGAACCGGTGGAATCCCAATCGTTCAGCCAACCGCGCCAATTCCAGGGTGTGTTTCAGCGCGTCGGGAGCAGTGAGGCCGGCGGGAATAGGAGCTAGATCAAGAACAGAAAACAGTGGCGTACCCATACTTGAAAAGTATGCGAGTGTACGGGTCGACCACTATTCAGTCGGTCGAGCCGCCCTCGCAGGATTCCCGCGCACCGTTGTGCCCGGCAACACGTCTCGCGTCACGATACTCAACGCGCTCCCACAGGTCATGTAGATATTGTCGTAAGCGTTTTGGGCCGCAGGTTCAAGGAGCTGGATGCAGAAAGGTTGACACATGGATCGCACGGTTTTCGGTGATGGCAGAAGACTGCCACTACTGAGCGAGCATACCATGGCGGTCGCGGTCTTGCCGTTCGTGACCTTGACGGTCGCGCCGCTGCCATCCACAATTCACTCATGTCACCAACGGCACCGCCTGTCACACCGCCAACTAAACCGATCCCCAATTTCGCGAGCGACAACTGGGCTCCCGCGCATCCTGAAGTGATGGACGCGGTTGTGCGTGCAAACAGCGGAGCGTTACCCGCTTATGGCGGCGATCCATACACGCACGAAGCGGAGGCGCTGATCAAGCGGCATTTTGGCCCGACCGCGCAGCCGTTTTTTGTCTTCACGGGGACCGGCGCCAATGTGCTGTCTCTGGAAAGCTGCATTCGCCCGTACGATGCGATCATCTGCAGCGACACTGCGCACATCTACACCAGCGAGTGGGGCGCGGTGGAACGCATGACGGGATCGCGGATACTCGCGATTCCAGCACCGGATGGGAAGATCTCATCGAGCGCCGTGGCGGACATGATTCCAGTACAGGATGGCCATGCCCAGACGCGCCCGGGCGTCATTTCGCTGACCCAGGCGACAGAGTATGGCACCGTTTACACGCCCGATGAGATAAATGCCATCTCGCACATCGCACACGAGCGCGGACTGTACGTACACATGGATGGCGCGCGACTCGCGAACGCTGCTGCATCGTTGGGCTTCTCGCTAAGCAACGTGTCAACAGATTGTGGCGTGGACGTTCTCTCGTTTGGTGGTACCAAGAATGGCGCCTTCTGTGCTGAGGCGATCGTGTTCATGAATGAACATCTTGCACGTGATTTTGTGCTGCGGCGCAAGCAGGGGATGCAACTCTCGTCCAAGCTGCGCTACATGTCGGTGCAGTTCACGGCACTTCTGACGAACGATCTGTGGCTGCGTAATGCGCGTCACGCGAACGCAATGGCGAAACGATTGAGCGATGGGCTGGATGCGATTGCGGGAGTTGCCGTTACGCAGGCTGTGCAGGCAAATGAAGTTTTTGTAACGGTCCCTGCGAACGCCATCGGAGAACTGAACGCGGTCGCTTCACTGCACGTGTGGAACGACGCCAACAACGAGCTGCGGCTGGTGTGCTCCTTTCAGACGACCGAAGCTGAGGTGGACGGCTTTCTCACCGCGGCGGCCGCGATCGTTGCCAGGATTCTGGCCACCGGTCGGTGACTCGGCGGCGACCAGTGGCCTGCCTGTGAGCTGACTTTGGGCTGCACCGGGTCTGGCCAGGGTCAGGCGAGGGTCTGACCAGGATCAACCGCGCTCGAAAAACCTCTGGGCCGCTCGTACAACGGTGTTCACGGCTCCATCGATACCGAGCGCATCCGTGTTGACGCAGAGGTGATAGTTCTCGATGCCGCGCCAGTCGCGTCCCCAGTTGGCCTTTACCCACGCCGAACGCTCCTGATTGACCTGCTGTACGCGCTTTTCTGCAGCGGCATGGTCCAGCCCATCCCGCTGCATTGAAACGCGTGTGAGCGCTTCCAGAGGGGCATAGCAGAAGGCGCCGAACACATCGCCGCGGGAGCCCAGCATCATCTGGGCGCCACGACCGACGATTACGACCGATGCGCGGGCAGCCGCCTCTTCGATCACGGCGCGGGTCACATCGAGCAGATGCTGCTCCGTGGGCGGAAACTGGGCCGACGCGATGGGCGACATCATCTCCTGCGTGCTCATCGCCATCGCCGTCGCAACTCGCTCGGCCAGCGACGGGCGTCGCTCTTCGCGTGCGGCCACTTCTGAAGCGCTAAGCCCGGTGCGCGCCGCAACTTCATCGATCACCGCATTGTCCAGCAGAGACCAGCCCATCGCGTCGGCTATTCCCGCCGCCACAGTCGAGCCTCCAGACCCATACATACGCGAAATGATGATAATCGACATGGCGCAATCCTCCGTTAGGCTGAAAGTCCGCCGAAATAGTCCTCGCCAGGCCGGCGGCGCTTCTCGCTCGGCGCGCGGCCGTATCTCCCTTCATCCGACCGTGAAATCTTCCGTCGCGCCACAAGCGCCTCCAGCAGCAGCTCACAAGCCGCTGCCAGCAGCGGCACGTCCGAACGGCGTGCAAGGCCTACGCCTTCAACCGTGTCCACGAGCGTTGGCACTGCCTCGAACCCCTGAACCACGGACCGGGCCGAGACATCGTCCGAGACCTGCAGAGCACCGCCCGCGTCGAACCACATGATGATCTCGTCCATCTCGACAAGCCCCGTGCGCTCTCTGAAAGTGGCGTCGGCGGCACGCCTGATCAGCTCGCGCGCGATCACCGGGCCACCCACGATCTCACCCTCGTATTCGAGCTCTATCTTTCCCGTTATTGCCGGGAGCGCCGAATAGACGTCGGCAATGCGGGGAACGATCTCAGTCTCCCCTGTTTCGATCGCGCGTCGCTCGGCGTTCGAAATCACGACCTCGAGTACGCTGATCGGCATGCGCTGCGAGACCCCCGACCGACGGTCGATCCGCTTGTCCGTGCGAGCTTCGAACGCGATGCGTTCGATCAATTCTGCCATGAAATCGGGTATCCGTACCGGCATCCCGCCCCTGTCGGCCCACGCTTCCTGGTGCGTGATGGCCATGCCGATTTCGACCGTTTCCGGATAGTGCGTCACGATCTCGCTTCCGATACGATCCTTGAGTGGGGTGATGATCTTGCCGCGAGCCGTGTAATCCTCGGGATTCGCAGAGAAGACCATCAGCAGATCCAGCGGCAGGCGAACCGGATATCCTTTGATCTGGACATCGCCCTCCTGCATGATGTTGAACAGTCCGACCTGGACCTTGCCCGAAAGATCCGGAAGTTCATTCAGCGCGAATATGCCGCGATTGGCGCGAGGGAGCATTCCGTAGTGGATTGTCAGCTCGTCGGAGAGCAGGTGACCACCGCGAGCTGCCTTGATCGGGTCAACATCCCCGATGATGTCGGCGATGGTAACATCCGGTGTCGCGAGCTTCTCGACATACCGGCTTTCACGCCCGACCCACGAAATGGGTGTATCGTCCCCCGCTTCTGCGATCAGCGTCCGCGCGTATTTCGAGATCGGGTGGAAAGGATCGTCGTTCACTTCACTTCCGGCCACGATCGGTACAAACTCGTCCAGCAGGGTGGTCAGCGCCCGGAGGATGCGGGACTTCGCCTGTCCTCGCAGTCCAAGAAGGATGAAATTGTGGCGGCTCAGAACGGCGTTCGCAATTTGCGGCATCACCGTGTCCTCGTAACCCAGTACCCCCGGAAAGAGTGCGGTACCGGAGGCCAGTCGCTCGAGAAGATTGCTGCGGAGTTCGTCCTTTACGGTACGGTTGACCCTCTCGGGTGCCGCGTATGGCGATCTTCTGAGTGCGCCAAATGTTTCGGGGAGAGGTGCCACACTACGCTCGGTTGAAGGCTGGATCGGCCGATAGCGCGGCCCGATTATTGAACTGTATTTCGTCGAATAATGGGCTGCCAGTCGCGAAACCTTTAGATACTACGTAATTTAGCTTCGGGGTTGGGATACTTGACACCGATTCTGGCAGCCATAGATTCGACCCCGCGCCACATCCGCGCATCGCGACTGCGTGCACGGACCCGGGCGATCACCCTCTGAACCTCCAAGGAGATTCTCGTATGAAGCGCCTGGCCCTTGTCGCCGTCGCCCTGTTCGCAGTTGCAGCATGTGCAAAGAAGGATGCAGCTGCTACCGATACCACCATGGCAGCACCAGCACCAGCGGCAGCAACTGACACAGCAATGAAGATGATGGATAGCTCCAAGGCTATGATCGACACCGCAAAGTCGATGATTGACTCCAGCAAGAAGCTCGCGGATTCCGCAAAGAGCGCAATGAAGAAGCCGTAAGCTTCATCGCTTGCAAGCAAAAGGCGCGATCATTCGATCGCGCCTTTTGCTTTTCCAGTCACTACAGCGCTCGTATTGCCGCCATCCCAGCGAACATCGACGGTGCTTCCATCGTCGATCTCGCGACGCACCATCCCGATTCCAATTGCACCTTCGTGCTCGCTGCACGCCGTGCTTCGCACCTCGCCAATCGCGCGATGCTCGCTGTCCTGCAGCACGGCTCCGCGCGGAGGTTGCACTCCATCTGCAAAGCTGAGGCGGCGTAGACTGCGATTCACATGGCCGCGAAAGTGAATCCGCGCGACCGTCTCCTGGCCGATGTAACATCCCTTGGTGTACGACACCGCATGCAGTTCGTCCAGATTCGCTTCCTGCGGCAAGGTGTTTTCGTCCATGTCGGCGCCCCACTCCGGAAAACCGCTTTCGACTCGCAGGCGGTCCAGCATCGCGTCATTCCCAATCTCTGCGCCAGCCGAGCGAATCGAGTCGCCAACCGTCTCGAGATCGGCCCGCGAAAGTATCACCGAGTACATGCTCGCGTCGCCGCTTCCGATCGACGGCAGTCGCACGATCGTGACTGCTCGCGATCCGATAGTCGCCTGGACGTGCGAAAAATGCGGCAGCTCATCCAGCGCATCGGCGGTGATTGACTCACCAGCGGCTTTCGCCAGCGTGCCGGCTGCCTTCTGACCTACGACTGAGATATCTGCTGTCGCATCTGTTACGTCGTGAAGCGTCGCGAATCGCGGGTTCACGAATTTCGTCAACATGGCACGAAGCCCCGGTGCCGCGGCGGGCGACGCATGCAGTTGCAGCCGATCAGCAAGCATCAGCACGATGACATCTGCGACGATCTTTCCCTTCGCAGTCAGTGCGGCCGCGTACTGTCCATGTCCCGGTTTGAGCGCGGCGACATCGTTTGTGACGAGTCCGTTCAGTGTGGCAACCGCGTTCGCACCCAGTAATTCGAATCGCGCGCGGTTGGATCGGTCAATCAGCAGCGTATGATGCATCCAGTAAATCTACAGGATGCACCGCGCGCGCCCGCATGTCGGCCCGTAACAATCCACCGCCGATCTGCATGAGACAACCTGGATTCCCGGTGGCTACAAGCGTCGCACCAGACGCGTCGATTCTGGCGAGTTTTCGTCCGAGCACTGCATCCGAAGTCGCCGGCTCGAGCAGGTTGTAGATCCCAGCACTCCCGCAGCACTGATCAGATTCGTCCAGCGGAAAGAGTTCAATGCCCGGAATCGCCATCAGCACGGCGATCGGTGCATCGGTGATGCGCTGGGCGTGCTGAAGATGGCACGGTGCGTCATATGCAACCGCGAATGGAATCACGCCGCCCGAGCGCGGACCGACCGCGGCGAGCAATTCGGTGACATCGCGCACCCTGGACGACAGTTCACTTGCTCTCTGGCTCCATTCGACGTCGCCACTGAACAGGTGTCCGTATTCCTTCATCATGGCGCCGCATCCGGCGGAATTGGTGACGATGTGCTGTGCGCCAGATTTCTCGAACGCGGCAATGTTGCGCATCGCGAGTCTGCGTGCGGCTCCGAGGTCGCCCGCGTGAGCGTGCAGAGCGCCGCAGCAACCCTGACCAGGCGCGGTGATCATCGTGTAATCGTTTCGCGTCAGGACGCGCTCGGTTGCCCGGTTGGTCTCGGTGAAAAGCCCTTCCATGACGCATCCCAGCAGCAACGTCGCACTTCCATTCTCTCCACTACCCCTGGCGGCATACTTTGCCCGCTCGAGCGGAAAGTCCGTCGATGCGAGCATGGCCATGCCGGAGCCCAGTCGACCGGGAAGCTTGAGCAGCAGCGTGGGAATCGGTGTTGCAGCGAGCAGCCTGGCCATTGCCATGGCGAATCGCATCAGGGGGCGATGCGCAAAAACAGCAAGTAGAAGCCGCGACGCAAAATTTGGGGCATGTCCACCGCGCATAGTCGCGCGCGTCGCCTCGAGCAGGTGACCGTACGGCACGCCGGACGGACATGCGGTTTCACATGCGCGGCAGCCGAGACACTGGTCGATATGCTCGCGAAGATCCGGATCGCTTGCAGGCAGACTTCCGTCCAGAAGTGCGCGCATGAGCACGATTCGCCCGCGCGGAGAATCGTTCTCATCCTCCAGCGCCAGATACGTCGGACACGCCTGAAGGCAGAAGCCGCAATGGACACACGCGTCAAGGCCAGACCGCTCGCGTGCGAGAGGAGTGTCCGCACATGGCGACTGTGTGCCACTCGGTGTCATCCGATGTCTCTCATGATCCCGGGATTCAATATGCTGAACGGATCGAAGCGGCGCCGCAGGGCGTCTGCAAGTTTCGCGTTCACGACCACCGGATCGCGATATCCGTACGACGCTGGCATCTGCCGTCGCATGTGTGCGATCGAATCGCGACGCATCATGCGCGAACGAACGCGAAGCGTGACTTCAGTAATCACCCCCAGGGTTCCCCACGCTCCGATCATCAGGCGAGTGAGATCGAATCCCGCAACATTTTTCACAACTCTTCCACCAGGCCGGATAATGTCACCGTTGCCCAGGACAACAGTCATGCCGAGCACCTGATCGCGTGGAGTGCCGAAAAGTGCGGCGGCGGGCCCATATGAGCATGTCGCAACAGTCGCACCTATCGTTCCGTCTGCGTCACCTTCGGGATCGAGTGCCATCCACTGATCGCGACGCGCGAGAGTCTCGGCTACTTCGCGGAGAGTCGTACCTGCCCGCACGGTCATCGTGAGATCGCCCGGTGCATATGCCTGAATTCCTGCGTCGTCGCCGAGTGACAACCGGGTATCCGAATTGACTGGCGAACCGGCATCCAGCCACGTTCCACGACCGACAATCCGGAGGGGCGTACCCGCCGCTCCCGCTTCGCGAATCGCCGCGGCCACCTCTGCGTCACCGCGCATCCTGCTCTCCGTTGTTCGAAATACGAGTCGACGGAGCAGCGAGCCATTCTCGGCACGTGTGAACCGGCACCACCTTCGCTGGATTGGCTCTGTGTTCCGGATCGAAGGCGTTTCGCAGATCGCACATTGCGGCGAGTGTCGGTTCGTCGAAGAGTTTCGTCATGTACGGGAGCTTGTCGAGACCTACGCCGTGCTCGCCAGTAATGCTTCCGCCGGCAGTGATGCACGTCTGCATGATCGCGCTCATCGCCTGGTGTACCCGCTGCACCTGATCGGGATCGCCGGAATCGTACGATATGTTCGGGTGCAGATTGCCGTCACCGGCGTGAAAGACGTTGCACACGACCAGGCCATGGGAATCACCGATCGCATGAATCCGGGCAAGGACGTCGGTCAGTTGCGTGCGTGGTATCACCGCGTCCTGCACGACCAGATCTGGCGCGAGCCGTCCCATCGCTCCAAATGCCTTCTTGCGCCCCTGCCACAACCGCGTGCGCTCCGCGTCGTTGGTCGCAACGCGAACTGTCCGTGCGCCGGACTCCATGCATAGAGATCTCACCATTTCCAACTCGGCGTCAGTGCTCTCCTCGCTGCCATCTACTTCGATCAGCAGAATCGCCGCGGCATCAATCGGATATCCAGCCGCAAAGATGGATTCCTCTACAACTCGAATGGTGCCGTTGTCCATGAATTCGAGCGCGGCGGGGACCACACCCGAAGCGATGATTGCCGAGGTCGCGCGTGTTGCATCGGCGACATCCATGAAATCAGCGAGCGCTGTTCGGACCGCTGCGGGCCTGCGCGTCAGGCGCACCGTGATGTCGAGCGCCACGCCAAAACATCCTTCGGAGCCGATGAACGCGCCGAGCAAGTCGTAGCCGGCCATGCCGCCATCACGATCGCCGATCTCGATCACCTCGCCATCGGGAAGGAGAACCGTCGCAGCGAGAACGTGATTCAGTGTCACGCCGTACTTGAGGCAGTGCGGACCGCCCGCGTTCTCCGCGACATTGCCGCCAATTGTGCACGCCGCTTCGCTCGAAGGATCTGGCGCATAGAACACGCCGTGCCGAGCCAGTCGCTTGTTCAGTGCTGCATTGACAACGCCGGGCTCGACTGTAGCTCGCATCCGCGCAATGTCCACATCGAGCACAGCTTTCAATCGGTGAAGGCCGAGCAGAACCGCGTCGTCGGCGAGCGCACCGCCAGAAAGTCCGGTGCCCGCTCCTCGCGGCACGAACGCGGTGCCGGTTTCAGCAAGCAGACGGACCACATCGATCGCCTCGTCGCGCGATCCCGGGAATACCGCGAGTGATGGCCGTTTGTGGTAACCCGGAAGCCCGTCCGATTGATACGATAGAAGCACTGCATCGCGTTCCAGGACGAATCGATCGCCAACGATTGACCGCAGTCGCTCGGCGATCCTCCTGTCAACGGTGGCTGTCATTGTCAGTCCGCGGTGATTTGCACGTGTGGAACAACGATGCTCAACGACTCTTTGTCGATGCGATAGTCCAGATTTGGCGAGGCCTTGAGTATCTCGCCATCAACAGCGATATGATGCCCACCGTGCAATATGATCCTGCAGGTATCGACCATGAAGCTGTCGAGTTCCGGAGTACGTGCCAGTTTCACCAGGCCGCGCGTTGCGGCGTCGAGAGCCACCACCAGCAATCGAGCTGCTCGTCGCTCACGTACAACTATGATGTGAAGACAATCCTTGCCACCGTGCACGCGATTGCCAAGCGTAGGCGAGCGCGTCTCCCGCTCACCAACCCCGATAAAAACCATCGGAGTGCTGTAGTGACGTCGCGCTCCGTCCAGCTCCAGCTCCAGCTCCACAGGCCGCATCGACATGAACAGTCGCCAGGCCGCGACGAGGCTTGCAATGCGATATCCGAAGTACTTCTCGATGCGCTCGCGCAATCTGACATATCCGACGTATGCGCCAACCGAGCTCGTGTTGAGAAATAGTCGGTCGCCGACGTATGCGGTATCGACCCTCAGACTCTCTCCATCAATCGCATTTCTTGCGGCATCATGAAGGTTTGTCGGGATGCCGTGGTCGCGCGCGAAGTGATTCAGCGTTCCGCCTGGGAGGATCGCGAGTTCGGTCTCGGTACCGCGAATGACACGCGCCGCAGTGCCGATGCTGCCATCCCCGCCCGCGACCGCGATCCGCGGTGGCTTCGACGCCACCGCGGATCGAATGACGCTTTCGAGGCTTTCGGGTGCGGTGGCGTGAATCTCGAATCCGCCAACGTCCCCGAGCGCACGCTTGGCTGCATTGGAGGTACCAGCGGCATCGTTGACGAACGCGGGGATCACAAGGGGTAAAATAAAGCGAGGACCCGCGTTACGGGTCCTCGCTCATTGCTTGTCTGCATTCACCGCGTGTGCTACGCCGCGCCCCAGAATCCGGACAGCGCGCCACCATCCGGCGATTGCCTCAGCTTCTCGAATGCGCGCTCGCGAATCTGGCGGATTCTCTCTCTTGTCACGCCGAGCAGCGTCCCAATCCTCTCGAGTGTCATGGCTTCGGAGTCCTGACCGAGACCGTAATAGAGGTAGAGAATCTTCCGCTCGCGTGGCGTGAGATATTTCTTGAATGCCTTGTCGATCGACTCGCGCATGAGCTTGAAATCAGTGACGTCTTCGATCTCGCCACCGTCGACGCCTGCGAACCGCTCACCGAGTGTTGATGCTTCTCGATCACTTCGGTCGATCGGCGCATCCAGCGAAATCTCCGTCGCAGACATCTGCCGCGAGGAACGAACAGTATCCGGCGTCTCATCGAGCAGGCGGCCGAGCTCATTGTCGGTCGGGTCGCGCTTGAGAACCTGAGCGAGAACGGTCTCCGCGCGGGAAAGCTTGATGAGCTGTGAATTCTGATTCAGCGGTATGCGCACCGAGCGCGTCTGCTCGGCCAGCGCCTTCAGTACCGCCTGACGGACCCACCACACGGCGTAGGAGATGAACTTGACGCCCTGATCCGGATCAAACTTCCGTACTGCCTTG
>Ga0164241_10002078_pt1 | contig 22626 bp, 17 predicted proteins | sample OricomyardsoilBY_FD_108780 | JGI IMG/M metagenome (GOLD analysis project Ga0164241, IMG submission 108780) | Backyard soil microbial communities from Emeryville, California, USA - Original compost - Back yard soil (BY) | ecosystem: Environmental > Terrestrial > Soil > Unclassified | place: USA... | reverse complement strand
TGCTGCATGAGCGCGGTGCAGCCGGCCGCGGCGGGCGCCGCCATGCTGGTGCCGCTTTTCGTGAGTCCGACCGCGGTCACCGAGGTGCCATTCGCGGCCAGCTCCGGCAGCTCGCGATCGCCGTGAGCCGAGGACGGATTGCGGAACACCGAGTCTCCCGACATCGCCGACGCCGTGTCGTCGTGGTTACCGATCGTGAGCGTGTTGAAACCCTTGTGATTGACGAACTCCGTACTGGCGCCATTGCCCGCCGCTTGCAGGATGGTCGGGTACGGCCAGTGCAGCGCCAGGTTGTCCTTGTACATGTCGTCGAACGACAGGCCCGAGCTGGTCTGCTCGGAATTGCGGTGGAAGCTCTGGCTGATCACCGTGCAGCCGCGGGTCTGCGCGGCCCAGCTGATCGCCGCCAGGTCCATGCTGTTGGCCGAGTGCAGGTTGCAATCCGGCGCGTGCCCGTGCGGCTTGTTGGCCTCGATGTTCTTGATGATGCCGTGCGTGTGACGCGCGTGATCGTCGGTCGCCGGGTTGGTCAGGAACGCCGCGGTGATCGACAGGTTGGTGGTGACATCGGGGCCGTCCTCGTACACCGCCACGTTGACGCCGCGGCCCGTCAGACTCAGCGTGGACTGCACCCGGTCCGACTGCGCGATCGACATGGAGTTGTTCAGGTCGAGCTGGCCGCCTTTCTCGTGCAGGAACACCGCGAGCACGTCATCGTGCCTCTGCAGTTTCGCCAGCTGGGCGGCCGTGACCTTGCAATACACCACGGGCACGTGTGGATCGAGGCGCACGGTGCGCGCGTCGTATCCATCCAGTGATGCCTTGAAACGTTCGGCGGCGTCGCAGGCGTAACCTTTTCTCTCCATCTCTTCTTTCGGCGGGCGCAGCGTCGGCCCGTCGGCGCGCTTCGCCGGTAGTTTGGTCTCCGGCGTGGCCAGCCACACGGCGATCGGCAATACCTGGTTCGCGCGGCAATCGTCGGCAGCGGCTTTCAGTGCCGGGTGCAACTTGCCGTACTTGGCGAGCCGCCGCCGCGCGATGGTTTCGAAGATCGCGTTGGCGTCGACGCGTTTGCCGCGCTGGTCGAACGCCAGTTCCACCGGCTTGCCGGTCTTGCGGTTCACGGCCTTCATGATCTCGATGTAGCTGCCCTTCGGCCGTTGCGCGGCGGAGACTCGCGTGGCCTTGAGCGGTTCGACCTGCAGGCGAATCATGCTTTCGACGCGCAGCGCGGGACTGATGTTGGCGTTGGAGTCGGTCACGAAGAACGGCACTTCACGCGCTGCCGCCAGTCTGTTTCCACGCGGAGAGCGCAATTCACCGATGCGCAGGGTCTGCGGACCGGTCGGCAGGTCGCCATCAATTTCGAGTGACGCGGCGCGGCCATTCTTGGACAGCCGAACCGTGGCGGGATGGCCTTGAAGCAGGAACGCGCCCTTCGCGCTTTCCGCATCCAGCGGTGCGCCGATGCTCAGGTTCAGTCGCCGCGACGCGGTGACGATCTCATGCGCTTCGACGCTGATTTCGATCTTGGGGGAACGCGACATGCTGCAACTCCGTTTGTCCGTCGTCAGGCAGGACCCGCACGGTAGCAACGGGTCGTAACTGACCAGTAACGGATGAGGAACGCATGGGTAACGCGAGGCGCGCACTTGGACGTCTATGGGGCTTAGGCCCGACGACATGAAAACGCCCCGGCGAGCATGCTCGGGACATGAAACACGAGATGCTGTTGCTGTCAGTGCTGGTCCTCGCCGGCTGCGCGAGCTCCGGCCTGGCCTCGTCCAACCAGGAGCGCCTGGAACTCTACAAGGCCCATTCGACGCCGGTCGAAAGCTTCCGCGTCACCCGGCTCCAGGGCCGCCAGGTCCGCTGGTCGCCGATCGGGGACCAGGCGCTGATGGTGTACGACGAGTCCGACCAGCCCTATCTACTGGAGCTGCCTGAGAAATGCTCCGGGCTGGCCACCGCCAGATCGGTTTCGATCACCAACGCCACCGGGACGGTGACACCCGGGTCCGACTCCGTGCAGCTGCTGGGCCCGAGCAAGGCCGGGTCGGCTTACTACTGCCGCATCGGCAGCGCGCGGCGCATCGACATGGATGCGGTCAAGGAAGCCAGGGCGAAGTGAGCCGCCCAAAAAAAAGACCCCCGGCGGTTTCCCGCCGGGGGTCTTCCATCTGCTCAAAGAGGCGTGACTGACACGTCGTCGACATAGACGTCGTATGCGGGATCGGTTCCCTCGAGGAAGATCGCGACGTCGGTAGGTGTGCAGGTCGACGGGATCACCAGGTTGCCCGCGAGTTGGGTCCAGGTTCCGGGTGCTACCGCCGTGTTGTTCTGTATCCAGGGGTAAGTGTCCGCGGCACCTTCACACGACACCTTCGACGCCAGGCGTACGGTGCCGTCTCCGGTTCCATTGATGAGCGCCCACGCGCTGACGCTGTAAGTCGTATTGCCCTGCGCCTTGCCGGTGAGGCTGTAAACGGCGAACTGGTTCGCATTGGAACGGTTGGTCGCGTGCAGGCTCATGCTGCCGGTATGCGCCTGCGCATTGCTGGCGGCCAGCGTCGCGCCGTTCCAACTACTCCAGCCTGCGGTGCCGGTCTCGAAGCCGCCATCGGTCACGAGGTTGCTGCTGGGCGGACTGACCTTGACGTCGTCGATGAACACGTCGAAGGCCGGGTCGGTACCCTCGAAGAAGATCGCGACGTCGGTGGGCGTGCAGCCCGCCGGGATCACCAGATTTCCCCCGAGCTGGGTCCAGGTGCCGGGTACCACCGCCGTATTGTTCTCTATCCACGGGTACGTGTCCGCGGCGCCCGCGCACGACACCTTCGACGCCAGGCGGACTGTGCCATTGCCGGTTCCATTGATCAGTGCCCAGCCACTGACGCTGTACGTGGTGTTGGTCTGCACCTTGCTCGTGAGGCCGTAGACGGCAAACTGGTTCGCGTTGGAGCGGTTGGTCGCATGCATGCTCATGCTTCCGCCATGCGCCTGCGCATTGCTCGCGGCCAGCGTCGCGCCGTTCCATGAACTCCAGCCGGCGACGCCGGTTTCAAAGCCGCCGTCGTCCACGAGATTCACGCCCGACTGCGGCTGTGGTTTGCCGATGCGCACGTTGTCGAGGTTCGCTACGCCATTGGTGCCATGGAAGCGGATGTAGACGTCGTGGGTGCCGGCAAGCGCAGGCCAGTCCACGTCCACGGTCTTCGAACTTCCCCAACTACCCGTGCTGGGCAGGTCGAGCGTGAACAGCGGCGCTGCGTCGAGGCTGTCGAGGTAGACGGAGATGCTGCCGGCATCCGCACTGCCCTTGGCGTAAGTCGCCCAGAACTTGTTCCAGCCCTGCTGCAGCTCCACGCTCTTGAACGCGATCCAGTCGCCCTCGTCGGTGTAGGCCACGACACTGCCCAGCGCTGCGACACCCTGACCGGCGTCGTACAGCTCGGCCTCGAAGGTCAGGCCGAATTCGCTGCCCTTCCAGCCGGTCGGCACGTACACGGGCACGGTGCAGGTGTCGCCACCGCCGTGCATGTAGCAGGTCATGAAGTCCAGCGCCGGACGCGGCGTGCCGTCATTGCGCACCAGCCAGGAGTTGGCTTCCCAGGTTGCGCCCTGGCGGAAGCCCCATTGCGTGATACCCCCGATCGACGGGTGATCCCAGAACACCTTGAACAGATCGCGCGTGACGTTGGCCTGGCGCGCATCGTCCGCGAAATTCAGGTCGAACTCCGAGATGTAGATCGGCAGCCCGGTGGCGCCGAGCTTGTCGAGATCGGCCTTGACCACGGCGGGGTCGGCGCGCTCGAGGAAATGTCCCTGCTCGCCGATGCCGTCGAGCAGCTTGCGGTCCTGCAGTAGTTTGATCAGGACCAGGTAGCTGTCCGTGAACTGCGGCAGGATCACCGTGTTGAATTCGTTGACCAGCAGCTTCGCTTTCGGAAAGCGCGCGCGCGCCATCTCGAAAGACTTGATGACCCAGTCGAAGCCCGTGGTTCCCGCGCCACCCAACGCGTCGCGGTAACCCGCCGGGTTGTTGAGCGGCTCGTTCACCACATCGATGAAGTCGATGTCCGGGTAGCGGGCGGCCACCGCGGACATCCACTGCTCGACCTCGGCCAGCTGTTGATCGGCCGGCAAGCTGGCGAGCCAGGCGGGTTGCTGCTGTCCCCAGATCAGCGTGTGGAATTTGAAAGGAATGTGGTTGGTCTTCGCGAAGCTGTAGGCATCGTCGAGCGGCTGCCAGTTCATGACATCGCGCGTCGCTTCGACGCTGCCCCACTTGCCCGCATTCTCCGGCGTGAGCTGGTCGAACCAGTTGTTCAGCAACGCGAAGTCCTGCGCGCCGCTGGCGGCCGTGCCGAAGAACTTGATTTGATTCACCGCGACGTCGACCGTGTCGGTCTTGCTCCTGTAGCCGCGCTCGTACATGACCGTGAGCTGAAACGTCAGCTTCTGCTGCACTTCGGTTTGCGGGGCGGTGAACGTGAGCACGCCCTTCTTCGTCACCTTGAAGTTGACCTTCGGCCCCGCCGTCTGCGCCCAGGTGTAACCGACGATGTGGTCGAGCACGTTCGCGCCGGCCCGGAGCGTGACGCTCGCGCCTTCGTTGACCGCCTGGTCAGGTCCGGCGTCGGCAATGAGTTCGGGTAACAGACAGGCACTGAGCATCAAGGTGGCAGCCGTGAGCATCAACGCATTGCGAAGCGATCTGAAAATCATGGTGGTCCCCCTTCGAATCCAGGGCCGTGCGACGCGTCGCCAGCCATTTATGTGCCTTCTGCTCACCGCTCGACGGCCGCGATACAGAAGGCATGAGAACGCTACCATTTCAGCCGAGCCGCACACAATACGTGCCGACCTCGACATGATCGGCCTGGCGCCGCCCGCATGATTGGAACTGCGCGATCTTGCAGGCAGAAGGCTCACGCGGTTCATGGACAGAAAGCCGGTGGCTCCCCGCCGCGGGCTCTCTATCTACTCGACGAAGAACGCCCGGGGGTAACGAGCATCTCCGTTCCGATGCTTGTTCCCGGACTGCCACGTGCGTGGCCGTGGCCGGGTCGAGGATGGCGTGTCGCGCGGCGGACTGGTATTAAATGCCCATGCAATACAAAGCTCTCGGTCGAACCGGTTTTGAAGTTTCCAGTATCAGTTTCGGTGCCTGGGCCATCGGCGGCACCTGGGGGGAAGTGGACGATGCGGAAGCCATGCGCTGCCTGCATCGCGCCCTGGACCTGGGTGTCAACTTCTTCGACACGGCGGACGTCTACGGCGACGGGCACAGCGAACGACTGTTGGCCCGCCTGCGGCGGGAACGTCGCGATCCATTCTGGGTGGCCACCAAGGTCGGACGCCGTTCGAACCCGCACACCCGCGAGAGCTACAACCGCGAAAACCTGACGCAGTACGTGGAGCGTTGCCTCAAGAACCTCGAGGTGCCGGCGCTCGACCTGGTGCAGTTGCACTGCCCACCCACGGACGTTTTCTACATGCCCGAGGTGTTCGGCGTGCTCGACGACCTGGTGAAGGCGGGAAAAGTGCGCTTCTACGGTGCCAGCGTAGAGCGCGTCGAGGAAGGACTGAAGGCGCTCGAGTACCCGGGGCTGCAGTCTTTGCAGGTGATCTTCAACATCCTGCGCCAGCGTCCCGCGGAGCTTCTGTTCCCGCGCGCGCTCGAACGCAAGGTCGGCATCCTGGCGCGCCTACCACTTTCGTCCGGCATGTTGACCGGCAAGCTCACGAGCGCCACCCGTTTTCACCCGGACGATCATCGCGCCTTCAACCGCGAAGGGGCGGCGTTCGACAAGGGCGAGACCTTCTCCGGTTTCGACTATGAGCAGAGTTTGCAGGTGGTGCAGAAGTTGCGCGGCCTGCTGCCCGCCGGCATGACGCTGCCGGAACTCGCGCTGCGTTACATCGCGTCGTTTCCCGCCGTGACCTGCTCGATTCCGGGCGGCCGGCGCGTCGAACAAGTCGAGCAGAACGTGGCGGCAGGCTCGAAAGGAGCGCTCGATGCCGAACTGCTGTCGGCGCTCGCCCGCGTCTACGCCACCGACGTCAAGCCGTTCGTGCATCAACGGTGGTGACGGCCATGAAACGCGTCGTGGGTGTCCGAGTAACAAGAACCCCCGGCAGTTTCCCGCCGGGGTCCGGAAGTAGCGAGCGTTGCCGCTCCTGACATGGCTCCAGATCAAGGTCCCGCGAATCGAATCACGTTGCCCGCGCCCTGATACCCCAGCACGGGATTTTGCTTGCAGGTGTCGCCCTGGGCGCGGATCTGCGCGCAGATCCGAGTGACGTGGGCCCAAACATAGTCCCGGTACAGGTTTTCGAGCGGCCACTCGCCTCTGGTATCGATCAAGCCGCGCACCAGGCCCTCGGTAAACAAGCCTCCCCTGGGCGCACCCAGATCCATGGCGGTTTCCTCGGCGGTGGCGGCCGACATCACGGCGATACTTCCGGTCGCATCCTTTACATTGCGCATCATCAATACGAGGTCCGGTGCGCCTCCGGACCGGCCCATGGATGCTCCGCTTCCACCGATGGAGACTGTGTTCAGACCGGTCGCCGCACCACCCGAGAAACAGGTGTCCACGATCATGATCCGTTCCTTGGCCGGAATTTGCGCGAACAGTCGCATGATCTGGTCGAAGTCGAACAGGTTGGTGGAGCTGCTGTCGTACAGCACCGGCATGGTGAGTCCAGTCCGGGAAAAATTCAGCTGCGTGCCATGGCCCGACATGTACATCACCACCGTGTCCTGTGGCCCCACCGAGCTCGCCAGCTGCGTGAGGGAGTTGCGCAACGCAGCCACGGTAGCCGATTCGCCAAACAGCTCGATGGTGCTCCCCTCGCTGAATCCGAAACCTCGCAATGCGTCGCGCACGTGGCGCGTGTCGTACGCCACGCCCTCGAGCGGTCGGGCAGTACTGTCACGCCGTTTGGGCACACCAACCGATAGCAGCCAGCGTTTGCCCGCGGCCTGCACCGGCGCCGCTGGCTGCGACACCGGCGGAGGTTGCGCCGCCGGCGGCCCGGAGGGCGCCGGCACCGCGGCGGCTGGCGCCGGCGGCTTGACCAACACGAAACTCGTGGCCGTGCTGGTGTCGCCGAGGATCATCTGCTCCACCTGCTGTGGCGTGAGTCGGCGCAGACGGTCGTCGATGCGCGTCACCAGATCGGTAGCGGCGCTCTGCGCGGCGATCTCGAATCCGCGCCTTTCTCCATACTCGCGCGTCGCGGGATCGGTGCGCGTCTGCACCTGGCCACGCCCCTGCTCCGACGCCAACAGCGTGGCGCCGACGAACACGCGCGCCTCGATGCGCACTTCGGCAATGCCCACCTGCACACCGGGCTGCGGCCTGACATCGCCGTACACCGAGTAGATCATCGAGAGACCGGCATCCGGCGCGAACGTCACGACGACGCCCGGTCCCTGGTCCATGGCCTGCAAGGCTTCCGGCGATGCCTGCAACACCTGGTACTGCTTGTTCAGGAACTGCTGCTCCAATGCCATGGTGCTGGTCTGCACCAGCGGCTCGAGGCGTTGAGGCGCATTGTCCGTTTCCTTTCGATACAGCATCACCAGGTGCTTGGCCGCCCAACGGCTCAAAACCGCATTCTTGTCCGGTCCTCCGGGCGCATTGACCGCCGACGTTGGTGCCGTGACGGACGCCGGTGGCGAGTCGGCCGGAGCGGCGGCAGACGGTGCGGCGGCTGCGTTCGCCGGTGCCGCGGTAGCTGGAGGCGCGGCGGCTGGTGCCGTCGCGACGGGCGGCTTGTTAGCTGGAGTTACGGCCGCGGGTGGCTTGTCAGCCGGTGTCGTGGCGCTCGCCGCCGGTTTCGCCGGCACCGGCACTTGCGCCTGCGCGAGCGCGAGCGCCGGCAAGGTTCCGGCCATGAACAACGCCGACAACACCACTGCGCTCAGGGCGACGATCGACCGATGGTTCTTGCGAATGCTCATGTTCATTTCTCCCGCACGCCGTTCGCCGACACATCGCTGAGCACCGCGAAGTCACCGACGGCCATCGTGTAACGTGTATCGACGTGCGTGATGTCGCACTGACTGGTCTCCGTGCCCACGCCGTTGCAGCGGATCACGGCCAGGGGCTGGGTGAAGGCAACTTTCTTCTTGCCGTTGATGTCGGTGTACTGCGGGCGGAACACCACCAGTTCATCGCCGCCCTGGAAGCCGTGGCTCAATCCGCCGATCACGCCGACCGCGCTGTCGCTGACGAAGGTCACGCGCGCCATGGGACGCAGCACATGATTGATGCGCGCCACCGCCTTCGAGAGCGCCTTGTCGAGCGCACGCTGGTAGTCGGCAGCCATCGAGCCCTGCATCTCCGCGCTGGTGGTGGTGGCATTGGGAGGCAGCAACGTGCCCTCGCCTTGTGTCATGCCGTAGTCACCCTCGACCGACACGCCACCCACGAGCAACTGCTCACCCGTGACGACGTCCTTGAGGTTCACCGCCAGCCGAATGGTCGTCTTGACCTTGCGGTAGGGATCGAGCGGGATGATTTCCTGGTAACTGCCCTGCACCATGCCTTCGATGACGATGTCCATGGTCTTTCCATCCAGCGACTGGATGCTCTGCTCGCGAACCACGGTGGTGGCATCGTCGAACACCTGGAAGCGACGACTCTCCATGACCATGCTCGCGAAGCGGCTGTTGACCTGGCTATTGGTGAGATCCAGTTTCGCGGCCGCTGCGCGCGAGAACAGCAGCTTGCTGTCGGGCGCATCTTCGATGCCGCGCATCTGCGTGTACACGCGCAGCAGGCGAGCCTCGTCGACCAGCTGCGCGAAGCGCGGATCGAAACCCGAGGGCATGCGCACCGGGCCCTGGACCACCACCACCTGCTCCGCCGCGTGCGGATCGGGCGGCGGGGCGGGCTTCTTCTTTGCCGCCGTTGCGTCGAAGGCCACCAAGTGCGCGGCCAGCATCGTCATCACCAGGTATCGGATTCTCATCGCGTTTCCTTGTTATTTTTTGCGGATTTCTTTTTCGGCCTGGCGGGCGTCGCACCATTCGCGGTACGGCCACAGCTATCTACATAAGACTCGTAGGCGTAGACCGTCGACATGGAAGGCACGAGACGGATCAGCACCGTGCCCAGCTGCATCTGCGCGTACGGTCCCTCGGCATTGGCCAGCACCAGGCGCGTGAGCTGCGCGTCATTCCATTCGTCGAAGTTGGCGGCCGTGAGGCGCTGCACGTTGCCGATCTGCACCGCCTCGGCGATGTTGCGCTGATCCTTGTTCAGCAGTGGCTCCGCGAGCTTCGCGCCCGACGGGGTAGTTTGTCCGTCCAGCAGCGCATTGGAGAACAGGAATGGCTTGCCACCCATCGCGGCGCCGTTCATTCCCAGGTAGCTTTCCGCGAACTTGCGGCGTTCCGCTTCGGACACGGCCTTGTCGAGCAGCAGGCCCGCGGCGGCGCTATCGCACTGGTACACGCGCGACACAAACCCCGGCGAACCGTCGCGAAACAGCGCGTCGGCCATGCGCGTGTCTTCGCCGGCGGTGGCCAGGACCTTGAACACTTCCTTGGCGTGCTGGTGATCGGATTCCTGCGCGGCTTGCACCAACCGGTACTGGTTCTGTGCCTTGGAAGGCTCGACCACGATGCCGGTGTACAAAGTCTTCGCGCTGAGTTCGACCAGCGGCTTCACCTCGGTCATGAACTGGTACGAGAACGGCATCGCCGTGAGGATCTGGTGCATGTTCTTGGTCTTCACGGTCTTCGTGACTTCACGCACGAACAACGTGGAGAAGGCACCGAAGGCGCTGACGCCCGTCATGCTGCGCACGTAGGCACCGGTTCGTCCGATCAACCCGTCGCGCTCCGTCTTGTATTCCGCGTAGGCCTTGGGATCGCTGTGACGCAGGAACTTGATGGCGAGATTCTGCATCCCGAGATCACCCGCGAACTCGCGCAGCGAACGGTCGGTGCCAAACGAGTCGATGAATTTGATGTCCTCGGGCGTCAGCCATTTCTTGAGGTCCTGCTCCATGCCGCGCGCCTTCGCCTCGTCACCGGCGGCCAGGATCTGGCGGCGGCGATCGAGCACGTCCGCCATGAGCTCGGCGGTTTTCTGACGGCGCTCGAGCAGCTTGGTGTAGTCGGTTTCGAGATTGGCGAACTGATCCTGGCCGGCCTTCATCATCTTGCCGCCGATGCGCGTGGCCACCAGCAATGCGGCCATGTTGAGCACGCTGCGCTGGTGCTCCGCGGTCATGCCAGCGCTGTCCGGCAACTCGATCGTTTCGTTCCTGAGCGCCGCGCTGTCGCCGGTCAGGGTATTGAAGAAATCGTCCAGCGACTTGTCGCTGAAACCCACCGTCTGGTTGACCATGTCGCCGGCCAGGCCCTGTAGTTTGCCTGTCACCGAACCCGGCAGGCGATTGACGCCCGGGATGCGACTCATGAAGCCGGGCTTGGACTCACCGGCTGCCTCGGCGGTGACCTCGCTGACCGATTGAGCCAGCGCCGCGCGGGACTCGGCGGTCTTCATGGCGTTCAGTTCCTGTTTCAGGTCTTCTCCGGTGACGGTCTTCTTGGCGAAGAGCTGCGCCATGCTCTGGGGCGAGCGGAGGTTTGCCGCCGCGATGGCGGATGTCGCCGGTGCCGCGGTGGCATTGGCTACCGGGGCGGGAGCCGGGGCCGGTTGGGTCTTCGTTGGCAGGCCTACCTTATCAACCCAGTCGCGAACCCCCTTCGTTTGCTTGTCCCCGGCGGCGCCCGGCGTGGCCGTGCAAATGCTCAGCAAGCCAGCCACCACCGCGCTGAAAATGCGCGCGCGGCCTCTATCTACGGAGGACCCGTATCGCATGTGATTTTCTCCCCAGGTCGCAATTCGAGTTTTTTTGTTGTCGACCTGGGCACATCATACCTCGGGCAAGTGAATGCGGGCTTAAGGCGGCACGGCGGAAATGGAAAAAAATTGCCCCGGTGGCACGGCGGACTGGTATTACCTGGCACTGCATGAAAAGAATCACTTTCCTCGGACTTGGCATCATGGGCACCGCGATGGCGCGGCGGCTGCTGGACCACGGTTTTGACCTGACCGTTTGGAACCGTAATGCGGATCGGGCCCAGGTACTGGTTAGAGCCGGCGCGAGAATGGCGGCGACGCCAGCGGAGGGCGCGAGCGATGCCGAGGCCGTCATCGCGATGCTCGCCGATGACGACGCCTCGCGCGAAATCTGGCTGGGTGAGGCAGGCGCGCTGCCGGCCATGCAGCGCGGCGCCTTGGCGATCGACTCGAGCACGCTCACAGTGGGATGTATGCGCAATATTGGTGCCCGGGCCACCACGCTCGGTGTAAATTTTCTCGACGCACCGGTGACCGGCAGCAAACCACAGGCCGAACTAGGTACGCTGAATTTTCTCGTGGGTGGCGACACCGCGGCAGTCGAACGCGCCGCCCCGCTGTTCGCGGCCATGGGCCGCGGTCATGTGCACGTGGGTCCCGCCGGCAGCGGTGCGCTGCTCAAGCTCATCAACAATTTCATGTGCGGCGTGCAGCTGGCCAGCCTGGGCGAAGCCATCGCCATGGCCCAGCGCAGTGGCCTCGACATTCGCCGCACGGCGGATGTGTTGGCCGCCGGCTCGCCCGGAAGCCCGCTCGTGAAGATGGTGGTCGAACGGATGGTGTCGCGCGATTACACGCCCAACTTCCTGGTGCCGCTGATGGTCAAGGACCTGACCTACGCCATCGAGACTTTCGCGGGTGCGGGTATCGAACTCGCGGACGCGCGTGCGGCGCGCGAACGCTTCATGGAAGCCGCGGCCGCCGGGTACCAAAATCAGGACATCGCCGCCGTGGTCGAGCCCCTGCGGCGGGATTGTTAGGCCTCGCGAGGCACCGAGCCCTTCCACTTCCACAGCAGCAAGATCATCAGCAGGCTGACGAGCGGGCTGAAGATGCTGGATTCGGGGCCGAAGGCGCCTCCCGTGAGCCACTCGGCCTGGCGTTGAAACACGGGATGCCACCAAACAGCGTCGCCTATTTTGGTATGTCGCGGTTCGAGTAGTAAGGCCGCCAGAACGGGAAGATGGATGCGAGCCAGGCACCCAGTCCAACGTGGACCTTGGTGTAGTAGCCTTGTTCGTAGGCGGCGGGAGTCACCCACCAGCTGACGTCGACATCGTATCCCAGGAGCTGTTCGCTGAGCTCGGTGCGTCGACCGAGTGGGTAGAGATAGCAGCAACCGAGATACTCGCCGTCCCTCTTGCGCACAACGTAGGTGAAGGACGCGCCCTCGCGGAATTCGAGTTCATGCCAGACGAGGTCGACATAGTTGAATGCCTCGGTGACCGAACCCGTTGGCCAGCCGCCGCCGCGAGTCCTGTTGATGAGATCGATGCTCGCGTTGATGCCCCGCACGTCCTCGGACAAGTCTGCCCGGGTTATGGCGGTCGCCACGACATCATCGTGGATGAGCGTCGCCGGTGGCACGAACCCGTCAGGGGCTCTCAGCTTTTTGATGAATTGGCGGTAATCCATGGCTTTCGATCTCCAACTCAAGACGTGGCGATTCTTTAATTTCGTTTCCGTACGAACGACAGAGAGTCGAACTCGCTGGGCCGAATTCGACATTCCGGCCAAAATGAATGACCCTTCCGCCAGTTGCGCTCGGCGCTCCCCTGTCTCAAAGACTGATCATATTTACCTGTCATGAACCCAACCGAAAAGCTCATCCATCTCCTTCCGGCATTGGCGCTGTGTTTTCTATTGGCCTCGTGTTCGACGCCAACCGAGTTGTCTTCCACCCCCGCCGAACCCGCTGTCCCCGCGCCGCCGCCGCCCATCAAGGCGCTCTCGCCCGCGGCCTCCATCGCCACGATGCAGATGCCGAGCGGATATCGGCTGGAGCCCGTGCTGACCGAGCCCGACATCGCCGAGCCGGTGATGGTCGCCTTCGACGGCAACGGCCGGATGTACGTCGCCGAGATGCGCACGTACATGAAGGACGCCGACGCCACGGGGGAGCAGGAACCCTTCAGCCGCGTCTCGCGCCATGAAGACACCGACGGCGACGGCATCTACGACAAACACACCGTGTTCGCCGACAAGCTGCTCCTGCCGCGCATCATGCTCACGCTCGACGACCGCATCATCATCGGCGAAACCAATACCGATGATCTCTACATCTACCGTGACACCAATGGCGACGGCGTAGCCGACGAGAAGACGCTGTGGTTCAAGGGCGGTCCGCGCGGCGGCAACATGGAGCACCAGCCCAATGGGCTCGTGTGGGCCATGGACAACGGCATCTACTCCACTTACTACGACTACCGCCTGCGCATGGGCGCCGACGGCAAGGCGATCAAGGAAACGATCCCGGTCAATGGCGGCCAGTGGGGTCTCACGCAGGATGACTGGGGCAAGGTCTGGTTCGTGAACGCCGGCAATGAAACCGGCCCGGTGCACTTCCAGCAGCACATCATCTACGGACAGTTCACAGGTCCTGGCGAGCAAATCGGCCAGTACAAGACCGTGTGGCCGATCGCCCACGTGCCCGATACGCAGGGTGGCCCCGGCCAGCTGCGTCCGGACAACACCCTCAACCATTTCACCGCGACCTCCGGCCAGGCCATTTTCCGCGGTGACCGCTTGCCGGAAGATCTGCGCGGCAACCTGTTGTTTGCCGAGCCCGTGGGGCGACTGATCCGCCGCACGCTGATCACCGTGGATGACGGCATCACACGCCTCGCCAATGCCTACGAGAAGGAACACGGCGAGTTCATCCGCGCGACCGATCCGCTGTTCCGCCCGGTCAACATGATCACCGCGCCCGACGGCACTCTTTATATTGTCGACATGTACCGCGGCATCATCCAGCAGGGTGAATGGACCAGGAAAGGCTCCTATCTACGCGAGCAGATCGACGCCCTCAAGATGGAACGCGAGACCGGCCGCGGCCGCGTCTATCGCCTGCGTTACCAGGGCTTCGAGCGCGGTCCCCAGCCGCACATGCTCGACGAGACTCCCGCCCAGTGGGTGCGGCACCTGTCGCATCCGAATGGCTGGTGGCGCGACACCGCGCAGAAGCTGCTGGTCCTGCGTCGCGATCGCTCGGTCGTGCCGGCGCTCGAGAAGCTCGCGACCGCGGACTCCGCGGATCCCCGCCCGCGCCTGCATGCGCTGTGGACGCTCGACGGCCTCGGCGCGCTGGATGACACACTCATCCTGCGCGCGCTGAAGTCCGGCGATCCGCAGGTGCGCATGGCGGGCCTGCGCCTCGCGGAAGCGCCGCTGATCGCCCAACCCACCGCGCATGCTCCCCTGGCGGTCGCCGTGCGGGCCGCGCTGCGCGACGCCGATCCGCGCGTCACCATCCAGGCCATGCTTTCCGTGCGTCGCGCCGCGCTGCCCGACGCGAAGAAAGCGATCCAGGCCACCGCCGCGGCGTCTTCCTCCGCCGGCGTTTACGCCATCAACGAGCAACTTTGGGACGAAGCCAAGAGCGAAGATCCGCAGCTCATCCGCCTGCTCGGCGTGAATGGCCTGAAGTCGTATCGTTCGGGCGCGACTCTCTACAACTCGGTCTGCTTCGCCTGTCACGGCACCGATGGCCATGGCGCGCCCATGCCCGGCGCCGCGGGTCGCACCATCGCGCCACCCCTGGCGGACTCGCGGCGGGTGCTCGGCGACGAACGCGCCGCCACTGCCATCGTGCTACATGGCTTGCAGGGCAAAGTCGACGACATCGTCTATGACGCGCCCATGGTGCCGATGAATTCCTATTCCGACGCCGAGCTCGCCAACGTGCTCACCTACATCCGCAACAGTTTTGGCAACCGCGCGCCGGCGGTGGCGCCCGAGGCGGTCGCGGCACGCCGCGCCGCCGATACGGCGCGGACTAGCTACTGGACGCTCGAGGAGCTCACGGGCCAGATCCCCGCCCTCGGCGTGCCGCGCGAGCGCTTCAAGCGCCGCGCGGAATGGAAACTCGCCGTCAACATGGAGGCGCGCACCAACTCGCCCCCCGAAGCCATGCTCGATGGTGATCCGAAGACGGGATACTTCACCCAGGGCTTCAAGCCGTTTCCCGTGGAGTCGCTCACCGTGGAGCTGCCCGCGCACAGCAGGATCACGGGGATCGACGTCGACTCGCGCGGTGAGAAGGGCCAAGACGGCAAGGACATGGGCTGGGCACCGGCGTACAGCGTCGAGGTGTCCGACGACGGCCAGGCCTGGACCATGGTCGCGCCGAGAGTCGTGGGTGAACCCCACGCCCGCCTCAACTTCGCCGCCCCGGTGGAAGCCCGGCACCTGCGCATCGCCATCACGGAGAAGGAAGGCTGGCAGCCCTGGGTGATCAAGGAACTCAACCTTTACGGCGACGAAAAGTAGGCGGCGCTCCTGCGGGATGCCGCACGCAGGCCGCTCAAGACCTGCCGGCGCAAGGGTTTCACCGCGACTGACCGGGCAGCCGCCGCCCCGGTTGGCTGATTTGCCGAAAAAACGCAGATTCCCCCGCTCCGGGGGCCCATTTGCAGTACCTTTGCGCCCGCTTGAGATACGAGCCCTGTTCGCCCCTGCTCCCGCGTCTTCCTGACGCGGCGTCGAGGTCTGAATCTGTCGCCTCGAGTATCACAGCAGAGCGGCGCAGCTGCGCCGGCTATCTACATTCTTCCTGAGGAATTTCTCTTGACCAAACTTTACGTTGGAAATCTGCCCTTCACTGCCACCGAAGACAGTGTGCGCGAGTTGTTCGCCGCTCACGGCACCGTTGAAAAGGTCGCCCTCGTCAACGATCGCGACACGGGCCAGCCGCGCGGCTTCGGGTTCGTGGAAATGTCGAACGCCGATGCGCAAAAGGCGATGCAGTCGCTCAACGGCAAGGACTTCGGTGGTCGCCCGCTGAAGGTGAACGAGGCGCAGGACAAGCCCCGCGGCGGCGGCGGTGGCGGCTACGGGCGTCGTTGATGAAACTGACTTCGGTCGGCCCTGAAGGTGCCCGCAATGTGCTGCGCGAAAAGCAGCGCCGGAATCGCCTGGCTGCGAAGGAGTTGCGGGTTCAGTACCCGCAATTCGCAACGATTCGCGTGGACCTGGTGTTCGACGAAGCAGATTCCCAGCCTCCGGCGCCGCAATCGATCGTGCTGCATCCACCCGCGCGCGCATATTTCGTCTACCCGTGCCCGTACGCCAGCTGCAGCGGCGAACTCGATCTCGCGGCGAACGTGGATCACATCGCCGAACAAGGCAAGGCACGCGCGGCCGGGCATGCCAAGTGCAACGGTGAGCGCCACGGTCGCCAGGGCAAGGGGCCCTGCGATCTGCACATCGAATATTCGATCGCCGTGGGGAAGCAATGAACACCGCGCTGCCCATGAATCCCGGCGAACTGGCCTCGGACTACCGCCTCCGGCTGGCGGAGGAGCGAGTCGAGGCGGAAGAGCGTCGCCGGGTCGAGCTGCTCGACCTGTCTTCGACCGCCAATCCACCCGCCGCCAGGATTCGCGCCTGGGAACGGACTCATGGCCTCACCTTGCCGCGCGCTGCATCTCATCCCGTGCTGAATTCGGTGGCGGCCGCCACCCACCTGACGCTCGAGCAGGTGCACGAGGAACAGCGCCGGCGGCTGATGCCGGTGCCAGCGGCAACGCCGGCAGGCTGATTTCGCGGCGAGATTCGCTCCAAGAGTAAAGGCCCCCGGCAGTTTCCCGCCGGGGGTCTTCTTTCTTCTCTAGCCAGACACCCGGCGTCCCCCGCCCGTTCCGCTCATGCGCCTCGCGTTGAGCGTGCGTCGCCAAACTACTGCGTCACGCCTGCGACGAATATGTAAGTGCTTGGCGAATCTCTCCGCCTGGCTATAGTCTTCCGGCAGTAGTCAGGAGGGGAGCGGCATGATTCGTTTCGCGCGGATGCTGGGCTTGGTGTGCCTGTTGGCTGCCTCGTCGGCCCACGGGCAGAGAATGTTCGATCCCACACCGCCGCTCGGCGTGTTATGGGAAATGCAGCCCGACGGCGACGCCTTCCAGAAGGATCTCGGCTTCGTCGTGCCGGAGAAGTGGCAGGGCTTCAAGCGGCTGGGTTTCAGCTCCGGACGCGCCGACGGCGGCAGCGTCAGGGCGTACTACGAGACCGACGACCACGCGCTCAAGCTGAACCTCTGGCTGCAGCTGCGCATCGACATGCGCGGCCTGCCGATGGATGCCGACATGGTCTGGGACCTGCTCAAGATCGTCATCGCCGGGGAAATGGGCGCGAAGGAAAAAGGCACCGAGCTTTCCAGCAAGCCCTTCGCCATCGGCAAGCGGACGCCGGCGGGGCGCGAAATGTGGACTCGATACGTGCTCGACGGCGGCCCTGCCGTGCAGGGCGCGTTCTGGCAGAACATCGGAGTCTGGTCCGTCCTCGTCACCTTCTCGGGACCCGAGGCACGGCGCGAAGAACTCGAGAAGCTGGCGCCGGCATTGTTCACCGAGATGCCGTTTCCGTATGCGCCGCTCGCGACCGAGCTGGCCGTGAACGGCACGCAGGTTTTCGCCGCCATGCCCAAGTGCAAGGGCAAACCGCCCGAGGGTACCGGCAAGGAATTCATGCCTACGTTTCAACAAGCGGCGCTGATGTCGCTCCTGTTGCCCGGCATGATGGTGGGGCAGGAGAACCTGTTCATCCTGTCGCCCGTGACGCAGGCCCAGGATTACTGCGTCATCGAGACCTTCAAGGCGCGCAAGGACTTTCCGATCACGGCGATCCAGTACCGCGGCGCCGCCAGCGACGCCTGGGAGGCTCGCTATGGTTTCGCGATCAACAACGGCCAGGGCGGCTACTACCAGGTGGAGCGCATGCCGGCCGTCGCGGCCCAGCAAACCACGACCAACGGCGTGACGCTGGACCAGGTGTTCCTGAACTTCAGCAACAACAAGCGCGCGTCGATCTCAGCCGTGTTCAACGACTGGCCGAGTTATGAGGAAGCGAAGCGGGCCATCATCGCGCAGCACAAGGATGGCAATCCGCAGCCCATCATCACGGTGATACAGACGGCGGAGAGGCGGGAGATCAATCAGAATCCCAAGCGAGTACAGGAACTCAAATAGCCGAGGCCGCCCTGGCCCGGTTCTATGGCGAGCTGGAATCCAGCTCATGTGCGCGAATATCGGCGATGAGCGCGATGTAAAACGAACCTTCAAGCGTTTGTGGGAGACATATGTGTAGTTTCGAAGAGCTACAAGGTCGAGCCACAAATGAAAGGATTCCTTTGTGCCTGTTTGCTGGTGTCGCTTCAACCAGTGACCGTGGCCCAGGCCTACGAAGCGGACATTCACTATTCGACAACCTACGTGCTCGCAAGGGCGGTCGGGTGGCCGCAAGCCGATGCCCTGACCATCGCCAGCGCGAATCAAGGCGTGGACGAGAACCAGGACACCGTCGCTGCTCTCGAAGTGGATGCGGCACCAAGTTCGTCCTATGCAGGCTACGTCACGAGCTCACTCCACCAGGCGGTGAAGAACCTGCAATTTCACTGCTTCAGCAAGACTCGCGGACAGGAAGGCCAGATTTCCGCGGACGTCCTCGAGGTCATATCAGGCCACTTTGCTGAAGTTCCTGATCGTGACCAAGATGCTAGAGGACACGCCAGGAGATTGATCGCGCTGGGGGCCGCCCTGCATTGCCAGCAGGATGCGTATTCACATGCGGGTTTCGGCGGCTCGTGCGACTCATACGCGGGCAGCTGTTATGGGCATACCTATCAGACTTTCCTCGATCAAGTGGTCTTCGGCTTGCTGAAGAAACACTATTACAACCCGGATCATCCAGGTGTTTCGGGTCAGTGGCTTGTGCAGGCACTGCAGGGGACGGTGCGCGAATTGGCAACGCGTCGGCCAAAGGCTCCTTTGCGTTCGATCCCGGCCAATGAATTGATCGCCTTGTCCGACAGTCTGCGTGCCTCCGGGCTCGAACTACCCGACGAAGTGCGTCGCGATTGCAATCGCTACATTGCCGGCAAGTGGCTTTTCGATTTCTTCCATTCCGGCAGCCGGACGCAAAACAGCCCGGACACCCTGGAAAGGCTTGCGCCGGAAGTCGCTGGGACTTGCAGGAATGCATCGCTTGCCTCGGCCACTGTCGTCAGGATCCCTGCTCCGCGTTTCCCACGCCTGAACGCCGATGCATCGCCATCTCTCGTCAGGGCAGACGGCAGCTATCAGCTGCTACGTGACGGAGACTTCGCCGTTTCCCTGCCGGCAATTCCTAACTACAAGACCCACAAGGTGAAGGTCCAGCTGTCACACTGGAGTCAGCTTCTTGCTTTGCCCCTCATCGGGCAGGCCGCGCTCTTGTCGGCAGATGGCGGGCGGCCATACACGGGTGGGTCTGCGCTTGCACCACGTCCGCCGCGCCGACACATCGGGCCATGAGCGCCAGGTGAAATCGAAGGCGACGGAGCGGCGCTCAGAAGCCGGTGCTGGCGCTCGCGTCGCAACTCATGGCCAGGAACTTCATCGCGTATTCGATGCGATCGGCCAGGTCCGGATCGCCTGCGACATACTTGAGATGTAGCCATGCGAACGATTGGCCCTTTGAAGTCACGGAGATCGAGCCCTCGGGGCTGCGGCTGATCTTCACATTGCTCCAGTCGATGACCTGCGCGGGGCTCATGAACTTGGTCAGCGGTTCGTACTTCCACTGCTGGTCGGTATAGGTGAACTTGAACGAGAAGCTGTGGTTGTCGGTGTCGTTATCCGACCTGGTCTCATCGTATGTCGGCGCCACGACTTCGGTGATCCGGGTTGCGCAGGCCGTGGGGCGCCCGTACGCGTCGATCGCCTCCAGCACCGAAGCGCGGACGTCGGCGACCTGCTTTTCGACTGCCTGCTCGGGCAGCGGCGCAACGGTTTCCTTCGTGCCGAAGATGCCGCCCTTGATGGTCTTGACCTGGCCGGTGTACTTCCCGGTGACATAGTTAGTACGGCCCGAGGCGTCCACGAAGCTGACTTGCGTCAAGACCTTCTTGGTCATCGTCGCGAGGAACTGCTGCGCGCCTTCCGGCGATTGCGCACCCTGCGCCGCCACCGTTGGCAACGAGACCCACGCGCCGAATGCCGCCAGCGTCGCCCACCGCATACCTTTCCACCCGTTTCGCATCTGTTTCTCCCTGGAACGCGCCATCAATTCGGCGCAGCCAGCGGCCTGCTGCTGCCCGCGGTCTTCGCATCGACGAACACGGCGCCGGTGGCGCGGAACGCGGAGAAGCTCCAGCTCCCCTGCGAAGCCAGGCCCCACGTCACACCGCACTTCCAACCCGATTCGGTCATCAGGCAGACCTTCACGTCGACCGGCGTACCACAGCCGTTGCTGACATAGGCGGCCGTGTTGCCCTTGGTCGTGTCGTTCTCGCGGACGTCCGCGCCGGAAACGCAGCGGTTCGCGTCCGTGTCGGTGGAGGCGTGCCCTGCACCGGCGCCATTTCCCGCGCTGCGCTGTTGTTGCAGTCGCGCACTTTCGGCCGCCTGTGCGTCAGCGCGCTGCCGTTCGTACTGTTGGCGCTGCGCGGCCAGGCGTGCCGCTTCGTCCTCCTGGCGCTGGTTCGCCTGGCGGATGAGTTCGACCTGTCGCTGTCTTTCTGCCTGCGCAAGCGTGGCGGCCTGCGCGCGTTGGCGCGCCTGGGCTTCGGCTTGTTGGGCCTGTACTTGCGCTGTGGTGTTTCTCAGGCGCTGCATCGAGTCGGCCAACGCCTGCTCGTTGGCCTGCGTCGTCTGCTGCCAGGCCGCGGCCTTGCGCGCGCGTTCGGCCTCGAATTCGGCGTCCGCTTCGGCCTCTTCAGCCTGGCGCTGCGCTTCCGCGGCTGCCCACGCCTGCTGTTGCAGTTGGGCCTGGCGCGCGGCCTCCTGTCGTTGCAGTTCGACCTGCCGCGCCTGCACGATGCTGCGAGCCCGGCTTTTCTGCACACTCTCGTGAAGGCGCTGCAGATCGGCGTCCGACAAGTGGCGCGGAGCCTTGATGGGCGGCGCCGGCGGTGAAGGCTGCTGCTTCGCGACCACGGGAGCCGGCTTTTCCGATGGCACCGGCGCGGTCGGCGCAGTCGTGGCGACCGGCGTCGACATCGACGCTGCCGGCGGCGGCGCCGACGGGGGCGAGGTCGTTGCTACCGCGGCGGGTGGCGCGGAGCTTATGGGGACAGCATGTATATATGCGGGACGGTTGGGTCTGGCCTGTTCGAAATTGCCCTGTTCATCGATGCGGACGATATAGGCGAACTTCAGCATGCCTGTTCCGACATAGCTCACCGAGCCGTCGTCCTGCAGCGTGCCCTGCCACTCCTTGCCAATCATGCTCGTCGATTTCAAGTTGAAGGTGCCCGGCTTCGGACCCAGGCGGATGGTCATCACGTACGCCGGCTTGCCGGGATCCGACGTGCCGCGGTACCACTCTTCCAGCAATACCTGGCCCGGCGTTTCCCAACGCCAGTGCAAGCGGAACACGCCCGGACCCGCTTCCTGCATCGTTTGTCCCACGAGCCGCGGATATGGACCCCATTGCGCCAGGTCGACATCGGACGTCGCTGGCTGCGCAGGCGCGGCTGCAGGTGTTTGCGCGGCAAGTTTTGCCGGGAGAGTCGCGATCAGCGCGCAAACAAGCGCGCAGGCCGCCCAGTGTTTTCTCATGAGCTCACTTTCGAAAAAGTTTTCGCCGTGGTGAGCGGCAACGATATCGAAAAGCTCATTAGGGCTTTCTCTCATCAGCCTCGAGCCGTGACCGCCGTCACGCGACGCGGCGCCGGAATGTGACCGCTCTTTTGATTTGATCGCGGTCGTTTGCGCGGAACCAGGCGTTCGGCAGGCTCGTGGCATCCGCTAGCGTTTCCGCGCGCGTTTCGTCGCGGACTGCCATATCCTGCCCCTCGCCGAGCCCGCTCTCGCGAGGAACTCAAGACCATGGAACATCGAAAGTCGCTCCGCACGCGGCGTGAAATTCTCAAGACCGCCGCGATGGCCGCGTTCGCCGCTCCGGCAATTGGACAGGGGCGCACGACGCCGCAACCGGGCACAGCGGCCAAGACCGCCACTTTCGTCCTGGTCCACGGCGCCTGGCACGGGGGCTGGTGCTGGCAGAGGGTCAACGATCGACTCACCGCCCAGGGTCATCGCGTGTTTGCACCCACACTGAGCGGAGTGTGTGAACGCTCGCACCTGGATTCACCGAGCGTCGACCTGTCGACGCAGATCCGCGACGTCGTGAACGAAATTCGTTGGAAGGATCTCGAGAACGTGGTGCTGGTCGGCCATTCCTACGGCGGAATGGTGATCTCGGGCGTCGCCGAACAAGTCGCGTCGAAGATCGCCTCGATCGTCTATCTAGATGCCTTCGTCCCGGCGGATGGCCAGTCCATCGGCGACCTCGGCGGAAAAGTCGACGCGGGCCCTTTCACAGCGCCGATCCCGGCCGCGCGCTTTGCCGTCAATGAGGCTGATCGAGCCTGGGTGGACAGCAAGCTGTCTTCGCTGTCGCACGCCCGCTTCACCGAGAAGATCAAGCTCACGGGTGCTTACCAGAATATTCCGCGAAAGGCGTATATCCGCGCAAAAAATTTTGCGGGGTTCGCCGCCACATTCGAAAGAATTCGAAGTGACGCTTCGTGGAACAC
>Ga0164241_10002077_pt1 | contig 22636 bp, 22 predicted proteins | sample OricomyardsoilBY_FD_108780 | JGI IMG/M metagenome (GOLD analysis project Ga0164241, IMG submission 108780) | Backyard soil microbial communities from Emeryville, California, USA - Original compost - Back yard soil (BY) | ecosystem: Environmental > Terrestrial > Soil > Unclassified | place: USA... | reverse complement strand
AGGCCGCCCAAACAACCGCCTGATCACCTGGCAGGACATTGCCGAGCCGGGTACTCAGCTACAGGCACAGGCGCGCAAGTATGAAAATGATGCTGTGGTCGTAGCCTTTACAGGCCTCAAGCCAAAGATCACGTTTGTTAAGCGTGGCACCGCGAACCAAGGTAAGGAAACAGCCGGCGCGGACCGGGTGTATACTTTCGAGTTGAAGTAAAGACCTCACTATCCGTAGAGTTCCGCAGGGCTCTACGGATTCCCAGATAAAAAAGAGTCTCCGGCTCGCTCACACGAAATCCATCTCAAGCAAACCTTTCTCTTCGGTGTAATAGATTTACGGGAGGAATTGTGAGGTTCGTGAAGACATTAACCAAGGTGTAGACTACGCATATTCTTCAGCGACTTACTATGAAGGCAGAAATAATCAATTTTCGTTTCTGAAAGATTTAAGGGAAGAGTTATGCTTGGTTCGTGGAGACACGAACCAAGCCAGAGCAGAAACAGAACCATGAAATTTGAGCAATGGATTCAAACGTTTATTATTATTGCAACCACTTAAAAGCGAGAAGGGGAGCGGAGGCGATTAATGCCTGCCTTCCTGCCCGATTGTATACAATTTTGATCTCTTTTTTGCATTAAAGGACGAATTTTGTTACTTATTTGTTACCCGCCAATTAAAAAACCCCTGTAATCTATTGAATTACAGGGGTTTTAAATTTAAATGGAGTAGCCTTAAGTGGCTATATATCAAGCCGTTTTATAAAAGATTTGAGACGACTGGTGAGTTTTTAAGGTTTGAAACCTTAATTCTTTTAGTTTCAAATACAGTAACTTATAAATTATTTGTTTTCGATCCGATTTTCCAGATGTAATATTCAGCTTTTTCTACTTAACATAATATTAAGCTTGCTGCAGAATAACGTGGATCGAGTTAGTATTAAATGATGTTAGAATGTGGCCCCAATAAGGCGATATTATTTTCTGCTAAGTAAGGCACATATATTGGAGATTCCGGAGGGCTTGACTATGCAATTCCGTAGGCTTTAGAGCACCGATTTGTATAGTCTGATTTCCAAGTCATTTCTTTCATACAAAAATTAGCGAGGTCCAAGTGTCACGGAATCGATTTATTGTATTCTCGGAATGAGGTGGGCAAGCCCTACGGAATTACTAGCTATGAGCATCATCTACTCAAAAAATCAGGAGGATACAATACTTGACCATGCGCTTCAGCAATGCTTTGTATTCGTTTTATCGATTCTGGATCCATTGGCGGCGGTGGCAAAAACTCGCCAGCAAATACGGGTTGACCTATTTCTTCGAAAAATTCCTCCAATCCTGCAGGGACTACGGTGCAAAGTAATTTCGCCATTTTAGTACTGACATTTTTAAAATAATGAACTACTCCACCTTCTGGTATAAGGACAAAGGCACCTTTTTTAGCAGTATAGGTTCCCGATTCAGAATGAACTTCCACCTCGCCGTCAATGATGTAAAAAGATTCATGAAAATTGGCATGTGAATGCGGCCCGGGCCCGTTCTGCGGCGGTACCAGCATTTCTATGGTGGAAAAAGCACCGTTCGTTTGTTTACCTGAAACCAGTACACGATAATTCCCACCTACCACAGATAAGGTTGGGCCGCCCTCGGGGTCTACCATTAAAGGCATTGGTTTTGAATTTTCCATGATTTAAGTTATTAAGAGAAATATCCGATTGTTATACTGTTTGAGGTTTAGATGCAAATAAAAGTAAACCAAATACCGCATAAATCACAATAGCTAATTATAAGACTATTTGAATGCAAATACATAACAACTGCCCCAAAATCTGATTTGGGGAAGAACACTCGAATTCAGCTATGGATTTTTTTTTCAGGAAGGAATAAAGAAAAGCTTTAACCATAAAGCATGCGGAATTGCTATTGCGGGAACGATAATTCATCCTATGGAAAATTTTTACTAACACACATGATCCAAAGCCGTCTCGGGAAAAGTGCCTTTTTCTAACTTGCTACGGGTAAAAAACAATAAATAATTTGTTAAACCTGAATGAGTGTTAAAAATTATCGCTTTTTTTATAATCAATTTGGCTATCTTTATGTTTAATACTTTGATAACTAAAGAAGTGTATGCCTAAACCCTAATTCGTCGGGTATCTGTCTTGACTGAAAAATGGTATAGATTGCATCGAAAACTACAATGAGGCACGGTAAAAAACTTAACCACTTAGGCCGCACTAACAGTCACCGCAAAGCGATGTTGAGTAACATGGCCACATCCCTTATTTTACATAAGCGTATTACTACTACATTAGCTAAGGCAAAGGCGTTACGTGTTTACGTAGAGCCTATTTTAACTAAAGGTAAAGAGGACACAACACATTCGCGCCGTACGGTATTCAGTTACCTGCAAGATAAAGACGCGGTATCTATCCTTTTCCGTGACATCGCGGCTAAAATAGCTAACCGGCCGGGAGGGTACACTCGTATCATCAAAATGGAAAATCGTTTAGGTGACAATGCTGAGATGGCATTAATCGAGTTGGTAGATTATAATACAGTCTACTCTAAAGATGTTGCGGTAATAGCCAAAAAATCTACTCGTCGGCGTGGTGGAAGAGGTGGAACATCAAAAATTGACGCTAATATTGAGATGGCATTTGTAGAGGATAGGAAGGAAACAGGTGTTGCAAAATTGTCTGACAATGAAAAATCCGAGAATACAGTTCCTGATATGAGTTTACTTAAGTATGCGCCACATTTCGTGGCAGCTACTGATCCGAAAATTGACGCATTTCGAGCTTACAAATTATTGTCATTGTACGAACAAACCGGTGAAATGCCGGATGATTATGATGAGAGTGAAAGACGTTTGATCGATGAATACAATCTTTTAAACGGATCAGCGAAGCAAGACAGACTAATGGAGCTAAAAGGAAAATATTCTAAGAAAGCTTAGCGTATTTGCCATTTAATCCTCTTAGAATCTGATGGGACAAGGAATTGTCGCCAAGGTCAAATACTCCCCCCCAACTGAGCCCTAAATCATTCCAAACCTCCTTTGCAGCGCTGGCATTATCCGTTTCCAAGTAAAGTTCATGAATGTAATCTTCAGTTTTCTCATGTGCTTGCATGGATGGTACAAATGTCTTAATCCTTTGGGTTTCTTTCATTTGAAACCCATACTTACCCCAAACGACGTGGCCGTTCCATATAATGCCTTCATCATCACGCCCGGCTACCTCGTAGTTGTAGGGTTCGTCCTGATAATGTGCAACTAATGTTATTTTCTTGTAATTATTTGCAATTGCATGTTCAACCTGGGAGTTAAAGCATGCTAAGAAAGCACCTTTAAAATCGGGATGCCCGATGATAAGATCGTTAATAATAATTTTCTTTTCTACATCAATGATCACGATATATTCTCTGAATTCTTTACACCTAATCTTTATCTCAATTTTTGATTCGCGATCAGCAGATGCGTAGCCAATTTCAAGTTTTGTTATATCGGCACCCAAGGCGGGATGTTTATATAATGCCGTGATTCCTGAAAGTGGCAGGAACTTTTCTTCAAGTTGCTTTGCTTTTTCTTTTAATTCAGATTCAGTCATTGGGAATAAGGTTCAATTTGCTCGTATTTCGAACCTGCAATATAAAAAATCCTTTATATTAATTAAGTAATTAAAGTAATTTATTTCATAGAAACTATTGACGGATAATGGATTATCACACGAATCGTTAATGCAAACTTCCCAAGTCGGCTAAATATCTCCTGCAATTTCGTTTGGAAGCGTCGTTCTTCCAAGTTTTGCTGATGGAAAGACTTTGCTTTATCAATACACCGGATGCAGTGGTGGCCAGTTTTAAAATATCTGGTAAATGAGGTGCGACTGTGTTCAAAAGCACCCATGCAGCCAACGATACTTGCCCGGAGTCTTGACCCAGCGTCCACATTAATTCGGTAAAGTTTAGAACGCTTGAGTTGTATTTTTTCGCTAAATCGTAGGAATGGTCACCCGTTTCCAAAGCGCTAAGGAATGCTTTAAGTTCGTCATGAAACGCTGATTGCCGTATCTTAAAGTCACCAGAATTGCGCAATTTTATTATTTTGTCGAGGCTAATTGCATTTAGTCGCTTCGGCAGTTTAAGATTTATGATTGCCTGGGCATTCATAGATTCATTAGTTTCGACGGGCGCATTTTTCTTTAATAAATATGATAACTTATCCAAGTGCGTAAGATCCGTTATAGGTGATATGTTTTTGGTGTCAGCAATTTTATTCGCTAAAAAAGTCATATAAAAGGTGGCAAGCGTTTCGGATAGGGCCATGCCGTCTTCATTTTCTGTAGCATATCCACAATCTATACAATATCGAAACCACTCGGAGCTATATTTTTCCTCATATAGCGTGTAAGTGTGCTCACTTTTATCTTTCCAGTTTCGTATTACATTGACCTTTCCAAAAAACATATCGAAACTCTCGGGCTTAACGGCGATCTTTTCACAGATATCAATCACGTCTAATGAGGCCTCGTGCCCCTCGCGGAATCCAGGTCGATGAAGCGAAAGCAAGTCTGTCTCTTCATTGAGTTTTTTATAAAAGTCAGACCTTTTATTATCTGCTTTCACGGGCAATATCGGCGCTAACTGACCAATATATAATAGCGCAAATTTGATCCAATCTTCATTTGTGGACTCAAAACCAGGATAATAAATAAGCTTCTTCATACCCAAAAACAATAAAAATCATGTAAGGTTGGCTAAAAATAGCTAAAAATGACGTAATTACTGTTGGCCTTACAGTACATTCATTTTGTGGTCACTTAAAACATAAGACACAACCGTGCATTAGGACTAGAGATATTGTGATGAGATTTTTTAAGATTGACCAAACGAGATTTTTGATGTGCTTTCAGGATATATAGAGTTACCCATCGCCATATCATTTATCCAAATAATTCTTCATTCTTTTATTTGATATAGGATTTCTGCAAGTCGATGACCAAGTTACAAGAGATCGGACAAAAACTGCTTACTATCAACGATGCTGTCTTTCAAAATGTTTATGACGCTATTCTATCTGTAATTGATAAAAATGCAGACAATATTATTAGTACTGGAAGTCAAAAAGGTAAGCAAAAAACGATCAGAGGAACCCCGGATGCGTATTTTTCCTGCCCTAACGGAAGGTGTTTTTTTATTGAATATACTACCAAAGCAAAAAAAGATAGCCCTGCTTCGTTTTTAGCAAAAATTAAAGCGGATCTAACCAATTGTCTGGACGAGAGTAAAACAGGTATACCTTTAAGCAATATTGTTAAATCATTTATTGTCCCATAAATGGTTGCTCGATCAGGAACTATTTCATTTTTAAACTATTGCAAAACGGAAAAAAATAGTCTTACCGGTGCTGTTTACTGTGGGGTCTGGTGAGCAATTGCCCTAACTCTATTGTAGTATTGAATAGTGATTCTGAGGCATGGTTGGGCGTTTCGGACATACAGACCACCCTATTCCGTGGCAAACTGACCACCTGTTTTGCTGGCAAAGAGATGCAGCAGATGCTTTAGCAGCATAAACAAAGATACTTATTTACCGCTTTCCCTTTAGCCAGGCGATGCTCCCATACATCGTCCTTTACTTTTTTTTCATCAGCAAAAATTCAGGAATTAGTCAGGTAATGTTGAACGCTGGCGATGGATTATCGCCTCAATAGGAGCTTTATAGCGAGACTTTAAGCGTTTATCGGGCTCATAGATCTATTTCTTAACGTGACGGCCTTATTCGGCGGCTATCAGCCCAGCCGGTATCTGCTGCAGAACAATTCACTCAAATAGATAATGGCTTCATAAAAGAATGGGCCTCATTAAGTAATGCTAGAAAATTAGGGGTGGTCAGTTTGGGCCGGAATACCCTGGTCACTTTGAACCCGGAATGGGTGGTCACTTTAAACCGGAATCAGGTGGTCACTTTCAGCGAAATCTCCACTACTCTATCTAAGCCCTTTTAGATATCCTAAAATAGGTCTAGCCGATATTCAAAGCGTTTTGCAGACGCAAGCGAATATAATTAGCATCCAATCCGCCATAGCCACCCGTTAAGTGAGCGTACAAGCCTTCTTCGAAATCATCGCGATGAATCAGCTCCGAGAATTCTTCCCGCAGATAACTAATGACCCGTTCAGGACTCGCCTGTATTTGTTCCTCAAAGTCGGCCACATTTTCAAAAACATAAACCAAATCCTCGAAGTCCTTGCTGGTCCGATAATCATTTTTGCCTCTTCCTTTAAAAGCTTCCCATTTGGAAGCGACGAAATAAGGGAGTGAAAAGATCTTAACGGTGGTGTCTTCGTCCAAAACATAAGGTATCGCACGCTCAAATCCTTCCGCATACCACCGATTGCTAAATCCAATTATTGATGGATCTGTCGGCATTACATCTACTATAATTCCTTGAATACGATACCTGCAAATCACTCCGGATGCGACGTCGTTACTGAACCCTAAATTCCTCAGCCTTTCATCAAGGTCTGCGTATCCTTTGTAGGATGCCAGTTCCACTACGATGTCTACATCATCTGTTGGCCTAATTTCCGCAGCAAGGCTGCTGTCTGTTGCATAAAGTGAAACGGTCGCGCCCCCTACAAATACGTAGTCGTCCTCAAGGCTTTTTAGCGCCTGGTGCACGGCCTTTATCCTGATTAAATTCTCATGCATATTCAAGTTCGAAAATCTGTCTTAATAGTTCGAGGGCCTTTTCAGCCTCCCTTACTTTTCCTACACGAACGCTATCTATCAAAGCAAGCATGTTATAAAGCTTTTCATCATTCAGAACAGCTTTGACCTGATTCGGATATAACGGTATTATCGATTGCCCCCTTATCTTGCCATTGGGAGATGGCCACACATAATTCTCTTCCGATAAAAAATGTTCTTTTAAGATCGGGGCGCTATGGGCGGTAGGAATGCCCCGTTCTATTGCGCCGGGTTCCACCGGAAACACATATGCTAATCCGTTCTCGATGAAACGAATCAGTGCATTTTTAAACACCTTTTTTTTATCTGGGCTTATTAGCCTGGCGATCATCGAGCGGTTTAAGGATTCGCTGATTTCAGATGAACTTATGTACAAACTTTCAGAAAGATCTTTATTTAACCATTTATCGCCTAGCGAGATGATCTTTAATAGCACGACAATATCGTGCGGCCTCATTCCATTGTGAGCTTTCATATTCAAATATAAAACATTTATCCTCAATTCGCAAATCGCGAATTGAGGATAAATGTTTGCGCAAATATTTTATCGTTTACAGGCGGAATTAAAAACTGTAACGATGTTTCTCGCTACCCACGTTGTGAATCCATCCAGTCAACCTTTTTGTGGATACAACATACTGAATTCACAACATGTTGATTATTCGCTTCTTAAATTTTTAGCCGGATTGGCAATTGCTGCTTTGATGGACTGAAAGCTCACCGCTATTAAACACAGGGCAACACTTACTAACATTGTTATTACAAATACCCAAATGCTCAATGATGTATGATAAGTGTATTTACCCAACCATTGATTGATATTATACCAACTAATTGCTGAGCCGATAATAAATGACAGCATTACCAATGCAACAAATTGACGTGACATGCTAAACCACAAATTGCTAACGCTTGCCCCTAAAACCTTACGTATGCTAATTTCTTTTTTACGTTGCTCAGCGCTAAACAATGCCAGGCCAAACAGACCTAAACAGGAAACGACTATAGCCAAACCGGTGAAACCAACCGACATGGTTCCTAACAGTTTCTCTGTTTTAAATTTGTTGCCGAATCTTTCGTCGGTAAATTTGTATTCGAAAGGGTAATTGGGATTGTACTTTTGGTATAGGCCCTGTAATATACTAAGGCTTTTAGATGCCGAGATTTTAGGGTTCAGCCGTAAAGCTATATTATCTTTCCAATCTTTCATGAACCCAATAATAGCAGGCTTCACAGGTTCATAAGGCGATCCCCAAACAAAATTCTTAACCACCCCTATTACCGGTCGTGGCTCACCCTGCCACGTTATTAACTGCCCTAAAGGTTTTTTCAGTCTCATTAGTTCAACAGCGGCTTCATTTAAAATTACCGCCGATGAATCCGAAGACCTACCTACTTCAAAATCCCGCCCCTCTGTTAGCGAAAGGCCATATGTATTTATAAAATGATGGCTAACGGCCATTTGATCAATAGGGATCATCTCCTCTCCCGGTAATTGTCCGGGCCATTTAATACCCCACGCATCACCGTTAATATTAATAATGCTTCCGGATGTAGTTGCACCATCAATTATTGCCCCTGCATTTAAAGCATCCTGCCTGAAACCTTTAAATTTTGTTATTAGGTTTCCCTCCAGGGGCATCTCAATTAAGTTATTTTGGTTATACCCTACTGGACGATTTTTAATGTGGTTAATTTGCTTGTATATAAATATACTTGACAGTATAAGGGATATAGTGAAAGTAAACTGTACCACAACCAGCACATGTCGTGGCCTTGCCGATGCTTTCCCGGCACTAAATTGACCTTTTAGTACTTTAACCGGATTAAACGATGAAAGAAATAGAGCAGGATAACTGCCTGCAATTAACCCTGTGAGCAGGGTAACACTAATTACGATGACCCAAGTATAGATATTTTCATAAGGCAATTCTAAATGCAGATTAATGATGTTATTAAAAAAGGGAAGAAGCGAGACCATTAATATTAGCGACACAGCAAATGCAAGGAATGCCATTAATACCGATTCGCTCATAAATTGCTGTATCAACGCAAACCGGCGCGCGCCTATGGCTTTACGTACCCCTACCTCACGCGCCCGGCGTTCTGAACGGGCAGTGCTCAGATTCATGAAGTTGATGCTGGCTATTAACAATACGCCTATTGCTAAAAAAAAGAATAGGCGTACATACTCTATACTGCCGCCAACGTAAATACCGTTTTTAAATTCACCATATAAATGAAGGTTAGTATAAGGGTAAAGAAAAAAATTAGTGTTTTTATTTTGCGGGCTATACTTAGAAAATATCTTCTTGACCTTTTCATCTACGGAGCTAAATTTAGTGCCTGGCTTTAACATTACATATGTCGAAAATGAAAACCCTCCCCAATCTGAATTTTTGACCCACTGCCGTTGATTTTCCATCGTCCGCCAAGACAAAAGTGCTTTGAAGCCAAATGAAGAATTTTGAGGATTGTCTTTGATAACTGCGCTAACTGTTAAAGGATATTTATTGTCGAATTGTACAACTTTACCAATTGGATCTGTATTACCAAATATTGCTTTGGCTACAGACTGTGTGAGTATTATAGACGACAAGTGAGATAAAGCATTTTTATGGTTACCATATATAAAATCAAAACTGAACATATCCAGTATCGATTCATCAGCAGCCATGGTATTTACTTTTAAAGACTTGTCCTTGTAGTTTATTAAAACATCATTAGGAAAATCGGTACGGGCTACATTGGCGATTTCAGCGAAATCCTTTTTTAAGGCAGATGCCAATGGTGCAGGTGAAGTGTTCCCGGTAGTGATGCTACCATCACTACTCTGGTTAAAAAAAACCTTATATAAACGATCGGCGTTAACATTGAATTTGTCATAGCTAAACTCGTTATACACATATAACAACAGCAAAAAGCTTACCGCCATGCCGATAGCCAGGCCACCGACATTAATGACGCTATACAATTTATTTCTAAGCAAATTGCGCCAAGCTGTTATAAAGTAATTTTTTATCATCGCACGCGTTTTGGTTTATGGACAAAATACCATACCATATTACAATTTGGTTATTTACAAGCACTTACAAAACAAGGAGCCGCACCTGGCGTTCAAAACTGCAACAGTGGTTGTTCGGTTATGATACAGTTGTTATTCGCTTCTTAAACTTTTAACCGGGTTGGCTAACGCCGCCTTTGCCATCCCAACCGATAACCCAATAATGTTTAGCAGCGAATAAAACTTGTGTTTGAAAATGCTTCGGATAGCTATTTTAATATAGTTTCTTATCATGTTGTATGTTTTACGTAATACGTTTAATGTTTACTCGCTCCGGAGGCTTTTAACCGGATTAGCCATTGCTGCTTTAATTGCCTGATAGCTCACGGTTATAAAGGCTATCAGTACCGCCACCACAGCAGCTATAGCAAAAAGCCACCATTGTATATCAATACGATAAGCAAAACCTTGCAGCCATTTACTCATTATCCACCAGGCTATTGGCGAGGCCACTACAACTGCTATCACTATCAGTTTTATGAAATCTTTAGATAACATGGCTGTTATGCCCGCCACGCTTGCACCAAGCTCTTTGCGTATGCCAATCTCTTTGGTGCGCTGTATAGCAATTAACGATATCAAGCCTAATATGCCCAAACAACTAATAGCTATGGCCACTATGGCGCTGGTAGTTATCAGCTTATTCATCAAATCTTCTTTTTTATAAAAATCAGCCAGTTGTTCATCCAGAAAACGATATTCAAAAACATGATCAGGATAAACAGATTCCCAGGCTTTTTTGATGCTTTGAATAGCGGCTGACGGATTACCCGGGCCGATCTTAACACCCGCATACTGATATTCCTTTCTGAATGATGTAATATACTCCGGCATTATAGGAACATACAGTGATTTGGCGTTGAAATCTTTCACCACTCCAACAATTAACCCCGGTTCATTAGACAGGTTCCCGGCTGTAAACTTTCTGCCCATTACCTGTTGTGGATCTTTAACACCCAATTGCCGCATCATAGTTTCGTTGATAAGATATTCACGAGCATCATCGCTTTCTGTAAAGCTTCGCCCTGCGACTAATCGAAGGCCAAATGTTTTAATATAATTCGCATCACCTGTAACCTCATGGCCAACAAATTTCTCCCAATTGCGGGTATCATATTTTATTGAGCCACCTCTGCCCGATGTTGAGGATGGTGCTTTATAACAAAACGAGACATTTTTTATAGCCGGGTTTGCCAGCAATTGATTGCGTAGAAAATCAGTTTTGCTTTTGGCATTATCCGGAACGGGCAGCATTACTGTAGCGGTTGAATCAAACCCAAGGTCAGCTGTTTTTAAGTACCTAACCTGTAAGGTTATCAAAATTGTGCTAACGATAAGCACCTGCGCTATTACATTTTGAATAACAATAAGCCCTTTACGTGTAAAAGCACCTGATTGCGCCTGCCCGCTAATTTGATTTTTTAATGCGTTTACAGGTTTAAACCTGCTTAATATCAGTGCGGGATAAGTGCCTGCGGCAGGTATTACCACCATTAATATCAGTATTATAAAAATGGCAAACCTGTAGTCTGTAAAAAGGTTAAAACTCAACTGTGTTTGCAGCCAGTTATTTAGTGTTGGCGCAGCAACTGCAACCATGGCAAAAGCTAGCAACACAGCAAAAATTACGATATAAGCCGTTTCGCAGATGAACTGCAAAAATATTGCGCCCGGCGAGCTGCCTAAAACTTTACGTGTGCCTATCTCTTTAGCCCTTTTAAAGCTTTGCGCAGTAGCCATATTGATGAAGTTGACGCAAGCAATAACGATAAGTAACAGGCCAATTATACTCAGGGTGGTTAGTAACGACCGTTGTATAACTCCTGCAAAACGACCATCAAAATGCATATCCTTTAGTGGCAACAGCATAAAATTAAATGCCTTCTCTATATCGGCACCAAGTGCTTTTGCTTTCATTTTGGCGATGTCGCGCTCAACTTTTTTCGGATCAACTCCATCCTGTAAAGTAAGGAAGACGGAATTGGTTGTGTTGATAAATGACCATTGCTGCTCTATAGGCTTTGCATACTCAGGAGTAATGTTTTTTAAGCTTGATAAGGATAAAAATATGTCAGACTTTAGATCGGTATTTGCAGGATGATCTGCAACCACGCCCGTTACCGTAAAGGTGTTCTTACTATCAACCCTAATAGTTTTGCCAACAACATCCTGACTGCCGAAATACTTTTGAGCCAGGCCGTGGCTTAATACAACCGTGTTAGGTTGTTCGAGCGCGGTATTCTTACTGCCCTGCTCCCATTGATAATCAAACAGTTTAAAAAAGCGCCCATCGGTTAAACCGATATTTTCGTGCTCGGCGAACTTTTTTTTGTCACCTCCGCCGTCTCCATTAATGACAACATTGATGTCGTGCATCCGCAACAATATGCCTATGTCTTTTACACGCGGATCGTTGGCTTTCAGGTCGCGCGCCAGGGCAAGTGGTGCGCCCTGATCATATATTGGGACCCCGTCCTCAAAGGTAAGCGAGTGTACTACCCTGTATATGTTTTTGGCATTATGATGGTAAGTATCAAAACTTAAATGGTAAGTGATAAACAGAAACAATATTATACTACAGCTGATGCTTAAGGCCAGGCCAAAAACGTTAATAGATGTATAAAACTTATGTTTCCACAAGTTACGCCAGGCTATTTTTATGTAGTTGCTTAACATAGTTGGTGGTTCATGGTTGATAGTTCATGGTGTCAATCTTGACTCTTGCTTCTTATCTACTCGCTTCTTAAACTTTTAACCGGACTAGCCAGCGCTGCTTTTATTGATTGGAAACTGATGGTTGCAAAAGCTATTAAAGCGGCTCCAAAGCCGGCGGCGATGAGCATCCACCAGGATATTCCAACATTGTACGCAAAGCCCTGTAACCACTTGTTCATAAAAAGCCATGCTAAGGGCGAAGCAATAAGTATTGCGATAAATACCAGCAACAGAAAATCCTTTGAAAGCATGCCCACAATTGCTGATATATTGGCTCCTAAAAATTTGATACTCGTCATGAAATAACTCAAACATGAAATCATCGGGGAATCCGCTAATAGTTTTTCTTACCTGTCTTTTAAGTTGTTTGTTTTCTACTTCATATAATTTTGCCAAATCAAAATCTTACATTACTTTTTGATTTCTTATAATAGATTGGTTCATGATTATTTCATCAGGTATTATTTGATTTCCGTTGGCTTTTTATTTTTTAAAAGATAAGAAGTCTCTAAGGTCACATTTGGTGACCTTAGAGATTAAAAAAACTAAATTCCAGCGTATTTTTGTTTTAAAGCAGCCATATCCTGACTAACTTTTAAATCCAATATTTTAGCGTAATGCTGCGTGGTTTTAATATTGGTATGACCTAGCATTTTGCTGACCGTTTCAATGGGTACATTATTGGATAAGGTAACGGTAGTTGCGAAAGTATGCCTTGCCAAGTGAAAGGTTAAGTGTTTAGATACCCCAGATAGATCTGCGATTTCCTTCAAGTAAGCATTCATCTTTTGATTGCTCAAAACAGGTAATAATAATCCTTGGTTTTCACACTGTGGGTGTTCATGGTAGCGATATAGAATTTCTAACGCTACAGGTAAAAGCGGAATCCTTGAAGATGTATCAGTTTTTTGCCTGCTAGCAAATATCCATTGGCCACCGTCCATACCTATACCTATCTCATTTCTCTTTAGTTTTTTAACGTCGGCATAGGATAATCCTGTGTAGCAGCAGAATACAAATACGTCTCGCACTTGCGTTAGACGTTCAACAACGAATTTTTTGTTTGTGATGGCATCCAGTTCTTGTTGTGTTAAATAAGTGCGCTCTTTCGCTTTTGCAGACGATTTGAAATTGACAAAGGGATTTCGGCTTTAAGGTAAAATTCGAAACCTGTTATAAAAGCATAGCTTAACTCGCTAATTTCAATATCTGTTTTACTGTATTCATTTTGTAAATAGCCTGAAAGGTGCTTTTCGGAAGTTTTATACCCTTTCAATGTATTGGCCTCGAAACCATTCCCTATTAACGCCTGTACTTTTGTATTATGCTCCTTAAATAATTGCATCAGGAAGCGGCTTTTTTGTGTTTTGCCTGTAAATAGATTTCGCAGGCTTTCTGTTGTTACCTGTTGGTTAGCATCAATCAGCACCTGATGCGCATTTCGGAGTTTGGTTTGCAAACGTCCAGATAATTGTTGAGTGCTTTAATTTCTTCTTTGGTTCCACTGGCTCGTCCTGCCTTACTGTTCCATTTGGTCGGGTCGCAATCACGGCCTGCGGACATATCTGCACGTTTGCCATTAACTGTAATGCGCATGTAGATGGGCATTGCACCCCCTATGTAGTTTTTTTGCTTTCTGATGTAAAAAAGCAGATGGAAATTACTTTTCATAATTACAAGCTTAAAAGTTAAACAAAAGTAAGGTTGTAACCTGCCTTTATCAAGATGTTCACTTGCTGAACAGGTTGATAATCAATTCATTAAAAGAAATTCGGTGCGTAGTTTTTCCCCATGTCGTACGCACCGAATTACGCTCATTTTTGTTGCGTTTTGGTGCATAACATGGTGTTTTGATGCTAACAAAAAACCCTGCAATCTTTTGATTTGCAGGGTTTTAGCACCTTTTGGTATTGTTTTTAGTAGCCCGTAGGGGAATCGAACCCCTGTTGCCAGAATGAAAATCTGATGTCCTAACCCCTAGACGAACGGGCCTTTTTTAAAAAGGTTTCCCTTATTTTGGGACTGCAAAGATATACGTTTATAGATAATTTAAAAATATTCTTTTAAAAAAATATTTACAGGTTTCTTCCGGGCCAATATCCTGCTCTTAATCAAACAAAAACATCATTCAGGCATTATAAATCTATCAAAGTATAAACTATCTTTAATACAATATCTTACCAATATCGTCGCCATGATGCTAAAACAATATGATGCTATTATTATAGGTGCTGGACAAGCCGGTGTCCCGCTGGCGAAGAAGCTTGCCAAAGCTGGTAAAAGGGTAGCATTGATTGAAAAGCGCTGGGTGGGCGGCACTTGTGTAAACGACGGTTGTACACCCACCAAAACCTGGGTAGCATCGGCTAAAGCGGCCTGGTGCGCAGCAAACAGCGCACATTTGGGCATTAAGATCAAGCGCTATGAAGTTGATTTTTCGCTCATTAAAAAGCGCAAGGACGAGATCGTGCTCAACGCGCGCAAAGGAATTGAGAAAGCTATGGTTGAAACGCCGGGTTTGGACCTTTTACATGGCGAAGCTACATTTACCGGGCATAAAACAGTCGCCGTTAAATTGAATGGTCTCGGTGTTAAGCACATTAAGGCCGATTGGATATTCATTAATACGGGTACAGAAACTTTTATTCCTCACATTGAAGGTTTATCAAATATAGATTACCTCACATCAACCAGTATGCTGGAGCTGGATAAAGTGCCCAACCATTTGCTGATATTGGGTGGTAATTACATCGGCCTGGAGTTTGGTCAAATGTTCCGCCGCTTTGGCAGCAAGGTTACTTTAATAGAAAGGTCGCAGCGATTACTTGGCAAAGAGGACGAAGATATATCGCTTGAAATGCAAAAGATACTCCGGTTGGAAGAGATTGGTATTCAAACCGGATCAGAAGTTGTGAAGTTTAAGCAAAAAGCTAACGGCAAGATAACGGCCACAGTAAAAAATGCTGAGGTAGAGAAAAAGATCAAGTGCACTCATGTTTTATTGGCGGTGGGGCGTACTCCCAGAACGCAATCACTGTGCTTGGAAAAAACCGCAGTGAAGGTGGATGAGAAAGGATTTATAAAGGTTAACAGTAAACTGGAAACCAATGTGCCGGGCATTTTTGCGCTGGGCGATGTAAATGGTGGTCCGCCATTTACACATATTGCCTATAACGATTATACTATTGTCTATCGTAATCTGATTGAAGGTGCTAAGTATACCACCAAAAATAGGCCTTTACCTTATTGCATGTTTACTGATCCGCAGTTGGGCCGGATAGGTATTAGCGAAAGCGAGGCAAAAAAACGTGGGTTGGACGTTAAAATAGCGCATTTACCGATGTCGCGCGTGGCGCGTGCAGTTGAAGTAGGCGATACGCGTGGTTTTATGAAAGCGGTTGTTGATGCCAAAACTAAAAAGATATTAGGAGCAGCTGTTTTAGGCCAGGAAGGCGGCGAGATCATGTCAGTACTGCAAATGGCTATGGAAGGCAATATTACTTACGACAGGATCAGGTATTGCGTTTTTGCACATCCGCTATATTCCGAGTCGTTAAACAATTTATTCATGACTATCCAGGAGTAAGTATCGTTGTGATAAAAGTTGAAAATTTAAGCAAGACGTTCGGTAATATAAAAGCCGTCGATAAGGTTTCGTTTGAGGTGTCAGAGCGGGAAACGCTTGTTCTGTTAGGCACCAGCGGATGTGGCAAAACCACGCTACTTAAAATGATCAATCGCCTTATTGAGCCAACGTCAGGCACGGTAATGGTAAACGGGGAGAACATTCTTAATAAAAACGCGACAGAGCTAAGGCGCGGCATAGGCTATGTATTACAAAACACAGGCTTGTTTCCGCATTACACTGTGGCCGAAAATATCGCCGTGGTTCCGCAATTGCTTAAATGGGATAAAAAGAAAACAGAAGCCCGTACCCGGGAACTGCTGCAGAAACTTCACCTCGACAAGAAAATTTTGAGTGCCTATCCGAATGAGTTAAGTGGTGGGCAGCAACAGCGTGTGGGCCTGGCCCGCGCTTTGGCGGTCGATCCGCCTGTATTGTTAATGGATGAACCTTTCGGGGCTTTGGATACGATAACACGGTCGAAAATACAGGCCGAATTTAAAGGGCTTGATGAATTAAAGCGTAAAACTATAATAATGGTTACGCACGATGTGCAGGAAGCCTTTGAACTAGGCGACCGCGTTTGCTTAATGGATAAAGGCAGCATAGTGCAGTTAGGCACCCCTGCCGATCTGTTATTTAATCCCGCAAGTGAATTCGCAATTGATTTTTTAAAGGAACAACAACTGTTGCTGGAGTTTAAAACGGCCAAACCTGCTCCGCCACCTAAAGGCGGAACCTTTGAACTGGACGGAGTCGTTTTGCCGTCTGAAGCAAGTTTGTGGTTTTTATTGGAGCAATTGAAATTTACAAATACTGAATACATATCGATACTTGACAGTGAACGTAAAGAAGTTGGAAAGCTGGGGATAGAAAAATTAATGGCGGCATTTTATCAGCATACAAAAAACTACCGCCATGAATGAAGCACAGCAAACCTTATGGCAATTTATGCAGCAGCAGTCTGACAAACTGATCGCTCAAACCTTGCAACACATTGGCCTTACATTCATTTCACTGATCATAGCCATAGTAATTGGATTGCCGCTGGGGATTTTCATCGCCCGAAGAAAGCAATTTGCGGGGGCAGTACTGGGCTTTGCGGGGATAATGCAAACTATCCCGAGTATAGCGCTACTGGGCTTTTTAATTCCGGTGTTGGGAATTGGCGCTAAACCTGCCATCGTCGCACTTTTTTTATATGCTTTGTTACCTATTATTCGTAACGCCTACACCGGCATTACCGGCGTAAATACTGATGTACGCGAGGCGGCTGTAGCCATGGGTATGAGCAGCCCCCAAATATTAGCCAAAGTAGAGTTGCCGCTCGCTATGCCCGTAATATTAGCTGGTATCCGCACTGCTACGGTAATTAACGTAGGCGTGGCTACACTCGCCTCCTACATTGCAGCCGGTGGCTTGGGCGAATTCATTTTCGGTGGTATATCACTCAACAACACCAATATGATATTGGCTGGTGCTATTCCCGCGGCTTTGCTGGCTATTTTGTTTGATGCGCTGCTTTCGTTGGTACAAAAAGTCAACCTTAAAAAAGCAAAAGCGTTTGCCGTTGCAGCACCGGTTTTGGTGGTATTATTATCATCGTTTTATTTTTTACCGTCAGCTTATGGCGGCAAGCTTACCGCCGGATTTACACCTGAGTTTATGGGTAGGCAGGACGGTAACCTCGGTCTGCAAAGCCGTTACGGTCTAAAAATACATACCATTGTTATTAGTGATGCCGTAATGTATAAAGCCGCTTTTGAAAAGGAACTGGATGTGATAAGCGGATACTCTACGGATGGCCGTCTGAAGGCATTTGATCTGGTCACTTTGGTCGATGATAAGAAAATATTTCCGCCGTATTATGCCGCACCAATAGTTAGTGAAGAGGCATTGAGAAAATTTCCTGACCTTGAAAAGACATTAAACCTGCTATCCGGCAAAATAAATGATAGCCTGATGACGGATTTAAACTACCGCACCGACTATCTTCACCAAAGCCCCGAACGCGTAGCAAAGGATTTTTTAATAGCCCATAAACTATGGCGGCCCGCACGTAAGGGCCATGCCGGCGAGGTGCGTATCGGCTCAAAAATATTCGGAGAGCAATACATTTTGGCAAATATGTACGCTATGTTGATTGAAGGTTATACCGATTATTCGGTAGCCACAAAAACAGGCCTAGGGGGCACTAAAATATGTTTTGATGCGCTTACTAATAACCAGATAGATTTTTACCCTGAATACACGGGAACAGGGTTGTTGGCCATCTTGCAAGCGCCGAAAACAGTTGTTGACCGGCTGGGCGGAGACAAGAATAAAACCTACAATTATGTAAAAAACGAGTTTGCAAAGCAATACCATATTAAATGGCTACAACCTATAGGGTTTAACAATGCTTACGCTTTAATGATGCGGCAAAAACAAGCAGCCGCATTAGGCGTTAAAACTATATCAGATTTGAAACATTATCTGGACAAGAAATAAATGAATTTAGCAGACCACTACCTTAAAACACGTAAACTAACTGAAGCCATTTGCAGCCACCTGCAAACCGAGGATTATGTGGTGCAACCGGTGGCAGATGTAAGTCCGCCCAAATGGCACCTTGGTCATACCACCTGGTTTTTTGAAACCTTTATTTTAAAGCCCTACTTTATGGGCTACCAGGAATTTAGTCCGGAATATAATTACGTGTTCAATAGTTACTATGAAACTGTTGGCAACCGGGTGATCCGTACAGACAGGGGGAATTTGAGCCGGCCTACGGTTATTGATATTTACCGCTATCGCGAATACGTGGATGAGGCGATTGTTAATTTTTTATGCCACGAGCCATCTGCCGATGTAAAGGAACTCCTTATTCTTGGATTTAATCACGAGGAGCAGCACCAGGAATTGCTGTATACCGATATCAAATACATTTTGGGACATAACCCATTGTTTCCGGCTTACGATAAAGGGTACGTATCGCCTAAAATTGAACCGGTTAATAATGATTTCATCAACATGCCCGAGGGTGTGTATGAGATAGGTTTTGCGGGCGATGGTTTTTGTTTTGATAATGAGCTGAACCGGCATAAGGTTTATTTGAATAACTACCAGATAAGCCCCAATTTGGTAACTAACGCAGAATACCTGGAATTTATTAATGCAGATGGATATCATGACTTTCGCCACTGGCACGCCGAGGGCTGGGACTGGGTGAGAAACAATAAAATTGAAGCGCCGCTTTACTGGCATCTTATTGATGGCGAATGGCATAACTATACCTACCGGGGCCTGGAGCCGCTTATTTTAAAGGAACCTGTTTGCCATATCAGCTTTTTTGAAGCTTATGCCTACGCGTCGAGGAAAGGGCTGCGCCTACCTACTGAATTTGAATGGGAGGCTGCGGCTAATCGATTTAAATGGGGCAAAAGCTGGGAATGGACAGAAAGTGCATACCTGCCTTACCCCGGATTTGCCAAAGCGCCCGGCGCAATAGGCGAGTATAACGGCAAGTTTATGGTGAACCAAAAGGTGCTGCGCGGAGCATCAGAAGTTACTTCGCCGGGGCATAGCAGGGCTACGTATCGCAACTTTTTTCAAACTCATTTACGCTGGCAGTTTACGGGGATCCGCCTGGCCAGGTAAACAATATTAATAAACATGGGTCAAACTACATCTAATACTATGATAACCGAAACGCCTGATATTAAAACCAGCCAGTTTTATACCGACGTAATAAAAGGGCTTACCGCCACACCTAAAAGATTAAGCTCCAAGTATTTTTATGATGCCAAAGGCGATAAGATATTCCAGGAGCTGATGAATTGCGTAGAGTATTATCCAACCAAATGCGAGCTGGAGGTATTTTCAGAACAAACCGCTGAGCTGGCACGGGCTATTACGGGCGATGGCGGCTCGTTTGACCTGATAGAATTAGGTGCCGGCGACGCCATGAAATCAACTTACCTGCTGCGTTACTTGCTTGACCAGAAAATAGACTTCACTTACCTGCCTATTGATATATCAGATAACGTGATAGCGTACTTAAATAATACGCTACCGTTAACCTTACCGGGCCTTAAAATAACCGGCCTAAACGGCGAGTATTTTGATATGCTGAAAAAGGCAGCTACGCTTTCAGCACGGCGCAAGGTGGTAATGTTTCTTGGTTCTAATGTAGGCAATATGCCGGTTAGCGAGGCTATAGAGTTCATTAAGGAGCTCAACAGGCACTTATCGCCGGGAGATATGCTGCTGATAGGCATCGATCTGAAAAAAGCTCCTAAAACCATCCTTGCGGCCTATAACGACAAAGAAGGCATCACCAAAAGATTTAACCTTAACCTGCTGGAAAGGATCAATCGTGAACTTAACGGCGATTTTGATTTGGAACAGTTTGACCATTACGCAACTTACGACCCCGAAACAGGCGCCTGCAAGAGTTACCTGATAAGCTTAAGCGATCAATCTGTAAACATAGACAATGAAATCATCCGGTTTTCTAAGGATGAGTATATCTACATGGAAATTTCGCAGAAGTTTACCATAAAGCAAACTGAACAAATGGCACGCAATGCCAACTTTACGCCTGTACGCGAACTGTTTGACAGCAAGCAATGGTTTATGGACGCTGTGTGGGTGGCTTAACGGCAAGTTGTTTGTTCTGTTCCGGAACAGGCGGAACACAGCGGAACAGTAATTTTAGTAAGCAGTTGGCATATAGCAGTTTGCAGTTTTGATCGGAACAAAGTGAAACAACTTATTCGTCAGGAAATTTAGCTGTGATTTTGGCCTAATTTGCTCATAATCAGTAGGGTTGCGAAAAAGGTGATTTTTGTTCCGGTAGCGGAACAAAAACAGTGAATATAATTTACGCGCGGACTGCAGGCTTATTGGCTGTTTTCACTTTACCCAACTTAGGACAGCCGCAATCTTTCTTGAAAATGCCGCAGGCCGAAGTGAATAGCAGCAGTGCCAAACCCATCAATATAAACTTATTTTTTAACATGTTCTGTAGCGTTAATAGTTATTAATATGCTAAATATGGCCATACACGCGCCCACTGTATCCGCAAACAGATCGTCCCACTCTCCGCTGCGCCAGGTAAACACAGTAAGTTGCAATATTTCAATCAATGCTCCAAAACCGATAGCAAGCACGGCAATGAAGAAAGCGTTTTTATAAGTTAAACGTTCATTTGTTTTATGCCGTATAAATCCATTTGCACTAAATACCACAAGCACAAAGAACAATCCGCAATGTGTCAACTTATCAAAGCCCGGAAAAAACAGGCTTGATTTGCCAACCGAGCCAAACTCGATGTTGCAAAGTATAAAAATAAACAAGGCCCACAACAGGGTGAGCCTTTGATTTTTTAATATTGCGTTCATTCCTTACTCACCAATGAGCGTTTTGTAAGCATCTGATGATAATAAGCTTTCTGCCTCGGCCACATTGTTTAAACTAACTTTCACCATCCAGCCTTCGCCGTAGGGGTCGCTGTTTACTAATTCGGGCCGGCTGTCCAACGCGGGATTTACTTCTGTAACGGTGCCGGTTAACGGCATAAACAAGTCAGATACAGTTTTAACAGCTTCAACGGTGCCAAAAACTTCTTCTTTAGCAACTTCTTTGCCCACAGATGGAATATCTACATACACAATATCTCCCAACTCACGCTGTGCAAACTCCGTAATACCTATGTAGGCATCAGCGCCTTCAACTCTTACCCACTCGTGATCTTTTGTGTATTTTAATTCAGCTGGAAAATTCATCGTTATAATTTTATCTGTCAAAAATAAGAAAACTTTATAGAAGAGAAATAAGTTAAAGTATAAAGCTTACATTTAATTTTTTGCAACCCCTAACGCACAAAAGAAATTCATACCCTATATATGAGAAGAATAAAATGTGTGCTCGTAGCGATTTGTGTTTGCACTTTACTGAGCTGCACGGAAAATACTGCCGAGGAAAGCACGCCGGTTGTTAAACCCCCTTTAATGGTGGTTGAAAAGATTGACGCTGACTTTATTGAGACCGTGAATGATATTGTAAATGCCGAAATAACGGCCGGTAAACTTGCGATGAGCAAGGGAGCGGACAAGCGTATAAAAAATTTTGGGCGGATAATGGTTAAGGACTACACAAAGGGGCTGGTGAAGTTGGATAAACTTGCCAAGGCGAAAAGAATACCGCTGGCCGATACTTTGACTGCCGAAACAGCAAGTAAAATAGCTGCGCTGAATAGCATGACCGGAAAAGATTTTGACCGCGCTTACATTGAATATATAAAACTCGATCATAAAAATGCTATTCGCATTTTTGAGGGTGCGCAAAAGAATTGTTTTGATAAGGAAGTTAAAACAACGGCGCGCAAAGGCATCCTGGTTTTTAAACGGCATCTGGAAGCTATCTTCTCCATACAAGACAGCATGCACTAACAAAAACGTTATAAGGGTTTTTTAGCTTTAATTTTGCATTAGCCCTTTT
>Ga0164241_10002076_pt1 | contig 22642 bp, 23 predicted proteins | sample OricomyardsoilBY_FD_108780 | JGI IMG/M metagenome (GOLD analysis project Ga0164241, IMG submission 108780) | Backyard soil microbial communities from Emeryville, California, USA - Original compost - Back yard soil (BY) | ecosystem: Environmental > Terrestrial > Soil > Unclassified | place: USA... | reverse complement strand
GCCCGACAGCGTGCCGGGCAGGGTGGAGATGATGATCTCGTCGGGCTCGTACTCGAGCACGGCGTCCATCGTGGCGGCGTACGCATCCTCGTCCCCGACCTCGCCGATCGCGTCGATGCCCTCCTCCAGGAGGACCCGGCGGGCGAGGTCGACGCGGATCTGGGCGGCGTCGTAGAGGACGTCGTCGTAGGCGACCGCGCCGTGGGTGGGCGTGGACCGGGGCACGCAGATGATGACGCGCGTGTCGGGATCCGCCTCGTGGCGGCGCCGGACGGCCTCGAGGACCGGGCGGCCCGCGATGGTCTGGTTGGCGATGACGAGCACCTTGTGCATCAGTGACCTCCGGTGGAGCTGGCGACCGAGCCGACCGACGATCCCACGGGGGTGGGGGCCTCGGTGTCCTTGAGGACGCCGTGCACCGCACCGGGCACGCCGTACTCGTACGGCCCACCGACGACGGTCGGGATCGCGTCGAAGTTGAAGACGGGCGGCGGCGACGAGACCTGCCACTCGAGCGTGAGCGACCGCCACGGGTTGGCGACGGCCTTGGGGCCGGTCCGCCAGCTCGTGACGACGTTGTAGAGGAAGATCAGCGCGCTCAGGCCCAGCCCGAAGCTGGCGAACGAGATGATCACGTTCCACGTCGCGAACTGCTCGGCGTAGTCGGCCACGCGGCGGGGCATGCCCTCGACGCCGATGAGGTGCATCGGCGCGAACGTCGCGTTGAAGAAGACGAACGTCGACCAGAAGTGGATCTTGCCCAGCCGCTCGTTGTACATCCGGCCCGTCATCTTCGGGAACCAGAAGTAGACGCCGGCGAAGATCGTGAAGACCGAGCCGCCGAACAGCACGTAGTGGATGTGGGCGACGATGAAGTACGTGTCGCTGACGTAGATGTCGAGCGGCACGAGCGCGAGCATCACGCCGGAGATCCCGCCGAGCGTGAACATCGTCACGAACCCGAGCGCGAAGAGCATCGGCGTGTCCATCTTCAGGACGCCGCGCCACAGCGTGGCCAGCCAGGAGAAGATCTTGATGCCGGTCGGCACCGCGATGATCGCGGTCGTGAGCATCATCGGCACGCGGATCCAGTCCTGCATGCCGGACACGAACATGTGGTGTGCCCACACGGTGAAGCCGAGGAGCACGATGGCGAGCAGGGAGAAGGCCATCATGCGGTAGCCGAAGATGGGTTTCCGGGCCTTGACGGCGAGGATCTCGCTGACGATCCCGAAGCCCGGCAACATCATGATGTAGACCGCTGGGTGGGAGTAGAACCAGAAGACGTGCTGGTACATGAGCACGTTGCCGCCGGCGTCGCCCGCGGTCTGGAAGAAGTTGAACCCGAGGCCGCGGTCGAGCAGCACGAAGAACTGCGAGGCGGCGATGAACGGGGTGGCGATGACCACCAGCAGCGACGTGGAGAAGTTGGCCCACACGAGCAGCGGCATCCGGAAGAAGCTCATCCCGGGCGCACGCATGGTGATGATCGTGACCAGGAAGTTGAGCGCCGTCGCGATCGACGAGGCCCCCGCGAACTGCACGCCGATGGTGAAGAACGACTGGCCGATCGGGGCGTCGATCGAAAGCGGGGCGTAGGCCGTCCAGCCGGAGGCGAACGAGCCGCCCGGGGCGAGCACGGAGGCCAGCATCATGATGCCGGCGATCGGCAGCATCCAGAACGAGAGCGCGTTCAGCCGCGGGAACGCCATGTCCGGCGCGCCGATCATCAGCGGGATGACGTAGTTGGCGATGCCCGCGAACACGGGGATGATGAACAGGAAGATCATCAGCGACGCGTGCATCGAGAACAGGCCGTTGAACGTGTCCGCGTTGACGAACTGCCGTCCCGGCGCCGCGAGCTCGGCCCGCATCAGCATGGCCATGAGCCCGCCGAGGAACATGAAGAAGAACGAGGTGACGATGTACTGGATGCCGATCACCTTGTGATCGGTGTTCACCTTGAAGTAGTCGCGCCAGCTCTTGGCACCGTGGCTGGAGTGATCCTCGGGCCGCGTGGGCTTGCCGGCCGCCCAGTAGAACCAGTAGTCGAACGCGCCGATGCCCACCAGGAAGAAGAGGGGGGCGCCGATCATGGAGATCTGCAGGATCGACTCGGAGTCGATCGTCGGGTCGTAGCCGTAGGCGGCGCGGATCCCGATGCTGAGCGCCGCGCAGAAGACGATGCCGAGGAGCAGGAAGGCGAAGCCGCGGACGAGTCCAGGGGCGCGGAGCGTGGCAATCATCAGATCGTCCTCCTCATCAACCGGCGTGTGCGTCGTCGTAAATGTAATCCACCAGGGCGGAGATCTCGGCCGCCGAGAGGGTGTCGCCGTAGTTGGGCGGCATGATGCCGCCGGCGAAGCCCTTGGCGATCTCCTTCTGGGGATCGACGATGTCCTCGCGGATGTCGTCCTTGGTCGCCGTGGCGAGGGCCTTCGTCAGGTCTGGGCCCGTGGAGCCGGTCGTGCCGGCGGCCGCGAGCGTGTGGCAGGCGCCGCAGGCGGTGGCGGTGCCGTTGCCCTCGGCGAAGAGCTTCTTGGCGTCGATCGCGGCCGTGGCCCCGCCGCCGCCCGCTCCGGCGTCGCCGCCGGCGGCCGCCGCCGGCGCCTTGGCCGCCATGTTCTTGCGCGAGACCCAGTTGGTGAAGCCGATGTCGGTGAGGACGTGCGCCGTCTGGCGCATGAAGGCGTGGCCCAGGCCGCACAGCTCGGCGCAGACGACCGGGTAGCTGCCCAGCTTCGTGGGCGTGACGCGGTAGCTGGTGGTGATGCCGGGGACGGCGTCGATCTTCATCCGCCAGGCCGGGACCCAGAAGTCGTGGAGGACGTCCTCGGACTTGACGAGGAACTTGACCGAGGTGCCCTGCGGCACGTAGAGCTGGTCGGACTTGATCGGCTTGCCGCCCGTGCCCAGGCCCGGGTACTCGAACGTCCAGGCGAACTGGACGCCGTGGACGACGACCTTCATCTCGGTGTTGGCCTGCGCGGGCGCCTTCTCGATGTCGCGCAGCACGCCCCAGGCGTAGACGACGAGCGCGGCGATGATGACCGCCGGGATCGCGGTCCAGATGACCTCGAGCTTCGTGCTGCCGTGGATCGAGGGGCCGTCGAGCTCCTCCTCACCGGGCTGCTGGCGGAAGCGGAAGACGGAGTAGCCGACGACGCAGCAGACGATCACGAAGATCGGCACGGACACGATGATGAGCACGTCCCAGAGCGTGTCGATCGGCTCGGCCTGCTTGGAGGCCTGCTCCGGGAACCAGTCGATCGCCAGGCCGAGGGCGATCCCCGCCAGCGAGGCGATCAGGCCGATCGCGACCATCACCGGTACGTCGCGTTTTGCGGTTGCCCTGTTCCTGTGCTCTCCCATGCCCGGCCGATCCTAAGCGGAACGACAGACGCGAAGCAAGAAGTTCGACGCGGTGGCGCAGCAGGACCGGCTCGGGCGAGGGGTCCCGCGTCCGGCCGGGGCGGACGCGGGGCCGCACGGTCACCGAGATGTGGCGGGGACAACACCGTTTCTCGACGGGCTCGCGCGGGACGGAAACTCGTCCCGCGAGATCGGCGCCGATCGGCCCCTCAGGCGGCCCGGACGACGGTCGCCGCGCGCCGCTGCCTCGGGACGAGCACCGTGAGCTGGGCTCCGGGCGCCGCCGCCAGGCGCTGGCGGGCGACCGTCACGGAGGTCGCGGCGGAGGGCAGCGACGCGAACGCGCCGTGGCGCAGGGTCCGCGCCTTCGCCGTCCCGAGCCGGACCTTCGGCGCCCCGGGCAGGAGCGACAGGACGCGGCGCGCGCCGGCCGCAACCGAGGTCGTCCGCGCGACGAGCCGACCGCGCTTCGCGGTCACGACGACCACGGCGAGCTGCCCGGGCCGCAGGGTGACCTTCGCGGTGATGGCCTTGGCCCTGCTGCCTCGGGCACCGGCGACGCGCAGCACGTGCGGCCCGGTGGCCGCCGTGCGAGCCGTGCCGACCGCGTGCCCGGCCAGCGTGCCGGCCGCCTTGCCGTCGAGCGTGAGGGCGATGGCCTTGCCCTGGTCGTCGACCACGGCGATCGCGCCGTGGGCGGGCGGTGCCTGCGGCATGCCGGGCGTCTGCGGGACGTCGGGATCCCCGGGCGCACCCGGTTCGGCGGGCGTCCCGGGGTCCGACGGTGCATCCGGCGTCCCGGGCTCGGCCGGCGTCCCCGGATCGGCCGGGTCGGCCGGGTTCGGGGGATCGACCGGGTTCTCCGGGCTGGGGAGGGGGCCGGGATCGACCGGGCACGTGATGGCGGGATCGGGCGCGTACTCGAGCGCGCCGATGTCGCGGCGGGCCGTCTTGCAGGCACCGGAGAGCAGGCCGACCAGTGCGCGGGGATGGCCGTCGACGTCGGTCTCGCCGACCAGCGGCAGCCCGGTGTCGCCCACGTCGAGGAGCGGCGAGGCGGCCGTCAGGTGGTAGTCGCCGGGGGCGGCGAAACCGGGCGCGGCGCTGGTCTGGAACTGCTGGCACGAACTGCCGGCCGTCGACGGGCCGCGCGAGAAGGTGATGGTGCAGGACGATCCACCGGCGTAGACGCCCTTGTCGCCCACGATGCTGGAGACGAGCTTCAGCGGCGTGGTCGCGTTGCCGAGGTAGATCTCGCGGTCGGCGTTGTCGACGATCGTCGCGCCGCGAATCGTCGGCTTGCCGTTGTAGAGCGAGAGGCCCGAGCCGTTGCCGGTGATCACGTCGCCCACGAAGGTCATCGCGGACCCGGCGACGGTGGTGGCCGCGTAGATGCCGTGGACGGCGAAGCCGGAGACGCGGTTGCGGCGGGTGGTGGTCACCGCGGCGACCCCGCCCTGGTCGTTGAGCGAGACGCCCGAGGCGGTCCCGGACGCGGCGCCCGCCGTGACCGTGTTGCCGGTGAGCGACGCCGAGCCGGTCGCGTGGATGCCCCAGCCGATCGAGGGGGTCTTGCTGTGGACGCCCGAGATCACGTTGTCGTGGACGCTCGCCGGGTGGGAGGGGTTGCTGGCGACGCGGACGGCGCTGAAGAAGCCGGCGAAGGTGTTGCCGCCGATCTCGGCGGTGCCGCCGGTGTACGTGCTCACGCCGATGCCGCTGTTGACCTGCGGGTCGGCGGTGAACGCGTTGCCGGTGATGGTCACGTCTCCGTTGGCGACGGCGACCTTGCCGTTGTCGTTGGCGGCGGGATCGTCGAACACGTTGTCCTGCACGACGGTGTCGTCGGCGGCGCCGGACACGCTGACGGCGTTGGTGTCGCCGCGCAGGCGCAGCCCCTCGAGGCGGACGCCGGGCCCGGTGACCGACACCGCGGTGCCCGCGCCGCCGTCGATCGTCGGACGGACCCCGCCGGAGGCGACCAGCGACTTGCCGCCGCCGATCGTGACCTGCTCGGAGTAGGTGCCGGGGTGCACGAGGATGCGGTCCCCGGAGGCGGACCACAGGATCGCGTAGGCGATCGTCTTGCACGGCGTGACGCCGCACGTGCCGACGTTCGTGCCGGTGGAGGCGTCGACCACGCGGTCGGCGGCCGAGGCCGCAACGGGGACGAGAAGGAGCCCGAGCGTGACGCCGAGAGCGGCGAGCAGGGCGGAGGGGCGGGCGGACGGAAGGGGCATGCCCCGCAGCTTGGAGGCCCGGAGCCACCCCGACCGGTGGGTCTATCCGGCGAGCGGCCGTCGGTTCTCCGCCCGCCGGCCGCAGCGCGCCGTCAGGCCGCGTTGGCGCGCGGCAGGTCGCGCCGCTGCGCCTCGCGGTACTCCGACGGAGCGACGTCGTAGTGACGTCTGAACGCCTTGGCGAACTGGGCGGGCTGTCGGTAACCCACGCGGTGCGCGATCTCCCGAACGGTCATCCCGTACGAGCGGAGCATGTCGGCCGCGCGCTCCATGCGCACCGCCGTCATGTGCTCGCGGAAGGTGGTGTCGCCGATCTCGTTGTAGGCCCGCTGGAGCTGCCGGCGGGACGAGGCGACGCGGTGGGCGATCTGGTCGAGAGAGAGATCCTGCGCGTACTCAGATTCGACGATCGCGACAGCATCCTCGTAGAGGAGCGTCCTGTGGTGGATGGTGCTTGATCGTTGCATCGGTTGATCTACGGTATGCCCGCCGCCCCGGATGCTTACACGGACGGCAACGCGCCATTCTGGCGCATTGGCCCCCTGTTGTGGGCGCGCTCCCTTCGCCGCGTACCCGCTGCGTCCGCACTCGTTCGCCGTGACTCCGCCTCTGCGCATGAAGTTCGGCGCGGGCGGGCAGGGAAGCCCTTGCGTGCCTTCGTCCAAGGCGCTAGTTTGAGTCAAACGTTGCAAACTCAGAGGAGACGCGATGGAAGTTCGAGAGGCGATGACGCAGCTGTCCCTGACCGTGGGGCCCGGCCACACGCTGAGGCAGGCGGCTCGCCTGATGACCGACCGCCACGTCGGTGCGGCGGTCGTCCTGGACCCCGACGCGGCGGGCCCGGCGATCTTCACCGAGCGCGACCTGATGGACTCGATCGGCGCGGGCCAGGATCCGGACGTGGAGCTCGTGGGGGAGCACCTCACGCACCAGGTGGTCTACGCCCACCCGGACTGGTCGCTCGAGGAGGCGGCGTCGGCGATGACGCGCGGCGGGTTCCGCCACCTCATCGTCCTCGACGGCGGTGAGCTGTCGGGGATCATCTCCGTGCGCGACATCGTGCGCAGCTGGACCGGGGACGGCGCGGCCTGCGACGTGCCCGCCGGGGCGACTGCAGGCTCGTAGGCGGCCCGTACGGGCCGCTGAGCGCTACGTGCGCAGGCATCGGCGGCGCCGATGCCTGCGAGGAGGGCCGGCCCGAGGGCCGGCGGCCCGCTAGTGCTCGGAGGCGTCCGCGGGGAGGTGCGAGATGTCGCGGCGCGTGTCGTTGATCCAGCGCACCATCACGACGACGGTGAGGATCAGGCCGGCGGCGACGATGAACGGCGATGTCGTGATGCCCAGGAGCGTCACCGTGATGCCGACCGTCAGCAGCAGGGGCTGCAGGCTGGGGCCGGGGAGGTGGATCTCCTCGCCGGCGACGGGGACGGCCGGACCGGTGACCTCGGCGGGCTCCGTCTCCGGCGCGCTGTCCGTGTCGAGCGCGCTCATGAGATGTACAGCTCGGCGGCCACGAAGGACATGCCGAACATGATGGCGCAGACGGCCGTGACGATGAGGGCGGACCGGATGTTCCGGCGGGCGAGCTTACGATCCATGGTGACTTTCTACCAGATGGGTGGGGCAGTGGGAGGCGCGGGCGGCCGGGCCGCGAGCGCGCGTCGCCTCTAGATCCGGGCGTCCACCACCATCGCGGCGAACAGCAGCGCGAGGTAGAGCAGGGAGTAGAGGTACAGCACGAGCGCCGAGCGGCGGTCGGCGCGCCGGTACAGGCGTACGGCTCCGCCGATGAACACCAGGCCGAGCGACAGGGAGGCGACGAGGTAGAACGTCCCGAAGCCCTCGACGCAGAACGGCAGCTGGGTCACGGCGTAGAGCAGGACCGTGTAGAGCAGGATCTGGCGACGCGTCTCGGCCTCGCCGCGCACGACGGGGAGCATCGGCACGTTGACCTTGGCGTACTCGTCCTTCATGAGGATGCTGAGCGCCCAGAAGTGGGGCGGCGTCCAGAAGAAGACGATCGCGAACATGAAGAGCGCGGTGCCGCTCAGCGTGCCGGTGACGGCCGCCCAGCCCACGAGGGGCGGGAAGGCACCCGCGGCGCCGCCGATGACGATGTTCTGCGGCGTCGTGCGCTTCAGCCACATCGTGTAGACGAAGACGTAGCCGAGGAAGCCCGCGAGCGCCAGGGACGCGGCCAGCACGTTGATCGTCAGCGACATCAGCACGAACGACGCGACGGCGAGCGAGATGCCGAAGGTCAGTGCCGCGTTGGGGGAGACCCGGCCGGACGGGATGGGCCGGTCCGCCGTGCGCTCCATCTGCCCGTCGATGTCGCGGTCGTACCAGTGGTTGACCGCGCCGGCGCCGCCGGCGGACAGGTAGCCGCCCAGGCAGGTGAGGAACACGAGCAGGACGTCCGGCGTGCCGGCGACGAACATCGCCGACACCGTCGTGAGGATCAGGAGCGACTGGACCTTGGGCTTGGTCAGCGCGACGTAGTCGCGCACGACCTGCTGGATGCGGCCCGCCGCGGTGGGCGCGACGAGCGCGCCCTGACCCGACGTGCTGGGGGAGACCTCCATGAAGGGGGAGCCTATCCCTCTAGACGGAAGCCGGCTCGCGCTCGGCGCGCTCCTGCTCGGCACGCTCGATCTGGGCCCGGATGTCCTTCATGGGCTCGACCGACCGCACGCGCGGGACCACGTCGAAGTTGTTGACCGGCGGCGGGGAGGTGGTGAACCACTCCAGCGTGTTGCCTTCCCACGGATCGGGACCGGCGACCGGGCCCTTCTTGACCGAGCGGATCACGTTGATGACCGTGAGCAGGATGCCGATGGCGAGGATGAACGAGCCGACGGTGGAGATCTGGTTGTACAGCTCCAGGTGCCCGACGTCCGGGTACTCGTAGATGCGCCGCGGCATGCCGTCCAGACCGATCGTGTGCTGGATCAGGAAGGTCACGTTGAACCCGATGAACATCGTGTAGAACGACGCCTTGCCGAGGCCCTCGGAGAGCATCTTGCCGGTGATCTTCGGGAACCAGTAGTAGATGCCCGCGAAGATCGCGAACACGGCGCCGCCCATCAGCACGTAGTGCAGGTGGGCCACCACGAAGTAGGTGTCGGTGAGCTGCCAGTCGACGGGGAAGACGGCGAGGAAGATGCCGGTGATGCCGCCGATGAGGAAGATCCCCAGGAAGCCGACGGCGAAGAGCATCGGCGTCTTGAACTCGATCGACCCGCGCCACATCGTGGCGATCCAGTTGAACATCTTGACGCCCGTGGGCACCGCGATGAGGAAGGAGCCGAGCATGAAGAACACGAGCACGATGAACGGGCTCGGCGTCGCGAACATGTGGTGCGCCCAGACCAGGAGGCCCAGGAACGCGATGACCACCGTCGCGGCCGCGATCGCCTTGTAGCCGAAGATCGGCTTGCGGGCGAAGACCGGGATGACCTCGGAGATGATGCCGAAGCCCGGCAGCACCATGATGTAGACCTCGGGGTGCCCGAAGAACCAGAACAGGTGCTGCCACAGGAGCGGCGAGCCGCCGCTGCTGGGGTCGTAGAAGTGGGTGCCGAAGTGGCGGTCGGTGAGCAGCAGCGTGACCGCGCCGGCGATGACCGGCAGCGCCAGGATGAGCAGCACCGCGTAGACGAGCATCGTCCACACGAACAGGGGCAGGCGGCCCCAGCCCATGCCGGGCGCGCGCATGTTGACGATCGTCGCGTAGAAGTTCACCGCGCCGACGAGCGAGCTCAGGCCGGTGAGGTGGATCAGGAAGATCCAGGCGTCGACGCCGCCGGTGGGGGAGAACGCCGTCTCCGAGAGCGGGGCGTAGCACGTCCAGCCGCACTCCGGCGGGTTGAAGAAGACCGAGCCGTAGAACACCAGGCCGCCGGAGAGCAGCAGCCAGTAGGACAGCGCGTTCAGCTTCGGGAAGGCCATGTCGCGCGCGCCGATCATCAGCGGCACGAAGTAGTTGCCGAAGCCGGCCATCATCGGCACGACGAACAGGAAGATCATCGTCGTCCCGTGCATCGTGAACAGCGCGTTGTACGTGCCGGGCGTCAGCAGGGTGTTGTCCGCCGCGCTGAGCTGCAGGCGCATCAGCAGCGCCTCGATCCCGCCCATCATGAAGAACACGAAGGTCGTGACCATGTACAGGATCCCGATCTTCTTGTGATCGGTCGTCGTCAGCCAGGCCATCCAGCCGGTCTGCGGCGTGGGGACCTCGTGGGCGACGATCTGGGGGACCGCGGTCTGGGTGCTGGTGAGCTGGGGAGTGGCCATAAGGATCGCTGGGTCCTGGGGTTACGGGGTGACGTCGGCCGGGGTGGCCTCGCTCTGCGGGGTCCCGATGGTGGGCCGCGCCTTGGCGGCGGCCGCGTTGGCCGCCTTGATCATCGTCGCCTTGGCGGCGTACCAGACGCGGTACTGGGCCGGCGTGACCGCGCGGACCTCGGCGACCATGTTGGCGTGGTTGCGCCCGCACAGCTCGGCGCACTGGCCCTTGTAGACCCCCGGCTTGGAGATCTTGAACCAGGTGTAGTTGGTGTAGCCCGGGATGGCGTCGAACTTGCCGCCCAGCTCCGGGATCCACCAGGAGTGCGCGACGTCCTGGGACTTGATGTTGAGCGTGACCGTGGTGTCCGTGGGGACGACCATCTGCTCGTAGGCGAAGACGTTGTCGAACGTGTTGTTCGGCGTGTTGTCCGGGTACGTGAAGCGCCAGACGTACTGCTGCCCGTTGACCTGGATGTTCAGCGAGCGCCCGTTCGGCGGCTGCTTGCCCCCGCCCTTGACGGCGTACTGGGGGCCGCTCAGGTCGAGGCCGGCGGCCGAGGAGTTCGGCGGGTTGCGGATGCCCGGGAGCATCACGAACGTGATGACGCCGAGGATCACGAGGACGACGGCGGCGCCGACGGTCCAGCCGATCTCGAGGTTCGTGTTGCCGTGGATCTGGTCGGCGACCGGGTTCTTCTTGCGCCGGTACTTGACGATGCACCAGATGAGGGCACCCTCGACGCCGACGAAGACGATCGCCGCGACGACCAGGACCCACGTGTACAGGTCGCTGATCTGATCCGCGTTGGGCGAGCCACCCGACTCGGGCACCAGGAAATCGGCGAACGCCGACGGGGCCAGGAAGAGCGCGCCCGCGAGTGCGGTGGCGAGGGCCAGCGCGAAGGCGCGGCGGCGCGAACTGAAGGGGTGATCCGTTTTCACGACGGTCGGCAGTGTATCCACGGACCGGCGGATTTCGGTGCCAAGCCTGCTCATCATCGTCCCCCAAAGGCTGCCGCGCGCTTCTCCGAGAAGGCGGTGACGCCCTCCACGAAGTCGGCGGAGCCCGCCATTTCCTGCTGGATCCGGGCTTCCAGCTCGAGTTGTTCGTCCATACGGGTGTAGAGCCAGTGGTTGAGCTGGCGCTTCGTCCCGGCGTACGACGCGGTCGGCCCGGCGGCCAGTCGTTCCAGGAGCGTCGTGGTCTCGGCGTCGAAGTCGGCGTCGGGGACCACGCGGTTGATGAGTCCCCAGTCGGCGGCCTGGGCGGCGCTCACGCGCTCGCCGAGCAGGGCCATCTCGCTGGCGCGGGCGAGGCCCACGCGGGAGGGGACGAAGAGGGAGGAGCCGCCGTCGGGCACGAGCCCGATGTTCACGAAGGCGAGCAGGAAGTAGGAGGACTCCCGCGCCACGACCAGGTCGGCGGCCAGGGCGAGCGAGAGGCCGATGCCGACGCAGGGGCCGTTGACGGCCGCCAGGACGGGCTTGGGCATCTCGCGGATGCCGGTGATGATCGGGTGGTAGCGCTCGGTCAGGACCTTGTAGACGTCGGGGCGCCCCTCGGGGGTGGCGTCGCCCGCGCTGAGGTCCTTCAGGTCCGCGCCGGAGGAGAAGCCGCGCCCGGCCCCGGTCAGGAGGACCGCGCGGACGTCGTCGTCGGCGGTCACGTCCTGGATCGCCGCCAGCAGGTCGAGCCCGAACTGCTTGTTCCAGGCGTTCATCGTGTCGGGCCGGTTCAGCTCGATCTTCGCCGCGCCGCCGGCGCGCCACACGTTGACCGTGTCGAAGGCGCGCGCCAAGGTGAACTCACTCATGGACCGGAACACTATGGTCTGAGGCCCGGTTCAGGAGGTCACGTCTCGCGGGCCCAGGGGACATGCGAAAACCCGGCGCTACGATGGCCGGGTGTCTCGTCCCGTGATCGGCCTGTGCACCGCCGTCGAACAGGCCCGCTGGGGGACGTGGGACGTGCCCGCGGCGCTCCTGCCCCTGAACTACGTCCAGGCCGTCCAGCGCGCCGGGGGCATCGCCCTCCTGCTCCCGCCGGACCCCAGCGGCGAGGCCGACCCCGACGAGCTCCTCGACCTGGTCGACGCGCTCGTGCTGGCGGGCGGCAGCGACGTGGACCCGGCCAGCTACGGCGCGACGCCCCATCCCTCGGTCGTGCACGTGACGCCCGAGCGCGACGCCTTCGAGGTCGCGCTGGCCCGCCGGGCGCTGGAGCGTGACCTGCCCTTCCTGGGCATCTGCCGGGGGATGCAGATCATGAACGTGGCCCGCGGCGGGGATCTCATCCAGGACCTGCCCGAGCACCTGGGCAGCCGGGAGCACCTGCGGACGCCCGGCTCCTTCGACGGCGCCGACCACGACGTGCGGCTGCTGGAGGGCTCGCTGGCCGCGCGGGCGGCGGGCGAGGAGCTGCACCGGACGCTGTCGCACCACCACCAGGCGATCGACCGGGTCGGCGAGGGACTCGCCGTCACCGGCTGGTCGACGATGGACGCGCTGCCCGAGGCGATCGAGGTGCCGCAGGCGCGGTTCGCGCTCGGCGTGCAGTGGCATCCCGAGGCGGACGAGACGAGCCGGCTGATCGGGGCGCTGGTGGCCGAGGCCGTCGCGGCGACCCGCGTCGCCGACTGACCCTCAGCCGAGCAGGCCCTCGGCGCGCGCCCACTCCTCGCTGCGCGCCATGCCGTCGGCCAGCTTCACCCGCGGCGCCCAGCCCAGCAGCTCCTGGGCCCGGGTGTTGGGGTAGACGGCCTTGCGGGAGATGTAGACGATCGACTGGCGCGAGACGCTCGGCGTCTGGTGGAGCAGGCGGGCGCGCATCTCCTCTCCCCACGCGCCGGCGCGCACGAGGGGCGCGGGCAGCGTCGGCACGCCGTCGCGGCCGAGCATGCGGGCGTGGAAGGCGAAGAAGTCGGCGGCGGTGATCGCCTCGCCGTCCCAGGCGGTGACGGCCTTGCCGCCCGCGTCGGGGTGGACCAGGGCGCGCACGATGCAGTCGACGAGGTCGTCGACGTACACCGGGGTCATGATGCCCTCGCCCTTGCCCGGGAGGATGAACTTGCGGGCGCGCATGGTCTCCAGCGGCCGGATGATCCAGGGGATGGAGCCTGGGCCGTAGACGTCGCCCGGGCGCACGACGGCCGCCCCGTGGCGCATGGCGAGCAGATGTGAGGCGGCCTTGGTGTCGGCGTACGGCGCGCCCGACACGCGCGGCGGCGCGTCCTCGCTCAGGTCGACGGTGAAGTCGTAGCCCCAGGTGGCGACGGAGGAGACGTGCACCACGCGCTGGGCGCCGCAGGCCTCGGCCGCCTCGAGCACGTTGCGCGTCCCGCCCACGTTCACCCGGACGAACTCCTCCATCGGCCCCCAGTCGGTGACCTTGGCGGCGGTGTGGATGACGCCGTCGCAGCCGTCCAGCGCGGCCTGCACCGCAGGGGCGTCGGTCGTGTCCACGAGCGCGAAGCGGGCGCCCGCGGCCTCGATGCGCGGGGCGGCCCGGGGGTCGAGGTCCAGGCCCACGACGGAGGCGCCCTCGTCCCGCAGCCGGCGGGCCAGCGCGAGGCCGATGAACCCTCCGGCACCGGTCACCGCGATCTGGGGAGCAAGGGAGAGGTCCATGCTCGTTCTTATACTGCCTGCGGCCGTGGGCAAGCTCTTGCGAACCGCTGCATGGACTGTGGTTGCCGCTGGCGTGGCTGCCCCGCTGGTCCGACGCCGCTTGCGGACGCCGGTCCCGGTGACGATCGCCACCGCCTACGCCGCGGTCCCCGCGCTGGCCGTCGCGCTGCCCCGGTCCCGGAGCCGTGACGTGGGGCTCTGCCTGCTCCAGATGTGGGCCTACGTGGCGGCGTACAAGATGCCCAACGACGATCCGGAGACCCTGGAGCGGCGGGTCCACATCGACTACCCGATCTGGGTCGACCGGGTGCTCGGCGGCGGCCAGACGCCGACCCAGCGGCTGCAGCGTCGCTTCGCCGGGACGGGCAAGCCGACGGTGGTCGAGCGGACGCTCGTGTGGTCTCACTGGGTGTGGTTCGCCGTGCCCCACGCGACCGTGCTGTGGATGCTCACGCGCCATCCTGAGCGCTTCCCCCGGTCGGCCTACCTCACCTACGGCGTGTTCAACGCCGGCTGCCTCATCTACTGGGCCGTCCCGACGGCCCCGCCCTGGTACGCCGCCGAGCGCGGCCGCCTGCCGGTGAGCGAGCCGCCCGGCCCCGACGTGCGCCGCATGATGCTCGAGGAGGGGGAGCGCTTCTGGAAGGAGCACTGGAGCACCCTGTACGGCGCGCTGGCCGGCAACCCGTACGCGGCGATGCCCTCGCTGCACTTCGGCACGTCGCTGATGGCCGCGCGCCTGCTCGCCGACGCGGGCCCCGTCGAGGGCGCGGTCGGCTTCGCCTACGCCGCGACGCTGGGCACTGCGCTGGTCTACCTGGGCGAGCACTACGTCGTGGATCTGATCGCCGGTGCGCTCCTGGCCGAGGGCGTGCGCGCCGCCGCGCCGCGGCTGGCGCCGGCGGCCAAGCGGCTCAACGGCGCGATCGAGGCGCTCGGACGGCGGGCCCAGGCATGAGGTGGACCCCTCGATGACGCCGGAATCCGTCCCCGGAACGGATTCGCCGCAGGACCACGGACATCACGACGAGGAGATGCCCCGGCTGGCGCTGACGCGCAAGCAGGTGGCGGTGGCGGTGCTGTTCGTCCTCTCGTCGGTCGCCTTCCTCTACTTCGTCCTGCCGAAGATCACCGGCCTGAAGGACACCTGGCAGCGGCTGGAGCGCGGCGATCCGCTGTGGCTGATCGTGGCCGGCATGCTGGAGATCGTCTCGTTCGGCGGCTACGTCGCGCTGTTCCGCACCGTGTGCCTGAGCGGCGAGCAGGATCACCGCCGGATCGGCTGGCGCGTGAGCTACCAGATCACCATGGCCGGGCTGGCCGCCACGCGGCTGTTCGCGGCGGCGGGCGCGGGCGGCATCGCGCTGACCGCGTGGGCGCTGCGCCGGTCGGGCATGCCGGCGCGCATCGTCGCCGTGCGGATGGTGGCGATGAACGTGCTGCTCTACAGCGTCTACCTGTCGACGGTCGTCGTCGTGGGCACGCTGCTGTGGGCGGGCGTGCTGAGCGGCGGCACGGCGGTGCCGATCACGCTGCTGCCGGCGGCCATCGCGTTCGTGCTCGTGCTGGCGATCGGCGCGCTGGTGCTGATCCCCGGCGACGCCGAGCGCCGGTTCGCGGGCTGGGCGGCGGGCACCGGACGGATGCAGCGGGTCGGCAAGCTCCTGGTCACGGTGCCGGCCGCGGCGTCGACCGGGGTGCGCAAGGCGATCGAGATCGTGCGCGCGCGGCCCACGTCGCTGCTCGGCGCGATGGTCTGGTGGGCGTTCGACATGGCGACGCTGTGGGCGTGCTTCCACGCGTTCAGCAGCGGCGACACCCCGCCGATCGGGGTCATCGTCATGAGCTACTTCGTCGGGATGGCCGGCAACCTGCTGCCGCTGCCGGGCGGCATCGGCGGGGTGGAGGGCGGGATGATCGGCATGTTCGCCGCGTTCGGCGTGGACTTCGGCTACGCCACGGTGGCCGTGCTGTCCTACCGGGCCTTCAGCTTCTGGCTCCCCACCATCCCCGGCGCGATCGCCTACGTGCAGTTGCGGGGGACCGTGAAGCGGTGGCGGGCCCAGGACGTCCCGGCGGCGGTCGCGGATGAGGCGCAGGCCCCGTCCTCCCCGCCGGGGGCGGCACCCGCGTAGGCTGGAAGGACGCCCTCCGCGGTGGTACTATACAAAATGAAGTAAAGCCTCAAATCGGCGCGAACGGAAGAGCAGAATGAGCGAGATCGAGAACGTCATCATCGTCGGCAGCGGCCCCGCCGGGTACACCGCGGCCCTCTACACGTCGCGCGCCAACCTCGAGCCGCTGGTCATCGAGGGCTTCATGTGGGGCGGGCTGCTCCAGCAGACCACCGACGTGGAGAACTTCCCCGGCTTCCCCAAGGGCGTCATGGGCCCCGAGCTCATGCAGCAGATGCGCGACCAGGCCGAGCGCTTCGGCACCCGGTTCATCACCGACCAGGCCTCGCGCGTCGAGCTCGCGACCGAGCCGGGCGGCATCCACTCCGTCTGGGTCGGCGACACCGAGCACCGCGCCCGCACCGTCGTCCTCTCGATGGGCGCCGAGCACAAGAAGCTCGGGGTCCCCGGGGAGGAGGAGCTGGCCGGCCGCGGCGTCTCCTACTGCGCCACGTGCGACGCCGCCTTCTTCAAGGACCACGAGACCGTGATCGTCGGCGGCGGCGACTCCGCGATGGAGGAGGCGATCTTCCTGGCCAAGTTCGCCAAGAAGGTGACGATCGTCAACCGCCGCGAGGAGTTCCGCGCGTCGAAGATCATGCTCGACCGGGCGAAGGCCGTCGACAACATCGAGTGGCTCGCGCCGTACACCGTCTCGGAGTTCGTGGCCGCCGACCACGGCGCCCTCGCCCACGCGCGGGTCCGCCACACCGGCACCGGCGAGGAGCACGACGTCCCGATGACGGGCGCGTTCATCGCGGTCGGCCACGAGCCGCAGTCCTCGATCGTCACGGGGCAGGTCGCCCTGGACGAGGACGGGTACGTGCGGGTCGAGGGGCGCTCCACGCGCACCGACAAGCCCGGCGTGTTCGCCGCGGGCGACCTGGTCGACCACACCTACCGCCAGGCGATCACGGCCGCCGGCTCCGGCTGTCAGGCGGCGCTGGACGCGGAGTGGTACCTGCGGGACACCCCCGAGGTGCCGACGCCCAAGGGGATGCCCGAGGGCGACCTCGTCGAGGCGCAGTGGGCGCCCGCCGGCTCGGAGAGCTAACCCTCTCCGCGCTGGGCGCGGACGTGCAGAATCGAACTCGTTACCCGCAAACCCGCAGGCTCATGCGAAGTGTGATCCAGATCACAGTGCAGGAGTGCAACCTTCGGGCGGCGAATGGGTTCTACGCAATGTCTATGTCTCACACTTTCCAATACCCCAAGGTCAGCCCCGTCTCGTCGTCGCCGACGAGCCACGGAGCCGCAAACGGGCAGGGCCCCACCGGTGCGCACGCCACGGTGAACCCCGCCTCGGCGCACACCGCCCCCGGGCGCTGACCCACCCGCGGCCGCCCGAGCGCGGCACGCACCGATCCCCCGGCACCGTTCCGGGGATCCCCACCCGCTGACGGCACGGACGCCGTCCGCTTCACCCGACCCAACCCGTTTGGCGTGGATCGGACGACGCGGATGCTCCGTCCCGGACCACGCTGGGCCGGGGACGAAGGGCGACCCAGCGCAAAGGCTGCGCGTTCACGGGATGGAAGCTGTGCAGTTACAGCTTCGCCACGGAGATCGTCCCGCGGGCGAGCAAGATCCGGCGCGGCCGGCCACACCGGCCTGATCCGATCGTCGCCACACGGCGAAGGATCAACCAGTCCGCTGCTTCATCCGGGGAAAGAAGTCCGCTCATGATCGCCTACATCCTGATCGCCTGTGTCGCCATTCCGCTGGTGATGCTGATCGTCGACGTGATGACGCCGAACAAGCGCGACGCCGCCGGTCCCGCCGTCCACGACGAGATCCGCCCGCACGTCGCCGCCGTCGCCACCGACCGCCGGGACGTCCATCGCGCCGACGCCGTCACGCCCGAGCCCGCGCCGCGCCCGCCGCGCATCGCGCCCGGCGACGGCATGGTCTACCGCCCGGCGCAGCGCGCTGCCCGCCCGCGCTGATCCGGGCGAAAATCGCCCGGGAGCGCCTGATTTCGGGAGACTAGGGCCATGACCGTCTCCCGTGCCGTCCTCATCACCGGCTGCTCGACCGGCATCGGCCGGGCCACCGCCCTGCGGCTCGCCGCCGCCGGCCACACCGTCTACGCCACCGCGCGCCGCCCGGAGTCGATCGCCGACCTGGAGCAGGCGGGCTGCCGGACCCTGGCGCTCGACGTCACCGACGAGGCGTCGATGACGGCCGCCGTCCAGCACGTCGTGGACGCCGAGGGCGCCGTGGGCGTCCTGATCAACAACGCCGGCTACAGCCAGAGCGGCGCGGTCGAGTCGATCCCGCTGGACGACGTGCGCCGCCAGTTCGAGACCAACGTGTTCGGCCTCCTGCGCATGTGCCAGCTCGTCCTGCCGGGCATGCGCGCCCAGCGCTCCGGGCGCATCGTCAACGTCTCCTCGATGGGGGCGAACTTCGTGCTGCCGGGCGGTGGGATCTACCACGCCACCAAGTACGCCGTGGACGCGCTCAGCGACGCGATGCGCTTCGAGGTCAAGGGCTTCGGGGTCGACGTGGTGATCGTCCAGCCCGGGGCGATCCGCACCAACTTCGACCAGGCCGCGCTCTCGTCGCTCGACGTGGAGCCGGTGGAGGGCGACCCCTACGGGGCGTTCAACGCCGAGATCGGGCAGATGACCGTGGAGGCGTACGAGAAGGGGCCGATGGTCAAGCTCGGCGGGGAGCCGGAGGCGGTGGCCAAGGCGATCGAGAAGGCGATCACCGCCCGCAAGCCGAAGATCCGCTACCGCGTGACCCCGTCGGCTCACCTGCTGATCACCACGCGCTCGCTGACCACGGCGCGCATGTGGGACCGGATCGTCGGCTCGCAGCTGACCCAGCCGGGGACCGAGAAGGCCTAGTCCCGCGCGGTCGTGACGCCCTCGAGGTCGAGCAGCAGGCGCTTGCGCTCCACGCCGCCGGTGTAGCTGCCCAGGACGCCGCCGCCGCGCAGGATGCGGTGGCAGGGGACGATCACCGGGATCGGGTTGCGGCCCAGCGCCGTGCCCGTGGCCCGGGAGGCGCCGGGACGGCCGATCTGCGCGGCGATCTGCCCGTAGGACCGGGTCTCCCCGAACGGGATCGCCGCGGTGGCCCGCAGCACGTCGCGCTGGAACGGGGTGGTCAGCGTCCAGTCGAGCGGGAGGTCGAACCGGGTGCGGCGGCCGGCGAAGTACTCGTCCAGCTCGCGGCGGACCGGCTCGACGACGTCGCGCCGCTCCAGGATGCGTGGGGAGACCGTGGCCGCCAGACCGCCGAGGATCTCGTCGAGGCCGCCGCGGAGCTCCTCGTAGGAGACCTGGAGCAGCCCGCGCGGGGTGATCGCGACGACGAGCGGGCCGACGGGCCCGTCGACCACGTCGTAGGCGATGTCGGGCTCGGCGGCGGCGGCGAAGCGGCGGGCGGCCGCGGCCGCGTCGGCCGGGTCGAAGGCGGGGGGACGGAGCGTGGTCATGGGACGGGAACCTCCTGGCGTAGGCGCTTGAGCCCTTCGTGCGCGGAACGGCGCGCGGCGTCCTCGCTGCACCCCAGCGCCTCGGCGACCTGGCGGTGCGACAGGTCGCCGGCGTAGCGCAGGGTGATCGCGGCGCGCTGCTTCGGGGGCAGCGCGCGGACGGCGGCCCACAGGGCGTCGTCGTCGAGGGCGAGCTCGTCGGGGGAGCGGGTCGTTGCCGGCGGCGGCTCGGGCTCCGCGACGGGGACGGGGTGGCGGGCGCGGGCCCGGTGGTGGTCGGTCGCCTTGCGGCCGGCGATGGTCAGGACCCAGGCGCGCAGGTTGGAGTCCGGGCGCAGGCGCGGATAGGCGTTCATCGCGGCGATGAACGTCTCCTGGAAGCAGTCGTCGGCCGCGTCGCGGCCGACGGCGGCGATCAGGAAGCGGTAGACCGGCTCGCGCTGCTCGTCGAGGAACCGTTGGAAGGGCGGGATCATCGAGGGAAGAACGGCCGGAACCCGCGATTCGTGAGATTCAGACGGCGAGCTGGTCGTCGTCTTCGTGGAAGGAGGCGATCCGGCGCAGCAGCGGGGCGGCCCGGTAGCGCTCCTCGCGGTACTCGATCCACAGCGCCTCGAGCACGGCGAGGACCCGGTCGATGCCGATCTCGTCGGCCCAGGCCAGCGGGCCGCGCGGATGGCCGAGGCCCAGGACCATGCCGTCGTCGACGTCCTGGGGCTCGCCGACGCCCTCGCCGACCGCGAACGCGCACTCGTTGACGAGCTGCGCGACGATGCGGCCCAGGACGAGCCCGGGCGCGTCGGCGACCCACACGGCGTCCATGCCCAGCGTGGCGAAGAAGGCGACCGACCGCTCGGCGGCCAGGTCCGTCGTGAACGGGCCCCGGGTGAGCTCGACGAGCCGCACGTCGTCCAGCGGGGCGAGCGTGAAGAAGCCGGCGGCCCCGCCCTCGGGGTCGAGCGAGGCGAGCGAGCCCTCCTCGACGAGCAGCAGCTGCGGCCCGCCCTGCAGGACGCCGTCCTCCGGCTCGGCGCCGCAGTCGATCACCAGCCACGGCACCTCGCCCTCGCCGTCGGCGGGGTCGCGGGCGTCCCAGCCCGCCATCGCGGCGCGCTCGCGCAGGTCGTCGGCCAGGCGCGACCAGCCGGCGACGACGATCACCGGGTGGCCGTCGGGGACGGCGGCCGGGAGGATCGACTCCGGGTCGGGATCGGCCGGGCGGTGCGGCGTGTCGCCGTCGTAGCGGTACCAGCCGCGGCCCGTCTTGCGGCCGTGGCGGCCGGCGGCCACGAGCTGGGCCGAGAGGGGGGAGGGGCGCCAGCGCGGCTCGCCGAAGCTGCGCTCGTGGAAGGAGCGGGCGATGTCGAGGCCGACGTCGATCCCGATCAGGTCCTGGAGCTCGAACGGGCCCATGCGGTAGCCGCCGCCCCGACGCACGATCGCGTCGATCGTCTCCACGTCGGCGACCTGCTCCTGGAGCAGGCGCAGCGCCTCCAGCCCGAAGGGGCGGCTGCAGCGGTTGACCAGGAAGCCGGGGCCGTCGGCGGCGGCGATCACGCGCTTGCCCAGCGCCTGCCCGGTCGCGGTCGCCAGCGCGAGGGCCTCGGGAGCCGAGTCCAGCCCGGCGATCACCTCGACCAGCCGCATCACCGGCGCCGGGTTGAAGAAGTGCATGCCGACGACCCGGCTGGGGTCGGCGGCGGCCGGGGCGATCGCCGAGATCGGGATCGAGGACGTGTTGGAGGCCAGCACCGCGGTGGGCGCGGCGGCCGACAGCGCGGCGAACAGCTCGTGCTTGATCGCCAGGTCCTCCGGCACCGCCTCGACGATCAGGTCGCACGCGGCGAAGGCGTCGAGCTCGGCGACGAGGCGCAGCCGGGCGATGGCGGACACGGCCTCGGGCTGGGTCCAGCGGCCGCGCTCCACGCCGGTCGACAGGGCGGCGGCGATGCGCTCGCCGGCCCGCTCCGCGGCGCCGGGAGCGGCGTCCCAGAGCAGGACCTGGGCGCCCCGCTGCATGGCGAGCTGGGCGATGCCGGCCCCCATCGTGCCGGCGCCCACCACGCCAATGGTCTCGGCGGCGTTCATGAGGGCGTCATCGCGTTCACGCCGGTCAGGGCGCGGCCGATGATCAGCTTCTGGATCTGCGACGTGCCCTCGTAGAGCGTCGCCACCCGGGCGTCGCGCAGGTAGCGCTCGACGCGGAACTCGTCGGAGTAGCCGGAGCCGCCGTGGATCTGGATGCCGCGGTCGGCGCACCAGATCGCGGTCTCGCTGGCCAGGAGCTTGGCCATCGACGTCTCGGTGGTGTTCGGCTTCCCGGCGTCCTTCAGCGCCCCGGCCCGCCACACCATCAGGCGGGCGGCGTCGGTCTTCATCGCCATCTCCGCGAGCATGTCCTGCACGAGCTGGAACGCGGCGATCGGGCGGCCGAACTGCTCGCGCTCGGTCGCGTACCTGACCGAGTCCTCGGTGGCGGCCCGGGCCACGCCCACGCAGCCGGCGGCGACGGAGAAGCGGCCGGAGTCCAGCGCGGTCATCGCCACCTTGAAGCCGTCGCCGACCTGCCCGAGCAGCGCGTCGTGGGGGACGCGCACGTCCTGCAGCGCGATCTCCGCCGTGTCCGCCGCCCACATCCCGAGCTTGCCCTTGATCTCGGTGGGCCGGAACCCGGGCTGGTCGGTCTCGACGAGGAAGCAGGCCAGGCCCTTGTGCTTCGACGCCGGGTCGGTCTGGGCGAAGACCAGCGCCAGGTCCGCGTGGTCGCCGTTGGAGATCCACATCTTCGCGCCGTCGATCGTCCAGCCGTCGTCGGTGCGGGTGGCCCGCGTCTTCTGGTTGGCGGCGTCGGAGCCGGTGTCGGGCTCGGTCAGCCCGAAGCAGCCCAGCCACTCGCCGGAGCACAGCCGGGGGAGGTAGCGCCGCTTCTGCTCCTCGGTGCCCCACCTGAGGATCGGCGTGCAGACGAGCGACGTCTGGACGGAGACGACGGTGCGGATCCCCGAGCAGCCGCGGCCGAGCTCCTCGACCACGAGGCCGTAGTCCACGTAGGGCAGGCCGGCCCCGCCGTACTCGGGCGGGACGATCGCCCCGAGGTAGCCCTGCGCCGCCACCTTGGCGATCAGATCGAGGTCGAAGTGGTGGTTGCGCGAGTTCTCCGACGCCACCGGCACGATCTCGCGGTCGGTGAAGGCGCGGGCGGTGTCGCGGATCAGCGCCTGCTCGGACGAGAGCTCGAAGTCCATGACCCGCACGCTATCGGTAGCGTGGCGTCCAATGGATCCCTTCTCCGTGATCATCCTCGGTGGGGTCGGGGGACTGCTGCTGGCCCTCCTGCTCATCGGGCGGTTCACGCCGGGGAGCGGGGCCGACCAGCTCGACTGGAAGCCGACCCGCTCCGTGGAGACGGAGGTCCAGAACGACATCGACGACCTGGATCAGATGCTGGAGGCCGCCAACCGCCGGCGCCGCGCCCGCGGCGAGGCGGAGCT
>Ga0164241_10002075_pt1 | contig 22643 bp, 23 predicted proteins | sample OricomyardsoilBY_FD_108780 | JGI IMG/M metagenome (GOLD analysis project Ga0164241, IMG submission 108780) | Backyard soil microbial communities from Emeryville, California, USA - Original compost - Back yard soil (BY) | ecosystem: Environmental > Terrestrial > Soil > Unclassified | place: USA... | reverse complement strand
GAGCACATCAACCGGACCGAGGAGCGGCTCGGCTGGGTCACCCACGAGCGCCCCCTGCGCCAGAAGGTGCTGACCGACACCCTGCACCGCATGCAGCGCGACGGCCTGGTCATCAAGATCGAACGCCCGAGCCGGTTCGGGTCCACCTGGTACCAGCTCACCCCGATGGGCCGCTCACTGCTGCGCGCGCTGCTCCCGCTGGCCAAGTGGGCCGAGGACCACCGCGGCGAGCTGAGCCGCGCCCGCGCCGCCTACCAGGCCGCGAAACCGGACGAGTCCGACAGCTGACCGTCCGGCCGGGGATCACCGCTGTCCGGCCCGGCTCCGCACTAGCCGCCCGATCTCAGTGTCCACGTCGACGCGGAGGGCACGGAGCTTGCGTTCGGCCTGCTCGCGCACCTCCATCGAGAAGAGCGGCTCGTAGTCGGGCAGCAGCACCCACATCTCGACGCTCATGTCGAGCCGCCCGAGTTGCTGCAGCCGCCACAGTCCGTAGGAGGGCGCCGGGTCGAGCACGAGGCGTCGAGCCGCCTCGACCGGGCCGTGCTCGCCGATCATCCGGCGGAACAGCGTCGCGTCGTAGCCGCGGCGGGCCAGCTCCGCGATGCCGCGACGCATGTCCGCGCCGAACAGCCGTGCGAGTTCGGCTTCGTCGCTCGAATCGTTCACAACAGGACAATCGCCGCCGGTGAGTGGCTGTTGCGCCCGAGGCTCAGGAGCCCTGGACAGGGGCGCGCTGCGCGTTGAGGTCGCCGATCGCGGCGATGATCGTCTGTACCTGGTTGCGGCCCGAGTCCTTGGCCACGAACAAGGCGTCGTCCGCGGCCAGCAGGACGTCCTGCAGCTCCGGGCCGAACTGTGGGAACGACGCCAGGCCCACCGACACCGACAGGCCGTCGACCGCGCCCGGGCCGTGCTCGCCTAGCGGCACGCGCAGGTCGCGCACCTTCTCGCACACGCGCTCGCCCAGCTGGCGCAGCTCCTCGGTGCCCACCTCGGGGCACAGCAGCACGAACTCCTCGCCGCCCCAGCGGCCGACCACGTCGTAGCGGCGCGCGCACGCGGTCAGCGCGTCGGCCACCGCCTGCAGGACACGGTCGCCGACCAGGTGCCCGTGCGTGTCGTTGACCTGCTTGAAGTGGTCCAGGTCGACCATCAGCACGCCGACCTGGGTGTCGTCGCGCTGGGCGCGCTGGATCTCCGCCGACGCCATGTTCGTCCAGGCCGTCGCGTTCGCCAGGCCGGTCTTCTGGTCGGTCGACGCGGCCTCCTCGAGCTGGCGCATCAGCACGCTGCGGTGCAGCACCAGCAGCGCCGGCACCATCATCAGCGCCCACATCGGGTGGAACGAGATCAGCAGCGCGTTGATCGCACCGAGCCCGATCGTGCCGAACTCCAGCGCCGCCTCGCGGCCGGTGCCGAACGCCTTGCGCATTGACAGCCGCCGCTCGTGGAGTGTGATCGCGACGACGATCAGGCCCCAGTTCACGCCCGCGTACGCCAGCGCGGCGAGCACCACCGCGATGATCGCGATCGGGTGGTCCCAGTCGCCCATGTCGGCCGGGGCCAGCCAGTGGCGCACGCCCGAGGCCAGGTACGCGCCGAGCGCCACGGTCGACGCGGTGAACACCAGGCGGTAGGCGTGCACGCTGCGCACCCGGTAGCGGCTGCGCCAGAACAGGTGCAGGTAGAGCGTGCCGATCACGACCGGGATGAGCGCAGGCGGCAGGGCCAGCACCGCGGAGAACGACCACACCGAGGTCAGGTTCACGTGCGGGGTGTCGTTGAACCGGCGGCGCACGCGCTCGACGTTGCGGGTCAGCTCACCGATCCCCAGGCCCAGCCCGATGATCGTGCCGAGCGTGACCAGATCACCGCTGTGGATCTCGCTGCGCCAGGCCAGCACGCCGGTCACGGAGGCGCTCACAGCCTCGACCAGCAGGATCAGCACCAGCAGCCGGGCCGGCTCGCCCCACAGTGCCCACCTCGTCGGGATTCTGGACCGCCCCCCTGTGGAAAGGGATCCTGACTTGTGCGATCGGGCGAGTCGGACCTGATCGGCGCTGCCGTGCTCGGCGGCAGGTTCCCCGGAAGGAGGCGACAGTGATGCGTTCGTGGGAGTGGTGAGACGCGCGCTCATTTCGGCATGTCCGTTGCCGCGCTCGGCGGCAGGTTCCCCGGAAGGAGGCAGCCGTGAAGCAGTCGTGGGAGTGGTGAGCACCCCGTCTCCAGCCGCATTCACATCGCCCATGGGAGGAGGCAACACCGATGCGTTCTTGGGAATGGTGAATCCGACGTCCTGACCGGTGTCCCCGCGCCGCCGGCGGCGTACCAGGGACATCACGACGAGAGCGGTGAGAACGGTGCCGGTGACACCGCCGGCGCCCACCGCTGAGGCCGGACTGGTCGCGTCGGCCAGCACGCCGGCGCCGAGCACCGCGACACCAAGCGAGGTCAGCACGCCGGCGCGCGCCAGTTCGGGCATCCCCGCCCGGTACCGCTCGGGCACTGCGCCCGCCAGCCGTGCCTGCGCGAGGGACACGAAGGCGGCCACACACGCGCCGGAGACGGCCCACGCCGCCAGCACCACCGGCAGCGGCGGGTCGAGCAGGCACGCCGCGAGCGGTAGCCCGGCGGCCACGGCGAAGGTGACCAGCAGGACGGGGCCGCGCCCGGCCGGGGTGCGGGTGGCGAACCACGCCCCGGCGGCCCCGCCGGCCGGCTGTGCCGCCATCAGCACGCCGACGGCGGCGACGGCCAGCCCGAGGTCGTGCCCGTAGGCGGCGGCCAGGCCGGCCGGCACGACGAACAGGCCGGAAAGGCAGCAGAGCAGCCACGGTCCGCGGGTGTCCCGGTCGCGCCAGACGACGGCGGCCACCTCGAGGGTGGCCGGTGTCGGGTCGGGTTCCGCGGGGCGGTGGCGCACGCCGAGCAGAACCGCCAGCGCCGCCCCCGCGTAGGTGGCGGCGTTGACCCCGAGCGCGATCCGCGGGTCGGTGAGCGCGAGCAGCGCGGCGCCCGCGAACAGCCCAGCGACGTGTGCCGCCTCGACGGCGACCGCGCGCAGGCCGCCGCGGCCACGCGTGTCGGGGGCCAGCGCACGGCGGGCGAGGCGGGCGGGCCCGGAGCCGAGCGCGAGCAGGCCGGCGAGCACGAAGAGAAGGGGGAGCGGCAGCGCGAGTGCCATCGCCCCGGCGAGTGCGGCGCGCACGATTCCGATGGCGACGATCAGCTCGCGGTGGGGGTGGCGCGCGGCGAGCCCGCCGAGCAGGAGGCTGCCCAGGCCCGCGGGGAGCATGGTGGCGGCGTAGGCGAGCGCGGCCCAGGCGGCGGAGGACGTGTCGAGGTAGACGAGGACGGTCAGGGCGATCCGGCAGAGCTGGTCACCGGCGGTGGACAGCATCTCTCCGGCCCAGAGCGCGCGGAACTCGCGCACAGCGAGCCCCTCGCGAACCTCAGCCCGACGCCCCATCGCCCGCCTCGCTCCTGACGCCAACAGGCCGTGCTTGCACGGCCTGCGGCCTCACAGTAGAACGCCGCCAGCGACAGATCACTGTCGCTGGGCTTGTCTACCCAAATGGCCCAACGGAATGACAAAGCGTAGTAGCAGCGGGCCTTCCCGGGGAACGTCGCCCCCGTTCACTACCTGTATCGCCGCGCCGCGCGCGGGTGTGTCGACCACGCGAAACCCGCCAGCAGGTGTCAGGTTTTGCGGGCAGGGTGAGCCCATGACGACAGAGAAGAAGGTGGCGCTCGTCGCCGGGGGATCGCGGGCGGCGGGGCGCGCCGTCGCCGTCGAGCTGGGGCGGCTGGGGATGACCGTGTACGTGACCGGCCGCACCACCCGGGAGAAGCGCTCGGAGATGAACCGGCCCGAGACGATCGAGGAGACCGCCGAGCTCGTCGACGCGGCAGGGGGCGCGGGCGTCCCGGTCCGGGTGGACCACCTCGAGCCGGCCGAGGTCGAGGCGCTCGTCGCGCGGATCGACGCCGAGCAGGGGCGGCTGGACGTGCTGGTCAACGACGTCTGGGGCGGCGACATCTACCTCACGTTCGGCAAGAAGCTCTGGGAGCACGACCTCGACGGCGGCCTGCGCATGCTCCGCCTCGGCATCGACACCCACGCCATCACCAGCCATTTCGCGCTGCCCCTGCTCATCCGCCGCCCGGGTGGGCTGGTGATCGAGATGACCGACGGCACCGCCGAGTACAACGCCAACTACCGCAAGGAGGCCGGCTACTTCTACGACCTGGTCAAGTCGGGCGTGCTGCGCATGGCGCTCGCCCAGGCCGAGGAGCTGCGCGAGCACGGCGGCACGGCGGTCGCGCTCACCCCGGGCTGGCTGCGCTCGGAGGCGATGCTCGAGGCGTTCGGCGTCACCGAGGCCAACTGGCGCGACGCGACGAAGTTCCAGCCGCACTTCGTCATCTCCGAGTCGCCCGTCCTCGTCGGCCGGGCCGCGGCCGCGCTCGCCGCCGACCCGGACGTGGCCCGCTGGAACGGGCAGTCGCTGTCCTCCGGCCGGCTCGCCCAGGTCTACGACTTCACCGACGCCGACGGCAGCCGCCCCGACGCCTGGCGTTACATCGCGGAGGTCGAGAGCCAGGGCAAGCCCGCCGACGCCACCGGCTATCGCTGAGCCGAGTTGCAGGCCGCGATCTCCGCGCCCACCTCGGCCAGCGCGGCCCGCAGTGACGCCGGCGCCAGGACCTCGACGCCGGCGCCCAGCGCGGTCAGCTGCGTCAGCGCGACCTGTTCGCTCTCCACGTCCAGCGACACCTCCTGCCAGCCGTCCGCGTCGGGCGGCTCCGCGTCGGCCAGCGCCTCGGCCGCCGCCTCGCGGTCGGTCACCTCCGGCAGCGCCCGGCGCGCCCGCCGGCTCAGCCGCAGCCGGACCCGCTCGCGCAGCAGCGAGCGCTCGAAGCGTGCCGAGGTGTCCGACCACCACGCCACCAGGTCGAACTCCGGCCGCTCGAACTCGTCGGCGGCCTCGGCCGACTCGATCCGCGCCACCCGGTAGGTCCGCGGCCCGTCACCCGGCACCGGCTGCGCGACCAGGTACCAGACCCCGGCCTTCACCACCAGGCCGAGCGGCTCCAGCAGCCGCTCGACCGTGCGGTCCGTCCGGCCGTAGCGCACCTCCAGCCGCCTGGTGTCCGCCACCGCCGAGGCGACCGTCACCAGCTGCGTGACCTCCTCGGGCCGGTGGAACCAGCCCGGCGCGTCGAGGTGGAACCGGTCGCTCACCCGCGAGGCGTACTCGCGCAGCCCGGCGGGCAGCGTCGCCAGCACCTTGGCCCGCGCACCGGTCAGCGCCGAGCCGAGGCCCAGCTCGGCGAGCACCTCCGGCACGCCGATCGCGAAGATCGCCGCCGCCTCCCGACCGGTCAGGCCGTCGAGCCGGGTGCGCCAGCCGTCCATCAGCCGGATGCCGCCCGCCCGGCCCTGCTCGGTCCACAGTGGAACTCCGGCCGCCTCCAGCGCGGCGATGTCGCGGTACACGGTCCGCTCGGACACCGCCAGCGCCTCGGCGAGCTCTGCGGCCGTGGCCCGCCGCCGCTGCTGGAGCAGGAACAGCAGGGTCACCAGGCGCTCGGCTCGCACCAGCCGATTGTGCACCCCGCCCGGGTCAGCCCTCGTCGGCGAGCGGGGCGAGCAGGCCGTTCGTGGAGTCGTCGATCGGGATGGTCACCGTGCGCGGCCTGCCGGCCGACATCGACTCGGCCAGCGCCGCGACCGTCGGGTTGGCGATCAAAGTGGACAGTGGGACCTCGACGGAGAGCGCGGCGCGGATGCGCGAGATCAGCTGGCTCGCGGTCAGCGAGTGGCCGCCGAGGGCGAAGAAGTCGTCGTGCACGCCGAGCGCGGCTTCCGGCGGGATGCCCAGCACGTCGCGCCAGATCGACGCCAGCCGCCGCTCCACGTCGGTGCGCGGCGCCACCGTCGTGCTCTTCTGCCTGCCCCACACCGGCTCCGGCAGCGCGGCCCGGTCGAGCTTGCCGGTCGGCGTCACCGGCAGCGTGTTCAGCGTGACGAACCGGTTGGGCTGCATGTATTCCGGCAGCAGGGCGGCGAGCCACGGGCGCAGCTCGGCCATCCCGATCCGCCGCCGCGGCACCAGGTAGGCGACCAGCCGCACGTCCCCCTCGCGCACCGGCCACGTCGTGACCGCGGCGTCCCGGATCGACCCGTGCGCGCGCAGCGCCGCCTCGATCTCGCCGAGCTCGACGCGGAACCCGCGAATCTTCACCTGCAGGTCGGCGCGGCCGAGGAACTCCAGGCCGTCCGGGCGGCGGCGCACCAGGTCGCCGGTGGCGTACAGCCGCGCGCCCGGCTGATCGGTGAACGGGTCGTCGCGGAAGCGCTCCGCGGTCAGCTCCGGCAGGTTCTGGTAACCCCGGGCCACACCCGCGCCGCCGATGTGCAGCTCGCCGACCACGCCGGCGGGCACCGGCGCCATGGCCGGGTCCAGCACGTGCAGCGTCGTGCCCGTGATCGGCGGGCCGAGCCGGATGGGGCCGGGGGGCACCTCGCGCAGCGTCGAGTACACGGTCGTCTCGGTGGGCCCGTAGCCGTCGAGCAGCCGCGCGCCGCCGGTCAGCAGCGCATCGGCGAGGTCGCGGGTCAGCTCCTCGCCGCCGGAGATCCGCAGCCGCACGGTCGGCGGCACCGGGCCGACGGCGGCCAGCGACCGCCACACCGAGGGGGTGGCCTGCACGACCGTCGCGCGCACCCGGTCGAGCCGGTCGCGCAGCCGGAACCCGTCGGCGACGTCTGCGGGCGGCACGATGACGACGGTCGCGCCCCGCAGCAGCGGCGCCAGCAGCTCCACGACCGACATGTCGAACGAGGGGCTGGACAGCGCCGCGACGCGGTCGGCGGGGGACAGGTTCAGTGCCTCGTCCAGGTGCGCCAGCAGGTTGCCGACGTTGCCGTGGGTGACCGCGACGCCCTTGGGTCTGCCCGTGGATCCGGACGTGTAGAGCAGGTACGCGAGCGAGCCGGGCGCCGGCTCGGGAATCTCCGGCAGGGTGGCCGGTAGGTCGGCGAGGACGGTGGTGTCGAGGTCGATCACCCGCCAGTCGCCGGGCAGGTCGACGCGCGCCGCGCCGTGCGTGACGAGCACCGGGGCGCCCGCGTCGGCGGCCATCCCGGCCAGGCGATCCACCGGCCAGCTCGGGTCCAGCGGCAGGTACCCGCCACCGGCACGCCACGTGGCGAGGATGCCGATCAGCACGGCCGCGCCGCGCGCCAGGCACAGCGCGACCGGCACGTCCGGGCCGACCCCGTTGTCGCGCAACAAGTGCGCGAGCCGGTTCGCGGTCGCGTCCAGCTCGCGGTAGTTCAGCGCGCCGCCCGGGCCGGCCACCGCGGGTGCGTCACCGAACCGGCGGAGATCGATCCGGAGCACCCGGCCCGGCGGCGCCGCGGTGACCGGCGGGGAGGCGGTGGTCAGCGCCAGCTCGCCCACCCGCGTACGGGGATCGGCGGCCGCGGCGCGCAGGGCCACCGCGTACATCTCGGCGAGACCGGCGACGGTCCCGGCGTCGAACAGGTCGGTGTCGTAGGTCCACCGGGCCACCCAGCGGTCCGGGCCTGGCACGACGGTCAGCATCAGGTCGAACGCCGAGCCGCCGGTGCCGACCCGCTCGGGCGCGAAGGTCAGGCCGTCCACGGTGACCGGTTCGGCGGGCGGGTCGACGACGAACATCGCCTGCACGACCGGCGCGTGCGCCACGCTACGGCGCGGCGCGAGCAGGTTCACCAGCTGCTCGAACGGCAGGTCCTGGTGCGCGAGCGCGTCCTCGACCATCGTCTCGGTGGCGGCCGTCAGCTCGGCGAACGTGGTCTCCGGGGTGATCCGGGCGGGGAGCGCGAGCGTGTTGGCGAGGAAGCCGACGACTCGCTCGGTGCCGGGCCCGGTGCGGCCCGGCGCGAGCGTGCCGACGAGGAGGTCGGCCTGTCCCGACAGCCGGTGCAGCACCGCCTGGTAGACCGCGAGCAGCGTGGCGAACGACGCGCTCGGCACCGGGTCGAGCTCGGTGACCAGGTCGTCGCCGCGGCCGCGGGCCTTGCTGTGCGGCCGGTCGGTGGGCAGCTCGAGCGTGGTCGGCACGCCGGCGAGGGTCTCGGTCCAGTAGCGCACGGCGTCGGCGTAGTTGTTGGCGTCGGCCTGCTCGCGCTGCCACACCGCGTAGTCCGGGTACTGCAGCTCCGGCGGCGCCAGCCGCTCGCCGCCGTAGAGCCGGGCGATCTCGTCGAACAGCAGCGCGCACGACCAGCCGTCGGCGAGCGCCTGGTGCACGACGAAGATCAGTACGTGGTCCTCGGCCGAGCGGCGCAGGAGCCCGGCCCGCAGCAGCGGCGCCGTCGCCAGGTCGAACGGCGTGCGGACCAGCCGGTCCACATCGGACTCCTTGATACCGACCAGCGGCACCCGCGCCTTCGCGGCGACGACCTGGGTGGGCATCCCGTCGGCGTCGGCGAACGTCGTGCGCAGCGCCTCGTGCCGGTCGAGCACCGTGCGCATCGCCTCGGCGAGCCTGCCGGGGTCGAGCGGACCGGACAGGCGCACCTGCCAGGCGTTGTTGAACGCCGAGCTGCGCGGCATCAGCTGGTCCAGCAGCCAGAGCCGCCGTTGCCCGGAGGAGGTGGGGAAGAAGTACACGTCGTCCGGGGCCGTCGTGTTCACGACAGCCCCAGGTCGAACCCGCGCTGCAAAGAACGCAGCAAAGAGCCCCTGAACAACATTTCAGTAAATTTGCTTCAGAGAATTCGGTTTGTATTTACGCGCCCATGCTTGACCATGCCCCGGTCGTTCATACGCCCGCATCCTTCCCACACCCCCCGTTGAACGCCTGACGGTACTCCTGCGGCGACATCGGCGAATCGCCCGAACGGAGCCATGCGACGGTCCGCAATGGACTACACCCGAAAACGATGTTCACGATAGGAAACCGAACGATCACGACGCGAATAATCGGCGATTCGCGTACCCGGGAGCAATTGCGCGCCGCGTATTCGTCGCTCGATCACCCTCACGGCCTCTCCCCAACGGCCTCGCGAAGTGGCATCCTGGTGGTGGAGCCCGCCGCGCGCGCCGGTCCAGCCCATCGAGTGAAACCGCTGGTCACAGCTGTGCACGGACGTACTCCGCCGCTACTCTGAATCGGTAATGTGGAGGGGGCGAAGATGGCGCGCAACGCGACCCGGGCACTGGAGCCGGACCAGGTGCTGGCGATCATGACCACGTCGATCGAGGTGCTCTGCGCGCGCCTGCCCGAACAACGCCGGGAGACGATCGAGCGCACGGTGTACGAGGTGACCGCGGAGCTGGTCTCCACGATCACCGACCCGGACCGCCTCGCGACCATGCTCCGGCTGCGCGCGACCGCCCGCCTGACGGCCGCGAGCGGCGAACTGACCCCGATCCGCTCGAAGACGAGCCTGCCCGCGCCGCGCTGACCCGCCGCGGCTTCCTCCGTCAGACGGGCTTCAGGGGGAACCTGGTGCGGTTGGGCGCGCCCGGACCGGGTACATGTTCGGGGTGAACGTCAACAAGGTGATCTACAAACCGGTCGGCCTGATCCTCGGGGCGCTGGCCGGAGTCGCGGCGAGCACCGCGTTCCGCAAGGCGTGGACGCTGACCACCGGCGACGACGAGGCGCCCGATCCCACCGACCGCAGGCGCGGGTGGGCTCCGATCCTGTTCGCCGCTGCCATGCAGGGCGCGATCTTCGGCGCCGTCAAGGCAGCGGTGGACCGCGGCGGAGCCGCCGGCTACAAGAAGGTGACCGGCGAGTGGCCGGACGACTGATCCCGGCCTGATCCTGGTCGTCAGTCGGGGTCGGGGAGCGGCCAGGACATGCTGACCGTGGTGCCGTTGGCCGACGGCGCGATCGCGGAGTCCGGGGTGAGCCCCCGGATGAGCGGCAGCCCGCGGCCGCGCGTGCCGGGGTCGGCAGGCGGCGGCTTCCACTGCCCGTAGTCGGTGACGGTCACGACCACGCACCGCTCCGCGTGGTCGCGCACCGCCCGTAGATCAAGCACGCCCTGCAGCTGTCCCGCGTAGGCGTGTTCGACGGAGTTGGCCATGGCCTCGTAGCTCGCGAGCGTCAGTGCCTCGCGGTCCTCCGGGGCCAAGCCCGCCCGCTCGGCCCACTCGGCGAGTGCGTGCCGCAGCCCGGTGAGCCGGCCGGCGACGGCCGGGACCCGGACGTGCAAATCGCCCTCGTGGACGTCGTCGAGCTGTTTTTGCCCCTGGTTCACGGCTCAACCCCCGGAGAGCGCCTGGTCGCGAGTGGCATGGATGGAGAAGGTGGTCGCGATGCCGGTCAGCTCCATCGGCCGCAGCGTCGCGCTGCCCGTCGCCACTAGCCGGAACTCCGTTCGATCACCCGCCAGCTGGTTGCCGCCGATCAGCACGCTCATGCCCGCGGAGGCGAGAAAGCTGACCCCGCTCAGGTCAACGATCAGTGCCTCCGGACCACGGTCGAGCGCGGTCTTGATCGACTCTTCCAGCTCCGGCGCGGTGGCCATGTCCACCTCGCCGGTGACGCTCAGCACCGTCGCGCCGCCCAGTTCTTCCTTTCGAACCGAGAAACCACCCGGTGCCGACCTCGCCCCACGAGCCGTCTCGGAGTTCACCGTCTCACCGCCTTGCCGTTGGACGTGTACGTCTCTAGCCACATGGCGACGTGATACCACGAGTGCGCGTGGTTCAAACGCGATCCGGCCGCGACCGCTCAGATGTCGGGGTATCCGCTGGTCGTCGCGGCCAAACCCGAATCGTGGAATCGCCGCCGCTGCGGGGTAACCCGGGCATATAGTTGAAAGGTGAACGAGATCGCGGTCGACGTCTGGTCCGACGTCGTGTGTCCCTGGTGCTATCTCGGCAAGCGGCGGTTCGAGGCGGCGCTGGCGCAGTTCCCGCACCGGGCGGCCGTGCGCGTGCGCTGGCGCAGCTTCGAGCTGGACCCCGCCACGCCCGCCCGCAGCGACGTGCTCGTGCCGGACATGCTGCGGACCAAGATGAGCCTGACCGACGCGCAGGTCACCCGGTCCCTCGAGCACATCACGGCACTCGCCGCCGCCGACGGCCTGGCCTACCGGCTCGCCGAGGCCCGCCCGGTCAACACCTTCGACCTGCACCGGCTGATGCACCTGGCCGACAGTTGCAGCGCGGGCGATGCCGTGCGCGAGGCGCTCATGCACGCCTACACGTCCGAGGCCGCCGACCTGTCCGACCGCGAGGTCCTGGTCGGGCTCGCGGCCGAGGCCGGGCTTGCCCCGGAGACCGCGATGCGGCTGCTCGCCGGCGACGAGTTCGCCGCCGAGGTCCGCGCCGACGAAGCGCTCGCCGAACGGCTCGGCATCCGCGGCGTGCCCGCGTTCGTGCTGTCCGGGCGCTACGTCGTGTCCGGTGCGCAGCCGGTCGAGGCGTTCGCCTCGGCGTTGCGCCGTGCGTGGGACGAGGCCGCGCTAGACCGGGTCTAGCCGCCGCCGCAGCAGGCAGAACTCGTTGCCCTCCGGGTCCTCGAGCACGTACCAGGACTCCTCGCCGGTCTGCCCGATGTCGGCCTCCCGCGCGCCGAGGGACAGCAGCCGTTCCAGCTCGGCGTCCTGGTCTCGGTCGGTCGGGTTGACGTCGATGTGCAGCCGCAGCTTGGCGGGCTTCGGGTCCGACGACGGGCTGAGGATCAGCGTCGGCTGCGGGCCGCCGAACCCGGCGTCCGCCGGGCCGATCTCGATCCCGTCCTCGTCCCGGTCCAGCTCCACGTAGCCGAGCACGGCCGACCAGAACACGGCCAGTTTCTCCGCGTTGACGCAGTCGATGACCAGCTCGGAGATGCGGCAGCTCATGCGCCGGAGGCTAATCGTTGCCGCATGACGGTGCGAGGCCATTTGTCGAGGCCCCTGGCCGCCTCCGCGGCGCGGATCGCGCGCAGCCCGCCGGTCACCTGATCCGGCGGCACGAACTCGAAGCCGAGGCGCGCGTAGTACGGCCCGTTCCACGGGACCTCGGCATAGGTAGTGAGGCTGAGCGCGGGTAAGCCGTGCGCGACCGCCCAATCGCGCGCGACGTCGACCAGTCCGCGCCCGATGCCGCGCCGCCCGTACTCCGGGTGCACCGACACCTGCTCGATGTGCGCCTCGCCGTCCACGACGTCCACGAGTAAGTACGCCACCGGCCGGTCGTCGGCGTCGGTGTACACCCAGGCGCGCGAGTCGGCCTGGAAGGTGGCGAGCTCGGCCACGGTCGGCGGCTCGTCGTCGGCGACGACGTCCATGCCGAGGCCGCGGAACGCCTGCCCGGCGGCGCGTTCGACCTCGCGCAGCTCGCGCAGGTCGTCGGGACGTGCTTGGCGGATCATGCGTTCTTTCTAGCCGAGCCCACCGACAAAACTCACGCCTGCAAGGAGAACCAGTCCGCGTCCAGCGCGAGCAGGGTCTCCAGGGGTGCCCGGCCGAACTCGCCGTCGTAGCCCGTCGCCCGCACGGCCCGGTCCCATGTCAGCGCCCGCGCCACCTTGCCGACCCGGCACGCCAGCTCGACCTCGGCGACCAGCGATGCCCGCGGCGCCAGGTCGGTGAACGGCTCGAGGTAGGCGTCCCGCGCCCGCGCCAGCAGCGGATCGGCCGCCGGCGCGCCGTGCCGGAAGTGCAGGAACCCCAGCGCCACCAGCATCGAGGCGAACGGGTGCGCGACGACCGCGTCGCCCCAGTCGTAGAACCGCGGGCCCGCCGCGAAGACGTTGCCCGGGTGCAGGTCGTTGTGGTCGATGCTGGCCGGCACCGGCGACTCCGCCAGCCGCGCGCACCACTCGTCGAACCGTGGGCGCAGCCGGGCGATCCGGTCGAGCGCCGACCGGTCGCCCGGGGCGCCGTGCGTGGCGACGTACCGGCCGGTGACGTCGAGTGCCTCGGTGAAGCGGTCCGGCATCGCGGCCGGGCGCATGTCCGCCAGGCCCGCCGCCAGCAGACCGTCCACATGGGACGAAAGGTCGCGCTGCATGGCGCCGTAGGCGGCCAGCACGGAGGTCAGCGCGGCGGGATCGTCGTCCGGCAACGGCTCGCCGCCGTCGGGCAGCAGCAGCCACCCACGCGACATGTCGACCGCGAGCGGCACCGGCACCCGGTCGGGCACGACCGAGCCGAGCAGCTCGTAGAGCGCCACCTCGAACACCGTGTCCGGCCCGGGAGCCTTGAGCCACACCGGCCCGCCCGTTGTCGGCGCCGTCAGCACGGTGCCCCACGCCCGCTCCCGTTCCACGCGAACCGCCCCGGTCCGGCTGATCCCGGCGTCCGCGAGCTGCTCGTCGAGCCAGGCCTGCATCGAGGTCATCGCCTCTCCCGCAGGCCGAACACCGTCAGCGCGGCGGCGACCAGCACGAGCCCCGCGCAGATCACCGCGCTGACGTGCAGGCTCGACGTGACCGCCGCGAACGCGCTGTCCAGCAGCCGCGCACCGTCCACAGGGGACAGCGTGGCGGCGGCCGCCATGGCGCCGCCGACGCCCTCCCGCGCGGCGTCCGCCATGTCGGCGGGCAGGCCGGCGACCGACACCCCGGCCGAGTACACCGCCGTGCCGGCCATGCCCAGGAACGCCACGCCCGAGGCCAGGCCCAGCTCGCCCGCGGTCGCCGACAGCGCGCCCGCCGACCCGGCCCGCTCCGGTGGCGCCGACTGCATCGCCAGCACCGCGCAGAGCCCGGCCATCGGGCCCAGCCCGAGGTTCGCCACCACCAGCCCGGCGACCAGCACCCCGAACCCGCCGCCGGACACCTGTGTCAGCAGCAGGAAACCCGCCGCCGACACCACCAGCCCGCCTGCGATCGCGACGGTCGCCGGCACCCGCCGCGCCAGCACGGGCGCCAGCTGCATCGAGACGACCATCGCGATCGTCGAGGGCAGCAGCCACAGGCCGGCCGCGGCGGGGGAGAGCCCGGCCACCGACTGCAGGTACATCGAGACGAACAGCTGGTTCGCCCCGGTCAGCCCGGCGAACACGGTCATCGAGACCGCCGTGGCGAACGTGCGGTTGCCGAACAGCCGCAGGTCCAGCAGCGGGGACGCGAGCCGCCGCTGCCGCGCCACGAACATCACCGCGCACGCGAGCCCGGCGAGCACGGCCAGCACCGGCACCACCGCGAACCCGGTGCGCGACAACGCCTTCAGGCCGTAAACGAACGGCAGCACGGCGGCCAGCGACAGGGCGACGCTCGGCAGGTCGAGCCGCCCGGCGGCCGGGTCGCGCTGCTCGGGCAGCACGCGCGGGCCCAGCACGAGCAGCAGCCCCATCACCGGCACGCCCATCAGGAACACCGAGCCCCACCAGAAGTGCTCCAGCAGCACGCCGCCGACCACCGGGCCCAGCGCGGCGCCGCCCATGAAGCAGCACATCCAGATCGTGATCGCCCGGGCGTGCGCACGGGGCTCGGTGAACATCGCGCCGATCAGCGCCATCGACGACGGCACCATCGTCGAGCCGGCGACGCCGAGCAGCGCTCGCGCGGCGATCAGCATCTCGGGACTCGTCGAGTACGCGGCCAGGACCGACGCGATCGTGAAGCCGGCCGCGCCGGCCAGCAGCAGCCGCCGCCTGCCGATCCGGTCGCCGAGCGTGCCCATCGTGACGAGCAGGCCGGCCACCAGGAACCCGTAGATGTCGGTGATCCACAGCTGCTGCACGGCGGTCGCGTGCAGGTCGGCCGCCACGTGCGGCAGGGCCAGGTACAGCACGCTGATGTCCAGCGCCACGAGGATCGTCGGCAGCGCGAGTACGGCGAGACCGCCGTACTCGCGCCGGTCGGCACGGGTTTCGAGCGTCGCGCTCACCCGATCGCGTTCAGCTCGTCGGGCATGCCGGGCATCGTCACCGAGACCCACATCGAGCGCCAGTCCGGCATCTCGAGGTAGCGGCGCAGCTCCGCGACACCGCTGAGCCAGCCGGCCCAGCCCGCGTACGGCGGCTCGTCGAACCCGCTCTGCACGAACGTCAGCCGGGTCTTCCCGGCGGAGCCGTCCAGCTCCCAGGTCGACACCATGTCGTGGAACTCCATGGTGAGCTTGCGTGCCGGGTCCAGCTCGACGATCTTCGCGTGCTCGCCGCCCTCCTCGAAGCTGCCCATGGCCCAGCGGCCGCCGACGTGCGGCTCGATCTCCATCGGCGCGCCGAACCACTGCTTGAAGATCTCCGGGTCCAGCAACGCCTCCCACACCCGCTCGGGGGTGGCGGCGATGTCGAAATGCGCCCGCTGCTCACGCGAGGAGTAGTCGCACGGCGGCGTCAGCTCGCGGCCCTCGAGGTAGGCGATGAGGTTCGTGACGGCGAGCGACCAGAACGTGCTCAGCTCCGCGAGGCCCGTCTCCCGCACGGCCTCGTGCCAGTCGACATGGCTCTGCGACACGGAGATCAGCGTGCTGGTCTCGGTCTCCGGCTCGATCGCGAGCTCGGCGGTCGTGGCCGTGCCGCGGACCGTCCACTCCAGACGGATGGTGTCGGCGTCGGCGTGCAGCACGCGCTGGTGCGGCTCGGCGCCGTCGGGCGTGTAGCGGCCCCAGAACTCGTAGCGCTCGGGCAGGTCGGTCTCGGCGTGCTCGGCGAGCCAGACCCGCAGCGCGGCGGCGTCGGTGAGCGCGCGGCGCACGGTGTCGAGCGGCGCGTCGACGCGGGCCTGCAGGCGAAGTGGGGTGGTCATGGCGTCTCCTTCGGGTAGGTCGGGTAGCAGGCGAGTGCGAGCCGGAAGGCGTCGCCCTCGTCACCGCCGTAGCGGGTGAACAGGTCCTGGAGGGTGTCGCGGAGGTCGTCGAGGAACTCCTGGCGCCGCCGCGGGTCGACCCGGATCTCGCCGGACACCCCGATCGACGGCAGGTCGTCGGCGAGCCCCGCCTCCGCCGAGTGGTCGAGCGCGGCCACCTCGCCCTGCACCTCCTCCATGAGGTCGAGCAGGTAGCCGAGGCTGAGCTGGTCGTGCGTGCGGCGGTCGCCGATTCGCCCGACCAGCCGCGGCGAGAGCCAGTACGAATGCGCGGTGGCCTGGTAGAGGCCCTCACTGATGCCGCGCACCCGCCGCTCCGCCACCTGCACCACGAGACCGGCCTCCACCAGGCGTTTCACGTGGTAGTAGACCCGTTGCGGCGTCTGGTCCAGCTCGGCGGCGACCTCGGTGCACGAGCGCGGCTCGGCGAGCGTGCGCAGCACCTCCACACGCGCCGGCTTGAGCAGTGCCTCGGCCTGCTCGATGTCGTCCAGATAGAGCACGTCCCTCACGAGAAAACATCCTTGTACGTAAAAACAGATTTTGTCAATAGGGCAAGGACAAGCGGCGGCCACCCGGAGGCGACCGCCGCTCGTTACGGCCTAGTTCAGTAGACCTTCTTCATCTCGCCCTTGTTGGCCTTGAAGCCGTTGGCCCACAGGCTGTTGACGCGTCCGCTCTCGTCGCCGTTCGGGTACGCGTTCGTGCACCCGGTGCCCGGGCCGCCGCCGGACATCAGTTCCGAGCACGGGCCCGAGTAGTGGTCCGGCAGGCCGAGTGCGTGCCCGGTCTCGTGCGCGGTGATCCGGACGATGTAGTACTGCTGTGCCTGCGTGTAGTCGATGAAGATGTAGCCGCTGCCGTGGCCGTCGGTGTAGGCGTAGGAGCCCGAGGGGTCGTTGCCCTCGTAGTACGACAGCGTCGCGCAGGACGGGTTGTTCACGAGCCTGACGTTGCTGACCGAGGCGTTCCAGTTGGCCGCGCCCTGGTTGATGGCGCTGACGAAGTTCGGTGCACCGGAGGTCTCGTAGCAGACCGTCGTCGCGGCGGCGTGCACGTCGCCGCTGCTGGCAGTCTCTGCCGCGGCCTGTCCGGCTGTCAGGGGCGCAATGAACATCGCGGCCCCGACGGCGACGGACAGGAAGGTCTTCTTCAACATGAAGGCGTTCCCTCGCTCTCACGATTTTTTGCAGGGGAGCCCACTTTCGTAGGGGGCTCGACCACGACGTTAAGAGCCGCGGGCACCCCTCGACACCAACTTTCGTAGGGTCGAACAGTTGGTGATTTGCCACTTACAACGGAGTATTGACAATTAGTAACGTCGAGCGCAGAATGCGCAATCGCACACGTTGTCCTGAGTAGACCGACGGGCCCGGGGCAGCTGCCCCGGGCCCGTCGCTCACTCGGTCAGAAACCCGCCGTGATGCGGCTGAACTCCCAGTCGGGCTGGGAGATTCCGCTGCAGTTGGACACCACGCCGCCGCCGGGGCAGCCGCGGTCGCGGTTCACCGACCAGAACGCCAGCCGGGCGAGGCCGTGGCTCTTGGCCCAGTCGCGGATCTGCGTCCACGTCGAGGTGCTGGTCTGCTCCTGCTGGTCGGACAGCCCGTTCATACCGGAGATGCCCATGTGCTGGTAGGCGGTCGCGTCGGACCAGCCGAACGCCGTCTTCAGCCGGTTCTTCAGGCCCTCCGACGCGTTGACCGTGTCGTTGTACATGTTCGATCCGCCGAAGTCGAACGGCATGATCGTGAACACGTCGATGTTGGCCCCGACCGCCGCGGCACGGTCGATCAGCTGGCCGCCGTAGTAGTTCGGCCCGGTGGTCGTCGTGCCGAACGTGACGATCGTCTGGATGCCGGGGTTGTTCTGCTTGACGATCTTCAGCGCGTCGATGATCCGGTTGCGCACGGTGTCGTTCTCGAACTCGTCGGTGTTCTCGATGTCGATGTCGATCGCGTGCAGCCCGTAGGCGTTGATCACCTGCTGGTACGCGCCGGCGAGCGCCTGGGCGGTCGAGCAGTTCGGGCCGAGCTTGTTGCCCTGCCAGCCGCCGAACGAGGGCACCACGTCCCCGCCGCCCGCGCGGACCGCGTTGATCGTCTGCTGGTCGACGCCGCCGGTGAGCGGTCGGGTCGAGTCCCATGCGGGCGAGCAGCCGCCGCCGGAGAGCACGAACGCCATGGTGAACCAGCGAACGCCGGTCGCCGACATCACGGTCGAGACCGATGGCGGGTCGCCCCAGCCCATGTACAGGTACGGCGCGCCGCGCCCGCCGGCCGGCTGCGTGCAGCCGGTCGTGGTGGCCGAGACCGACGAGCTGCGCCCGGACTCGCCGTTGCCGTTGTAGGCCGCGACCGTGTAGCTGTGCGAGGTGCAGCTGCCGAGGCCGCTGATCGTCGCGCTGGTGCCGGTCACCGTGGCGCGCACGGTCGAGCCCTCGTAGACGCGGTAGCCGCTCACGGTGCCGGTGGATGCGTTCCACGCCAGCGAGATCGCGGAGTTGGTCGTGCCGGTGACCCGCAGGTTGCCCGGGGTCGACGGTGCGCCGGGGTTCCCGCCGCCGCCGTCACACGGGTCGCCGTTGAAGCGGCAGTTCTGGATGCCGGGGAAGTTGCCCGGGCTGCCGTTGAAGCCGAACGTCGCCGACGTGCCCGCGGCCAGGGTCGGGGCCCAGCCGGGGTTGCGGAACGTGTGGTGCTGGCCGGACGCCGTGTGCAGGGCGTCCCAGAAGGTGCCGACCGAGAAGCCGGACGGCATGTCGAACTCGATGGTCCAGCCGTTGATCGCGCTGGACGACGCGTTGGTGACGGTGACCTTGCCCTCGAAACCGGAGCCCCAGTCGGACACCTTGGTGAAGGTCGCGGTCAGGCCGGCCGCGGCGGCCGCCGGCGCCGCGTTCAGGCCGAGAATCGTCGTGGCGATCGCCAACAGCAGGATCGGTAGGCGTCTTCGCATCGTGGACATCGGTCTCCTCGCGCAGGGTTGCAGGGTCCCCGTGAACATCCACCTCTATAGGGAAAGTGTGGTCTAGACCAGCGTGCTTCACAAGGTCTGGACCACTTCAATCGCGCGTGCGGTCAGTTCCACGGTCACGAGCACGGCGGCGGCCTCGATGGCGAGCAGCGAGATGAGCACGACGAGCTGGGTGACGCCGGCGTCGACGGGGTCGCCGCCGCCGAGCAGGACACCGACGAACGCGCCGGGGAGTGTGACGAGCCCGACCGTGCGGGTCTGGTCGAGCACGGGGACGAGCGCCTGGTTCGCCGTCGGCCGGACGATCAGCAGGGCGGCGTCGCGGGGCAGCAGCCCGAGGGCGAGTGCCGCCTCGTACTCGCCGCGCCGGGCGAGCAGGTCGTCGCGCGCACGGCGGCCGGCGATCGAGGTCGCAGACATGGCGCCGCCGATGAAGATTCCCGCGATCGGAATGATCGTCACCGGCTCCGCGGGCACGGCCCCGGAGCCGAGCAGCAGGGCGAGCGCCGGCCCGGCCCCGGCGGCGATCGCCACCGCCGCCCGGCTCGCGGCGCGGAGCGAGGCGCGACCGTGGCGGATGCGGCCGCCCGCGGTCGCCGCGGCGACGCCGTACATCAACAGCACGAATCCGGCGGTGTACCAACGGGACGCGAGCACGGCGGTGATCATCAGCGAGACGGCCGCGAGCTGGACGGTCGCCCGCACCGCCGCGGAGAGCACCGGGCGCCATCCGTCGATGCGCCCGAGCGAGACGGTGAGGGCCGCGGCCACGGCGAGCACGACGAGCACCGCGGCGAGCGGCCAGCCGGCGTTCTGTGCGTTCATGCCGCCCAGCGTGCTACTCGTGCTCCTGCCCGCACACGAGGAACTCGGTGAACTCCGGCCACGACAGCGCGTCCGGCTCCGGGGTCAGCGCGCCGGCCAGGCCGCTCGCGAGGAACGGCGCCACCGCGGTGTTGTGCCAGCGGAACCCGCACGCCCGCACCGCCGCGTCGCGGGGCGTGCCGTCGGCGAAGTCGCGCAGGTCGGCGACCTGGGAGAGGATCACCCGCTCCCAGACCTCGAACCCGGCCGTCGACTCCGTGATGGTGAAGTCGTCGGTGCGCCACGCGTCCTCGAACGGCGGCGCGGGATCACCGGCCGCGGCCCGCAGCAGGTCGGCGAACCGTTGCGCCGGCAGCTCGGTCACGGTGCGCGCTGATCTGCCCAGCTGCCAGAGCGTCCGCAGGTACTCCTCCAGCGGCCGGTCCGTGCTCTCGCCGATGACCGGCAGCTCCCGGTGCAAGATCATCAGCCTATTTGATCATGCCTGTCCAGAGTTCGATGTCTGATAGTTTGATGTCATACTATCAGGTAATGGACAGCTACGTACTCACCAGAGCCCGCGGGGCCGAGTTGCTGGGCGAGCCCCCGAACACCACGCGCCTGCTGGTCGACGCGGACGCCACCGACCACGTCATGAACGCCGTGCGCACCACGCTCGGCCCGGGCACCGACGGCCCGCCGCCGCACTTCCACAAGCAGTCGCCCGAGATGTTCTTCCTCATCGACGGCGCCCTGCGGGTGCTGGCCGGCGAGGAGATCCTCACCCTCGGCGCGGGGGACTTCCTGCTGATCCCGCCCTTCATGACACACGCCTGGGGCACCCCGCCGGACCGCGGCGCGGACATCCTCATCGTCAAGGCCCCGGGCAACAACCGGTTCGACTACTTCCGCCTCGGCGACCGGATCCGCCGCGGCGAGGCGAGCCCGGCCGAGGTGCTGGCGACCCAGGAGAAGTTCGACAACCACTTCGTGACCAGCGAGGTCTGGCGCGCCACCGGGCAGCGGGTGATCGCGCTGCCCGGCAGCTGACTCAGCGGGTGTAGCGCAGCAGCACGGTCGCCTCGTCGAAGATCCGTGTCTCGGTGAGCTTGAGGTCGAACCGGTCCGCGCCGGGGAACAGCTGCTTGCCGCCGCCGAGCACGACGGGGTGCACGACGACCTGGTACTCGTCGATGAGGTCCAGGTCGGCGAGCGCCTTCGCGAGGCCGGTGCCGCCGGTGAGCTGCAGGTCCTTGCCTGGCGCCGACTTGAGTGCCGCGACCTCGGTGGCGAGGTCGCCACGCACGATCGTGGAGTTCCAGTCCGCCTTCTCGAGCGTCGTGGAGAACACGAACTTGGGGGTGGCCCGCCAGATCGGCGCGAAGTACCGGGCGTGCTCCTCGTCGGTGTTCTCGTCGGCCGTGGGCCAGTAGCTCGACATCATCTCCCACACGGCCCGGCCGTAGAGGAACGTGTCGACGCGGTCGTTCTCCTCGTGGGAGTAGCGGGCGAGCTCCGGGCCGAACACCGGCCAGTCGAACTCGCCGTTCGGGCCCGCGATGTGGCCGTCGAGCGACACGTGCACCCAGTAGATGATCTTTCGCATGTCCGGCTCCTCCGGTGTGGCGCCCCCGGTGGGCACCGTCTGCCACCAAGTCGGAGGCGCCCACCGGGGTTCGACATCCGGAGCCGGATTGTTTCAGCCGAGACCGATGTCCGCCGGCGTGCTGCGTTCCGCCGGCGCCGCCGTGATGTCGCCGTCCTCGCGGTCGGTGACCATCGGCGGCTGGATCTCGGTGGTCGTCGTGTCCGGGTTGATCTTGAACACGTACGCGCCGGTGTAGCCGGAGTGCGACGTCTTCGAGAACCCGAACGGGGTGAGCCCAGGGCCCTTGATCTTGCCGGACGCCATCGCGTCGACGAGCTTGCCGCGGGTCAGGTCGCGCCCGGCCTGTTGCAGCGCCTCGGCGAACGTGTAGGCCTGCGCCATGCCGTACGCGATCGTGTTGGTGAACGGCTCGTCCGGGATGTACTTGTCGTGCACCTTCTTGAACAGCGCGATCCACGGGTCGTCGGTCCGTCCGACGTCGGGGAGGTAGCCGGTGCCGATCAGCCCGTTGAGCAGCGCCGCGGGGGAGACCTCGGCGCCGCCGCGCTTGGCGAAGTCCGCGAGCAGGCCGGTGAGCGTGACGGGATCGGCGCCGATGCTGCTGACCACGAACTGCGGGCGGAAACCGAGCTTCGCGGCGGTGAGGATGGCGAGCGCGGTGAACGCCGGCACGCATGAGCAGACGACGACCTGCGCGCCGGCGGCCTTGAGCGCGGACAGCTGCGGCAGCACGTCGGTGTTGGCCGGGTCGTAGCCCTGCCGGCTCACGACGCTGTCCTTGATGTAGCGGTCGAGGCCCTTCTGCGCGTCGCGGCCGACGTCGTCGTTCTGGTAGAGCAGGCCGACCTTCTTACCGGCCAGGTTGTCGGCGATGTACTTGCCCTGGATCTTGCCCTCGCGGGTGTAGTCGACCTGGAAGCCGAACGTCATGGGCGACTTCGCGGGGTCGTCCCACGCCAGTGCGCCGGAGGCGACCAGAAGGTCGGGCACGCCCTCGGAGTTGAGGTAGTCGACGACCTTGGAGTGGGTGGGCGTGCCGAGGCCGCCGACGATGGCGAACACCTCGTCCTGCAGGACGAGCTGCTTCACGACCTCGACCGTGCGGGTCGGGTTGTAGCCGTCGTCCTCGACCCGGTAGTCGATCTTGCGGCCGTTGATGCCGCCGGCGTCGTTGAGGTAGTCGTACATCGCCTTGGCGGCGACGGAGATCCGGCTGTAGCCGGGCGCGGCCGGGCCGGTCAGCGGCTGGTGGGTGCCGATCACGACCTTGTCGTCGGTGACCCCGGGCGCGGCGTCGCCCGCCGCGGCGCCGCCCCCGCCGGACGGCTCGCCCGCGCCGGAGCACGACGCGAGCAGCAACGAGGCCGCGACGGCCGCGGCGAGCGCTTTACGGGTTGTTCTCATGCGACTCCTTCTTTCTGAACAGGCGGGCGAGGCTGCTGTGGATGCCCCCGTGAATGCCTTGCGGGAAGGCGAGGACGACCGCGATCAG
>Ga0164241_10002074_pt1 | contig 22648 bp, 18 predicted proteins | sample OricomyardsoilBY_FD_108780 | JGI IMG/M metagenome (GOLD analysis project Ga0164241, IMG submission 108780) | Backyard soil microbial communities from Emeryville, California, USA - Original compost - Back yard soil (BY) | ecosystem: Environmental > Terrestrial > Soil > Unclassified | place: USA... | reverse complement strand
AATATTTAACCATAGCCATACAATAACTGTTGAGTTAGGTGTATCGCTTCTGATTACAAGTGTAATTGTAGTATTTTTCTCAATAGTGTGGTATGTATCGGTTGAATTGAACGCCCTGGATAAAGCACGTACAAAAGCCGAAAGCGAAATATTATTACTGAATAAAGATCTTGAACAGAAAATAGTTGCACGCACGGAAGAAGTTGTTGCAAAAGAAAAACGTTACCGCGCTTTAATTGAAAACAGTGCCGATGCAATTGTAATGATTGGTGAAACAGGTGAATTAATATACCAAAGTCCCGCATTTGAACGTATTACTGGCTTTAGTACAGAAGACATTACAGGCCTAACCTGGGAACAATTAATACATCCGGATGACATTAAGGAGTCGTTAATGTTTAGCGAACACCTGAAAGCAGTACAAGGTTTGCCCCAACAAAAAAGCCTACGGGTACGACATAAAGATGGAACTTATATTTGGATAGAAGGCACGCTTACTAACTTAACTAACAATACATATGTAAATGCCGTAATTGCCAATTTTAGAAATATAAATGATAGAAAGAAAAATGAAGCTGAGATACAACAATTAAATACCGAACTTGAATTAAGGGTTGAACGCCGCACCGCACAATTAGAAGCCGCCAATAAAGAGCTGGAAGCTTTCTCCTATTCCGTATCGCATGATTTGCGGGCCCCGCTACGAGGAGTATACGGTTATACCCAAATGCTTACCGAAGATTACGGCCCGAAATTGGATGGTGAAGCAAAAAGGTTGATGAATAATATAATGTCAAATGCTAAAAAAATGGGTACCCTGATTGATGACCTCCTCGCGTTTTCGAGGTTAGGGCGCAAAGAGTTGGTAAAAATGAACATACCCATGCGCGAAATGGTGCGCAACATTGCCGATGAATTAATTGCTGCTGAAAACGGGCGTGATATTGAAATTAAAATAAATGAAATACCTGATGTTTTGGCTGATAGTGCAACCATGAAACAAGTATGGATAAACCTGATTTCAAACTCGCTAAAATACTCGAAACCTAAAGTCAAAACAGTTATTGAAATTGGCGCTACCAACAATGCAGAAACGGTAACTTATTACATAAAAGATAACGGTGTTGGTTTTGATATGCGGTTTGCCGATAAATTATTTGGCGTATTTCAACGCCTGCATTCGCATAACGATTTTGATGGTACCGGTGTTGGCCTTGCCATAGTGCAGCGTGTTATATCCAGGCACGGTGGCAAAGTTTGGGCAGATGCAAAGGTAAATGAAGGGGCATCATTCTATTTCTCCTTAAATAAAAATTAACCAATGGATTTATACGCTGAAATATTATTAGTTGAGGATAACTCATCAGATGCCGAAATGACTATAAGGGCTTTAAAGAAAAACAACTTTGCCAATAGTATTTTGCATTTACCCGATGGCGCCGAAGCACTCGACTTTATTTTCTGCGAAGGAAGTTATGCTGAACGCGAATTTGAAAAACGACCGCGCGTAATATTGCTCGACTTAAAAATGCCAAAAGTAAGTGGCATTGAAGTACTGAAAAAAATAAAGGACGATACACGCACCCGACGTATACCCATAGTTGTACTTACATCCTCGCGCGAGGACCCGGATATTGAACAATGTTATGCCTTGGGTGTAAATAGCTATGTGGTAAAACCAGTAGCCTTTGAAGATTTTGTACAAGCGGTTTCCAACCTTGGCTTGTACTGGATGATTGTTAACCAACCCCCACATTAAAATGACTAATGCTGTAAAAATATTAATACTTGAACACGACCCTACCGATATTGAGCTGTTGCAATATGAATTAAAAAAAGGGGGCATTGTATATACGCCACATGTTGTACAAACCGAGGAGGATTATATACAGGCTTTGCACAATTTTGATCCGGATATTATTCTTTCCGATTTTTCATTGCCATCATACAATGGGGTATTGGCATTTGAAGAGAAACAACGTATATGCAAACAGGTACCCTTTATTTTTGTATCGGGTACTGTAGGCGAAGAACGCACGATTGAATTGATAAAAGATGGCGTAACCGATTATGTACTGAAAGATAAAATGTTTACGCTATCAACTAAAGTAAGCAGGGCCCTTAAGGAAGCGCGCGAACGCCAGGACAAACAAAAAGCCGAACGCAAATTAATTAATAGCGAAAAGTACCTCCGCTCTATTATTAATAATAATGCCGATGGCATAGCGCTAATGAGCGATGATATGGCCATTACATACATATCGCCCAACTGCAAAAAGATATTAGGCTTTACACCCGAGGAACTGATTGGGCCTTTTAGAATGGATTTGATACACCCCGATGACAGGCAACTGTTAGCAGCTATATACAATGAGGCAACACGCAACCCACAGTCGAAAAAACTATTGCAATACCGAATTAAAAAGAAAGATGGTGCATATATATGGACAGAGGCAAACTACAGTAACCATTTACAAGATGCCGATATAAATGCTGTAATACTTAACTACCGCGATATAACCGAAAAGAAATTAATTGAAGACCAAATAAGGCAGTTAAATACAGAACTGGAAGAACGTGTAGCAAGCCGTACGGCTGAATTGGTGGATGCCAACCAACAGTTGGAGGCCTTTTCTTATTCAGTTTCTCACGACCTTCGTTCTCCCATACGCTCCATTTATGGTTTTGCGCAAATATTAGAACGTAAGTACAAAAATACGTTAGATGAAGAAGGCCTTGAGCTGCTTTCTGTAATTCGTACATCAACTGCTAAAATGCAGCAATTGGTTGAAGACTTATTGGCATTTTCACGATTAGGCAAAAAAAATATTTCACGGTCTTTAATACATAAACAATCATTAGTTCAAAATATTTGGAACACCATTAATGATGGTTCAGAAACTGTTCCTCATTTAATACTAAAGCCACTGCCCGATGCATGCGGCGATGAACCTTTGCTTACCCAAGTATGGGTTAACCTACTATCAAACGCAGTAAAGTATTCGTCAAAAAGCGATAACCCAATTGTAGAGGTTGGCGCCGAAGATATAGGTGATGAAATTGTTTATTATGTTAAAGATAACGGGGCAGGTTTTGATATGCGCTACGCTGATAAGTTATTTACTGTTTTTCAGCGCCTGCATGAAGCCTCGGAATTTGAAGGCACAGGAGTAGGTTTAGCAATAGTAAAAAGGATTATTGAAAAACATAACGGCCGTGTATGGGCCGAAGGAAAAATAAATAAAGGCGCAGCTTTTTACTTTGCTCTGCCTAAAATGCCACAGCACCATTTAATTACTAAACAAACACAACTTGCATAATTAAACCCTTTAGCTTTTTAGGCTTGCAACATATTGGTGCATTTGCATGCCTTTTAACTTTGCATCAATAAAACTTTGCAAAAAAGGCAATAGGGCAAGGTGCTGCCTGTTAGCTGCCCCGCCTGCGCTGTGGGTTAGTTCAGTACGCAACTTATTAAGTTCGGTAGTATGCGCAGTGTACTCCTCTATCTCCGAAAGTTTTTTCAATACTTTCATCATGGTGCTTTCAAACACACCATTGTATTCATTACGCAAAAAGTATCGGTATATATTTTGCACTACGTTATTTACGTATATCATATTCCCCTCTTCCAAATGAGCTACCACTTCATATACATACAGCATTAACATAGCGTCTAAACGTATGCCGCTATCATAGTTAGTTAAAAAGTTTTCACAAACCTGTATTGCCTTGCTGTACTTACCGTATTCAATTAATGCCGATACAGTGGTTATGGTAATAGCTAAGCGTATATCGGGGCGTAGTTTATTATCAAACTCTACCAGTTTTGCTTGTGTTTCCGCAAGCAAAATCAGCAATCCCTCTGCATCTGCTTTAAAATCTAACAAAGTTATAGCCAGTTGTGTGTAATAACTAAACTGCGCCATTTGCTCAGTTTGCATTACAACTTGCAGGGCTTTTAATTCACTCAAAAAAAATTCAAGTTCTGCCCATCGTTGGGTAAAATAGCATGCCTGTGTTATTTGCGAATATGCCCAAAGTACACGCATTATACCTAATGCTTTGCGTTCTTCTGCTTTAATAAACTGCACCATTGCCAGGGCTTCGGCATAAAAATTCTCCATATCGCCTTTTAGCAAATAATGGTGTACCCTTACCGTGTGGTACATAAACAAGGCCTCGTTGCTATTCGCCTTTTGTTTGTTTTGTATTAATGGGTTTTTAAAAACCTCCTCCAGTTCATTTACATCATTTTCATTCCGCGCTTGCATAGCTTTACGCATAACCCGCAATTGCCTAATCATTAATACCTCGTACTCATGGGTACGTTGCATTTGCAGCATTAATGCACCTCGTTGATGTAATAATTCGTCAACCTTATTAAATCCATATTTTTTGTTAGCTAAAAAATCATTGCTGGCAGTAACAATTTGCTTGCTCAGCAAATTCCACTTTTCAACAAATGCATCGCGTTGGTCAATATCCTTAGCTGCTTTATCCAACAATTTAACCGCTTCTTCTTCAAGTCCCCTGCCCTCCAGCAGTTTCATTTTTGCTAATGTTAGTGCGGTATCTAATCCTGCTATTTCATCTTTATGGTACCACAATAAATTATCCATCAGCAACTCGCCTAAATAATGCTTTAACGATGCCAATTGTTTATCCAGTTTCGAGCGCTTAATTTTTATCAGTATTTTCTCTTCATCATACACCTCTGCTTCCTCAAACAATTCAAAAAGCTTAAGGGTATTGCTTTTCCCTTTCGATTCGTCGCGTATGCCGAAACGTTTAAAATACTTCTTCTCGTTAGGGTCTAAACTGTGTATTAACTGATATAAATCAAACATTTAAGCACTGTTTTAAGTAAACACAACTATATGATTTTCAATAGTTGATATACAAATTTAGCAATTGCATTCCAATAAGTGCTATAAAGTTGAATTGATAGGGGGCCACCCCCTTTGCACATTTGCATTGTAATTAAAACAAACAACATGAAAACAGGAATCTTAAAGTCGGCAACAACCATAATAAGCATCAGTTTTATACTATCCATTACTTCGTGCAAAAAGGATGTAATACCTACTGAATTTTGCAGCGATGTGCAACAGGAAACCACTTGGAAAAACGATAAGGATGGGGTTGACTACATCGTTTCGTGCCCCATATCGGTTAGTTCATTACTAACTATTGAACCCGGTACTGAAATTGAATTTAGAAGCGGTGCGGGCATAGTAATTGAAGATGCGGGATCAATAAAAGCAATTGGCACTTCTACTTCGCAAATTATATTGCGCGGCAGCAATGATACAAAAGGTACATGGAAAGGCGTTTTTATAAAAAGTAATAATGTAACCAATGAGTTCAAGTATTGCACTATTACAGGTGCAGGCCAAAGCAGCTTTGATGGCACAAACACTTTAGCCAATCTGCGAGTTAAACTAAATGCTAAAGTAAAAATTAGCAACAGCACTATATCAAAAAGTGCGAAGGATGGTTTATATACAGAAGGTTTCGACTCCGATTTTGAAAACCCCATAACCGTTTTTAGCAGCAATACACTTACCGATAATGCTAACTACCCTATATCAACTTTAGCAGCTACCGTTAATAGCTTAGATGGAATGGGCTCAACATTCAGTAACAATATTAAAGAATACATTAATGTACGTGGTGGCCGCATGTATGGCGACCATGTTTGGAACAAAACCCAATCGCCCATACTTATTTCGGGATATACCATAGCCGGGTATTATGGCGACGCAGGTAACTTAACCGTAAATGCAGGTGTTACTTTAGTGTTTGATGCCGACCAAGGATTAGGTAATGGCGAATATAGTACGGGCTATGTAAAAATTGAAGGAACTTCATCGGCCCACGCCATATTAATTGGCTTAACGCCTGTGCCAAGTGCCTGGAAGGGTATATGTTTTCAAAGTAACAATGCCAATAATAAATTGAACTATGTAGATATAAGCTATGGTGGCTCATCATCCTTTACAGGTAATGGCACACACTTGGCCAATGTATCGGTAGGCGCATACTCGCCGGGCAAAGTTACTATCAGTAATTGCACTATCAATAACAGTGGAGCCTATGGCATACTTATTGGCTTAAACTCGCCCGAGCCTACAATTTCAAATGTTACTTATAGCGGCAATGCACTTGACGATTATTTTGTAGAACAATAAAACTTTTTCATGCATGCAACGAAGGCTGCTGCCCTTTAGGGGGTGGCGCCTTTTATTCCCGTAATTTTTAAAACTATTAGTTATGAAAAATATTATAACCACTATAGCGGTACTAACCTTTTGCTTAGGCAGCTATGCCCAACAAACTGCATTGCGACTTACAGATTATTCAAATTATAAAATCTTCAGTGGATCAACATTAACCATTAGCGACTCGGGAAGGTTTGTATGGAGCGAAAACCGTGGGGGCGATTATGAAACAGATAATATTAACTCATTACTAAGCGATAGCAAGGAACAACTTCAATTTAACAGCACCGGGGTAATTACTAATGGTAGCCGTTATTTTGTAACTTATAATCCCGATAACTCAATTGCCACTACTATAAATATGCAATGGGATGGAACTGTTTATAATAATTCGGTACGCGACTCGCTTACTTACGATGTTTATGGCAATCAAACCATTTCAAAAGAAGAATTATGGAACGCCGGAGTTTGGGAACTAAATTTTATTACCATTGATAGCTTTGACAGCAATAACCACCGTGTAAAAAGATTGCAGCAACAATGGATTTCGGGTGCATGGGTAAACTCTGCATTAGTAAACTATACTTATAATGCCGCTGGCAAACAAACCCTTTCTGAAATTTTCCAATGGTCTTCGGGTGCGTGGCAAAACGCTCAAAAAGATGTGAGAACATACGACAGCAATAATAATGTACTTACACAAACCCTTTATTCGGGCTCTGGCAGCACATGGACTGAATATAGACGTTATTCAAATCAATACGATGCCAACAATAATCAAACTCAATATGTTATCTATTACTGGATGTCGGGGGCATGGAAAGAGCAAGCTCGATATGTATTTAGCTACAATACAGCTAACTTAATGACACAACGCATATTTCAAAACTATACAACTGGTTGGGTAAATTCTGCTACTAATATTTATATTTATAACACAGCCGGTAAGCGGCTTACAGATATAACCCAGTATTGGAGAGCAGGCGCATGGGAAAATACAACGCAATTGGTAAATAGTTATAGTGCCGATAATTATTTAACTACTGAAAAAACTCAAGGTTGGGATGGCACAACATGGAATGATAGTACTTTATCTACCTATACGCGTAATACCGATAACCAACGCACATATATACTGGGGCAGAAATCAGTTTCCGGAATTTGGAATACCACTGCTGAATCGTTTTTCTACTACGAAAACTATACTACTGCAACAGGTATTAATGATGTAATACAAGTAAACAACATTAAAGCATACCCGAATCCATTTACAATTAATACTGCTATTACTTTTGAAATGGAACAAGCAGGCAACATAACCTTTAGTATTTATGATATAGCAGGCATACTAATAAAGCAAGAAAATGCTTATTACCCTTCGGGCAGCCACCAATGGTTATGGGATGGCAATAGAACTTCAGGAAACAATGTATCGGCGGGCGTTTATTTTATAGCGCTGCAAAGCAATGGCCAGCAGCAAACACAGAAATTAATTAAAACACAGTAACCATGGCCGGGCCAAAAAAGAAAAAAGCATCTGCTAAAAATAAAACGCACATTAAGGCAGGGAATATATACCAATACACCCCGCCTTTGTTCTACAAGCCATTAATAATTCAATGCCAAACAAAACCGAATAAGAATAACTAAACTATTTATTATGAAAACGCTATTGCTCTTAATTTTCGTACTTGCTATAGGCCGCACGGCAATGGCGCAAACCGATTTACTACAAGGTAGCCGTAGTAATGTTTGGGATACCATTAATAATTCTTTTATTGGTACCGATTCATCGGCATACGAATATGATGCGCAAGGGCATGTAACTACACGTTTAAATATACGTAGAAATAGCAGCACCAACCAATGGGATACCACCGGAAAAACCGCCTATAATTATAATACAACATTAGGTTTAGTAGCGGCGGCAACTTACTATTCATTTAATTCTACTACATCCATATTCACACCCACAGGTAGAACACAATATCAATATGATACTGATAGTTTGCCATCATACACTACCGATTACACTTATATAAGTGGTACTTTTGTAGCTATTGGCCGTTACGAAAACTACTACAACACACTAAGGCAAATTACCAATGCCTATTACAAACCTTGGAGCACCACCACCAACACATTTACTAACCAGAAAAAAACAGTTTACCATTACAACGCTTTAAACCAAAACGATACCATTACCGATTTAATATGGAATGGTACCACATGGGGTAATAGTAGTTATGCCGCCCTGCAATATAATGTACAAGGCTTGGTTTCGGGGCGCACCTCATACTCGTGGTACTCCGGCTCATGGCAGTATGGCATCAGGCAAACGTTTTCATATTACCCCGATAGTTTAACTCAGGAAAAATTTCTGTTTCAGGACATAGGAAGCGGGCTTTTTAGAAACGTTAACCGCGAAACCTATACCTATCAGGCACGAACCACAAAGCAAGATGCCTATTATTTGTGGGACAATGCTAACACAGTGTGGTACGCGTACGAGCAAACTGATTATACCATTGATGGCAATAACAGGCAAACAGCCAGAGATTACATGAAGCTGGATACCGCCACCCATACGCTTACCTTAAGGCAACATACTACATATGAATATGATGCTGATGGGAATTATCATTACGGTATTAGTGCAGCCTTGGTACCACATTTGGGCATACTGCGCAATGTAAGCGAAGTATATAATTGGTACTTACTTAGCCCAACTGTTATTGAAAATATACTGCCAGTTACCGATGTACTGCTTTACCCTAACCCTACCGGTAACGAGTTGCATATCAGCTACCGGAATGAAAGCTTTCAACCCGTTAATCTAATGCTTTACAATAGCAATGGCCGGCTTTTACAAAATTCAAGAATTGATGCCCGGGGTAGTGAAATCACTACTATAAATACAACCAACCTGAGTAATGGGGTTTACGTTCTGCAATTTGTAAATAACAAACAGCAAAGCAGTTATAAGTTTTTGGTGCAGCATTAAATATTACCTATTGTTATAAGCAATAGTTATATTTAATTCAAAACCCCATTGTATGATTGACAATAATTTAATAACAACCAGCAACGCTTTGGAAGGTTACCGTATTACCGGGCAGCTTGGCTTAGTGCGCGGTATTACCGTTCGTTCGCGCAGTATAGTTGGTAATATTGCCGGTAGTTTTATGACCATATTTGGTGGCCGCAGTACCATATACACTACCCTTTGCGAAAATGCTCGCGAAGAAGCATTGCAACTAATGATACAACATGCTAACGAAAGGGGCGCCAATGCTATTATAAATATGCGTTACGATGCCAACGAGGTAATGCAAGGCCTAACCGAAGTATTGGCGTATGGCACAGCTGTTAAGGTTGAAAAAAACCTGTAATTAAGCTATCATTTTCTTCTTCATTGCTTTGTCATAGGCTTTTTTACCTATGCCTATTAGTTCGGCTGCACGGTAAAATTCAAATACCGAACAAACATTACGTGGTATTTCAATTACTATATCTGCTGGGTGTAGTTTTAAGGTTTGGGTTACCATTCTATCCAGCGAGGCATCGTAAGATGTACTAAACAACTCGAACATGGAAAATGTTGGAATTGATGGAGTAGAATCGAATGGTGTTTTAATACCTATATTAAAATAGTTTTTAAGTCGGGTAAGCATATCGGGGTCACCAAGTTCAACAGGTGTTTCAGGTACATCAACTGCAACGGCTACTTCATTTTCAAACGCGCCGTTTAAACTAACTGCTACTATTATAGCATCCTTTCTGCGCTTTACCATGTCAACCGGTAAAGGGTTAAGCACACCTCCATCCACAAATAAACTTCCGCCTTCGGCAATGGGCGTAAACACGCCGGGTATACCTGTAGATGCGCGCAACGCCTTATATAAATCACCTTTATCGAAACAAACTTCGGTGCGGCTTAGTATGTCGGTAGCAATAGCCGAAAAGGGTATGGGTAGTTTTTCTATCAGTTGCTCACCCGTCATTTGCTGTAAAACACTAAAAATCCGTTCGCCTTTTACCAACCCCTGCATTGAAAAGCTAAGGTCGAACATTCGGTACACATCGGTTTTACTTTGCTTTACAAGCCATTCGGTGTAAGCCTGCAGGTGGCCCGAGCAGTACATACCACCTACTACAGCGCCCATTGAGCAGCCAACTACTTCCACTATTTCGTACCCATCATTAAGCAATTCTTGTATCACACCTATATGTGCAATACCCCGGGCACCGCCACTGCCCAATACTAATTGTACCTTTTTCTTCATTTCTATAAAAATGGTGGTTAAAGATACACAACAGTAAATAACTGAATGTTAATAGCTATTAACTAAACTATAGTTTAAAATGAAAACACGGGGTAACTGTATCGGTTTACACGCAGTTTAAACCTGGGTGGGGGAGTCTCGGTTACAAATTCAACTTCATGCATTTTTGAATCTACACGTTCCTCATAATGCTTAGCAGTAGCCAAACTGCTTTTGCTTCCGTATCTGTTATACCAGTGGTTATGGTAATGTAGTTTAGCCACCAGTTGTATTAATTCCTGATTCTCGGCGTTCATTTCTCCGTAAAATTTAGTGCCTGTTAGTAAAATGTTATAATCGCGGATGTGCTTGTCCGGCCATAATATGGCCACATCCTTAATCGCTTAACCAAATGTACTATGTTTTTATATGCATGCAAATTATATGTAACGGCATTTTCCCCCTAAATAGAGTAATTGCACTATTTTTTATTCAAAAACAGGCTTTTTAATCATAATTGCTTGAAAAAATGTGATAAATATCATGCATTTCTGCACGTATGTGCACCAAAAAAGGTATTGTAACTGGGAGCTTGCGCAGGCTACTAATTGAATGCCATACTGACTCAGAATAAGCCACTATGGTAAAAAAGGGCACCGGAATTGCTAACCAAAGAAATTTTTGCCCGGTGCCCCTCATTGCTAACACTATACTCCATTCACTATTTATCCGTTTGTGTGTTCCATTGCTTTTTGGTCAATGGTTATACCTAAGCCTTGTGCTATAGCCATACCCAGTTGTATATTAGCCCGAAAGAAATGGCATAACTGCCTGTTAATTATTTCTTCGCGCTTAGGGCCGGTAATACCGCCCATGGCGCCTACAATATTACTAATAAGATTTTTCCTGTCGGCATCATTCATTGCTTTTGTATATAGCAAACCGGGTTGGGTATAATGGTCGTTATCGTTTTCATTGCGGTCGTACCAATCAGCTAAGTCCGAATCCACCTTCACAGGTATTTCTTTGTAGACCTCGTCGGTTATAATATTATCAAAGCTATTAGGGCGGTAATTAGGGTCGCCATTACCATTATCGCCAACCTGCATAGCGCCATCGCGTTGGTAATTGGCCACCATGTAGGGGCACTTGTTAACGGGTATATGCTCGTAGTTTACACCTAAGCGATAACGATGTGCATCGGGGTACGAAAGCAACCTGCCTTGCAGCATTTTATCGGGCGAGTAGCCAATACCATCTACAACGTGCGCAGGTGCAAATGCCGATTGCTCAACATCGCGGAAATAATTGCTGGGTACTTCGTTCAATTCTAAAACACCTACATCTATTAATGGAAAATCGGCATGTGGCCACACTTTTGTAAGGTCGAAAGGGTTCCACCTAAATGTTTTGGCCTGCTCATCGGTCATTACCTGTATTTTAACTGCCCATTTCGGAAAATCCTTATTGTCAATAGCATCAACTAAATCGCGTTGTGCAAAATCAGGATCGTTACCCTTTTCAATTACTGCGGCGTCGTTCACAAAATTTTTAATGCCCTGCATAGTTTTAAAGTGGAACTTTACCCATACGCGCTCGTTGTTATTATTAACCATTGAAAAAGTATGGCTGCCATAACCATTCATGTGCCGGTAACCATGCGGCGTTCCCCTATCACTCATTAATATCATTACCTGGTGTAACGACTCGGGAGTTAAACTCCAAAAATCCCACATCATGGTTGGGCTTTTGCAATTATTGCGGGGATCGCGTTTTTGCGTATGTATAAAATGCGAGAATTTTTTGGGGTCCTTAATAAAGAAAACAGGGGTATTGTTACCCACCAAATCCCAATTACCATCTTCGGTATAAAACTTAAGAGCAAAGCCGCGGGGGTCGCGTTCGGTATCGGCACTTCCTTTTTCACCACCTACAGTACTAAACCTTAAAAAAATACGGGTTTGTTTACCTATTTGGTTAAACACTTTAGCCTTTGTGTACTTACTAATATCATGTGTTACCGTAAATGTTCCAAAAGCGCCCGAGCCCTTGGCATGCACTACACGCTCGGGTATACGCTCTCGGTTAAAGTGTGCCATATCTTCGTGCAAAAAATAGTCTTGCAACAATATTGGCCCTCGCGGCCCAATGGTCATACTATTTTCGTACTCGTAAAACGGCCTGCCACTGGCGGTTGTTAGCTTTTTCTTTTCCATATTATAGGGTTTGGTGAACTTAGAATTGTGTTCAGCGAATTTCGATTATATATCCACATCAATCAAACTGATTATTTCTATATTCATATAGATAAAATCGATTACCATGAATTTTCAGCAATTAGAATACATTACCGCTGTTGATACTCATCGCCACTTTGCAAAGGCAGCAAAAAGTTGTTTCGTAACGCAGGCAACGCTAAGTATGATGATACAAAAGTTGGAAGATGAGATGGGTGTAAAAATATTCGACCGAAGTAAGCACCCCGTAATGCCCACCGAAATTGGCACTAAAGTAATTACCCAGGCACGGAGGGTATTGTTAGAAGCAGGGCGGATGAAAGAATTAGTTAAAGAAGAAATGGATACCGTATCGGGCGAATTAAAATTAGGCATTATACCCACCCTTGCGCCTTACCTGTTGCCATTATTTTTACAACAATTCAGCACTACCTATCCAAAGGTTAAACTGATTATACATGAACATACTACAAGTACCATTATTGAAAAGCTTAAAACAGGCTTATTAGATGCAGCACTGCTGGCAACCCCGTTAAATGACAATTCGATTATTGAAACACCCCTGTTTTACGAAAAGTATTTTTTGTATGTACCGAAAAACGAAAAAGACTATAACAAGCAGTATATATTGCCTAAAAACATTGATGTAAATAAATTATGGTTGCTTGAAGAGGGGCATTGCATGCGTTCGCAAATATTAAATTTGTGCGAATTGAAAAAACAGCACGGAGCCGAAGAAACATTGCACTATGAGGCGGGCAGTATTGAAACACTTAAAAATATGGTAGATAAAAATTTCGGCATAACAATAATACCTGAACTGGCTACCCACAACTTAAGCGCTGCACATAAAAAACAACTTCGCTTGTTTAAACCACCTGCACCCGTCCGTCAAATAAGCATTGTTACCCACCGCGAATACATTAAAGTGCAATTAATAAAAGTATTACAGCAAGCCATATTAAATATTATACCTGCGAACATGAAACTGAATAAAAAAATAAACGTACTAAGCATATAACATTCGTCATACCATCAAACATTAAGTATCATAAAAATAAATTCTTATAAAATAGTTAATACATGTATATTTGCAACTAAGCACAAGTTGTTGTACAACTACAAATGCGTGGATTGATGTGCTGTAAACAAAAAAGCTTGTCAGCAAGAAACAATTGCCCCTGCCCATAAAGCAGGGGTTTATTTTTTTAAGAAGATGTATTTATTGTTTTACAAATGTGGTACGTGCCGGTATATGGCCAATATTGGTTTCAATGGTATAAATACCTTTTTGCAGGGCACTAACATTCATACCCGATTCATTATAGGTAGTTGACGAATATACTTGCTGGCCAGCGCTGTTGTAGATACTTACAATATTGCTTATTGTTTTATCGGCAATAAGGTACAACATACTATTTACCGGGTTAGGATACAGTTGCAGCTTTGCTTGCTTTATGTTGGGCAAATCGGTAAGAGTGTTGGTTTCAACTATATTACCCGAAGGCTTACCCCCTGCATTAATAGTATCGCAATTGCTTACTACAATATAATTATTGGTGTAAGTATTAAAGTTATATATAACCCCGGCACCGTTATCGCCGCCTTCGGTGGCCACACCATATAATAAACTATCGCTGCCCAATGTAAGTTCGCTTAAAGGTATTGAACCCGATGCACTATTGAAATTATGGACACAGGCATAGCGGTTATTTAAAATGTCGTAACTATAAATTACACCCTCGCCATTAGTACCGCCGTACTGCGTAACGCCGTATAGTTTACCATCAATAGCCTGTGTTAACCCACCCGATGGGTAGGCGCCATCTATACCATTAAAATCGTAAAGCTTAGTATAATTACCCGTTACCTGGCATGAAAACAGTACACCCATGTTATATAGGCCACCCCAAGTTGTAACCCCATATAAATTGCCGTTAGCGGCTTCTGTTAGCTTGCAATTGGTTGGCAGGTCGCCATCGGCCTGTTCAAAACTGTGTAATTTTCTAAATGTATCTGCCTGTGTGTCGTACCCGAAAATTGTACCTACACCATAATCACCACCTTCGCGGGTCATACCAAATATGCCTCCGCTTGTTGCCTGCATAATACCTTGCGGGTTTTGCCCATTAATATTATCAAAGTCAACAATTTTACGGAAAAGGCTATCTTCAATATTAAACGAAAAAAACACACCGCATCCATGCGGCGAAAGGGTACTATTGTAAGTACCTCCGGCCTGCGTTATACCATATAATTTTCCGTTTGCGGCCAGCATTAAATCGCGGGGCGCCCAACCCGTTATCGAATCGAAATAATGTACAACAGTATATTTATCATTGGCCGGGTTAAAACAAAATAAAACCCCCATGTTGTACAAGCCGCCTGAGCGTGTAGTTCCATACAACTTGCCATCGGGTGTTTGCACCAAATTACCCGAAGGGTCAGCGCCATTGGTGCCGTCAAAGTTAATAGCCACTTCGCCATTACTACCATCGGGGTTTATACTATACAGTACCCCATACCCATTAGCACCACCACTGCTCAAACTGGTCCATAACTGAGCTGTACTGGCCCTAAGTGTAAAGGCCGTAAGCAGCAGTAGTGAAAAGAAAAGTGTTTGTAAAGGTGTTTTCATGGCCTATTTGGTTCAAAAACAGGTGATATTTTAATTCTATTATATAGTTCAGTTAATTTAAAGTTAAATATTAATTAGGGGTACATCAAATAATTTGTGTCATTTTTTGGGTGCTAACCCATAATAAATTCCTCTACCATACACCGTTAACAGCATTTTACCCCAAATAATACCCGTAGGGGGTTATATTTGGCGCATGCATTACGTTTCAGTAGAAAATTTGACCAAATCATTTGTTGAGAAGCCATTATTTGTTGATATAACCTTTAACATCGAGCAAGGCGATAAAATAGCGTTGGTAGCCAAAAATGGCGCCGGCAAAAGCACTTTATTAAACGTTTTGGCAGGCAGAGATGCTGCTGATGCGGGTAAAGTATGGATACATAAGGATGTAAATGTTTCATTTTTAGACCAAAACCCCGTTTTTGAAGAAAAGAAAACGGTGCTTGAGAATATACTGGGTCACAAACATCCGGTTATTGATTGCGTGCGTGAATACGAAAAAGCACTTGAAGAGCAAGACGATAATAAAGTTGCCGACCTGATGCACCGGATGGATGAATTAGGTGCATGGAACTTTGAAAGCACAGTTAAGGAAATTTTAACCTCGCTAAACATTACCGATTTAACCCAATTGGCAGGTTCCATGTCGGGCGGGCAGCGCAAGCGCCTTTCATTAGCTAAGGTGTTAATTGAAATTAGTTTTGGCGACCGTAACAATTTCCTGATTTTGGATGAGCCTACCAACCACTTAGATTTTGAAATGATTGAGTGGCTGGCCGATTTCTTATCAGATAACAAAACAACTTTACTACTTGTAACCCACGACCGCTTTTTTTTAGATGCCGTTTGTAACGAAATATTGGAGCTTGATAACAGGCAGTTATATGTACACCGTGGTAATTTCGAAAGCTATTTGATTCGTAAAGCCGAACGTGAACAGTCGGAAGCGGCATCGTTAGATAAGGCAAAAAATACTTACCGTAAGGAATTGGAATGGATGCGTAAGCAACCCAAGGCACGTACCACCAAATCCAAATCAAGACAAGATGCTTTTTACGAAGTTGAGGAAAAGGCTAACGCTAAAAAGCTTGATGACAAACTTGAGCTAAACCTTAAAATGACCCGATTGGGTGGCAAAATATTAGAGCTTAAAAAGGTTTACAAATCATTTGGCGAAAAGCCGATACTTAAAAGCTTCGATTACACATTTAAACGTGGCGAGCGTATTGGTATTATTGGTAAAAACGGCGTAGGTAAATCAACCTTCCTTAATATTATTATGGGGCTTGAAAATGCCGACTCGGGTAAAATAAATACCGGTGAAACAGTAGTATTTGGCTACTTTTCGCAGCAAGGCTTAGTAGTAAAAGAAGATAAGCGGGTAATAGAGTTTGTAAAAGATATTGCCGAGCACTTTCCGTTGGCCGATGGCACTAAAGTATCGGCAGGGCAGTTTCTACAATTATTCCAATTTACACCCGACCAGCAGTATACTTTTATATCAAAATTGAGTGGTGGCGAAAAAAAGCGTTTGCAATTGCTTTCTATACTTTTCGCCAATCCTAACTTTTTGATATTAGATGAGCCAACTAACGACCTTGACCTTGTAACCTTAAGTGTGCTTGAAGATTTTTTAGAGCAATACCAAGGTTGCATCATCATTGTATCGCACGACCGCTATTTTATGGACCGCCTGATTGACCACCTTTTTGTATTTGAAGGCAATGGAGAAGTGAACGATTTTGCAGGCAACTATTCGCAGTGGCGCTACGAAAAAGGCCGCAATAAAAAAATGGAATCGCTTACTAAAATAAGCGAGCCCGAAGTAGAAACAAAAGAGGCGGTAGTAGCTGTTGCTGCAAAAACCGATAAGCCTAAAGTAAAACTTAGCTTTAAAGAGAAGTTTGAAAAAGAAAAGCTGGACAAAGAAATACCTGAACTTGAAAAACAGAAGAACGAGTTGAACGACAATATCAACAGCGGCACTATGCCTTACGATGAGCTAAGCAAAGCTATACTACAGCTTGCCGAAATAACTAAACAACTTGAAGAAAAAGAATTGCGCTGGTTACAGTTAAGCGAAATTGGAGAGTAAGTATTTACAATTAGAAGTTAGTGCCGCCACCATTGGATGAAGCAGGACGTTGGTCGTCAACCAATTGCTTTTTAATAAACATAACATCTACACTCCAATCTTCGCCACTCGGCGATTCAAGGTCGCCCTTAAACCACCAGGTGCCTCCACTAATGTACATGCGCGCACGGGTACTTTCATTATTATCGTTACCACTATTTGTAGGATAAAAGCCTGCAACAGTTGCAACCCAATCAGTAGCCGAAACATTCGTATTTTTGTTAGGGTTATCGCAACCATTACAATAGTACCTTATTATCTGTATCGGCTTAGAGCCATTTACAAAAATATCACCGTTAGCTTGTATACTCATTCTATCAGTATTATTAGTAACAAATACTAATGGAGCATTACCCGTTTGCCCCAAATTGTTACTTGCAGGTGCTGTATTGCCGCCTACTAACCATGCGCCTGTTGTAGTTGTAAGTGTTCCGCTGCCATCGGTAATTGCAGCAGTACCATTTGTGTTAAATATAAAGGCTGTGTTATCGCTACCGTTACCTGTGGGGCCTGTTACTCCAGTAACACCTTGCTGCCCCGTAACCCCGGTAGGCCCAGCAATACCTTGTGCGCCAACTGGCCCGGCAATACCTTGGGCACCTGTAGGGCCAGCTATGCCTTGAGGGCCTGTTGGCCCGGTAGGCCCAGCTAATAAAGGTATAACAACCGCATTGCCATTAGATATACTTAGTGTATTTGTATTGGCATCGAAACTCAATGTTTGATTATCGGTAGGAAAAGGAAGCCATTGGGTACCATCCCAATACCAAAATTGGTTTGTATCGGGGCCAAAAACCAATAAGCCTTTATTAGTAGTATTTAGTGCTGCGCCTAATGTGGTGCGTTCAGCAGCAGCCAGATTGGGCAACAAAACTCCCTTACTGTTCGATTCAACATGCAGTATAGCGTTGGGGTCGGGTGTTGGGGTACCAATACCCACATTATTTTGGGCGTTTACACAATAAGCCAGTAAAGTAAAAACAACAATTAGTGAAAAGTATATTTTACGCATGGTGCATTATTTGATTGTTAACGAATTTATAATAAAATTCCTGATGTGCACCAAGCTATATTAATTAGAGGATATTGTTGCTGCAAATTTACTCCGAAGGTGTTTTCGGATTATAAATAGATGCCGCCTTTGCCATTAATAACAATGCAGGCTCAGGCAGTTTATCAATATAGCCTACTATGTCTTTTATCGGAAATTCATCATAAAGTATTTGACCTATAAGTTGATTGAGTAATTGACTATTTATTTTACTAGTAAGGGAATTCATTTTGTTTGTAATTGACCTTACTTTTTTTTGCTTAGCTGTTGGAGATAAGTTTTCTTCACTTTCTACAGATTCAATAATTGCTTTTTTGAATTCATCAAACGTTAATGGTTTAATCTTAGGTTTAACCTCTGCTAAATAATACCATGATTTAATTTGATTAATAAAATCAAAATAATGTTTCTTATTTTTTTCCTGAACCTCATTGTCAGCAGGAAAAGAAAACTTCTCTAAATACGCACATATATTACGAATTTCTTCGGGTGGAAGCGACCGGATAGAATACTTTAAAGGATACGAAACCGTGTGAAAATAAACAGGAGTATTTCTTTCGTTACAAAAATTAATAAACTCAGGCAATTCTTGCCAATTTTGTTGCATAGCACATACCGAAATACCAAAGTAATTATTCCGCTCCTTGCAATAATTTCTGAAATACTCAATATTTTCAACTACCTTATCATAGTCGGCATTTTTACGTATTTTTTCATACACTTCTTTTTTTAGCGAATCAAATGAAACGTTGATTTGAAAATCTACTTTATTCATTAAATCCTTCAGCCTGCTATTTAAGGTAGTAGCGTTAGTTTGTACCTGTATACGTACGTTAGGGTTTATCTGTAATATTCGTTCCCAAATGGTATAATAAATATCAATTAAAAAAGGTTCGCCCCCATAAAATTTTACTTCTTCTAAATGTGGGATAAATTCTTCCAACTGGTCCACAAAAGCTTCATCATACTTTTGCGGTAATGGTGGCAGCCCTTCACGTTTAGCCCTTATTAACGATGAGAATTCACCATTACACATTTCGCATTCTAAATTACAAACATTGCTTAATTCAAACTCCATTACACTGGGGTACCTGTTCTTATTCAGTTTATGCCAATCGTATTGTTTGTTTTTAGTTCCGTCAAAATTACCGGCTAACATGTGTTGTTTGCAACTTAAGCAACCAAGCGATAAATCATTGTGGCTTATATAATCGCGCAGCTTATCTGCTTCGGCACCAAACCACATTTCATGAATGCTTTGCTGAGGATATTGGCCTAATGAATGCTCGCGATTATAACAACATACCCCTGCGCTACCATTATTGCCAAAGTATATACTTTTAAATGGGGCGTAGCATAGTTTTTTTTGCGGGCCTAAGGGTCGGTGCTTATTAAATTCTTCTACTAAATTTTTAGGTAGCGAATCATACACTTTACCATTAATACCAAGTAATTCTTTTACACTTATCATTTTTATCCTCCCCGTTAAAAATAAACATTATTTAGCACCAATAATAAACCCCCGCTATTTTGATAATGGCAGGGGTTTAAGTTTGGGTTAATTGGGTTTTAAAGGGTGCTTACACGTCCGTTAAAGGTGTATTGTATGCTGCCCGAGCCTGTGGTAACAAATGATATTTCGCCGCTTGGCTTTACCAATAACAGGCCTATATCGTTCGTGGTGGCATTAGCTGTAACAAAAACATGGTCAACTGTGGGCCTGTATTTGGCTGCTACAGTTGCAAAGGTAGAAAGAGTGGTATAGGTAGCCCAGTCAACCGATGGTTGGCCCATAATGGCTACATCGCCGTTATCAAGCAGCCTTAACGATATACTGCCCGTTACCCCGTTGTTGCAGGTTACGGTTGTCCAGCTTTCGTTTAGCCTGTAGCCATTTACTAACCTTGCTTTGCCTCCCGTCCATATAAACCATGCTATTTCGCCTGCTTTGAACAGGTAAGACTTACCGTTGGTATCAATACCATTGTTGGTAGCGGTTCCATCTTCAATTATTACTTGGCTGGCACCGCTTGTGCGTATCAACCTAATGGCGCTCCAAGTGCCATCGGGCATGGGTGCGCTAAAACGGGTTAGGGCGGTAGTGCCATCAAAGGCATCAATATTCAGATTATAAGCGTTGCCAGTTGTGGGCGAAAGGGGGATAATAGCCGATGACGCACTTACTACATCATCGGCAGCTAATGCCCAGCTTTGGCGTTTGGTGTGTTCATGGGTATAGCCGACAATCATATCGCTAATCAACTTTTCGGCTGTAAGCAGGCTGGTAAATAAAACCTTGCCCGCCTGCGCCGTAGCATAGGCATTTAACACGCCTTTGCGTATTTGGTAGGTATCTGCACTGCTACTATCCTCAAACACCTTTAAACCTGCGCTATCGTTGCTGGTTATTACTTCAACATACACATAGGTATTGGTAGCGGTGTCGATGGGTGCTGCGCTGGCATCCACAGCCAATACTTCGCCGTTAAGCAATATATAGCCTGCTGTGTAGGTAAAGCTGCTTGTACCAAAGCCTGTAGGTGTAACACCGCTTAGTACGCAGTTAGTAGCTAAAAACGATGCGAGGCCTTTAAAGCCATCGCGTATGCCGTCATCAATCCAGCGTAAATCATCCAGCACAAAGGGGAAACCGCCCGTAGGCGTAGTAAGTAGTTTGTTCATGGGTTTAAGGTGTGTAGTTTACAATTTTGTATCGTTTGCCTGCTATGTTGTATATGTTAAGCCAGCCGCGCATTTTGGCAGCTAACAGCGTATCGGTAATAACGTTGCCCAAGGCTATGGGTACGTTTACTATGTATTCGTAATTGCCCTCAAACTCCACTTGGTTGCGCAGGTAAAGGGGTTCGGCGGGTGGTATTTCGCTTTGGTTACGCAGGTAAGGCGAAGGGCGCTGTTCTATTTCATTCCAAACATAAACGGGTATCAGGTTATCGGTAGGGTCGCTAATGTATATGCCTATGGGGATGCCGTTAACATCATAAGCGGGGTTGCCTGCGTTAAATTGGTCGTTCAAAAGCCTTTCCAAGTATATTATTTGCCCGGTAAACTGTAGTTTGTAGTGGGTGCCTTCGCGGTACACTAAAAAGCTATTGTACAGGGCCATAAAGGGCGCAAGCAAGCTGCGCAGCCATTCTATACGCATTTGCCTACGGCGTTCAACGGGCAGTAGCCTAAGTATTAGCAGGGGCCAGTTAACGTTAAACATAAGGCTGGTATATTAAGGTGTTGGCTAATGGGTCGGTAGGGTCCACTTTGGCATAGCCTGCGTTGGTTTGGTATTCGCCATCAACATAAGTAAAGGGCAGGTTGCCGTATTGCGTGTACACGTTTACATCGGTAAAGTCGATAACACCGGGTACGGCCTGTACTTTATCAATTAAGCGGTTTACTATAAAGCGACCATCGAACTCTAAGCCTGTTATGTAGCTGTTAACGGCAGCTTCAACGGCGCTGCGCACGGTAAGCGGGTCGGCCAAGGGGTCGAACTTGACAAAACCGCCTATACGTAGTTTATCGGCATCGTAGCTAACGCATACTAAAGGGCCGGGGTATTTTATTTGCCTAAAGTAGGCGTTCAGGGCATCTACTTGCGGGGTGGTTAGCGGGCTTACTACGTTGGCAGCCAAGTTGGCCACCTTTACACGTACTACGCCTGCGGGTTCGGTAACGCTGCACAGGCTTACTATTTGTTTGGTGGTATCAATAACAGGGTATTCGTATTTGCGGTTGGTGGTGTTCCACACTAATAAATCGGTGTATTGAAATGCAAAGGCTTGTTCCTGATACCAGCGCAGGGTACCGGGGCGAAAGCGGCTAATGCGGTCGTCCACCTCGGCGCTAAACAAATCCCACAGGGTTTCGTGCGTCCACAATGCTACGGCGGTAATAAAGGCCCACAGGCGCCATTCGGCTACACGGCTGGGGCTGTTAATGTTGGCCAGCAGGTCTTGCACGGTATCAACAGTAGGTTGCAGCCCTGTAAGGGTGCCCATAGTGTTTTTTTCGGCTATTATAGCGCTGTATATTTGGTTGATGGTACGGGCCATTTCGATTGATTATTTATGAATGATTATTT
>Ga0164241_10002073_pt1 | contig 22653 bp, 25 predicted proteins | sample OricomyardsoilBY_FD_108780 | JGI IMG/M metagenome (GOLD analysis project Ga0164241, IMG submission 108780) | Backyard soil microbial communities from Emeryville, California, USA - Original compost - Back yard soil (BY) | ecosystem: Environmental > Terrestrial > Soil > Unclassified | place: USA... | reverse complement strand
TTGCGACACCGCCAGCTTGCGGATCATCCGCGGATCGTCCGGAGAGGCCGCGACCAGCCGCTCGTTGATCGCGATGGCCTTGCGCAGCGATTCGCGCGCCTCCGGATCGCGGCCCAGATGATGCAGCGCTTCGCCGAACAGGCGCAGGATCGCCGAGCGCGTCGATAGCACGCCCGCGTCGTTCGCGAGCGCTGCGGGCAGGGACGCGAGAAAGCGCTCGCCACGGCGATAAATCGGTTCGGCGCCCGCATAATCGTCATTCCAGCCATGGCCATCGGCTTCACCCTGGATCGCGGATCCATAAAGACGCGCCGCCTCGGCGCTGCTGGCGGCGAATGGACCGAGCATCTTCTGGATCAGCGCGCACTGCCGGATCGCCAGATCGGCATCATTATTATTGTAAAGGTTCGTCGCCGCCTGCTCGAGCAGCAAATCGGCGTAAGCGAGCGTGACCTCGCGATTGTCGGGATAGCGTTCGTGCAGCGGCTTCAGAATGGCTTCGCCCTTGGCAAGCAGCGTATTCGCGTCGGCCAGCTTGCCCAGATTGCCCGCGCCGTTGCCGCCGACGACGTTGGCGAGCCTGCGATAGCCACGCCCCACTTCGATCCGCACGTCCAGCGGCGCGTCGATATCCGCCGCGAGCGCGTCGAGATATTGCAACCCGACCGTCGCCAGCATTTCGCGCGCCTTGGTCGATCCCGCAGTCTTGGCGACTTCGTCATAGACGTCGAAGATCATTACCTTGGCGATGGCGCGGGTCTGCTCGAAGCGGCGCTCGGCCTCGGCGCGGGCGCGTTCGGTGCGGCTGTTGGCGACAATCGCCACAATCAACGCCGCGACAAGCATCGATACCGCCATCGTGCCGCCGATCACCGCCGGACGATGGCGTGCGACATATTTCCGGAAGCGATAGCGTCGCCCCGCGCCCATCGCCCTGACCGGGTAGCCGGTGCGCCAGGCCGCGATGTCGGAACGGAGCGCCTCCGCGGTGGGATAGCGGCCATTCGGATCCGGGGCGGTTGCGCAGGCAATGATCGCGCGGAGCTCGCCGTCCTTGGGTCCCGGTGGCACCAGTCTCTCGAGCACCTTGCCGAGCGAATAGATATCGGCGGTGGTCGAGACGTTCGCGCTGGTCATGCGCTCGGGCGCCGCAAATCCCGGCGTCAGGCTGAGGCTGCCGAAGGAAGGCGAGCCGGCATGGGCTTCGTCCGGCTCGCTGGCGGGTTTGGCGATGCCGAAATCGATCAGCTTGGCGCGGCCCTCGCGCGTCACGAGGACATTGGTCGGGGTGAGATCGCGGTGCACGACGAGGTTGCGGTGCGCAAAGCCCACCGCGTCGCAAATGTCGAGGAACAGCGAGAGCCGGGCTTCGCGCGACAGTTCGCGCTCGGCCGCGAACTCCAGCAGCGGCAGCCCATCGACATATTCCATGACGATGTAAGGCGAACCGTCCGCGGCCTCGCCTCCGTCGAAGAGCTGCGCGATATGCGGATGGGTGAGTTGCGCCAGCGTCTGCCGTTCGCGCTGGAAACGCTCGACCAGCGCTTCGGACAGAAGCCCGGGTTTGATCACCTTGATCGCCGCGACATGCGCGAAGTCGCCGGTCATCCGCTCGGCGCGATAGACCGAACCCATGCCGCCGCGCCCGATCCGTTCGACGACGCGGTACGCGCCGATGCGTTCGGGAATTTGTTCGTCGTCGAGCATCGCGGTCGCGGCGCCGGTATGCAGCGCCGCGCGGCGGTCCGCGTCCCGCATCCCTTCGACCCGAGCCCGCAGCGCCGGCCGGCCTTCGGTTCGTTCCGCGATCCAGGCGTCGCGATCGGGTTCGGCTATCGCGAGGGACTGTTCGAACAACGCGATCGCGTCGCGCTCCGCCGTGGCGTCAGTCATCGATCGGATTGGCCAGCGTGTCCGTCAGCCAGGCGCGCGCCGTCTGCCAGCGCCGCTTGACCGTCGCCTCCGAGATGCCGGTCACCACCGCGATGTCGCCAACGGTCATTCCGCCGAAATAGCGCATCTCCACGATCTCCACCAATTGAGCATCGAGCGCCCCTAGCCGGATCAGCGCGGATTCGAGCGAATTCAGGTCAAGCCGCTGCTCGCCTTCGACGCGCGTGCAGAGTTCGACGCGGATGTGTTCGCGCCGGCCCGCATGTTTCGCACGCGCGTGATCGACCAGGATATTGCGCATCATGCGCGATGCGAGCGCGATCAAATGAGCGCGATCGGCCAGCGCCATATTCTCGAGGCGCATCAGCCGGAGCACCGCATCGTTGATCAGGTCGCCTGTCGATAACGACGTGTCGCGTTCGCCGCGCAGCTTCGCCGCAGCGATCTGGGCGAGTTCGGGATAGAGGCGCGTGATCAGCCGGTCCCTCGCGCTCGCCTCGCCGCCCTGCCATCGCGCGATGAGCACATGAGTCTCGGAGACCTGATTCACCGTCGTCTCTCCCCCCATTTGAATCGCCGAATAACGGCCGCAAGGGTGCGCCGTGCTCGCATCGCGGTCAATCGCCGGACCCGCAATCCATGTCGCCCCAATCCCAATCCCCAGCGCGCGCCGTCGTATCGTCCAACTGGGTTCCAGCGCCCCAGCGGCGGCGTACGAAGAGGATCAGCGCGACCGCAGCCCCACTCGGCAGCCCCAGCATCAGCATCACAATCGCCAAATTTGCCATTTCAGCCCTCTAATATGTTTAGCGTTGGGATGGGGACGAACGGGCCGCAGACCGCCCGCTTATAGGCGGATCAGGCTTGGGTTGCCGGTTCTGACGCCAGCAATTGGTTTGCTGCGGCGAACCTGCCGCCGGGTTGGAATGCTCGATCCCATCAAAAGTTGAGGGAGATGCCCGCCATCACCGAATGCGATCGAAAGCTTCCATCGACGGTACGGCCGCCAAAGCCGACCACCTGGGCGTCGCCCGCGTTGAAGAAGCGATAGCGGGCGCTGACATCGATGTTGCCGCTGATCGGCTGACGGACGCCCGCGATGAGCTGCCAGGCGAAGCCCGCGTCCCCATCGTCAAGGAACGCGCTCTGGGTTGAAGCGACATGCAGGTCGTCATACCGGATCTTGGCATAGCCCACGCCGCCGCCGACAAAGAAGGACAGGCCATCGTCCTTGCCTATGTCGAGCATGGCGTTGCCCATGAAGCTGAGCGCAGAGACTTTGCCGCCTCCGTCTCGGGGGCCGGCAACCATCACGGTGCCAACGGTGAAATCGCTATTGACCGTGCCGATGCCCGCCGAGCGATAGGATGCCTCGGCCTCGATTCGCACCGGGCCAAAGTCGTAGCCCAAAAAGGCGGCGCCATCGATGCCGCGGTCATAGCCGAGATCGACAGTGCCGGTGCTTGCCGCGACGGTGCCTGGCGTGAAAGTCAGATCGCCGCCATCGACCACCGTCACCCCCGCCTCAGCGCCGACATAGAAATCGCCATCGCGTGCCTGGGCAGCCCCGGCAGAGCAGGTCAACAGCAGGACTCCAATTACCATTTTGTCCATCATAATTTCCCTCTCAGTGGTGCTCGTAAGAGTAAGCGGGAAATCGTGGCGAAGCGGGTCAGCACAAATTCGACTTCACGGAATGCACGCGCGGCTTGCCGCAGCATCAAGGAGCGACATTTAAAACTGGCGGCATAATTAAACGAAACAACGTCCGGTTTCAGGAATCGCGTTCGCCGTTTCGAGCGGCGAAGGTTGGGGCGCTCATCACTGCTTCAAGTGCCGTCGCCCATCAGCGAAGACGTGCTGCGCCAGCGCATGTGCGATCCCTGCCGGGAGGACCGCTTCACATGAGTTCAGTTTGCTCGGGGAGCCCCCTTCAACTCCATCTCCGCGCCGAGGTTAAGGCCACCGACCTTCGTTACGAACACCGGGGCCAGCAGCGGGGGCGAGGCTCTTTCTCCTTCTGCCTGACGCCGCCAGCACACTGCGCCCTCGGGCTATGATAGTAGTCAGGGGTGATATGATGTGCGAGGTTCGTCCGACTTTCCCACAGGAGCAGTGCCGTGAAACATCTATATCGCAAAGCCTTCGCCCATGAATTTGAGGCGCAGGAAACTGCAAAGGGCTTCTTCAAGATGCCAGGCATCGACAAACTAGGTGCGCCGGAGGTTTCGACGGCACACGAAGACGGAAAGCACTATGTTTACGTTGCTCTCGAAGGCGACGTTGACCCAGCAGAGGTGCTTGCGGCGACTGGGTACGAGCGAGTGAGCTAAGGCAGCGGATGCACCCCCGCACAGCTCTTACACGACGCTTATGGCGAGCGTGTAAGACCCATCGCCGCGTGTGGTAAGTGACTGTATTTGCAGGGAAAAGGTGGTGGACGCACTTGGGCTCGAACCAAGGACCCGCTGATTAAGAGTCAGCTGCTCTACCAACTGAGCTATGCGTCCATACCGGGGCATTTGGTGGCGCTTCGGTAAGTCGCCTGCCGTTCGGGAGGGGGGCGGTTAGCATCCGGTTTTGCGGAATGCAAACCCGAAAATCGCCTTTTTGCTACCAGGTGACGACCTTGCGGTTCTGGCGGTCGAACGACATCAGCATGCCGAGGCAGATCATCACCGTCATCACCGCGGTTCCGCCGAAGCTGATGAAGGGCAAGGGAACGCCGACGACCGGTGCCAGCCCCATCACCATCGCCATGTTGATCGCGCAATAGAAGAAAATCGTGGTCGCCAGCCCCGCCGCCGCCAGCCGCGCGAAACGGCTCTGCGAGCGCACCCCGACATTGATCCCCCAGCGGATCAGCAGCCCGAACGCGATCAGCAGGAAAAAGCCGCCGATCAGCCCCCATTCCTCCATCATCGTCGCCAGCGCGAAATCGGTATGGCCCTCGGGGAGGTAGTCGAGATGGCTCTGGGTGCCGTTGAGGAAACCCTTGCCGAAGATGCCGCCCGATCCGATCGCGATCTTCGACTGGCTGATATGATAGCCGGTGCCCAGCGGATCGCTTTCGGGATCGAGGAAGATCAGCACGCGGTTGCGCTGGTAATCGTGGAGCAGGAAATTGACCGCCAGCGGCGCGGCGATCGCCATCGCCAGCGCACCGCCGATGAACAGGCGCAGCGGCACGCCCGCGAGGAACATCACCATCACGCCGCCCGCGGTGATCATCAGCGCGGTGCCCAGATCGGGCTGGAGCATGACGAGGCCGGCCGGCAGCCCGATCAGCAGCACCGCCGGCCAGATCGCCTGGAATTTGCGGATCTCGCCAGCAGGCAATATTTCGTAGAAGCGCGCGAGCGTCAGCACGATCACCGGCTTCATCAGCTCCGAAGGCTGGATGCGGATAAGCCCGAGGTCGAGCCAGCGCTGGCTGCCCCCCGCAACCGCGCCGAGCAGCTCCACGCCCACCAGCATCGCCAGGATCGCGCCGTAAAGCGGAAAGGCGGCGAGCGCCCAGAAGCCCTCGGGCACGCGCGATAGCACCACGGCCATGGCGAGGAAGCCGAAGAACAATATGCCCTGCTTGGCGGCCCAGGGCTGGACGCTGCCGCCGGCCGCCGAAAACAGCACCGCCAGCCCGAAAATGCCGATCAGCGCGATCAGGATGATGATCTTCCACGGGAGCTGCGCGAGCGGAGCGGGGACGAAGCCGGGGCCCAATGTACTCATTCTTCGGGCTCCACGCTGCCGGTTTCCGCAGCCCTGGTGTCGATGGTGTTGCTGGTCGTTGCGTCGGCGGCAGCGGCGGCGACATTGCTGGCCGCGGCTTCGGTATCCTCGGGCGCGGGCGGGGGAGGCGCGGCCTGAGTCGCTTCGAATGCCTTGGCTTGTTCGGCCTGGCGGGTTTTGTAGTCGCCGCCCCAGGTGGGTTCGACGTCCGCGAGCGATTTCAGCGCGGCTTCCTTGTCGAACATATAGGTCATGATGTCGCGTCCGATCATCGGCGTATCGAGGTTGCGGACGGTATGGCCGTTATGTTCGAGCACGATGCCCATGGCATATTTCGGGTTGTCCGCGGGTGCGAAGCCGATGAACAGCGCATGGTCGCGCAGCTTGAAGGGCAGAGCTGCGTTCTTGAGCACGCCCGATCCGCGCTCGGCCTTGGTGATGCGCCGGACCTGCGCGGTGCCGGTCTTGCCGGCGAGGGTGACGCCGGGGATCGTCATCCGGCTCGCGCCGCCGGTGCCGCCGTCATTGACCACCGCGAACATCGCGTCGCGCACGATCGCGATCTGTTCGGGCGTGACGTTGAGCGGCGGGGCGGGAACCTGCGGGGCATCGGCGAGGATGCGCGGCACCAGCGCCTTGCCCGAGGCCAGCCGCGCCGCCATCACCGCGAGCTGGAGCGGATTGGCGAGCACATAGCCCTGGCCGATCGACGCATTCAGCGAATCCGCGACGGTCCAGGCTTCCTTGTACCGCTTCATCTTCCACGCGCTGTCCGGAACCGTGCCCGAACGCTGGGTGGTGAAGGGCAGATCGAATTTCTGCCCCATGCCCAGCGAGCGCGCTACGGGCGCGAACACATCATAGCCCAGCCGGCGCGCCATTTCGTAGAAATAGATGTCGCAGCTCTGCGCCACCGCGCGGCGCATGTTGACGCCGCCATGCCCACCGCGTTTGTGGCAATGGAACACCCCGTTGCCGACCTTCATCGCGCCGCTGCAATTGACGCTGGCGTGCGGATCGATCCCAGCCTGGAGCAGCGCCAGCGCGTTCATCGGCTTGACCGTCGATCCGGGCGGATAGAGGCCCTGGAGCACCTTGTTCATCAGCGGGACGTGATCGTCCTCGCTCAGCATCTTCCACTCGCTCTGGCTGATCCCGTCGGAAAAACTATTGGGGTCGTATGCGGGCATCGAGGCCATCGCCAGGATGTCGCCGTTGGACACATCGATCACCACCGCGCCGCCGGAATTGGTGCCCAGCCGGCGCGCGACATATTCCTGCAGGCCCATATCGACCGTCAGCTTGACGTTCTTGCCCGGCGTATCGGGCCGCGTCTCGAGCTCGCGGACGGGCCTGCCGTGCGCGGTCACCTCGACGCGCTTGGCGCCGGGCGTGCCGCGCAGCACGTCCTCCATCGTCTTCTCGATGCCGTCCTTGCCCAGCTTAAAGCCCGGCGCGACGAGGATCGGATCCTTCTCCTTGGCATATTGCTCGGCGGAGGCGGCGCCGACATAGCCGAGCAAATGCCCCACGCCCGCGCCGAGCGGGTAATAGCGCGCATAGCTCTCGCTCGGGCGCACGCCGGGCAGTTCGGGCAGGCGGACGAGCAGTGCGGCGTAGCGTTCCCAGTCGAGCTTCTCGGTGACCTGGATCGGGCGGAAGCCATGGCTGCGCTTGATGTCGGTGTGGAGCCGCGCGACTTCCTCGGGCGTCAGGCCGAGATATTGCTGGAGCTTGGCGACCAGCACATCCTTGTCCTCGATCTCGTTGGGGATCAGATCGACGCGAAAGGCGGCGCGGTTGAGCGCGAGTTCGCGGCCGTTGCGATCGACGATCCAGCCGCGCCGCGGCGGGGTGAGGGTCAGGTTGATGCGGTTGCTCTCGGCGAGCAGCCGGTAGCGCTCATTCTCGAACACCGCGAGATAGGTCATGCGCCCCGCGAGCAGCACGCCCACGCCGGCCTGGATTCCGCCGAGCATCAGCGCGCGGCGGGAGAAGCTGTATGCCTGCGCCGCCTCGGTGATCCGCATCGTCATGGTCTAGCGCGGCTTGGTGTCGCGGTCGAGCCAGCCGCAGAAGCGCGAGGCGACCGGAAACAGAGTCACGGACACGACGATCTGGAGCATCAGCGCGGTATCGACATGCGCCGAAAAGGGCACCGCGACGAGCCGCCCGGCGATCAGGCAAAAGCCGATCGCGCCCGACGCGATCAGCCAGTCCTGCCAGAAATCGCGCCACACCAGCCGGGTGTCGAGCACGTCGATGATGATGAAGCACAAAGTCCATAGCAGCATCGCGCTGCCCAGGGGCTGGCCGCTGACCATGTCGTCGACCAGCCCCAGCGGCACCGGCGCCCAGACCTTGAGCACATCGGCGCGCGTCAGCCGCCAGCCGAGCAGCATCAACAGCCCGAGCGGCGGCAGGAACGGGAAGGTGGCGATGAAAGGCACCAGGCCGACCAGGAGCGAGCCCAGCACGATCGAGACCGGCGCCGCCCAGGACGGGCGCGTGCGCTCCTCGGTGCTGGTCAGCGGGATATGGTCGGATCTCACTGGCCCTCGGCCTTGGGTTTGGGCGTCGGGGTCGGGCTGGGCGTGGGTTCGGGCAGGAAGGGTTTCTGCACCAGCGCGAAATCGAGCGCGTCGGGATTGGCGGCGGGGGAGGCCACCGCGGCGTCGCCCTGAAGCTTTACCACCCGCGCGACCGGGATGTTGGGCGGATAGACGCCGCCGGTGCCCGACGTGACGAAGACATCGCCGGGCTTGAAATCGCCGCCGGTGAGCGAAGCCGACTTGATGTCCAACAGCCCGTCGCCGCGCCCAGTGGCGATCGCGGGCAGCCCGTCGCGAGTGCGGCGTACCGGCACGTTGCTGCTCGAATCGATAATGAGGAGCACGCGCGCGGTGTTGGGGCTGACTTCGATCACCTGGCCGATCAGCCCATCGGGCTCGCGCACGGGCTGGCCGCGCTCGACATGCTGCCACGATCCGGCGTTGAGCGTGGCATAGCGCCGCGTGCTCGACGCGGTGCTGTTGACCAGCCGCGCCGCGACCACCGCGTCGATCGATACGTCGCGCAGATCGAGCATCGCCCGCAGCCGCCGGTTCTCCTGGTTGAGCGTGCGCGCGCGCTCGACCAGGATCGCATTGTCGGCGATCTGCTTCTTCAGCCGGTCATTTTCGGCCTTGACGTCCCAATGCTCGGAAATCCCCGCCGGCGTCCCCGCGACGCTGCGCTTGATCCAGTCGAGGCCCGAGGAGACCGGCGTGGTGATCTCGGCAAAGAAACCGCGCACCGCAGCATAAGCGGGCGGATTGAATGTCGAGAGCAGCAGCAAGCCGGCGCCGATCAGCGCACCGCCGATCGCACCCACATAACCGAGGAAGAGCCCATATTGCGCCCGCCGCGAAAACCCCGGGCGCCGGTCGCGTGACGGCGCCATACCCCTACTTTCTCTCAGACCTGAATCAGGACACCACGAAACACGGGGTCTTCTAGCGCACGACCGGTGCCGAGCGCCACACACGTCAGCGGGTCTTCGGCGATCGTCACGGGCAAGCCCGTCTCATCGCGGAGCACTTCGTCGATTCCCTTGAGCAGCGCGCCGCCCCCGGTGAGGACGATACCCTGATCGACGATGTCCGCCGCCAGTTCCGGCGCGGTGTTTTCCAGCGCGATGCGAACGCCCTCGACGATCGTGCCGACGGGCTCCGACAGCGCCTCGGCGATCTGGCCCTGGTTGATCTGGATTTCCTTGGGAACGCCGTTGACGAGGTCGCGGCCCTTGATGTGGATCGTCAGGCCGATGCCGTCCGCGGGCGGCTTCGCCACGCCGACTTCCTGCTTGATCCGCTCGGCCGTGGCTTCGCCGATCAGGAGGTTGTGGTTGCGGCGGACGTAGCTGACGATCGCTTCGTCCATCTTGTCGCCGCCGACGCGCACCGAAGTCGAATAGGCCAGGCCGCGCAGCGAAAGCACCGCGACTTCGGTGGTGCCACCGCCGATATCGACGACCATCGAGCCGATCGGCTCGGTCACCGGCATGTCGGCGCCGATCGCGGCGGCCATCGGCTCTTCGATCAGGAACACCTGCGACGCGCCGGCATTCTGCGCGGCGTCGCGGATCGCGCGGCGTTCGACCGAAGTCGATCCGCTCGGCACGCAGATCACGATCTGGGGCCAGCGCATGAAGCGGCGATTGCCATGCACCTTCTGGATGAAGTGCTTGATCATCTGCTCGGCGACATCGATGTCCGCGATCACGCCGTCGCGCAGCGGGCGAATCGCCTCGATCGAGCCGGGGGTCTTGCCCATCATCAGCTTGGCGTCGTCGCCGACGGCCTTGACGCGGCGCACGCCGTTAAGCGTTTCGACCGCGACGACCGAAGGCTCATTGAGCACGACTCCGCGCCCGCGCAGATAGACGACCGTGTTGGCGGTGCCCAGATCGATTGCCATGTCGTGAGACATCATTCTGAAAAAGCGCGAGAAAATCATCAAAAGTCCCGTCCTGCCGCGCTGGCCCGATCAGCGCCGCTGTTCGCACAAAATACTATCCCCAACCCCCCGAAGCAGCCAACCCCCGAAAAGGTGACTCCGGCCTCGGATTTCTGGCGGATGCGGGTCGCGGAATGGCTTCGCTTGGTCTAGAGCGACATGCGTGTCAATACGCCGTCTCCCCGAACATCTGATCAATCGAATTGCCGCCGGTGAAGTGGTCGAAAGGCCCGCCAGCGCGCTGAAGGAATTGACCGAGAACGCCATCGACGCGGGCGCCACCCGCATCGCGATCCGCTTGGGCGGAGGGGGCGCCGAACTGGTCGAAGTCGTCGATGACGGATGCGGCATGAGCCCCGCCGAAATGGCGCTCGCGCTGGAGCGACACGCCACCTCGAAGCTGCCCGACGACGAAATCGATCAAGTCACTACGTTGGGTTTTCGGGGCGAGGCGTTGCCTTCCATCGCCAGCGTCGCGCGGCTGAGCCTCGAAAGCCGGGTGCGCGGCGCCGAAGGCTGGGCGCGGATCGTCGATAACGGCGTGATCGAACGCGAAGGCCCGGCGGCGCTCCCGCCCGGCACGCGCGTCCGCGTCGAGCAATTGTTCGAGCGCGTCCCCGCGCGCCGCAAATTCCTCCGCTCGGCCCGCTCCGAATATGCCGCCTGCCTCGACGTGGTGAAGCGGCTCGCCATGGCGCGGCCCGATATCGCGTTCTCGGTCGAACATGACGGCCGCCGCGTCCTCCAGGTGCAGGGCGGCGAGACGCGGCCCGAGCGAGTGGCGGGGCTGACCGACCGGGCATTGTTCGACAACAGCGTCGCGATCGATTTCGAGCGCGAGGGGCTGGTGCTGGGCGGAGTCGCCGGGCTGCCGACCTTCAATCGCGGGGTAGCCGATCACCAGTATCTGTTCGTCAATGGACGCCCGGTGAAGGATCGCCTGCTGGCGGGCGCGGTGCGCGGCGCCTATGCCGAAATGCTCGCGCGCGACCGGCATCCGGTGGTGGCCTTGTTTCTCGAAGTCCCGGTCGATGCGGTGGATGTGAACGTGCATCCGGCCAAGACCGAAGTGAGGTTCCGCGATCCGGCATTGGCGCGGGGGCTGATCGTCAGCGGATTGCGCCGCGCGCTGGACGAAGCCGGGCATCGCAGCGTCCAGCGCCCGGCTGCGAGCGCGCTGGGGATGTGGACCTCCGAACCGACAAACACCCGTCATCCCAGCGAAAGCTGGGATCCAGAGTCACAAGCGACTCCGTTCCTGGCTCTGGATCCCGGCGTTCGCCGGGATGACGGGGTTGGATATGGGTCGAGCACAGTCCACGACCGCCGCCCAACCTTCTTCACCCCGCCACCGCAAGCGCGCGCCGAACCCGCCTACGCACCCGTCCCCGAAACCATCCAGCACCCCCTCGGCGTCGCCCGGGGTCAGGTCGCCAAGACCTATATCGTCGCCGAGGCCGAGGACGGCCTGATCATCGTCGATCAGCACGCCGCGCACGAACGCCTCGTCCTCGAACGGATGCGCCGCGCGATGCAGGGCGGCGGGGTGGCGAGCCAGGCATTGCTCCTCCCCGAAGTCATCGAACTGGACGAACCCGCCTGCGACCGCCTCGAATCCCGCGCCGTCGAACTGGCCGCGTTCGGTCTTGAACTCGAACGCTTCGGCCCCCGCGCAATGCTCGTCCGCGCGACTCCCGCGGCGCTGGGGGCAGGGGACGTCCACGGCCTCGTCACCGACCTCGCCGACGAACTCGCCAGCTTCGACGAAGCGCTGTCGCTAAAGGAGCGGCTGGATCACGTCGCCTCGACCATGGCCTGCCACGGCTCGGTGCGGGCGGGGCGCGTGCTCTCGGTCGCCGAAATGAACGCGCTGCTGCGGGAAATGGAAGTCACGCCGCATTCGGGCCAATGCAACCATGGCCGCCCGACCTGGGTGAAGTTGGCCCACGGCGATATCGAGAAGCTGTTCGGGCGGAAGTGAGTGCTAGAAATGATGGATTTTCGCGTGCTGGAGTGAGCGCGCGCCGTTCCCCGGCCTGTCCCCGTCCAAGGTCGAACCCTTGGCTAAATGCAAGCTCGGCTCCGAGCCTTCGTGCGGTCTCGATGGAGATCGACGCGAACATGCGCGATCGTGTCAGCTTCGTGTCAGCTTTGGCGTCGCGGCATGCCGGTACGCTTGCGGCTTTCGCCGCCGCTTTGCCCCCATTTGGGGGGTGTTTGCACTTCGAAACCCCTTCACATAGCTTGCAAGCCTAGGAAGATATGGGGGATCGTTGATGAAACCGCTTCACTCGTCCGTTGCCGCGCTCAGCGTCGTGGCATTAATGCTCACCTCATGCGCCAGCGTCACCGGCGGCGAATTGCTCCGCAAGGGCGAGTCCCCATCGACCTTCGTCGTTCGCAACAATAGCGGCGTCGGGATCGACGTGGTGACGCTCTCGCGGTGCAGCGCCCTCAGCTATGGGCTCAACCGGCTCGGCGGCAGCCAGTCGGAGATCCCCAACGGCACCAGCATGTCGTTCACGCTCGGCGCGGGCTGCTGGGATCTGATGGTCGGGCGCACCGGCACCTGCTCCGGCCAGTCGTGCAGCTGGCTGCAATCGCCGCCGCATCGCTTCAACATCGGGCCCGGCGAGCGCCAGAGCGTCACTTACGGCCCGACGCTCTGAGCGCTAATTGCCGCGATAGGTGAAGGCCCGCGCGCCCCGGGCCTTCGCCCATTCGGGGATGACCGGCGCGCCGTTCGCGGTGCCGGCAAGATCGACGACGCACAGATAGCGCAGACGGCGGTGCTCGGCGCAGCCGACGCCCGCGAACTTGAAGCCGGTCTTGAACAGCAAATTGCGGTGGCCGCGATCGGGGACGCCATCGTCGATGATCAGCTGGCGCACCACGGCGTCGGCATCGGCGAACCCATAGGAGATGCTTTCAGCGACATAGGTGTCGCCGCCGCGCCGCTTCACTCGCTCGCCCGGATTGGCGCCGTCGCGCGAGACATGGCCTTCGTCGCCCATCGCGCCCTGCTCGTCGGCATGGTCGCGCGCGGCGAGGCTGAGGATCTGGGCTTCGGTCAGCGCGGGCAGGGGGCTTTGGTTCTCGAGGAACCGGATCGCCTCATCGACCGCGTCGGTACCTTCGCGAGTGTAGATGCCGTTCTCGTCGCCGGGCAGGAACAGGATGCCGCCGCGAATGTACGCGCGGTATTCGCGGAGATGCCGGGCATAGTCGCGGGGATGCGTGCGCGCATAGTTGATCCGCGCGAGCACGCCGGATTCGAGGCTCTGCCGGGCTTCGAGCGGCTCCGGCGACGCGGCGGTCAGCGCGACCCAGCACGCGGCGGAAACCATGGCAATGCTACGCACAGGCAATCCCCCCCGGGACAGCGATCCGGAACAATTCGCGGATGGAAATCAGAGACTTGCCCTGATCGCCTTAACGCGCGCCGAAAACAATCCGTAGAAACCGAATTAACCCTGAAGGTCAGGGCCTTCCGTCGGAAGTGCGGCCAAAATCGACCACGCACATCGTCCCGAAGCGCTGGTGCGGCCCGCAGCCGGCCCCGGCATAGCGATATTCGGTCGAGAGCAAGATGCGCCGGTGCCCACGCCCTTTCACCCCATCGTCGATGATCAACTGGCGGACGACGTCGCTCGCGGTGTCCGAGCCATAAGTGATCGTCTCGGCGACATAGATGTCTCCGCCGCGCCGTTTCACGCGGATGCCGGGGCCGCTGCCGTCCTTCGAATTGTGGCCGGTGGTGCCGAGCGGCCCTTGCTCAAGCGCATGGTCCCGCGCGGCGAGCGACAGCAGGTCCGATGGCTGAAGCGGCGGGAGCGGGGATTGCGCGCGCAACTGGACGATCGCTTCGTCGACCGCGGCGACGCCCTCGCGGGTGATCATGATCACCGGATTGCCGGGGATATGGACCTCTACCCCCCGGAAAAAGGACCGGTAGCTCGCCAGCCGATCCGCAAAGATATCGGGATGCGCGCGGACGAAGTTGATCTGGACGAGCACCTCGTCCTCCAGCCCGGTGCGGGCCGCCGGCGCGGCGCTGGCCGGCAGCAGCGCGGCGAGCAGCAGGAGGAAGCGGGACTTCATGGCCGTGAATGTAACCCGGATACGCCGTGCCGCAAACGCGGCGATTGGCGGCGGCGTTCATCTTCGCGCAACCTTATTTGGCGCGGCACGTTCTTAGAGCCAAGTAACGGACAAGGCTCAAAACATGCATAAGGTCGTTCCCGTCATGCTCGCGCTCATTCCCCTGGCGGCGATGATCGGCGCATGCGTCGCCTGCCCCTGAGGCGGTAAAGTCACGCTTCTCCCGAGGGGCCGCCGGCACGCGCCGCGCGGCCCCATTTTCTTGGGCATCGCCGGCACGCAAAAGAAAAGGGCCGCCCCGGCGTGCGGAGCGGCCCCGATCTGGGTCGTGCGGAGGCGATCAGGCCTCTTCAGCGTCGCCTTCGGCCTCGGCCTCGGCCTGAACCTCGGCGGTGGCGCCGGGCTCCGCATTGGGATCATAGGCTTCGACGAAGCCGGCATCGTCCTTCTCGAACATCGCGGCCATCACGTCGACGCCCTGCGACTGCATCTCGGCCTCTTCAGGCGAGCGAGCGACGTTGACCTTGACGGTCACCGACACTTCGGGGTGCAGCGAGACAGTGACTTCCGACACGCCGATCGCCTTGATCGGCTTGTTCAGGACGACCTGCGCCTTGTTGACCTTGTGGCCATCGGCAACCAGCGATTCGACGATGTCGCGCACCGCGACCGAGCCGTAGAGCTGGCCGGTGTTCGACGCCTGACGGATCAGCGTGACCGAAACGCCCTCGAGCGTCTTGGCTTCGGCTTCCGCATCGACGCGGCGGTTGGCGTTTTCGCTGACGATCCGCTCGCGGTTCGCCTCGAACACCTTCTTGTTGGCGGCGTTCGAACGAAGCGCCTTCTTGTTCGGGAGAAGGTAGTTGCGGGCGAACCCGTCCTTGACCTTCACCACGTCGCCGATGACGCCGAGCTTCTCGACGCGCTCAAGCAGAATGACTTCCATGGGATCTGCTCCTTACTTAACGATGTAGGGCAGCAGGCCCAGATGGCGCGAGCGCTTGATGGCCTGGGCCAGCTCACGCTGCTTCTTCGCGCTCACCGAAGTGATGCGCGAGGGGACGATCTTGCCACGCTCGGAGACGAAGCCCTGCAGCAGCCGGACGTCCTTATAGTCGATCCGGGGCGCATCCTTCGCGGAGAAGGGGCAGCTCTTGCGGCGGCGGAAAAAGGGTCGTGCCATGTCTGATTACTCCTCGTAGCCGCCGTCGCGGTCGCGACGACCACGGCGCTCGCGGTCGCCCTTGCGCATCATCACCGTCGGACCCTCTTCAAGGGCGTCGACCTTCACCGTCATGTAACGGATCACGTCTTCGTTGATCTGCGTCTGGCGCTCCAGCTCGGCGACGACGCCCGCGGGGGCATCGATTTCGAGCATCACGTAATGCGCCTTGCGGTTCTTCGCGATGCGATAGGCGAGGCTGCGCAGGCCCCAGGACTCGGTCTTCACGACCTTGCCCTTGCCGTCCTCGACGATTTTGGTGGCGGCTTCCGCCAGTGCGTCCACTTGCGCCTGTGCCAGATCCTGGCGCGCAAGGAACACATGCTCGTATAGAGCCATGTGGTCTTCTCTCTCTTGGCCGATCGCTGACGCCGCTACCCTAGCGGACGCCCCTCCGGCTATCGTCTCAAATGCCGAAACGGGCGGAGAGTCGTGCTCTCCACCCCTTCGGAGGCGGGCCTATGGCTCAACGGCCGGGCAAAGGCAAGTGCGGCGGGCGCTTATTGGTAGCGGAGCAGAATGTCGACAAAGGCGTCGCTCGTGCAGAACTCCTGATCGTCCATCATCGCCTTGCGGCCCGCGTCCTGATCGGCGTTCTCGACATAGGCCGCACGGCGCGCCTTGGCCGAGGCATCCGCGGCCGCCTGGATCGTCGCCCAGTTCACGCCCTTCTTCGTCGAATAGACGCGCAGCGCGGCCAGATCGAGCGCGGACTGATCGCGTCCGGCGGCGGTGATCTCGTCATTTTTGATCACGGTGCCCATCTCGATCTTGAAGAAATGGAAGCCGTAGCAGCGCACCATCGCCTGATAGTCGCTGTCCTGCTGCGGCGGCGCGGCGGCCGGCGCCGCATGGGCCACCGGCGAAAGGCAAAGGGCGGCCGCCATCAGGATCGCCGAACCGGTGTTGCGCATCGTCATTCTCCCCCTCGACGCTCGCCGCGCGGCGATCGTCCCGAATTGAAACAGATGGTTTACTGCGTCAGCCGCCGCGAGGTCACCAACATCGCAAGCCGCACCGGCTGTGCGTGGGGCGTGCTGGGAATCATCCATGAGGTTTCCGCCGGGGGCTGATCCTCCGGATCGGGCGGCGGGCTGGGGAGGACGATCGGACGGCAAACCCCGGGAACGTCCGAATATTCGAGGCACTTGATCTGCTCATCCTCGACGCGGGCGCGGACCGAGAGCTTGGCGCCGCTCTGCAACAGGAAGTCGCCGGTGATGTCGTAGACGCCGCGCCTGGCCTTGGTCTTATGGATGTTGGTCATGCTGCCCGGGCGGAAGCCGTCGAGCGACCAGCCGAACGCATCGAGCTCGACCGCGGCAGTGAAGCGCAGTTCGATCGGCCCGGTGCCTTCATATTGGGCGCGCAGGATTTGATAATGGCGCTTGCGGGCCCAGGCGGCGCGGCGGCGGCGCTCCCACTCCGAATAATCGCGGAATTTGGTGCCCACGGTTTCGAAATTCAGCGTGATCTGCACCTGTGCGTTGGGCACGCTCTTCACCCCGCCCTGAAAGCCCTGCGCGTCGCAGCGGCCCTGCCATACCGATCCGTCGGTCAGGTCGTAGAGGCGGCACTGCGAGCCGACACGGCGGCCGATCAGCGTCGAATCGCGCAGGCCGCCGGTGCCGCGGAAGCTGCCCTTGACGATGTCGCCGTCGAACTCGAGCTCGACCTCCAGGCTGCCGCCGATTCGCTCGGGGCAGCGCTTGTCGGGGCGGGGGCAGTCCTTTTTCGGGCCGCCGCTGATCGTCAGGGTGGAGACGACTTCGCCGCTATGATTGCCGAAATAGCTGATTCGCCCGCGAAAATCGTCGGGCAGCACATTGGCCTGATCGGCGACGGCGGCGTTATTCACCTGCGCATAGGAGGGGGCGACCCAGGCGGTGAGCAGCAACATCGCACTCAGGCAGACGCGGATCATGGCAACACCCCTCTTGCTGACTCCCGTTAACCATATTCCCGATGGGCCTGAGCCACAATGCAGAAGCTGCGCGCAGAAGCGGCGGGATCCCGGAGAATCCCGCCGCCTTGCTTCAACCCCCGCGGTCGAACGGTGGATTTACCGCAGCACACCCACCAGGATCGCCGCGATGATGCCGGTGGTCACGCCGACCAGGACCGCGTCATTGCCCGACTGGACATAGCGGTAGCCGCGCGGCGGAGCCTTCATGCCGCGATGCTGGCGATAATCGACCTGGCGATAATTCGGCGCATAGCGGCTGTCGAAACGCTGGCCGCGCTGCCATTTGCGCGCCTGGAACTGAGGCGCACGATATTGCGGGGCCCGATACTGGGGCTTCGGAGCCGGCTTGTGGACCACAACCACCCGCTGCGGCTGGCGCTGGGGCTGGCTGTGCTGGGGCGCGGCGAGAACCGGGCTGGCGACCATCGAAGCGGCGACGGCGGCGAAAATGAGCTTCTTCATGACTGCACTCCTCTTGGTGGACGCCGTTGTTGGCGTTGATCCCTAAGTAGGAGCCAGGTGTCGCAGGGATTTACCGCGAAACCCGCAAAATGGTGTCAGTCTGTCGCGAAGCTGAAGACTTCGTTCAGCTTGACCCGGCTTTGCCCGCGGGCCTAGGCGCTCCCGCATTCTAGAGGAGAGGTTCCATGCGCGCATTCATCTTCCCGGGACAGGGTAGCCAGGCAGTCGGCATGGGGAGCGCGCTCGCTGCCGCCAGCCCCGCCGCGCGCGAGGTTTTCCAGGAAGTCGATGATGCGCTGGGGCAAAAGCTGTTCAAGCTGATGGCCGAGGGCCCCGAGGACCAGCTCCAACTCACCGCCAACGCCCAGCCGGCGATCATGGCGAACGCCATCGCGGTGCTGCGGGTGCTGGAAAAGGAAGGCGGCATCAGCCTGGCGGACAAGGCCGATTTCGTCGCGGGGCATTCGCTCGGTGAATATAGCGCGCTGTGTGCGGCTGGGGCGCTCGACCTGTCGACCACCGCGAAGCTGCTCCGCATCCGCGGCGATGCGATGCAGGCGGCGGTGCCGGTAGGCGTCGGCGCGATGGTGGTTTTGCTCGGCGCGGATTTGGCGAAGGCACAGGCGATCGCCGACGCCGCGGCCGAGGGCGAAGTCTGCACCGTCGCCAATGACAATGACCCGTCGCAGGTGGTGATTTCGGGCGCGCGCGCCGCGATCGAGCGCGCGGTGGACATCGCCAAGGACCACGGCGCCAAGCGGGCGCTGCTGCTCCCGGTGTCCGCCCCCTTCCACTGCCAGCTGATGCAGCCCGCCGCCGACGCGATGGCCGAGGCGTTGGCGAAGGCTGCGATTCAGGCGCCTTTGGTCCCGGTCTACGCCAATGTCACCGCCGCCCCGGTTGCCGATCCGGACACGATCCGCGCGCTGCTGGTCGAGCAAGTCACCGGCATGGTCCGCTGGCGCGAATCGGTGCTCGCGATGTTCGACGCGGGGGTGGAGGATTTCGTCGAACTGGGCGGCAAGGTCCTCGGCGGCATGGTCAAGCGCATCGCACCCGAAGCCGTGGCGACCAGCGTGGTGACGATGGATGACATCGAGGCGCTGGTGAAGAGCCTTTGATTTTTTCACGCGAAGGCGCGAAGGCGCTAAGATGAGGGACCTTGAGGATATCGCCGCCGTCACCATCGACGTAGCGTTACGTATCCACCGTGATTTGGGTCCGGGATTGCTCGAAAGCGTTTACGAGACGGTTCTGGCGGGAAAGCTGAATTCGTTGGGATATCGGGTCGCCCGGCAAATGCCTGTAACGATCGAGTTCGAAGGCCTTCGATTTGCTGATGCGTTCAAAATCGATCTGATGATCGACGATTGCCTGCTGGTCGAGATCAAGTCGGTTGAGAAACTCAATCCAGTTCACGCCAAGCAGCTACTGACATATCTTAGACTTACCAAGCAGCCCCTTGGGCTGCTTATCAATTTTGGCGGCGAGATTCTCAAAGAGGGGCTCAAACGCATCGTCAATAACTATCAACCCTTTGCGCCTTCGCGCCTTCGCGTGAATCAAATTAACAGGAGCAATTGATGTTCGACCTCACAGGCATGACCGCCCTCGTCACCGGCGCATCCGGCGGCCTTGGCACCGCGATCGCGAAGGGCCTCGCCGCGCAGGGCGCGCGGCTCGCTATTTCGGGTTCCAATGCCGAGAAGCTGGAGGCGTTTCGTGCCGAACTGGGCGGAGACCATGTCGCGCTGACCTGCAATCTCTCCGATGGCGCCGGAGTCGATGGGCTGGTTCCGCGCGCCGTGGAAGCGCTCGGCAAGCTCGATATCCTCGTCAACAATGCCGGCGTCACGCGGGACAATCTGGCGATGCGGATGAAGGATGAGGAGTGGGACACGGTGATCCGCGTCAATCTCGAGGCGGCGTTCCGGCTGATCCGCGCCGCCGCCAAGCCGATGATGAAGGCGCGTTTCGGCCGCGTCATCTCGATCACTTCGGTGGTCGGCGCAACCGGCAATCCGGGGCAGGCCAATTACGCGGCGTCCAAGGCGGGGCTGGTCGGCATGTCAAAGGCGCTCGCGCAGGAGCTCGCCAGCCGCAATATCACGGTGAACTGCGTCGCCCCCGGCTTCATGCGTTCCGCGATGACCGATGTGCTGCCCGAGGCGCAGAAGACCGCCTTGCTCAGCCGCATCCCCGCAGGCGACCTCGGCACCGGCGAGGATGTCGCCGCCGCGGTCGTCTATCTCGCGTCGAAGGAAGCGGGGTATGTCACCGGTCAGACATTGCACGTTAATGGTGGGATGGCGATGATCTGAATTCCAAGGGACGGTTTCAGATGAAGTCATTGCTGTCCGCATGCGCCGCGCTTCGGAGCGTGATCCCGTGCGACGGGCGGCGCTTTCGGTAATAGGCAAGACGGCGAGTTGATCGAAACGGTTTTCGGGAGAAAAACGATGACGAAACTGGGTCTGACGCTGGTGGCGATCGCGGCGCTGACCGTGCCCGGGATCGCGCTGGCACAGGTGCGCGGCGGGGAGCAGATCGGGCGGGGCGGCGCCTATCCGCTGCCCCAGGATATCCGCCCGATCGGTTTCCAGCAGCACCGCTATGCCTCGGGCTATGAGGACACTGCCCATTTCGAAGCCGATCAGTGCAAGCGGGCGGGCTGCATCATCGTGGTCAACAAGTCCGCGACGCTCGATGTCACGCAATTCTTCATCAACGATGGCAAGATCGATACGCGCGGGGTGCCCGATTGGGGCGCCGACCAGTTCCAGGGTTTTCGCCTGGAGCCGAGCCGCGCGGTATGGACGGTGCGCCCCAACAAGATGAAGTGCGAGACAGTGGTCCGCGTCGTGCTGCGCGATCCCAAATCGGGCGAGGAAACCGAAGCGATCCGCCGCCTCGATATGTGCAGCATGCGCAAATCGGGCTTCGCGATCCTCGAAATCCAGGGCAACGGGCCGCGCGTCATCCTCGAACCCGGCACCGCGACAGGCGGCTAGGCGCGCGGAGGCTGATCGACTAGGCATTGGCTAAACCGATCTTTTGGAGAGCGAATTGCGCCGTCTAGCCCTGATTCTCGCACCCGTCCTCGCCGTCGCTGGCGTTTCGCCCGCCCAGGCGCAGGAGGCCGAACGCAACGATCCGATCGCGTGCATCTATCGCGTGCTGCCCAAGCGCGACTATGCGGTGCTGGTGAAGATCGTCCGCCAGGGGATGGTGGGCCAAACCGGTGATGAAAAGGCCGAGGTCGAGCGGATCGGCGCGGCCACCGTGCGCTGCCGCGGCCAATATGGCTGGGGCAAGAAGAAGGAGGCCGCCGCGCTGCGCTGGTTCGCCGGGCGCGTGTTTTCGGGCGATGCGACTTTCAACCTCAAGAAATACGGGCTCGATTTCGAGAAGCTGAAGGCCGTGGTGGTCCGGCTCGATGCGCCGACCCGCGCGGCCTATGTCAGCGGCAACGTTTCCAACGATCAGTCGCAGGCGACGATGGCCGCGCTCGCCGCCGAAGGAATCGATTTCTCCGCGGTTCCCGTCGAGGAGCGCGCGATGTTCGCCCAGAAATTGAGCCAGGGAATCCTCGGTCTCGTGCTCCAGATGGAAGCCGAGGCCGCGTTTAGCGGTTGATCGCGCCGCAAGGGGCGTTCAGCATGCGGCAAGCTGCCGGCCCCGATGCCGATCCTATGCCTTGAGTTGGAGACGAAGATGAAGCTGATCGCCGCCCTTGCCCTCACGCTTGCCGCCCCCGCCGCCTTTGTCGCCGCCGCGCCGGCCCATGCCGCCGATGTCGCGACGATCACGTGCGTCGAGCGGAACCTCGATGCAAACGGCCGCAAGCTGCTCGATCGCGATCTCCAGAAGAATCTTGAGAATGCAGGCCAGGCGCAAAGCTATAGCCCCGAATTCATTTCCGCGATCCAGACGGCCGCCAAGGCTTGCGCCGCCAAGCATGGCTGGAGTTCCGAGGCGACTCAGGCGGCGATCCTTTACACCGTGCCCAAGCTCGGCTGGCCGCTCGCGGCGCGGATGGGGCGTGCGAAGGGAGTCAATCCCGACGCGCTGGCGAAGCGTGTCCGCGCGCTGTCGGATGAAGAGCTGGCCGACGCGACCAGCGAGGAAGTGCTGGGCAAGCTGGCCCATGCTTCGGTCGAAGCGAACGAAATCAACGGCGGTAACGCGGCGCTGGCGGGCGCGCTTTATGGTCTGCTGACGCTCCAGGCCAAGGCCTATATCGACTTCTCGAAAGCATGATGCCGCTTCGCATTCTCCTGCCCGCGGCGGCGATGGTGCTGGCGGCGACGCCGGCGTATGCCGCCGATCTCGCCACCATCGGCTGCATCGCCACCAAGATCGAGCTGCCGGTTCGCGCGCAGATCGCGATCGATGTCGAGCGTAACCTGACCGAATCGGGCACGCGCCACAGCTACGACGCGCGCGTCACCAACGCGATCAGCCTGGCGGGCAAGCTGTGCGCGGCGGAAAACAATTGGTCCGAGGCCGCGCTCAAGCCGGCGATGCTCTATGCGCTGGCTTCGCTCGGCTGGCCGACCGCGCAGCGCATCGCCACCGAACATGGCTTCGATACCGGGGCGATGGAGGAAGTCTGGGCGGCACTGCCCGAGGAGACGCGCAACAGTCCGCTTCCCCAGCCGGTGTACGAGACGCTGGTGAAGACCTATGTCACCGAGGAGGAAAAGCAGACCCGCGCGAATGCCGAACTGGTGGCGGACTGCTTCGGCTTCCTCAGCATCATCCAATATTCCAGCTACGA